>Ga0209103_1000239_pt1 | contig 17178 bp, 13 predicted proteins | sample 4C3metaG_FD_184152 | JGI IMG/M metagenome (GOLD analysis project Ga0209103, IMG submission 184152) | Freshwater bacterial and archeal communities from Indian Creek, Illinois, USA - 4C3 metaG (SPAdes) (version 2) | ecosystem: Environmental > Aquatic > Freshwater > Unclassified | place: USA...
CCTGGGGAGACTGTCGAGTTTTTGGCAGTAGACATGGGATGTATCGGTGATGGGCTCTCTTGCACCGAATTTGACGTTTCAATTTGCGTAAAAGATTCAGGAGGCCCCTACGACCTAAGTCTACGCAAAAAGCTCGTGGCGCTCGCGGAAGCGCAAGGGCTACCCTATGCGCTCGACGTGTACCCCTACTACGGCTCTGACGCTGGCGCGGCCTTGCGTGCGGGGGCCAATGTGCGCGCTGCCTTGATAGGGCCGGGAGTCGACGCCTCGCATGCCCATGAGCGCACGCACACGCAAGCGCTTGAGGCTACGACCAGACTGTGCATCGCTTACCTTCTGTCGGATGTTGAGACGAGAGGCACGAAGTGAGAGGCCGGAATGAGTAGGGAATTTAGTTTATAGACAAATCTCATGGGGCCTAAGAAAGTGGGGGTGGACTGTGCGCATTGTCATAGCACCGGATTCCTTTAAAGGTAGCTTGTCGGCCTTAGAGGCAGCACGCGCTGTGGCGGAAGGGATAACGATCGCCATGCCACAGGCAGAGCTAGAGCTCAAACCCATTGCCGATGGGGGCGAAGGCTTTGTGCACGCTCTCTTGACTGCTAGCGGCGGTACACTGCAATCAAGCATAGTGCGCGGACCCTTTGGGGAGACAGTATCCGCGGCATGGGGCGTGCTGGGAGACGGGGAAACGGCTGTTATAGAGATGGCGGCCGCCTCTGGGTTGATGCTCGTGCCGGAATCTAGGCGGAACCCTGCTCTTACTTCTACTTTTGGCACAGGTGAGCTTATCCGCCACGCCCTCGACGCCGGCTACAGAAAAATTATCATCGGCATAGGGGGCAGTGCCACTAACGACGGAGGCGCCGGCATGGCCAAGGCCTTGGGCGCGAGGTTTCTTGATGACAGGGGCCAGGAACTGCCCTGCGGCGGCTTGGCATTACGCGATTTAGCCACGATAAATATCTCGTCTCTGGACCCTAGGCTCAGGGAATGCACCATCACCGCCGCCTGCGATGTCACTAATCCTCTTGTCGGCCCGCGAGGTGCCTCAGCCGTGTATGGGCCACAAAAAGGTGCTAGCCCAGAAATGGTAGATGCCCTCGACGCCGCCCTCTCTAACTATGCCGTGAGAATCGAGCAGCAGTTAGGCATGAGAATCGCTGAGACCCCCGGGGCTGGGGCCGCTGGGGGCCTAGGCGCGGGGCTGATGGTGTTTGCACAGGCTGCGCTTACCCCAGGATTTGACGTTGTGGCTGAGGCGGTCGGCTTGGAAGCCGCCATAGCAGCGGCAGACTTGGTTTTTACCGGCGAAGGCAGTGTAGATGGTCAATCAGCGGAGGGCAAGGCGGTGTTCGGCGTGACCACTCTCGGGGCGAAGCACAACAAGCCGGTGGTCGTCCTAGGTGGCTCAGTGCTCCCCGGCGCGAGCGACCTCTACGCCCACGGCATGATGGCCGCTTTGTCTATCACCCCCGGCCCCCTCTCCTTGGCCGCCTGCATGGATGACGCGTATGCACTACTGGCTAAAGCAGCTGAAACGGCGATGCGCCTAATACTGTTAGGCTCGCGAATATAGTTGACAAGAAAGAGGAGGAGTCAAAGTGCTGGAAGGTCCCATACTCGTTGTCATTCTCTTGGTGGCTATCGCGTTCATCATCTTTGCAACGGCAAAACTCAAGCTCAATGCCTTTTTAGCCCTGCTAATTGCTGCCTACGGCATCGGCCTCGCGGTGAAGATGCCCCTGCCGACTATTGCCACAACCATTAACCAAGGGTTTGGCGGTCTGATGACCGGCATAGGCTTGGTCATCGTACTGGGAACCATTATCGGCGTGTTCATCGAGAAGTCCGGAGCAGCTCTGCGCATGGCCGAAGTTGTTTTGCGCATAGTGGGAGAAAAGCGCCCTGCCCTAGCTATGAGCATTATCGGCTACATCACGTCGATACCCGTATTCTGCGATTCTGGATTCGTAATTCTCTCCTCCTTAGGTCGAGCACTTGCCAAGAAGGCGAAGATCTCTGGTGTCGCCGTGGCCATTGCCCTATCCACGGGACTTTACGCCACCCATGTCATGGTGCCTCCCACCCCAGGACCTCTAGCGGGAGCAGCGAACATGGGTGTCACCAATTTAGGGCTCGTCATTTTAATTGGCCTTGTAGCCGCCTTCCCCCCAACTGTGGCAGGCTACCTCTATGCCATGCGTTTTAAGAATACCCCTCTGAGCGACATAGCCGAAACAGAGACTTACGAGCAACTGCGCGCTAAGTTCACAGCCCTACCGAGTGCGTTTAAATCTTTCGCGCCACTGATTGCTCCCATACTGCTCATAGCGTTAAGCTCTATCGCTAACTTCCCCACTTTGCCTTTTGGGGAAGGAAACACAAAGTTGTTCCTTAACTTTGTTGGCACGCCTGTCACCGCTCTCTTTATTGGTGTTGGGCTGTGTATGCTTTTGGTGCGCAAACTGAGCGAAGACGTTCTAAGCGGTTGGGTCAGTCATGCGCTGAAGGACGCAGCAATCATACTCATTATTACTGGTGCTGGGGGTAGTCTAGGTCGCATGCTCTCGGCGACACCTATTGTCGCTTACTTGGGCAGCATGCTGGCACAATACCAGATGGGCATTTTCTTGCCATTTATCATTTCGGCAGCAATCAAGACAGCCCAAGGCTCCTCCACGGTAGCCATCGTCACCACCTCTGCTCTCATTAACCCCCTCGCTCCCGCCCTCGGCTTTGACGCTGAAATGGCCCGCATACTGGTTGTCATGGCCATTGGTGCTGGTTCCATGGTTGTATCACATGCCAATGATAGCTATTTTTGGGTTGTCACGCAATTTTCAGGCATGGATGTTCCGTTGGGACTCAGGACACAGACCATTGCCACCCTCATCCAGGGCCTCGTCGCCATTGCTTGGATTGCCATTCTGTTCGCTGTACTGGTCTAGTGTTACGACCGACAAGCATCGTAAAAGCAGGGTCACCTCAATTGCGAGGCGACCCTGCTTCTTTGTCATAGTGCTTACGCATTAGCCTTTGGTGCTGATATTCACGTTCCTAAGCTGCAGATAGGGAAAGCAGGCGTTGCCGCGCCAGAGCTGTTCGCTGCTGATTGATGCTAGATTGTCTCGTAAATCAGTGAAGACGTTGAGAGAAAACATGGCGTCCTTGATGCGGCCGACTATTTGACCCTTTTCAATCTTGTATCCGAGTGAAATATTGCCACTCACTTGGCCACCGTAGGGGTTGCCGGCCCACGCACCCATCGTCCCTTCGATGAGCACTCCTTCATCAATCCCCGCCAGCATCTCACTAAAACTTGCCGTTCCGCCGGGAACAATGATGTTGTTTTGCACTGGACCGCTGACGCTGCCATTGCCGGTTGGCGACATGTTGAGCTCGGCTGCTGTCTGCAAGTCTAGCATGTAGCCGGCTATTTTGCCGCCACTGATCAGGCTGCGTTTTGTGGATGGTATGCCCTCACGATCAAAGCCTTTGCTGCCCAATGCACCGGCGATGGTGGCGTCGTCGATTATGGAGAGCCTTGGGTCAAAGGCGAGCTCTCCTAACCGGCCTTTAAAGGGCGAAAACCCGCGCGCTACTGCTTTGCCGTTAAGACAAGCCACCAGTGGGTTCACTAAACAGCTAACCTCACCTGGGGCAAAAATAACGGGGTACTGCCCAGCCCTAATACTGGCCGTGTTTTGCGCTAGGCGGAAGGCCTCGATAACCCTTGCTTTGAGAAGGCTCACATCAGCTGTGAAATCTGTGCCTGAAAGGGCATCATAGATAAACAAGAAGCCGTCTCTCGCACTCACTAACTCGCCGCCAAAAACGACCGACCATGCCGTGTACTCGGATTCAGCCGCAAACCCATTGCTGTTAGCTAAGCCGAAGTAGCCGCTGGCCTTAGTTGTTTCTGCCATGGCCTTGATGCTCGGGTCGAAGGCGTTGAGCCCTGCAACCAAGTCGCCGGCAATGTCGAGCATTTCCTGCTGGGTGACCCGCCGTACGCGTTCGTCCGTAACGCGAGGTTGTAGCACCTGTGCCTGTGTGGGGAAGCTGTGCTTCACTGGGCTGCCGTACTTCACTGTATTTGCTGCGTACTTGAGTAAGACATCACTGCTGTCAGGCTTCGTGACGCTGGCCGAGCCCAAGAGGCCGTTCTGTATGAGACGCAGGGTAGTGCTTTGTTCTTCGGTGGATGTTATTTCTTTAAGTTTACTGGCCTGAAAAACAACGGAATGCTTTTCACCCTTACTTTGAAAGACCTCGGCTTGCTCCCCAACTTTGCGGGCTTGTGCTAACAATTCAAGCATTAGCTGGCACCTCCTATGACGACCTTTTGTACACGGATATGGGGCGACCCTTCGGAAGTAGGCAGAGGCGACTGGTAGCCTTTGCCGCATCCACCCGCGTTGTTGTCATAGGTGAAATCATCACCAATCATGTCGATATTGGCGAGGGTCGTAAAGACATTGCCAGTGAGGGTAACATCTTTGACTAGTTCGGCGATTTGACCCTGCCTAATCATAAAGCCATGGCTCGCGGTAAAAGTAAACATCTCGCCATTTGTCTCGCCGCCATACCCCCCGACCGCGTAGACGCCTAGCTCAATGTCCTTCAGCATTTCCGCAAAAGGAGTCTCACCCTTGGCGATACAGGTAGTGCGCATACGCACTATGGGGGCGTAGCGGTAATCTAGGGCGCGCGCCGAACCGGTCGGTTTTTCACCCATTTTGGCAGCACTCTCGCGGGAGTGAAGTCGTCCTACCAATACGCCCTCTTTGACGAGGTCGGTTTTTTGCGTGGTCACACCTTCATCGTCATAGGCGAGGGCCCCGCGGTTGCCGGGGTCAAGGCCGGTGTCGTAAATGCTCAGGATATCCCTGCCGAAACGTTTTCCGAGCGTCATGATATTCCTTAGCTCTTCGTTTTCGGTAATATCATCAGCTTCGCTCAAGTGGCCAAAAGCTTCATGCACAAAGAGCCCCGCCATATGGGGGTCCAGAATAACAGTGTACTCGCCGCCTTTCACCGTGGGTGCACTGAGAAGGTTCACCGCGAGTTGGCAAGCCTTGCGCAGTTCGTCCTCCTTGCCAATAACACAGCCAAAATCGTTATTGCTGCCAGTGCTGACGCCCTCTTGCACAGTAATATCACCGGCGGTAGCAATGGCTCTCAGGCCACAGCCTATGTCCACCTTTTCCTGCCTGACATATGTTCCTTCGGAGTTGCCAAAATAAAGCCTGATGTCCCGATCGAAATAGCGCACGAGTGAACTGGTAATGGCGGGGTGAAAGTCTAGAATCAAATCATTGTAGCGCGAGAAGAGTTCCACCTTCTCCTCGAGCGACACATCGCGGGGATGGAGAACGACCTCAGCCGCTATTTCTTTCACCACGACTGGCACCTCGGCCAGTTGGCTCACCTCCTGTTTGACCGCGCCGATCGCCGCCGCTTGCTCACAGGCCATGTGAACTTTGGTTTCTAGATTTTCTAAGCTGTTAAATGACACAAACCCCCACCCGCCGTCTTTTAGGGCACGCACATTGCCCCCATAACGCAGGCTCTGCGCTAAGTCATCGAGGTTACGCCCACGATAGACAATCGACGTTTGGTGTGTTTCTTCGATGCGAATTTCGCAGTAGTCTGCGGTAGACACTGCCAAGGCACGCGAGATAAGTTCTTTCACTTGTTTTCCTCCCATCAAGACAATTGACTTCCACTCTTTTCTTATTAGCCGCTCGTAAGACTATTCCTGCCTGAGACGAAACTAATCCCTGCCAAAAGCAGGTGCAGGGGACAAAACAAGTGGGCCAACCTCAGCTGAAAGGGTGGCCCACGTCTTATTACCTTGCTGACAGGCGCAAGATTCACATTAGGAGGCTGATGGTGGTTTCTTTGCGGGGATCATGCGGCGATAGAAGACCAACCCGATTAGGAACAAAGGAACAATGATGAGGAGCAAAGGTAGCGAGGCAACCACGAACACGAGGGTGCCAGACACAATTTCAACTACAGCATTTAGCCCTTGCCTGAAGGCTGCACTGAGGCGTTGGCCAAGGCCGGCAAAGCCGACGGGCTTAGGAGGAATTGCGCCCCGTTCGGGGGTAAGAGTTAAACCAATCGTCGCCATGTCGACGCTATGAGTTAAGAACCTAAGACGACCTGTGGCCTGCTCTATTTCGATACGCACGCGTGTGAGATGGCTCTCCACCTTGAGGTAGTCGTCAATTGTGTTAGCGCGGCGAAGAAGCTCTAACAGGCGAGACTCCTCGAGCCGCATAACAGTCAGGCGGGCCTCGAGATCCATGTATTCCTCCGTTACGTCTTGACGATTAGAGCCACTGCTTTGCACACTGCCCAGTGCCGAGATAAGGCGCACCGCCTCATTGGACTTGTCACTGGGAACGCGGAGTGTAAAACTCCAGTGTTGGTTGTCCGTGAAGTTATTGAAGTTTGAACTCTGCACATAGCCACCTAAAGTGGTGGTTATGCGCAGCACCTCGGCCTGCGCTTCGTCTAATTTCGGCACAGTGACAGCCAATGAGGCATGAGTAACCACTTGGCGGTCTACGACCTCAGCACTACGCCCCGCAAACATCGCATCTGAACTGACAGCTTGTTTACTGGACATAACAGGCGGGGCGGCAACTTCGCGACCGCTGCCCAGAGATATTTCATCTTGGGCAGGGTTGCGTAGATGCACGAAAACCCCAGCAGTAAGGAGCAAAACAACCACAAGTACAGCAGGCAAAACGTACCTACGTCTCATAACACTACCTCCGAACATCTTTTGCCCTATAGACGCCTCAGCACAGCCCTTTGTTCCCTAGCGCTTCGCATGGCGAGGATCACGGAGCTCATATTGGCGACGGCTAGGGGGAGAAATTCGTTAAAGGCGGCGGGGGCATGGCCATCTGCTTGGTCGGAGATGCTGCGCAGTGCCACCCAGGGCAGCTGAAAGAGGTCTGCAACTTGCGCCCAAGCGGCGGTCTCCATGTCGACGCAGTCGCCATTAAGTCGCGCGCGCAGTTCTGCTCCCTCTGAGCCTGCGACAAATTTATCCCCTGATAATACTAGACCGGCTCGCACGGCGACTGCTAAGCCCGCCTTTTCTCCTGCCTCAAGAGCCTCACAAACTAGGTCCTTGCTGGCAGCAAATAGTTTTTTGCGCAATACAGGAACCATGCCCACTTCGTAGCCGAAGGCAGTGGCATCCATATCATGCTGTATGGCGCCGCTACAGACAACGACATCGCCCAGCTTTAGATCTACAGCCAGGCCACCAGCAACGCCGACGGCCACTACCTCCTTTATGGGATAATGGGATATAAGCCAGGCCAGTGCGGCGGCGGCGTTAACCTTGCCGACACCGCTGACCATGGCTATGATATCCTGCTCGCGGGTTTGGTAGAGGGTGAAAGGGCTCTTGTGCTCGTGCGGCACAAGGCCTAAAGTGGCACGCAGCACCTCTAGCTCGGAATGCATGGCGCAAATAAGGGCAGTAGTCACAAAAACACCTCTTTCCGATCTCAGCTGTTAGCCAAGGCGCTTAAATCTGGCTGTAAAGTGGCGCAGGATTGGGGCTTCATAAGTGAACTCTAACCCCGTAATTTCCGCGCGGCGATCCCACACGTTGGCACAGGCCACCGCTATGACATCCATATGGCGATCGGTGTATACGCGCCGTGGGATGGTGAGCCGCAACATTTCTAGTTTGGGATAATCATGGTCTCCTGTCTTTGGATTGCGTCCCGCAAGACAAGTGCCTATCTCTACTCCGCGCACGCCGCCTTCAATGTAGAGCTCCACACCTAGGGCTTGGGCGGGAAACTGCCCCTGCGGTATGTGCGGCAAAAAGCGTTTAGCATCAAGGTAGACGGCATGTCCCCCCACCGGCATGACGATGGGCACACCATAATTTACCAGCAAATCGCCCAGGTACTTTACTTGTCCCACACGATAAGCCAAGTAGTCGCCGTCAATGACTTCGCGTAGCCCCCGCGCTATGGCTTCCATGTCGCGCCCCGCTAAGCCGCCATAGGTGGGGAAGCCCTCAAAGAGAACGGCCAAGCCGCTCGTTTCCTGATATAGTTTGACATCGCGCATGGCCAAGAAGCCGCCGATATTGACTAAGGCGTCTTTTTTGGCGCTCATGGTGCATCCATCGGCATAAGAAAACATCTCGCGCACTATTTCTGCGATTGTTTTTTCGCCATACCCTGCTTCGCGCTGCTTAATAAAGTAGGCGTTTTCAGCGAAGCGGCAGGCGTCAATAAAGAAGGGTTTGCTATATTTCTTGGCAATGCTACTTACTCCGCGAATATTGGCCATAGAGACAGGCTGACCACCGCCGCTGTTGCAGGTGACTGTGAGAAGTACCAAGGGTACTTGATCACCGTGCTCCAGCAAGAAGAGCTCGAGTTGCTCTAAATCCATATCTCCCTTAAAGGGATATTCTGAGGTAGGGTCAAAGGCCTCGCTCCTTACTAGGTCTACGGGCACCCCGCGCTTATGGAGCACATGGGCCTTGGTGGTGTCAAAATGCATATTGTTCGGGACAAAATTGCCTTCGCGCAACATGACATAGAGAAGCAAGTTTTCCGCAGCGCGCCCTTGATGGGTGGGCACGACATGCGGAAAGCCCATCACATCTTCTACCGCTGCCAGCAGGTTGTAGTAGTTTTTACTGCCAGCATAGGCTTCGTCACCTAGCATCATGCCGGCCCACTGGTTATCACTCATGGCCGAGGTACCACTGTCGGTCAATAAATCAATATAAACATCCGTGGACTTGAGACCAAAGAGGTTAAAACCTGAGGCCTCTATTTTCGCAGCTCGCTCCTCGCGGGTGGTCATACTCACTGGCTCCACTACTTTGATGCGAAAGGGCTCAGCTTGGGGTAAGGGTCTTTTCATCTACATCCTCCTCAAAATACTATGTTTGTCGCTTGCGTCGCTCCGTAATGAGTGAGCGGTCGATTATAACGCGCATAATGCGGCGAGCGAGCTTATGCGGGTCGTGGCGCAGAAGCCCCCCGCCATCGAGCATATCCCCTGTTATCACCCGCGACCCAAGTTGCTGCAAGCGCGCGCCGTCTGTGGTCACCGGCAAAGAATCTGCCTCGCTATATTTGGTAGCCAGCTCTGGGCCAATGGGGCTCGAGTTAAGTACCACATAGTCGATAACTTTCTTGCCAATAAATCTGTGTATGGTTTCCGCGTGGTCAGCGGCGGTTAGACCGGTTGTTTCTCCTGGCTGCGTCATGATATTGCAAACATAAATAATGGTTGCAGTGGTGTCCTGTAGCGCTTCGCTTACGCCCTTAACCAGCAAATTAGGTACAACTGAGGTGTAGAGCGAGCCAGGACCCAAGATGATGGCATCGGCCTCCCTTATGGCTTGTAGCACTTCGGGCAACGCAGACACGCTTTCTGGCTCTAGCACCATGTTGGCAATGCGTCCCTTGCATTTTCCTACATTGGTCTCACCAAACACCTTCGTGCCGTCTTCGAGCACCGCCGCCAAGCGCACTGAAGTGGTTGTGACCGGCAAAACTCGGCCTTTGACGGCTAAAACCTTGCTAAATTCCTTGATAGCTAGCAGAAAATCGCCCGTGATGGAGGTCATGGCGGCAATGAGTAGGTTGCCAAAACTATGGCCCTCTAGCTCGCCTGCAGAAAAGCGGTACTGAAAGAGTTTTTCTAAGAGGGGCTCGGTATCAGCAAGTGCTAAGACACAGTTACGGATATCACCGGGCGGTAGCATACCGAGGTCACTGCGCAGGCGCCCCGAACTTCCGCCGTCGTCGGTTACCGTGACTACGGCTGTGATATTGCTTGTGTAACGCTTGATTCCCCGTAGCAATACGGAAAGGCCCGTTCCGCCACCCATCGCTACCAAACGGGGCCCGCTCTGTAGAAGACGACGCTCAAACAAGACATCGATCAGGCTATTGTCATGTTCTGGGGCTAAGGTATGCAGAATGGTAATAATAACTGACCTTACTGCTACCAAGAGAAGGAGCAGACCAAAAGACATTAGCAATACACCACCGTACAGCGAGGCCGGGCTGCCAAAAATTAGTCTTAAAGAATAGAGGAGTTGGCGCTCCGCGAAACCAATGAGCTCGCGCCCCCATAAGAGTCCGAGCCCCGTCATAAAGAAAAAAACGCCCACCAGCGCCAAAAGAATCCATCGCTTAATGCACAGGCCGGGATACAGCCATTTCCATAACCGCAACCTCAGACCCCCTCGCTGATATGACGGTGCTCGACCACGGTACGCTGACGACAAGCCAACAATCTATCGCGCAAACTCTCCGTCAAAGCGACGGAGCGATGTTTACCCCCTGTACAACCTAAAGCCACCACCAGCTGCATTTTGCCTTCGACCAGGCAGTGCGGAATGACAAACTCTAACATTTGTTGAATCATGTGCAGATACTTGTGACTCGATGTCGCCTTGAAAATGTACTCTTTGACCGCTTGGTCGAGACCGGTTAAATTCTTTAGCTCAGGGACATAGAAGGGGTTCGGCAAGAAACGAAGATCAAAAATAAAATCTGCATCGAGAGGAAGTCCATGCTTAAAACCAAAGGAAATTAGCCGGACCAATAGCGTAGGGCTTTGTCCTTGGCGCAAGAAAAGCTGCTGCACCTCTTCTTTGAGCTGGGCCGGTGTCAGGTGAGTAGTGTCGATGACCTTGTCAGCCCGGCCCCTTAATTCCTGCAGGGCCTGCCTTTCACTCTTAATACCATCGAGAATGCTGCCGTCACCGCTAAGCGGATGTCGTCGCCGCGTTTCCTTAAAGCGGCGAATTAGCACTTCGTCCGATGCCTCGAGAAAGAGCACTTCGTGGGGCCATTCATGATGGCGCAAGTAGGCCAAAGCCTCAGTCAAGGCACGAAAAAACTCACCGCCCCGAATGTCCATGACCAGGGCTACTTGCTTAATTTTTCCACCAGACTGTGCACAGAGCTCGACAAATTTAGGGACTAAGGCCGGCGGTAAGTTATCGACACAAAAATAGTCGGCATCTTCGAGTACGCGCACCGCCTGCGATTTCCCTGCGCCAGAGAGCCCCGTGATAATGACAAATTTGAATTCTTCTCTCACACTCGTCCCCCCTACTCCACCAGGGCAGTGAGGAAGCGTTTTTTGCCGCGCTTAGCTAAGAACCTGCGCACACCGTCAGCTGTGAAGTTGAGAATTTGCTCTGGCTGAAGGCCGCAGCTAGTCGCCAATTTAAAGGCATGGCTGAGGTCTCCCACCTGCCAGGGCGTATGTGCGTCACTGCCTAGAACTATAGGCACCCCATACTCAAGGGCCAGCCGTCCTAGCTCTTCACAATTAGCCTCGCTGCCTCGCCGAAAGGGAGATACGAGCGAAGAATTGTTCATCTCCATGGCCATACCAGCGTCAGCAAGCGCTGCCACGAAAGCACGGTGGTGAATGGGAAAGCGGGGGTTGCCGGGGTGGACAATTACGTCCGCCACACCCGAACGTATGACGCCAAGCAAGGCGGCAGTATTCTGATCACGCGACTGCGGGGCCCAGCAGTCATCATGCAGACCTACGGCCACCCAGTCGAGCATCGCCAGGAAGTGATTTTCAAGGTCTAGGGTGCCACTAGCATCGACGACATTAGCCTCCACCCCACTGAGTACCTCAACCCCTTCAATAAAAGGCGGGAGCCAACCTAGAGTGCTGAAATAGTACTTGTGCGGCCCACCAGGAAGCCCCGGCCCGTGGTCAGTGATAATAATGAGCTCTAGCTCCTTGCTACGAGCAACCTTTGCCATCTCCCATACAGTCCCGCATGCATGACCGCTGGCAATGGTATGCATATGTGTATCGGCCTTAAACATACAATCACTCCTGACTAGGTACTTACGGCTACATTATACCCCATTGCAAGCCGGAGCGCAGTTGCGTGCGGCTCATTAGCTAATTTTCTGAAAAGTGAATGTTATTTTCGGTAGTATTCTGTAGTTTTCTGTAGGACGCACGGTAACCTTAGGCAAAAGAATGGGGAGGTTTGCTATGAAACGTATTATTTTCATCGCCTTAGCACTAACTGTCGCGCTCACGGTTGTCCTCACGGGTTGCCAGCCGCAACAACAATTTCTCACTATTGCCACAGGGAGCACAGCGGGAGTCTACTTCCCACTTGGTGGGGGCCTAGCTAAAATTCTCAATGAGAACATTCGCGGCATGGAAGCGTCTGTTCGCTCCACAGGCGCCTCAGTCGCAAACGTGAATCTTTTGGCTGAAAAACAGGTTGAGCTCGCTTTTATCCAGAACGACATCGCCTACTATGGGTTTACTGGTACCGAAATGTTTGTTGGTAAGAAGAATGACCAGCTGAGGGGCATAGCTACCATCTATCCGGAAGTAGTGCAGCTTGTCGTCACAGAAGCATCCGGCATCAGGACTATCGCCGACCTGAAAGGCAAACGAGTTTCCGTGGGAGCACAAGGTAGCGGTGCCGAAGCCAACTCGCGGCAGATTCTTGAGGCTTTTGGCATTAAGCACTCCGACTTTGCTAAGACTGACTTCCTCTCATTTGCCGAAGCGAGCACCAATATGCGAGATGGTCATATTGACGCTGCCTTTGTTACTTCGGGCTTTCCCACCGCAGCAGTGACCGAAATGGCCACCTCAATAAACGTAAGACTTATATCCATCGCTGGTCCAGAAGCACAAGCTCTTCGAACCCTGTATCCATTCTACACCGAAGTAAGAATTCCCGCTGGAACCTATAGGGGCCAGACCGAAGACATCGCCACCATCGCCGTTAAGGCTATGCTCGTAGTAAGAGCCGACGTGAGTGAGCAGTTGGTTTACAACATCACGAAAGCTCTTTTTGCGAATCTAGACGATTTCGGCGCCGCTCACGTGCGCGGCAAAGACCTTACGCTAGCTACTGCCCAGGAAAACATGCCCATACCGCTTCATCCTGGCGCTGAGAGATTCTATAGGGAACGGCGGTAATGTTGCGAAAGACGGGGGCGCCGCGTCGCGGTGCCCCTTCTTTTTTACTCTCCACCAGTCTCGGTTTATTAGTAATATTCCTTTTCACCGCCTTACTTCCTTGCGTAAAGGTTCTGACCATCGACGTAGATGGAAGAATACTGTGGTCGCAAGAGATAAAAGCAGGCAAAGAGCTGGTGTATAGCCATGTTCATTCTGTTGAAAAGACACCGGTGCGAGAATTATTCCACATAGAGGGTGATGGTTTTCACCTGGTACGGGCGGAAATGTCGTCCGTAGGTGCTGGTCTGCCTGCTACGCACAGCGGGGGCCTCGCTTTAGTCGATGGCAAATTCGTTTTAGATCTCGACGTACGCCTACGCGAGCTAAACTTTCTGCTGTCTCCTGAAACTCTACCTACTTTAACTGCAAACGGGGAAGACATCGCCCTTTATTCTTATCCGACAGGAGCATCTCTCAATGTGAGAATTGTCCGGCGTCACTTACTTTGGTTTCAACTAAGGAGGTTAATGCCTTGAGTAACACGGAAAGACCCATCAGCATAACGACAATCGAAGACGTAAACGTGGAGGCTCTCCTCGAAAAGTTTGACAGCGAGTCTAAATATCGTAAATTCGCTGGAACAGTTGGCTTGGTAGTTTCCGCTATAGCCATTGTCATGTCCATATTTCACTACTACACGGCAGGCTTTGGCATTCTTCCCGCCGTGCAGCAGCGTGCCGTACACTTGATTTTTGTCATGATACTGGCTTTTCTCTTGTGGCCTGTTTCGAAGAAACTCAGCCGCTTCCATTTGCCATGGTATGATGTGGTTCTGGCCTTGGCTGGAATCGGAGTTGGCGCGTACCTTCTCATAAATTTCGAAGCATTGCTCTTTCGTGCTGGGCTGCCCACACCGCTAGACATTGCCGTAGGCATACTGGCAATTATCTTAGTGCTAGAGATAACGCGTCGCACTATCGGACCAGAACTGCCTATCGTGGCGATCGTCTTCCTTGTCTATGCCTATCTTGGTCCTTACATTCCCAGCCCCTTAGGGCATCGTGGCTACAGCATAACCAGTATTGTCGAACACATTTTCTTGACAACTGAAGGCATTTTCGGCACACCTCTGGGCGTGAGCTCCACGTTTGTCTTCCTTTTTATCCTCTATGGGGCGTTTCTTGATAAAACTGGTGTGGGTCAATTCTTCATCGACCTCGCCTTTGCCGCAACCGGACACATGCGTGGAGGACCTGCCAAGACCGCGGTACTTGCTTCCGGCCTGATGGGCTCCATCTCTGGCTCTTCGGTGGCCAATACTGTGACTACGGGGGCCTTTACAATTCCCGCCATGAAGAGAGTAGGCTATAGCGCGGATTTTGCGGGAGCAGTAGAAGCCGCCGCCTCTACTGGCGGACAAATAATGCCCCCGGTCATGGGAGCAGCCGCCTTTATTATGTCAGAGATGACCGGCATTCCCTACCTACAAATTATTAAAGCTGCCGCTATCCCCGCCTTGCTCTATTACTTGGCTGTAGGAACGATGGTGCACATCGAGGCCCTTAAAAAGGGCCTAGTTGGTTTGCCCAAACATCTGCTGCCGGACGCTAAGGACACTCTCCGCCGTGGCTGGCACCTCCTCATCCCTCTAATCGCCATCCTGTACTTTCTCATGGCGGGCCGGTCCCCTTTTAAAGCGGCATACTACAGCATAAACATTGCCGTTGTTGTGGCAGTAGTGGGTGCCTTGCTAAGAAGAGAGCGTCCGATGGGCATCAAAGATATTTTGAAGGCCCTTGAAAATGGTGCCCGAAGCGCAGTCGGTGTTGCAGCGGCCTGTGCTTGTGCCGGAATTATTGTGGGCGTCGTTACACTGACCGGACTAGGGCTCAGATTTTCTTCTTTGGTTGTATCGATAGGCGCAGGCAACATGATCTTGACCCTGTTTATGACCATGATTGCTTCCCTTATTCTGGGCATGGGACTACCTACAACTGCCAAGTACATTGTTCTCGCCACCATGGCTGCGCCAGCTCTCGTACAGCTGGGCGTACCACTCATCGCCGCACATCTCTTTATTCTTTACTTTGGCGTGATCGCCGACATTACCCCCCCAGTTGCCTTGGCCGCCTATGCAGGGGCTGGGATATCAGGAGGAAACGCCATGAAAACGGGGTTCATAGCCCTAAAGCTGGCCTTGGCAGGTTTTCTCATACCATACATGTTCGCTATCTCCCCGGCTCTACTCCTCGTGGATGTTACTTGGCTCGAAGCTGTCCACAATATCGTTACCGCGTCAATTGGCATCGTGGCCTTAGCTGCAGGCGTGCAGAGCTATCTACTTACAGACACGCGCTTGATCGAAAGAGCGCTACTTTTCCTGTCGGCTTTTGCCCTTATTGACCCAGGTCTTCTGACGGACATTGTCGGCATAGGTTCCCTTGTACTGGTCTATGTTTTGCAAAAGGCGCGGATCGCTAAGGCCCGGAGATCACTGCAATAATTTTCTCCCGCACCATAAACACCTCCTACGCTCTGCATCTCAAGTACGCGCATGGTGGCAACAGTTCGATTTAGCTGCCAAAGGCCGGCCACTCCTCTTGCCTCAGTGGTTACCGCCAAACTGTCGTTCGTAAAGCTGCCTATAAAGCCCTTCCTCAGTCTGCATAAGCTCGGCGTGGATGCCTTGTTCTACAATGCGCCCTTGGTCCACTACTATGATCATGTCTGCATTGCGAATCGTGGAGAGGCGATGAGCAATAACTACCGCCGTGCGATCCTTGAGGAGTGTCTCCAAAGCTCTTTGGATAAGCACTTCGGTATACGCATCTACAGACGAAGTGGCTTCGTCGAGAATCAAAATGCGCGGCTGGCAGAGTAAGGCACGCGCAAACGACAACAGTTGGCGTTGCCCTAGCGACAATCTAGCCCCTCGCTCACCTACTTCAGTGTCGTAGCCACAGGGCAGGCGCATAATAAACTCGTGGGCATTGACGTCTTGGGCAGCGGCAACTACCTCCTCCTGGCTCGCGGCAGGACGCCCATAGGCGATATTGTCGCGCACTGTACCGTTAAAAATGAAACTATCTTGTAGCACCATGCCCAGCTGTTTGTGCAAGGAGATTTGCGTCACTTTGCAGAGATCATGCCCGTCAATGGTGATGGCCCCTTTAGTAGGATCGTAAAACCTCGCTAATAAGTTAATAATAGAAGTCTTGCCAGCGCCAGTGGGGCCGACCAAGGCCACCGTTTTCCCCCGCGGAATGTCAAGCGTGATGTGGTGCAAGATGGCCTGCTTGGGGTCATAGCCAAAAGTAACATCGGCGAATTGAACATGCCCCGCGATGAGGGGCATGTCATATGCTTCTGGCGAATCTTTTACGGTCGGCTCTGTATCTAGCAGCTCAAAGATGCGGTCGATAGAAACAGTCGCCGCCTGCCAGACGTTGTAGACCTGGCTAAGGTCGCGAATGGGCATAAAAAACCGGCCCACATAGCGCAGAAAGGCGAATACTACGCCCAGGGTGATTTCCCCGCTCTGCAGCAGCACCCCGCCGTACCAGATGACGATACTCACGCCCACCGTGGCTAAAATCTCTATCAATGGACCAAAGGCCGAATTTAGTTGGGCGGCTTGCATATTGGCCTGCATATTGTCCATATTGTTTTCGTCAAAGCGCCGCGCATTGCGGTCTTCACGCACAAAAGACTGTGTGACACGCACGCCCGAGATACTCTCGGCCAAGTTAACGTTTACTGTCGCCGCCTTGCGCCGCACTTCATGATAGGCTCTCTGCATTCGTCCACGGAAACGGGTAGCGACGAAAATCATGAGGGGGAACGTCGTAAAAGTCAAGAGCGCCAGCCGCCAATTAAGGGTGGTCATAATAAACACGATGCCGGCTAACATGAAACCGTCATTGACGACGTTGAGAATGCCCGAAGAAATAAGCTCGCTCAGGGCGTTGACATCGTTGGTGAGGCGCGTCATAATGCGCCCTGTCTCGGTCTTGTCGAAGAAGTTAAATGATAACTTTTGCAAATGGACAAACATTTTTTGGCGCAGGGCATAGATAACGTTCTGCCCTGCTATGGATACGAGCAGGGTCTGCGCAAAACTGCACAGCCAGGTAACGATATTAATGGCCAGGTAGAGCAGAGCGATGCGGGTAATGCCCCGTAGTCGGTCTG
>Ga0209103_1000240_pt1 | contig 17144 bp, 11 predicted proteins | sample 4C3metaG_FD_184152 | JGI IMG/M metagenome (GOLD analysis project Ga0209103, IMG submission 184152) | Freshwater bacterial and archeal communities from Indian Creek, Illinois, USA - 4C3 metaG (SPAdes) (version 2) | ecosystem: Environmental > Aquatic > Freshwater > Unclassified | place: USA...
CGCGGCGCGCCTCGCGCTCTTCCGCGGCAAGCGGTGCCAGCAGCGCGACCGCCAGCAGGGGCAGCAGCACGGCGATGACGAAGGCGGCGTCGAAGGCCCCGGCCGCGAGCGTGGCCGGATTGCCGCCGGTGCCGTCGTGCGCCTGGCCCTGCAGGCCCAGCATGCGGATCCGTTGCGCCGGTGCCTGCGCGAGGGTATCGCCGGGGTTGAACCAGGCGCCGGGTGCGGGTGGCATCGGCACGGTGAAGAACGTGCCATAGGCGAACATGCCGGCGTCCAAGGGGGTGTTGGCCGCCGATGGTCGTTGCTTCGCCAGCGCCGCCTCGCTGGTGGCCACGGCGCGCTCTGCGGCGCGCTCGAATGTGGCCACGTTGACGATGCCAAGCGCGAGCGCCAGCGTGGTGACCATCGTGGCGGCGAGCACGGCCCAGCGGAGGGCGGCCGAGCGCCAGAGCAGGCGGAATTCCATCAGCATGCGCGGCGATCCATCCGCTGCCCGGCCCACCCAAGGGCGAAGGCGGCGAGCAGGCTCCAGAGGGCGATCGTGGCCAGGGCCGTGGCCGCCGGCGGAGCGGCTTGGCGCAAGGGCGGCAATGCGATCGGGGTGCGCGGGATATCCGCCCAGTGAGCTGCGTCGAGGCGCTGATCGCGGTCGTTTTCGGCCCGGATCCTGCTGGCGTGCAGCGTGTTCAGCGCCTGCACCGTGGCCAAGCGTCGCTGTTCGGCCTGGTCGAGGAAGGCACGATGGTGGCCAAGGTCGGTGCCGGCGAAAGCCTGCGCCGCGTCGCGGATCGCCAGGCTCGGCAGCAGCCAGCCCGCGGCAGCCACCAGCGACTGTTGCGCGGCCCAGGCATCGCGCTGGCGGTCCACTTGGGCGGCCACCGCCGCGCTGCTGAGCCGCTCGCCCTCGAGCATCACCAGCCCGCCGAAGTTCACCGGCAGGTCCTCGATGCGATCCACGCCGTACTGCGCGAGCACGCGTTCGCGGAAGGCGGCGAAGTGCGCGCTGTCCGGATCGTGGGCATCGCCGACCTTCGCCATGGACTCGGCGATGCGCTGCTCGACTTCGGCCTGTGTCGGTGCCGGATGCGCCAGTGCCGCCAGTGCGGCCGCGGCCGGAGGCGCGGCGATGGCCAGTGCGAACCAGGCCACCACGCCGAGCAGCAGCGCCGACAGCGCATCGCGTGCCCATGCCGAAACCAGCACCGTGCCGGCCGCGGCAAGCCCGAGCGCGGCCGTCAGCGTCAGGCCGAGTCCCGTGGCGCGCACCGCCAGCCCGGGGTCGGCCACCGCCGTGGCAAGCAGCGCGATCAGCACCGGTGCCGCCATCAGCAGGCCGAACGCCCAGAGCGCCAGCGCCTTGCCGGCCAGCACCTCGCGCCCGCGTGCGCCGAGGCTGAGCATGGCGAGCAGGGTGCCGCGTTGGCGCTCGATGGCGAGGCTCGCCGCACCGGCCAGCAGCATCAGGAGCGGCAGCCACTGCTGCACCACGCGCGAAGGCGAGAGATCGCCGAGGCGCAGCAGGCCGCCGGACAGGGCGGCGTCGCTGAAGTTGGCGGTGTTCTGCCGGTGCCCTTCCAGGAACACGCTGCGGCCCACCTGCGATTCGATGCCCCAGTCGATGCCGGCCAGCGGGCTCGGGGCCTTGAAGACGAAATCACCGGCGTGCACGACGCGATGCGGATGGCGGTCGGGTTGCCCATGCCAATCCGCGTGGGCGCGTTCGGCATAGACGGCCTGGCGCTCGGCGGTCTGCGCCGCGCGCAGCAGGCCCAGGCCCAGCGCCAGCCCCACCAGCAGCAGGCCCAGCGCGCCCAGCGTGCGCGCCAGGCGCTCGCGCCACAGCCGCCGGGTTTCGTTGAGCGCGATGTCGCGCACGCGGGCCAGCGCACTCATGGCGTCAGGTCGGCGCGGCGGGCGTAGAGGCTGCGCAGCGCGGCGGCGTCGGCACCCAGGGTCGAGAGGTCGCGGCCCTCGCGCAGCACGCGGCCCTTGGCCAGGAAAAGGTAGCGGTCAGCGATGGCACTGGTGGCTTCGAGGTCGTGGCTCACCAGCAGGATGGCCTTGCCCGCATCGCGCAGACGCGCCAGCAGGGCGGCGAGCTGCCCGGTGGCCTCCGGGTCGAGGCCCGAGGCTGGTTCGTCGAGCAGCAGCAGCGGTGCTTCGCGCAGCACGGCCAGCGCGATCAGGAGCTTCTGCCGCATGCCTTTCGAGTAGTCCGAGGTGCGCACCGTCCATGCCGGTTCGGCGAGGTCCACCTCGCGCAGCGCGGCGGCCAGTGCTGCCGTATCGGGCTTCCGTCCTGCAAGGCCCAGCAGGTAGCGCAGGTTCTCGATCCCGCTCAGGTGGGGATAGACCGCCACGTTCTCCGGCACGTAGGCGACCGATGCGCGGGCCGTGCTCGGATCGGTGGCGGGATCCGTGCCGAATACCCGCACCCGCCCATGCGCTGGTGCCAGCAGGCCGAGCAGCACCTTGAGCAGCGTGGACTTGCCCGCCCCATTGCCGCCGAGTACCGCCAGCAGTTCGCCACGCGCCAGCGTCAACGACACGCCGTCCAGCACCGGTGCGCCGCCGTAGCCGGCGACCAGACCCTCGATCTCGATCGCGGGTGGCCGGGCTTCGATGAGGGTGGCCGCCATGCTCAGAACTCGAACGTGGCCGACAGCGTGGCGTTGCGGCCATCGCCCGGCGAATGGATGGTGTTGCTGCCGTTCTCGCTGAAGTCGAACACGTACTCGTGGAAGCGGTCGCTGAGGTTGTTCACCTGCAGGGCCAGCACGCCCCAGCCGAAACGCTGCTCGACACTGGCGTGCAGCAGGGTGAAGCCACCGAACTGGCCGCCGAGGTTCGCCTCGTTGACGAAGTAGTCGCCCTGGCGATCGAGATGCACACGCGCGGTCAGCGCGTCGGTGGCGCGGACGCTCAGGCCCAGCGAGGCGGTGTGGTCGGGGATACCGCGCAGTTCATTGCCGATGAAGGCGTTGCGGTTCGAGGCCGGGCGCATGATCGCGGTATCCACCGTCGTGACATTGCCCCAGAGCGTCCAGCGCTCGGTGATGCGCCAGTCGAAGGCCAGATCGATGCCCTCGCGCAGGGTCTCGCCGACGTTTTGCGCGGTGCCGTCGACGACCACGAACTCGTCCTTGGCCTTCTGCTCCCAGTACGACAACCGCACCTGCGCGCCCGCCGCGGGTTGCCAAGTGGTGCCGATCTCCCAGCCGTCGTTGATCGAGACGTCGCGCGCGCGGCGGTTGCCGGCAGTGAAGGCATCGGCAGAGAGCGGGTGCTGGAAGCTGCGGCCGGCGTTGCCGAACACCTGCCACTGCTCGCCGAGTGCGGCAAAAGCGTTGAATTTCGGCTGCACGATGCTGCCGACGTCGAGGATGTCGCGCGCCGAGGCCACGCCGGCGGCGTTGAACTGCAGGTAGTCGCCGCCGAGGCGGTCGGCGCGCAGGGCCAGGTTCGCGCCCCAGCGGTCTTCGTCGCGGAAGCCAAGCCGCGTCCACGCGCCCCAGTGACTGAAAGTGAAGTCGCGGTTGCGCAGCACCACGCCGGTATTGCGCACGCGCTGCTGGCCAACGGTGCCGAAGCGTTGTTCGATCACGTCCTGCGTTTCGCCGTCGACGCCGCCGTCCAGCGTCCAGCGCGGATCGATGGCCCAGCGTGCGCTCACGATCAGACCTTGTTGATCCTGGTCGTCGAAGCGGTTCTGCAGCGCCTGCGCGGCCGAGAAGCGCACCCAACGCTCGCGCTCGAAATGGTTGAGGTAGGCCTTCACCGACCAGTCGAACGAATCAGTGATGCGCTGGTCGAAATGCAGGCTGCCGTGCTGCATGTGTTTGTCGCCGCCGTCCTGATCGGCGTAGCTGGCCGACTGCCGGGGATCGGCGCGCGATTCAGCGAAGCTGAGGTAGCCCGGCGAATCGCCTTCGTAGCTCGCCGTGCGGACGATGGCGCGCAACGTGGTGCCTTCATCGATGACCAGCGACCAGCGCCCGCCGAAGGCGCGCTTGTCGAGATCCATGCCCTCGCGGTAGCCCGCGGTCTGCCGCCAGCCGAGGCTGTAGCTGTGCGTCACCGGGCCGTCCTCGAAGCCGGCATAGGCCTGCAGTTCACGCGCATCGAAGCTGCCGTACGAGAGCCGCAGCTCGCGTGCGATGTCTTCGCGGGTCTGGATGCGAACATTGCCGCCGATGGCCAACAGGCCGACGCTGGGATCGCTGGTTCCCTTGAACACCGTGATCGACTCGATGCCGATCGGGAACAGCGCGTCCATCTCCCCGAAACCGTTGTGCAGGTTCATCGGCACGCCGTCGATGAGCAGTTTGACGTGTGGTGTTTCACCGTCGCCAGAAAATCCGCGGAGGGCGATGTCGGAGTTGACGATGCCCTGGTTGAAGCGGGCGATGTAAAGGCCGGGGATCTTGTTGAACAGCGCGCTGATGTCGTTGACGCTCTGGTAGCCGATCTCGCTGCGGCCGATCACATCGAGCGAGCCTTGCAGGTCGAGTTCCGGTGCTTCGGTGGCCTCGCCGATGACGACGATGGTGTCCAGGCGGTGGGCCTCATCGGCGGGTGCGGCAAGCGATGCGGACGACAGGGCGACGGCGAGTGCGGTGGCGAGCAGGGTGGGGCGGGGTGCGGGCATGGGCTTTGGGAGGAAAAAGTGGGGGAGCGAGGAGAGAGGAGAGAGAGGACAGCGTGAGCGCAAACGATTCATGGGCGAGGCGCGCTCATTCCTCCGCACCACCCATCCGCCAGTGCGGGAAGGGATCGGGCAGGCCCTGCCAGCCGGCGGGGCCGAGGCGCATCTCGCGGGGAGTGAGCAGGCAGGCGTCGAGCTCCTCGCGCACGCGTTTTTCGTCGAGGCCGACGCCGATGATCGCGAGCTCTTGGCGGCGGTCGCCCCAGGCCGGATCCCAGAGCTTTCGCATCGCCGCGTATTCATTGGCGTCGTGCACGAGGTGTGCTTCCGGTAGCGGCGCAGTGACGCGCTCGCCGCTACGCAGGCGCTCGCCGACGCGGCGCGCATCGACGCGGTCGCGCGCGGCGAACCAGAAACCGGCGGCCTCGTGCTGGGTGGCACCGCCGACGGTGGAGAGCTCGCCCACCCAATCCATCCGTGTCGCCAGCCAGAAAAAGCCCTTGCTGCGGATCACGCCGCCCAGGCCCTGTGTGATGAGTCGAAAGAAGCGCTGCGGATGGAAGGGTCGGCGCGCGCGGTAGACGAAGCTGGTGATGCCATAGGCCTCGGTCTCCGGTGTGTGCTCGCCGCGGAGTTCCTTCATCCAACCCGGGGCGAGCTGGGCTTTGACGAAATCGAAGCGGCCGGTGCCGAGCACGCGGTCGAGCGCAATCGCCGAATGCGTGGTCTCGACGATTTCGGCGTCGCGGTTCAGCGCGCGGATCACCTGCTTCACCTGCCGCGTGGTCTCGGCACCGGCGCGGTCGGTCTTGTTGACGAGGATGACGTCGGCGAACTCGACCTGTTCGGCCAGCAGGTTGACGAGGCCGCGCTGGTCGTCGGGGCCGGCCACCATGCCGCGGTCGGCGAGGCGGTCCGGCGAGCAGAAATCGCGGGTGAAGGTCTCGGCATCGACCACGGTCACCATGGTGTCGAGTCGTGCGACATCCGAGAGCGCGAAGCCGTCTTCGCCGCGCACCGCAAAGGTCGCCGCGACGGGCATCGGCTCGCCGATGCCGGTGGACTCGATCAGCAGGTAATCGAAGCGGTTCTCGGCGGCGAGCCGCTTCACCTCCTCGCGCAGGTCGTCTCTGAGCGTGCAGCAGATGCAGCCGTTGCTGAATTCGACGAGCTTCTCTTCGGTGCGCGAGAGCTCGGCACCGCCGTCGCGGACGAGCTGGGCGTCGATGTTTACCTCGCTCATGTCGTTGACGATCACCGCGACGCGCTTGCCCTCGCGGTTGCGCAGCACGTGGTTGAGCAGGGTGGTCTTGCCGGCACCGAGGAAGCCGGAGAGCACGGTGACGGGGAGGCGGCGATCCATGGCGGTCGATTCAGAATGTTATAAAGTTACATAGTATCATCCCGGACGCGGCAAACGCCCAACACCCGCGTCGATCGTGTGCCTCGTATCGGGGGGTGCGCAGCACCGCGGTGTCGAGTCGCCGGCCCAACATCTTGTGTTGACCTCTGGATCGAACCCCCATAGGCTGTGGTCGTCGGTTCTCGGGCTTGCCCGGGATGAAAAGGGAACCCGGTGCGATTCCGGGGCTGCCCCGCAGCGGTAAACGGAAACGACCGCCGTCAATGCACTGGGCCCAAGCCCGGGAAGCGACGGCCAGTAGGAGGACGGTGCACCGTCCGTGTCCGCGAGCCCGAAGACCTGCCGGCCCGCCGCGCGACGCACAACGCGCGGTGTCGCTCGTCGCTCCCGAGGGAGGAGTTGGCGGCCCGTGCTCCACGCCGGAGAACCACCGATGAGCACCACCACCGCGACGGCCGAAGCCGTTGAAGGCGCGCGCCTGCGCGTCGCTGAAGGTCCTTCGCATGAGGCCGACGTCCCCGGCCTCGACCTGCGCCCGCCCCACCACGCGCCGTCGATGACCGTCACCAAGCGCGACGGTCGCCGCGAACCCGTCGACCTCAACAAGATCGTCCGCGCGGTGATGCGCTGCGCCGAAGGCCTGCACGCCGTCGATCCGATGCGGGTGGCCACGCGCACCATTTCGGGCCTCTACGACGGCGCCAGCACCCGCGAGCTCGACGAGCTGTCGATCCGCACCGCGGCGCTGCTCACCGCTGAGGAGCCGGAGTACGGGCGGCTGGCCGCGCGCCTGCTGGCAGCCGTGATCGAGAAGGAAGTGGGCGGGCAGGGCATCCACGCCTTTTCGCAGAGCGTGCAGCGCGGTGCCGAGCTGGGCTTGGTCAATGATCGCCTGCTCGGCTTCGTGCAGGCCAACGCGCGAAAGTTGAACGATGCGTTGGAGCGCGGCCACGACCACCGTTTCGATTACTTCGGCCTACGCACCGTCTACGACCGCTACCTGCTGCGTCATCCGCAGACGCGGTTGGTGATCGAGACGCCGCAGCAGTTCTTCCTGCGCATCGCCGCAGCACTGGCTGGCTCGGTGCCGGAAGCGATCGAGCTCTACGGCCGGATGGCGCGGCTCGAGTACCTGCCGAGCTCGCCGACACTCTTCAACAGCGGTACGCGCCACGAGCAATTATCGAGCTGCTTCCTGCTCGACTCGCCCGAGGATTCGCTGGAAGGCATCTACAAGGCCTACACCGACGTGGCGCGGCTCTCGAAGTTCGCCGGCGGCATCGGGCTGTCGTTCACCCGCATTCGCTCGCGTGGCGCGCTGATCCGCGGCACCAATGGATTGAGCAACGGCATCGTCGCCTGGCTGAAGACGCTCGATGCCTCGGTGGCGGCGGTGAACCAGGGCGGCAAGCGCAAGGGTGCCGCCTGCGTCTACCTCGAGACCTGGCACGCCGACATCGAGGAGTTCCTCGAGCTGCGCGACAACACCGGCGACGAGGCGCGGCGCACGCACAATCTCAACCTCGCGCACTGGGTGCCGGATCTGTTCATGCGCCGGGTCGAGGCCGACGGAACCTGGTCGCTGTTCAACCCCGGCGACGTGCCCGAGCTCACCGACCTGCACGGTGCCGATTTCGAGCGCGCCTACGCGGGTGCCGAAGCGCGTGGGCTGGCCCGCAAACAGTTGCGCGCCCGCGACCTCTACGCCCGGATGATGCGCACGCTGGCCCAGACCGGCAACGGCTGGATGAACTTCAAGGACCGCGCCAATGCCACCTGCAACCAGGCGGCGAAGCCCGGCAACGTGGTGCACCTGTCGAACCTGTGCACCGAGATCCTCGAAGTGAGCTCGGGTGCGCACACGGCGGTGTGCAACCTCGGCTCGATCAACCTCGCGCAGCATCTGGGCGAGGACGGCGTCGACTTCGAGCGCTTGGGCGAGACCGTTCGCGCCGCAGTGCGCCAGCTCGACCGCGTCATCGACCTGACCTTCTACCCGATCCCCGAGGCCGCGGCCTCGAACGCGCAATGGCGGCCGGTCGGCCTCGGCCTGATGGGTTTGCAGGACGTGTTCTTCGCCCTGCGCCTGCCCTTCGACAGCGACGAAGCGAAGGCGCTCTCGACCCGGATCAGCGCCGAGATCTACTTCCATGCGTTGTCGGCGAGTTGCGAACGTGCCGAGCTGCACGGAGCGCATCCGGCCTATCGCGAGACACATGCCGCGGATGGCCGATTGCAGTTCGACCTCTGGGGCGTGGATGCCGACGAGCCGCGCTGGGAGGCGCTGAAGGAACGCATCGCCCGCCACGGCCTGCGCAACTCGCTGCTCATCGCCATCGCCCCGACCGCGACCATCGCCTCGATCGCCGGCTGCTACGAATGCATCGAGCCGCAGGTGAGCAACCTGTTCAAGCGCGAGACCCTCTCCGGCGATTTCCTGCAGATCAACCGCCATCTCGTCGAAGAACTGAAGCGCCTTGGCTTGTGGACGCCGGAAGTGCGTGATCGCATCAAGCAGGCCGAAGGCTCGATCGCCGGCATCGAGGAAATCCCCGAGGCCCTGCGGCGGATCTACCGCACTGCCTGGGAGCTGCCGATGCGCGCGCTGATCGACCTGCAGGCCGCGCGTGGGCCTTACATCGACCAGAGCGCCTCGCTCAACCTGTTCATGGAGAACCCGAGCATCGGCGCGCTCTCCTCGATGTACATGCACGCCTGGAAGCAGGGCCTCAAGACCACCTACTACCTGCGCTCGCGCCCGGCGACCAAGATCGCCAAGACCACGCTCGCGGCGACGGTCGTCAGCGCCGGACCCGATGACACCGTGGCCGCGGTCGTCTGCTCGCTCGAAAACCCCGGCAGCTGCGAGGCCTGCCAGTGAGCGCCGCCATGACCTCGAAACTCCTCGACCCCGGCTTCGACCTGACCCTGCGGCCGATGCGCTACCCGCAATTCTTCGCGATGTACCGCGACGCCATCCGCAACACCTGGACGGTGGAGGAAGTCGACTTCGCGCCCGACGTGCAGGATCTGGCGACCAAGCTCGGCCCGGCCGAGCGCCATCTGGTGCAGCGGCTGGTGGCCTTCTTCGCCACCGGCGATTCGATCGTTGCCAACAACCTCGTGCTGAATTTCTACCGGCACATCAATGCGCCGGAGGCGCGGATGTATTTGTCGCGGCAGTTGTACGAGGAGGCGCTGCACGTGCAGTTCTACCTCACGCTGCTGGATGCCTACCTGCCCGACCCGGCGGAGCGCGCCAAGGCCTTCGCGGCGGTCGAGAACATCCCCAGCATCAAGGCCAAGGCGGATTTCTGCTTCCGCTGGATCGAGCACCTGCAGTCGCTGGAGCGGCTCGACACGCCGGCGGATCGCCGCCAGTTCCTGCTCAACCTCGCCTGTTTCGCGGCCTGCATCGAGGGCCTGTTCTTCTTCGCCGCCTTCGCCTACGTCTACTACCTGCGTTCGCGCGGCCTGCTGCACGGGTTGGCCTCGGGCACCAACTGGGTGTTCCGCGACGAGAGCGCGCACATGGCTTTCGCGATGGAGGTGCTGCACACCGCGCGCGAGGAGGAACCGGACCTCTGCGACGCCGGATGGCGGGCCGACATCGATCGCATGCTCGACGAAGCGGTGGCGGTGGAGCTGGCCTTCGCCGAGGACGTGCTGGCCGGCGGCATGGCCGGGCTGTCGATCAAGGACATGCGCGAGTACCTCGACTACGTTGCCGACCAGCGCCGCGTGCAGCTCGGCCTCAAGGCCAAGACCGGCGCGAAGAACCCCTTCCCGTTCATGGACCTGCAGGACGTGCAGGAGCTCACCAACTTCTTCGAGCGGAGGGTGAGTGCCTACCAGGTGGGCGTGGAGGGGGAGGTGGCCTTCGACGCAGCGTTCTGAAGCGGCCGCGCGGGCCGGCACCTCAGCGCTTCAGGCCCTTCAGCGCATCGGCCATCGCTGTGTTGGCGGGTGCGGCCGCGGGCTTGGGCACCGCAGCACGCGGGCGCTCCTCGCGCCTGCCGCCGCGCGTTTCGCCGGGCATGTCGTCGAGCCGGCAGGTGAGCGCGATGCGCTTGCGTGGCACGTCGACCTCGAGCACCTTCACCTTGACCACGTCGCCCACCTTCACCGCATCGCGCGGGTCCTTGATGAATTTCTCCGACAGCGCCGAGATGTGCACCAGGCCGTCCTGGTGCACGCCGATGTCGACGAAGGCGCCGAAGGCCGCCACGTTGGTGATGACACCCTCCAGCACCATGCCGGGCTTGAGGTCTTTCAGGTCTTCGATGCCGTCGGCGAAGCGCGCGGCCTTGAACTCCGGGCGCGGGTCGCGGCCGGGCTTCTCCAGCTCGCGGACGATGTCCTTCACCGTCGGCAGGCCGAAGCGCGCGTCGGTGAAAGCCTCGGGTTTCAGCCCGCGCAGCGTCGTCGCATCGCCGATCAGTTGGCCGATCGGCCGGCCGCAGGCCTTGACGATCTTCTCCACCAGCGGGTAGGCCTCGGGATGCACCGACGAGGCGTCGAGTGGCTCGTCGCCGCCGACGATGCGCAGGAAGCCGGCGCACTGCTCGAAGGTCTTCTCGCCGAGGCGCGGCACCTTGAGCAGCGCGCGGCGCGACGGGAACGCACCGTGCTCATCGCGATAGCGAACGATGTTCTCGGCCACCGTCGTGCTGACACCGGACACCCGCGCCAGCAGCGGCGCTGAGGCGGTGTTGACATCGACGCCGACGGCATTGACGCAATCCTCGACGCGGGCATCGAGCGCGCGCGCCATCGCGAAGGCGTTGACGTCGTGCTGGTACTGGCCGACGCCAATCGCCTTCGGTTCGATCTTGACCAATTCGGCCAGCGGGTCCTGCAGGCGGCGGGCGATCGAGACGGCACCGCGGATGCTGACGTCGAGGTTCGGGAACTCGCGCGCGGCGAGTTCCGAGGCCGAATACACCGAGGCACCGGCCTCGCTGACGACGATCCTCGTGAGCTTCAGCTCCGGGTGTTTGGCCATCAGCTCGGCGGCGAGCTTGTCGGTCTCGCGGCTGGCGGTGCCGTTGCCGATGGCGATCAGTTCGACGCGATGCTCGGCGCAGAGCTGCTTCAGCCGCGCGATGGCGGCATCCCACTGCCGCTTCGGCTCGTGCGGGTAGATGGTGTCGAACGCGACCAGTTTGCCGGTGGCATCGACCACGGCCACTTTCACCCCGGTGCGCAGGCCGGGGTCGAGGCCCAGCACCGGGCGCATACCGGCCGGTGCGGCCAGCAGCAGGTCTTTGAGGTTGTCGCCGAACACGGTGATCGCTTCGGCCTCGGCCTTCTCGCGCGCCGCGCCCATCCGGTCGACGGAGAGGTGCACCAGCAGGCGCGCGCGCCAGGCCAGCCGGCAGGTGCTGAGCAGCCAAGCATCGGCCGCTCGGCCTTTCGGCGCGACGCCGGCGGCCAGCGCGACGCGCGCTTCGGCATAGGCGTGGCCGGCCTCGAGATCGGCGGTCGGTTCGAGATCGACGCCCAGGATTTCTTCGCGACGCCCGCGCAGCAGGGCCAGCAGGCGGTGCGAGGGGATCGTGGCGATCGGCTCGGCGTGCTCGAAGTAGTCGCGGTATTTCGCGCCCTCGGCCTCCTTGCCGGGCAGCAGCTTCGAGCGCAGGACGCCCTTCGATCGCAGCCACTCGCGCAGTTCACCGACCAGTGCGGCGTTCTCGCTGAAGCGTTCGATCAGGATGGCGCGCGCGCCGTCCAGCGCGGCCGTGGCGTCGGCTACGCCCTGGTCGGCATTGACGAAGCCGGCCGCGCGCACCTCCGGTGCGATGGACGGATCAGCGAGGATCGCCTCGGCCAGCGGCTCCAGCCCGGCTTCGCGGGCGATCTGTGCCTTGGTGCGGCGTTTCTGCTTGTAGGGCAGGTAGAGGTCTTCCAGGCGCGATTTGCTGTCGGCGGCGAGCAGGTCGGCGAGCAGACCCTTCGTCAGCTTCCCCTGTTCCGCGATCGAGCCGAGGATCGCGTCGCGGCGCTCCTCCATGTCGCGCAGGTAGCCGAGCTGCTGCTCGAGCTTGCGCAGCTGGGTGTCATCGAGGCCGCCGGTCACTTCCTTGCGGTAGCGGGCGATGAAGGGCACCGTCGCGCCCTCGTCGAGCAGCTCGATCGCGGCACGCACCTGTGCGGCCTGTGCGCTGATGTCGGCCGCGATCCGCTGGGCGATGGTGGCGGCGATGCTGGCGCTGGAGCGGGCGGGCGCGGCGAGGCCGGCGGCTTCGGTGGCGGGTGCGGCGGGAGCGGACATCGGGACTTGGCCAGAGGAACTCGGACGCCGATTGTCCCCTCGATGGCGCATCCCGCACAGGCTGGCGTGGAAAGGGCTGCTGTGTCAGGTGCCGGGTTCGGGGGCCGACAAGCCGAGATCGGCATTGCGCAGCGCGCTAATGCCATCGGGGCCCGAGGCCCGGGGATGGCCATCGATGCGGCGATCGGTCGGCGGCGGCGCATCGTTCCAGCGGTGTGCCCACAAGGCATCGGCCGCCGCCCAGGCATAGGGCAGCAGCGGTAGGTAGCGTGCCGCGAACACCGGCAGGCCGAGGAAGGCGTCGAAGTGCTGCACATGCGCCACCGACCAGTGCGCCACCGTGGCCCCCTCACCCCGCGCCCAGGCGACATAGGGCGTGCTGCTGAAGGCTTCGGGGATCAGGCCATCGTCGCGGCCGTGCACCACGATCACCGGCAACTCGGATGACGGAGCGCGGGGGCGGGTGGCGGCGACGGCCTCGCGCAGGCTGCGGGCATCGTCGCTGTCGCCGGTCCATAGCGAACGCAGGGCCTCGAGGCCTTGGCGACGGCCGTCGTTGCCGGGGGGGTCGAGCAGCAGCACGCCGCCCCCCGGCGGCAGGCCGGCGGTATCGCTCCACCACAGGGCGGCTTCGGCCGGGTTGGTCGGCAGTGGCCTGCCGGCGGCATCGAGCGCGGCGTAGCGGTAGCCGGCCGGCATGTCCTTCGGGCCGCGACGCAGGTAGGCCGAGGCGTAGCCGGCGGCGATCGTGCGCCACAGATCCAGTGGCGCGGACAGGCTCGCGGCCTGCAGCGCCGCCTCGGTCCAGCCGGCCTGGAGCAGCAACTCGCGGCCCTGCGGCGAGCCGAAGTCGATGAGCGCGGCTTCGGTGGCGTAGTCGAACAGCGGCCGGGCACCCTCGACATGCACGTTCGGTGCGGCTGCCACCGCAGCGGCGATGGGAGGCACGACCCAAGGGCGGCCCTTGGCGTCCTGGCCCAGGGTGCCGGCCGTGGCATCCGCCAGGCCGGCGGCCTGCAGCACGGCGGTGCCGCCGTTCGAGAGGCCGAGCAGCAGCACGCGCAGTTGCTGTGGTGCCACGCCGTGCTCGCGTTCGATGCGTTGCGCCGCGAAAGCCGCCGCCTGCAGCAGGTGGCGGCCCCAGTCGGCCTCGGGGTGGTCGCCGGAATGGGCATGCGGGATGTACACCGTGCCCTGCTCGTCGACCCGCCGCCAATCGGTGCCGGCCGCCTTGTCGGTGCTGGCCACGGCGCAGCCGCGCGGCAGGCCCCAGCCACCGGCCGGGGCGATCGCACCGTAGATGCCGCGCGACCCGGAGGCGACGCCGACCACCAGGCAGGGGTTCGCCGCGTCGAAGGTGTCGGGCAGCAGCAGCATGATCCGGTGCGGCTGGCGGGCTCCGGGCAGGCTGGCCTCGGCATGGAATTCGCGCCCCGGGACCGGACGCAGGTCACCGTAGACCTCGCCGAGGCCACCGCCCGGCGTCACATCGGCGATGCCGCGCCAGTTCGTCCACAGCGCACGCCGGCGCAGTTCATCGAAAGTGGGGGCGGCGGGATCGGCCAGTGTCGGGATCGGTCCGCGCAGGCCCGCCAAGCCCAGTCCGCCGGTGAGGAGGTCAGCGTGGTGGCGTTCGGCCGGCACGACGACGCGGTGCTCGGCGAGCACCGGGGCGGCCAGGGCGATGCCAAGCAGCAGCGGCAGGAACCGGGGCGGGGACGAGGACGGCATGAGCGCAGTCTGCGCAGACGGAAGGGCCGGGCCATCGTACTTTCGTCCATCCCCGCCCGGGACCGGATTGGGCAGGCTGGTGGGCGTCGTCCCCGAGCCACCATCATGACCGACCGTTTCCTCCACGGCCGCCGCGCCCTGGTCACCGGCGCCACCTCCGGCATCGGGCTGGCCGTGGCCGAGACACTGGCCGCGACCGGGGCGCAGGTGCAGATCAATGGCCTGGGCACGGCAGCCGGAATCGAAGCGGCGTTGGCGGCGGTGCGTGCGGCCGGCGCGGCTGAGGCGGTGCACCATCCCGCCGACCTGCGCGATCCCGCCGCCATCCGCGCCATGATGATGGCGGCCGGCGAACTCGACATCCTCGTCAACAACGCCGGAGTGCAGTTCACCGCGCCGCTTTCCGGCATGTCCGACGAACGCTGGGACCAGATCCTTGCCATCAACCTCTCGGCCTGCTTCCACACCATGAAGGCGGCATTGCCGGGCATGGCCGAACGGGGGTTTGGCCGGGTGATCAACATCGCCTCGGTGCATGGGCTGGTCGCCTCGGTGGCCAAGGCGCCCTATGTGGCGGCCAAGCATGGGCTGGTAGGGCTGAGCAAGGTCGCCGCGCTGGAATACGCCGCCGCCGGAACCCGTTCGTCCGGTGGCGTTACGGTCAACTGCCTGTGCCCCGGTTGGGTCGAAACCACACTGATCGAGCCGCAGATCGCGGCCCGTGCGGCGCAGGCCGGTGGCGACCGCGAAGCCGGCATCCGTGCCCTGCTGGCCGAGAAACAGCCCAGTGGACGGATGGCCCGGCCGGCGGAGATCGCCGCCCTGGTGCTGTTCCTCTGCCGCGCCGAAGCGCACAACCTCACGGGCACCGCGCTGCCGGTGGATGGTGGTTGGACAGCGCAGTGACCGGTCCTGCTAGCCTCCCGGCATGCACCGCCTGCTGATCGTCGACGACCACCCGCTCTACCGGCTGGCCCTGCGCCAGACCGCCGAAGCGGCTTTGCCCGGGGCGCGCATCGACGAGGCCGGCGACCTCGATGCCGCGCTCGCGGTGCTGGCGGCGGTGCCCGACACCGACCTCGTGCTGCTCGACCTGCAATTGCCGGGCACCCACGGCCTGCTCGCCCTCGGCGAACTGCGCGCCGTCCACCCCGGCGTCGCCGTGGCCATCCTTTCGGCCCGGGACGACGCGCCGACGGTCCGTCGTGCCTTGGCGATGGGGGCCTGCGGCTACCTCACCAAGCATGCCGCCACCGCCGAGTTGCACGAGGGCCTGCGCGCCTTGCTGGAGGGGCGGATCTGGTTGCCGGCGAGCCTGCGCGAACGCCTGGTGCGCACGCCGCGCGACAGCGAAGCCGAATCGACCGCGGCCCGTCTGGCCAGCCTCTCGCCACAGCAGCTCCGGGTGTTGCAACGGGTGGCCGAGGGGCGGCTCAACAAGCAGATCGCCGACGAACTCGGCATCCAGGAACGCACCGTCAAGGCACACCTGACCGTGGTGTTCGAGAAACTCGGGGTGCGCAACCGCACCCAGGCCGGGGTGCTGCTGCAGGCGTTGGTGGGCGAGGGCTGAATGCCGGACCGATGCCCGCCTACAAACCGAGCGCGAACAACCCCAGGCAGACCAGCAAACCGATGCCCGGCACGATCACGGTGAGTGCTCCGACCGGCAGGTAGGCGTCCTTGTGGGTTTCGCGGCAGATCGCCCGGATGGTGGTGACCACGTAGCCGTTGTGCGGCAGTGAGTCGAGCACACCGGAGGAGATCGCCACCGCGCGGTGCAACTGCTCGGCATTGACACCCTGGGCGAGGAAGGCCGGGGCCAGCAGGGGCAGGGCGATCGCCTGGCCACCGGAGGCCGAGCCGGTCATGGCCGCGATCAGGCTGACCGCGAGCGCGGCGCTGGCGACCTCGCCGCCCGGCATCTGGATGAAGGCATCGACGGCGGTGTCGAAGGCGGGCGAGAGTTTGGCCACCGCGCCAAAGCCGACCACGGCGGCGGTGTTGCCGATGGCGATCAACGCCCCGGTGCTGCCCTCGGCGATCGCCGCGCCCGGGCTGCGGAAGGTGCGAAAGCACAGCACGGCCACCGCCAGGCAGCCGCCCAGCAGGGCGAGGATCAGGGCCGAGACGCCGAAATGCTCGTGCAGCAGGAAGGACACCACCAGCACCACCAGGGTCGGCAAGAGTGCGGCCCAGATCGGCGGCAGGTCGGTGCGCAGCTCGCCGGGGTCGCCTTCGCGCTCGACGAAACGCTCGCCGCGTGCTTTGGCGCGTTTCAGCATCCAGCCGAGCCAGAGCTGGCCGAGCACCGCCATCACCAGTGCGGTGATCAGGCTGGCCTCCCAGGCCGCCCAGGGCGAGGTGCCGAGGTAGGGGATCGGGATCCAGTTCTGGATCTCCGGCGAACCGGCCGAGGTCATGGTGAAGGTGACCGAACCGAAGGCCAGTGCCGCCGGAATGAACCGCCGCGGCAGGTCGGCGGCGCGGAACAGCGCGAGTGCCGCCGGATAGACCGAGAACGCCACCACGAACAGGCTGACGCCGCCGTAGGTGAGGATGGCGCAGGCCAGCACCACCGCCAGCGCAGCGTGCGAGGCGCCGAGGTGGCGCATCACGAAGGCGGCGATGGCGTCCGCGGCACCGCTGTCCTCCATCAGCTTGCCGAAGATCGAGCCGAGCAGGAACATGAAAAACCAGTTGGCGATGAAGCGGGTGAAGCCGCTCATGTAGGCGCCGACCAGATCCGGCGCGCCTTCGATGGCCAGCGGCGGCAGCAGGGCGATGCCCGAGCTTAAGGCCACGATCGCCGCGCACAGCGGCGTGGCGATGAACAGGTTCCAGCCGCGCATGGTCAGCGCGATCAGCAGGGCGAGGGCGAACACGAGGCCGAGGGCGCTCAACATCCGGGCAGGTTCCAGGCGGGCCGGCGGGCAGCATGCGCGGCGCGATCCGGGTCCGGTGATTGGACGAACGTACAGGTGCCGCGTCCGCGTCGGCGGGCCTAGTCTGTCCTCACGCGCCGGGGAAGGCGCTCTGGTCCGCCACGGGGAAATTTCGATGATCCGCCATCCACTCACGTTCGCCATCCATGCCGTCCTCGCTGCTGGCCTTGTGCTGCCCTTGGC
>Ga0209103_1000243_pt1 | contig 16920 bp, 15 predicted proteins | sample 4C3metaG_FD_184152 | JGI IMG/M metagenome (GOLD analysis project Ga0209103, IMG submission 184152) | Freshwater bacterial and archeal communities from Indian Creek, Illinois, USA - 4C3 metaG (SPAdes) (version 2) | ecosystem: Environmental > Aquatic > Freshwater > Unclassified | place: USA...
CCATTTATTGTTTGTAACATTCTGCATCCGTAGCTCAGGGGATAGAGCAGCGGTTTCCTAAACCGCGTGTCGGGGGTTCAAGTCCCTCCGGGTGCACCAGTGAGATCAAAGTTATGGGCTTCTGGTGTTTGCCTGTAGCTTGTGGAGCGTGCACCATGAATCATGAGCATTTTATGCGGGAAGCCCTCGTCGAAGCTCGTCTGGCCTTTGAGCTCGGAGAGACACCGGTGGGTGCGGTAGTGGTTCACCGTGGCCTCGTCATTGCTCGCGGACACAATTATCGCGAAAGCGGGCACGACCCTACTGCCCATGCCGAATTACTTGCCTTGCGGCAGGCCAGTCAGGTTTTGGGGGGATGGCGGCTTTTAGACTGCACTCTCTACGTCACTCTTGAGCCTTGCCTCATGTGTGCCGGTGCCATGGTGCTGGCGCGACTGCCTCACCTAGTCTTTGGGGCCCATGACCCTAAGGCCGGCGTTGTCGGTTCTGTCATGGATGTCCTGCGCGACAACAAGTTCAATCACCAAGTAGCGGTGGTAGATGGCGTGCTAACGGAAGAGTGTGGCGCTATATTAAAAGTTTTTTTTCATAATTTGCGGCAGCGCAAGTAACGGAGAGATGGCAGAGCGGTTGAATGCGCCCGCCTCGAAAGCGGGTGAACGGTTACCCGTTCCGTGAGTTCAAATCTCACTCTCTCCGCCATATGTTATCTGGTTGGCGGCGAGTAATACTTGTTGCCAGGTCACGGAGAGGTGGCTGAGCTGGTCTAAGGCGCACGACTGGAAATCGTGTTCAGGTTTACCCCTGACGAGGGTTCGAATCCCTCCCTCTCCGCCATTTATCTAGTAATGGCAAGGCTCTTGAGGAATTACCTCAGGAGCCTTTTTGCATGCAGAGGGTTTGGTTTGGTCGGCTCGTCGCCGTGGTGACGACGGAATAGGTGAAAATTGATGAAAAAAGACCGCCGTTTTTGGACCTTCGGCCTGGTTAGGGCTCTGGCGGACGCCTCGGAAGAAAAATCAGGAGTGACCGAGCCACCGAGAAAGGTATTGGGTTCATCTCCCCGTAATGTATTAAGGACGATGGCACATGTGTAAAAGGTCAGCCAAAAAGAGCGGGAGGAATAATCAATCATGGCTAAGGGAGAGGTAAGACTTGAGAGCTCTTTTGAGCTGCTCTCTCAGGACGAATGGGATGCTTATCTGAGCGTGGATTACTTTGACAAGCTCAGAATAGATCAGGATGCGTTGCGCGTATCTGAGGGCGGATTGCCTAATCTTCAGTACCCTAGACTTGCCGAAATGATAAAGGAGCACAATAACAAGGTGGGCGCGCTCGCCACGACATATGCCTTATGCAGGCACTACTTTGATAAAGGAATACCAGACGATCCGTGGTGTGTGTCGCCAGGAAGCCATGGGAGTTCAATGCAATACATGCCTCTCTTTCAGCAGGAACACTGGGGAAGGCAATTTTGGTTTGGGTACTTTTCAGAAGTCTATTATTTGAAAATGTTCTCTATTTGGGACTCCGTTATCCAAATTCTAAACCACTATTACGGACTAAACTATAAGAGCGATTTTCGTCTGCGTTCTAGGGTGATGAATTGGTTAAAAGCAAATTCGACGAAGGTTTTTTGCCTTCTTAACGAAATTGCTGACACTGGCGTTCACAAGGAGGCCAAGAGGTTCCGCAATGCGGCCGCACATGACGTTTCGCCAAACGCAGTCTCAAAGACAGTAAAGTGCGAGAGAGGTAAGTTTGAATACTACGACGGGATGGATCAACATGGACGCATGATAAAGAAGTGGGACATACTAGAACGCATCTCTCTAGAGAGAGGGGATTATACAAACGTAGCGACCATCATGGAGAACATGGGAGATTATGCGATGTTGTTAGGCATCACAATAGAAGGCGTCGTCTGCGAACTAACACTGAAGACCTGATGAAGCTCTAGGCTGGCGGGCTAGGTAGCCGACAATCATCAAGAATATTTAAGTCAAGGTACGCAATCCGTCACCACCTCCACTCTAATGCCTTCTCTGCGCAGCCTGTCCGCGATAGTCAGGGCCTCTGTTTTTGAGTCGTAAGTATAGGCAAATGGCCTTGGAAGAAAAATGGGTTGTCCTGTGTCAAGGGCTACGGAATAGTAGCCGACCCCATTGGGTAAGGCGTAAATGATGACTCCTCCTCTTAGTGATTTTTCGAGGGCTTTTAGGGCGGGACGCGGATCGCATATTCGAGAACACAAAAGGACCTCAGGATAGCTGCCCTGAGGCCCTTTGAATATGGAGAAGTGCGCACGCTACCTGCCCACTAGGACGAGAGTGGAACCAAAGGGGCGTCGTCCAACTGGCAAGCCAACTACGGTAACATCGTCGTACGTTGCTATATCACCACTGTACCCTAGGTGCAAGAATGAGAACGTGACGAAGTATTCCGTAGAGGATATGGTGAATTCGGTAATTTCCTCACCGCCAGCATATCTATTGGATTTCCGTCCGCCAGGGGGGTGCGGGGTTATGCTCCGGACTCGTCCAGAAGCCTGCAAGAACTTCCCATAGTATCTCCACGGAAACTGCTCTACTTGTTCGAGCGGTACGTGGAAAACCTCCTCCCTGTCAAAGTCCTCCTGAGTCATCGCCATTAGCACCCTGCTAGCGCGCAGAGTATTGCCATTTGTAGCAGTCGAGGGGTTTGTAACATTCCATTCAACTTCGGACGGACTGACCATCTTAATCACGGGCGGGGGGGGGTTGTACTGCAGTGCCGCTCGGTTGTTGACTCTGTGGAGCAGGCAATGCGCTCTCTGTCGCGGTAGAGGGCAACTCTTCGCTCGGCTGACTGCCGATAACCCAGAAGATGAATAGAACGCTGACAATTATGAACCAACGTTTTTTGTAAAAGGGCCTTTTTGCGTTGTCTGTCACTAAAACTCCTCCTAAACTCTTCACTCAATTAGCTCCATCCCCACGATGATTCCAGACATGAAGTTGTATGACTCTTCGCGCGGCTTGCTCGTAGCGGTGAAAGGCAGAAAAAGGCTTCTACAGGTCTCTTGTCCGATTGAGGTAAACTATTGCCATTATGAGTGGGGCCATCTGGGGCTAACCCATGTTGATGATGCCAATTACAGCCTCCTCGACTCCTTGGTGCATATGTGGGAGATAAGTATTGGTGGCATTTTGAACTGACGAGCTGTTTCTTTTATGTAGTCACAATTTCCACGGGTTGTATTTGTCAGGGCAGAGTTCTAAACACGCTTAGGCCTGGCGTTTGTTCTGTAGGGCTTTATTCACAAGGTTGATTGCTGCAGCGGTGCGCTTCAAGTTTTTTCCTCAGTTACTGCCCCTCGCTTTCCAATCGGTCTACTCGTGTTTTCGCTTGCTTAATCCGTTTGTCCGGGTAGTTTTTGGTGATCCCCCCCTCTGCGAGAATTTTTCTAATCCACCGTTCGGAATATTGGTATTTGCGGGCTAGTCCAGAGATGTTGTGTCCGGTATATTCAGAGCAAATTTGATCACGCAAGTGTGCGCTCGCGAGGAAGCGCGTCGGGAAAGTAACTTGGAGCCCCTTGTAGTGTTGGAAAATCATTTGGGCAATTTCTATCCCCAGGTGCTCCGCGATATCCTTGTAAACTCCGTTTAAGTGTTCGGGTTTCAAGTCTGTGGCCACGCTTCCAAGCACCTCCATCTAGAAATATATTAACTCGCTCCTTCTGAAGTTTCTTCTGCAAACTACATGGAAGAAGTCAATGTAAAATTCCAATGCAAAAAGCAGAACAACCCCCGCGCGCTATTCGGCAAGGGGTTGTTCTGCTTGACTAGGCACGCTCTGCGACCGATATCTGCTCTTTTGGTTACACAATATCGAGGACATCATTAGTGCTGACCCCTAGATTGGCGGCTACTATGGATGCAGCTTCCTTTCTCTCGTAGCCAATAATAATCAATTTTAGAAACAAGGCAATGATTCGTAAGATTAGCTGTACAGGCACCAGAGACCCTCCTCGCAAATGACTAACATCTAGGATTCGTAGTGAAAGTCCTCAACACATTTTGTTGAGAGTCTCGATTATCTGACCTGTTGGAAGAGGCCAACGTCGATTTTCTCCGCCGCGTCCTTCTGCATGTCGCTCATTACATGCGAATACAAGTCTAGTGTGATGCCAATGTTTGAATGCCCTAGTCGTTGAGACGCTACTTTGGCAGGCACGTTGTACTTGAGCATCAGGGTTGCGTTGCTGTGCCGTAGGTCGTGCAGGCGGATGTGGGGTAGCTTGTGGCGCTTAAGGAAGGCAGCAAACTTTCTGCTGAAATAGCTCGGCCCCCAGTGGCGCCCATCCTCTTGGCAGCATACATGCCCTTGGTCGCAATATGTAGCACCTAATTTCAATTTCCTTTCAGATTGCATGCGACGGTGCTTCCGCAGGACAATCACGAGGCCCTCGGGGAAATCGAGCGTGCGCCTGCTATTTTCGCTCTTCGGTGCCTTTGTGACGCTACCCTTACTGGTCGGAACCAAGTTGTCGCGGACGCTTATTGTTTTATTGTCTAAGTCTACGTTTTCCCACTTGAGACCTAGCAACTCCCCGCGGCGCAAGCCGAGAGCTGCGGCAATGGCTACGGGCAACTCCATATCCGTACCTTGGGCAATTTTTACTAATGTTTTAAGCTGTTCTTCATCGTAGACCGCAGACTTGAAAGGTTTTGCTTTGGGCAGAGTTACGAGGTCGGCCACATTGCGAGGGATGAGCTGCATGCGCAGGGCATGGTCTAGAGCCTCGCGGATGTTGCGGTGGATATAGATGACCGATTTTGCACTGAGACCGCCCTTGCCGTCCACGCGGCCACTCTTGAGCTTATCAGAGTAGAACCGCTGGAGATGCAATGGAGATAGCTCTTGGAGTCGGAGGTGTCCAATGCTCGGGATGATGTGCTTCTCAATATTAACGCCGTAGCCATCAATCGTGGTTGGACTCAGGTTCGGTTCCACGTAGGTCTTCATCCAGCTACGCAAGTATTCTTGCACCGAAAGTTTACTAGGCTCAATCAGTGTGCCTTGGTGAAGTTCCGACAGTAGCTGAGTCATTACCCTCTCAGCCTCTTTCTTCGTGCCTTCTACAGTTCTGTACAGCCTTTTGCGTTCACCATCACTGTTAAATCCTGCTTCAATAATCACTTGCCACGAGTGACCTGTTTTCGTTTTCCTTTTTCGAATGTGTCCTGCCATTTTTCTTTGCTCCTCTCTTTGGGAGAGGGGCGGCCAGAACCTCCCCTCTCAGATTACAAGTCTTAAAGAACGGCACGTAGTCCAGGCTGATTGAGCCATTCTTCAAACGAATGTCTGGGGATTTTATAGCTATTGCCGATGCGTATACAGGAAAATTGGCCGCTTCTCACTAGAGTTAGAGCATTCGAGTAGCAGATGCCTAGATGTTCGGCAATCATTCTAGGGGTGAGTATGTCAGGCAAATTAACGTTCCCTTGGTTCATGGTTGCGCCTCCTTACTAAAATTATAATATATATCTAAAATCTCACTTTAATACAGTTGTGGTTGGAAGAGGCCTGTCAGTCTCCTCCAACCTTCTGTTAGTTACAGTTCGTCCCTGTCCTTGGGATGTAGCGGAGGGAGTCATTTCTTTATAGGTTGTTAAAATTGCATACCATCTGGTAGTAGGCGAGGCTTGGGGATGTGCAGCATCCGAGGCCTAACGTTTTTTTCGCCCGGCAGGTTTTTTTTCGGCAATCTTTGAGTGCGGCCTGCAGACTGTTCGGTTACAAGCATGCCCAACGCGTCTAGTTGCGCCCAGAGCGTATTAGGTTTTATGTTAAGGGAGTTTCTTTGTCGGGAGAGATGGCTTTCAACAGCTGCGTATAGGTAATTGGGCTGAAAATAGTACATTGCACTATCCTCCCAGCCTATAAAGGTGTTCCTGTTGTGATACAGATACCCCCTCTTTGCGGGGTTCACGTCAGGGGATGAACTAATCTCGCCGCATACTAACATATTACTCAGAGCCGCAATGAAGCGAACTGCTGGGGTTTCCTCTGTCACATGAGCGCTTTGGGTCTCAGCAAGTCGGAGAAGCACCTCTTCGGCTACCTGACTTAACTCACTCGATTTCTCGATGGAGATCACTCCAAGGTTGAGCATGTATTCAAGCATCGTATCCCACCCTAGTTTAAGCCACGCGGCTGCTTCGCCTAGGCGCCCGTGGGCGGTTTCTTTCTGAAAGACTTTTCGATTTTCAAGGAACAAGGCACTGAGGTCGTTAGCGATGTGTGGCATCTTCGGGCAGAGCCACTCGATGTAGCCACGCATTACCTGAGGGAGGAGGGGGGCGTTGTTTTGTGCTTGGGACAAAAGGTTTAGATCGACGGAGTTCTTGTTAATCTCTATACCTAGGCATCGTGCGTTAGAGGATTGACCACTAATTTGGTCTTCGCCCGTTATTAAGGCAAGGCCGCGTGGTACATACTCGGGACGAAAATCCGTGGTCGATGTGAGCCTACCTCGTGCCACCCTGTCGCCGAATGAACGCAATAGTTTTTGGGCTTTATCTTCGAGTTGTTTTGCCTCAGCCTGCGAGGACGATGGATGGTAGTCATCTACGATAATCAAGCAGTCTTTGGTTAGGCTTGTTCGCTTCTCAAGAGCGTTAGCTGTGTCTCTGAACGAAGCTGGAGGGTTATCACGAACAAAGTTGCCGAAGTGGCTGAGAAATAACATTGAAAGTGACGTCTTGCGACTCCCAGTTGTACCATGTAACCAGACCAAGAAATTAGGCTCCTTCTTTGCTTGACGGAGCGGCTCGCAAAGAGGGCTCAGGTAGGTGAGGGCCAGTAGTGGAATTGTGACATCTAGTGGTGCAACGTCTAGCAGAGCTAGGCTAGCTCTGGCTGCATCGGCTAGGTCATAGCCCTGATCTGACAGGCTGTATCTCGAGAGGACTTTATCTACATCTACCGTCACGTCATCCGCTCCGATGCATCCGTCGTAGTACAGAAACACCCACTTGTCATTAACTTCTCGCCAACCTAGGTGTGTATAAATTGTCTCTCTAATGGCGTCTCTTGCGAAACTCTGTATCGCGACGCGTAGATAGTCTTTTGTATAGATGCCCGGATAGACTAATGGACGCATGCCCCATTTGCTGATAAGCCAGGACATCCTGTCGAAAATGGTGCTCGGTACTGTGATGGGAGGTAGCCGCTCGCCGCCTGCCAACACTCCTTCTATGGCGAAGATTTGCTCTGTGACCACTCCATCGTCTCGCACGCTCTCCTTTGTCACGCGCGCCACAAAGTTTGCTATGGGGAATGCCTTCTTCTCACTCTCATAGGACAGCTCGCCTTTTTCATTCAGTCTATAGGGAGTTTCCTTTAGCACGCGCATGTAGGGCTCGTAAAGGGGGGAAGTTGGCCACACATGGATTGCTTCTTTGTTCGCCCTTACTGCAGAATTTAGAAAAACACCAGGAGAGTTAGTCGGGTGACCGCTTTCATTTAGTCTTAAATCTCCGTGGCATGCTTTAATTTGCTGCACATCGCATCCGAAAGTTGCGCATCTGACAAGACCTGTGGGGCTGTCCTTTAGCTTCTCCAGGCGATCTTCGCTACGCTCGTCATGCTTGCCAGACAACATCGAGAATGCCAGCGCAGCGCTGTCCTTGCCTGCATTTACTAGGAGACTGCACCAGAGAAACCAGCGTTCTTCGCATAAGCCAAGGTCGCGTTGCCTCGCTGAATCTTGTGCAAAAACTAGGCAGTGGTTTAGGAGAGGAGATAGCTCCTGACTGAGTAGGGGTTTCTTGTCCTTTGTGCTCATGTGCCACAGGAGCCATTTAGGAGCTGTAGCCAACTCAATATCGCTTGCGCCGTGCCCCTTCCTCCACTGGTACTGCCCGCCCGTGGGGTGAATAGAAGGCGGGAGAACGATTTGCTGTCCATCACCCATTAGTGCGCATTCTTCGTGCTGCGCATTCGGGATTGAGAATCTGTGCGGAAATGCGTTTGCGTGCGGAGGTAGGAGGTACATTAACCTTCTGCCTCCCCCTGGGGTGGTGTACTCCCAAGTGTCCGGCAGGTCGCCTGCACTGAGCTGTGCAAGCAATTCTTCGCCCCCTGCCCCGTCGACATCAATAGCCACTAGGGAGACAGCGCTACCGAGCACCACGCCCATATTGCAGTCGGGCCATTTCTTAAACCAGTCTTTTATCTCATTTGTGGTTGGGATATCCCTCTTCGGCCAGTTCTTTAGCAGAGGCATTTTATCCCTCGACTTTAGAGGGATAACTGCGAAGCCTGCTTTTGCCCAAGCTGTAAATTCAGCCACGCTGGGCCCTAGGGGTGTTTTAATGCAGTCCTTCATTAGATCACTACTTTCTTCTTCTTGTGTTTGTGCCGTGAACTAGATTGAAAGTGGCTTGTAAGATAGTGAGCATTGGTCGAACCAAGAAGTTGCGGCACCTTGGGCGCCAATGTTTTAGCTGGTTTGTAAAGGTCTTCTCTCCCTTCTACATAGGCATTCCACAAAAGTCTATATGCACATTAAAAGGCATCATTGACGGTCGTCTAGTGGCATAATACAATGGATACGAGCCCTTGTCACCACCTCTCAATGCATCATATTCGGCATAAAAATCGACAGATGATGCGTTTGGCGCAAAATAAGCCTGGGGTTAGGGGTTTGCCGTTGGTTATCGGGCTGCTATTGTTGATGCAAGGGTTTGGGGGCGGACATCGGCGGCGGAAGCCCCAAAAAGTGAAAAACTGGGGCGTAAAACTCGAATCACTTTATTGAAAGGAGATTGCAAGTTAATGGGTATCAAAGTGACAAAAGAGGTAGAAGAAATCATCGAAGAGATTGTGTGCAATAAAGACGTTGAGTCGCAAAGGCAGCTAGTTAGGTTCCTGGGCGATAAACGCATTTTACTGACGCAGAGTCACTTGTCTAGGGTGCTTAAGGAGCAGGGTTACACAAAGAAAGATGGTAGGTATATTCGAGACGGTTCGGAGCAGGCAGTTCGGGATCGCAAACTCCGCGGTCTGGCAGAGGACTATATCTGCGATTTATTGGTATCTGGCCATTACTGTCACATTGTGGTAAAGGATGGCTATGCAGCGCCCGTGTCAACTGCCATCAAAAAAAGCCAATGGCCTGAGGTTTTCGCCGTTACAACGCAGCAGGAATTGGTTACCGTTATCTGTAAGCACCCAGACGGATGCAATACTTTGCTTCGAAGATTGGGGGTTAATCAAAAAAAACTGGAGGGGCAGAGTAAATCTCCACCCTCACAGTAGTTTGGAGCAGACTAACTTCTTGACTTACCAAACCGACCTCCTTGCGGGTAGCCGTCATTACAGCGCTGTTGACAGTTCCTTATAAGGCGGCCTATTTCGAGGTTATAATTTGCTAGTCCCATATCACATTGATCCTCGCTCCTTTAGGCTTACATGGCGGTTCTCGTCCCCCAGGATAATATGGTCCAACAGGTTAATGCCTAGTATTTGGCACGCTTCCTGGAGCCTCAACGTGACGTCTCGGTCATCCTGACTAGGTTCTGGGTCCCCGCTCGGATGATTATGGCAGATGATGATTGAAGCAGCATTCGAAAGAACTGCTAGCTTGAGTACTTCCCGAGGGTGCACTAGTGTTGAGTTTAGGTTGCCAATGCTGATTGTTTGTATGGACACGGGCTGGTTCCGCGTGTCTAAACAGATGAGAACGCTGACCTCTCTGTCGGGGGTTCCGATATAATCACGAAAGAGTTGAGCGGCAGAGTAAGAGTTGGTTAGCTTGCGAGGGTTGTAAAGGAACGAGCCTTCTCGGACCAATTTTAAGGAGACTATCTGTATGCGTTTTGCTGCTGTCATCGCTTCTGGGCTTTAGGCCCCTCACCTCCTGTATGTAAGAAGCAAAAGAACGAGCCTACCCAATTCTATGGGTAGGCTCGCGTAGTAATGGAAGGCAGTATTCTACATGTACTTAGCTAGGCGCTCAAGAGAGTTAAGTGCTCTGGGTACTTCTAAGATACTCTCCCCTGATCTCAGTCCCTGTCCAGAGCTCCTTGTCGGAAGTGCTGCTTTTGTCCGGTTCGGCGTCTGAATGCTCAGTGCATAACTCTTGGTCGTGCGGTGCAGTCCACAACCCAAAGTCGCTAGCATTTCCAGTGTGAGGGCCGAAAAAGCAGTTGAGAGGGGCTATACTGTTGAGATGGTCGAAAATATCCTCAAAGAGAACACAGTCTCGGTCATCCTCATGAGAGTCAAGGAAGCGGGCCTTGAGGGAGTCTGGAAGCAGAGGTCCAGCAGCCTCAAAGATGCCACTTGTAATGAGCGTGGTGCGACTGAGGCTTCTGTTGGCCCACTCTGAGGTTAGGCGTCCATCGTACAGCAACCACGCAGCGAAGTTACTCATAGCCCTCATCGCCCTCCATTTGCGAGGATAGGTAGTCAAGATAAAAGAGGGGGGGATGTAGCAAGGGGGGCGGATGCATGAATGGTATAGCCAGTGGAGAAAATCAGCGCAGATATCGCTGATGAGCTTGTCGTCGAAACTTTCGTTGTCCTAGTCTCCCTCAAAGTCAATACCGCAGCAAAGGCAGGGGTATGCATTGTTGGTCATCCTTTCAAATCCTGGCCACAGCATGTTTGTTCCCCTGTGGCGGAGTCTGCGGCGTGGACTTTAGGTTGTTCGGGTATGGGCTCAAGGTATTTCTTTAGGTGCTGGTCTAGCTCAGGGTCCATGCCTAAGGGGATCCAGTATGTTGGGGCGTAGCTGTTGCCGATGACCACGAGGGCTTTCCAGAACAGAATGCCATCTAGGTTGACTTCTTCTGCGTACTCTGGAATCATTCCAAGTAGACCACCTATGCGAGAAGGGAAGCCTGCTGGGGCCATGCCTCGCGTGTTGTCTCCTGGTTCAAGAAGAAATATGGGGCCGTGGTCGTCCAGACTCACTTCATTTGGCGCTGCCTCGCAAATCCAACTCAAGTTTTGAGTTAGGTTATCCCTTAGGACCAACAGTTGCTTAGGAGTTATCGCACTATGTAGCTCAAGCAGTGTTAGGTCTTTGTCGTTGCAGATTATTCGCATTGATTTTCTCCTCCTAAATTGAGCCGAGATCAAAAACCCGGGTTTCCCCAGGCTATCGGCCCTATGATTGTTGTCAGGGTTAGCAGACCGATCTGCGTGTAGAAAAAGCTGAGGCCCGAGCACAAGAGGCTCGGGCCAGGGATTATGCTGCGTATGACGAGTGTAACTAGGCTGACAGTCGCGGCTCAGCAGGATTTGCCAGATATTTGTCGAAGGGTTATGCTTAGGAGACAAGAGCGTACGATTTGCAGCCTACTTAAGCTTAGGTCTCTGACTTCCCAGGCTAGCATGCCATCGGACGTGAGCGAGGAGTGTCATAAACATGTCTAATAAGGAAGCTGCATCTCGAATCAAGATTAACAAGTTGCTTGAGGATGCCGGATGGCGCTTTTTTGCAGTAGGCGGCAAGCCTTCTAACGTTCGCCTGGAGCAGAGTGTTAATCTTAAGGTCTCGGACTTAGAAGGTTTAGGTATAGATTTTGAGAAGTCTAGTAAGGGCTTTATTGACTTCCTGCTCCTTGACGATAGAGGTTTTCCACTCATCGTCCTTGAGGCCAAATCGGAAAGAAAGAACCCTTTGGTAGGAAAGGAACAGGCTCGGAAGTATGCGAAGTCGCAGAACTGCCGCTTTGTCATTCTTTCAAACGGCAACTTGCACTACTTCTGGGACTTAGAGCGTGGCAATCCTTACATCATCACGACTTTCCCTAAGCCAGATTCTGTGGAGAACTACAAGAAAGTCACCCCTAACCCCAAGCGCCTTATAGAGGAAGATGTTGGGGAGGACTACATGGTCCTCACTCTGCGCCCGAACTACAAGTCTGAGGCAGGGTGGGTAAACGATGCTGAGCGTCCTGGCTATATTCATGCCAACAGTTTACGGTTCCTGCGATCTTACCAGCTTAAGGCTATACATGCTCTGCAGAGGGCTGTTAAGGCGGGCAAAGATCGATTTCTTTTTGAGATGGCTACTGGTACTGGCAAGACTCTGACGTCTGCGGCTGTTATCAAGCTGTTTTTGCGCTCTGGGAACGCGCGGCGTGTGCTCTTCCTCGTGGACAGGCTCGAGCTGGAAGAGCAGGCTAGGAAGGCCTTTGTGGCCTTGCTGAGCGCGGACTTCCAGACGGTTGTGTACAAGGAGAATCGCGACGACTGGCGGAGAGCCGAGATTGTCGTTACAACGGTACAGTCGCTGCTCTTTAACAACAAGTATCAAAGGCTTTTCTCGCCGACGGACTTTGATCTAGTTATTTCTGATGAAGCCCATCGCTCCATCGGTGGCAATGCCCGAGCTGTGTTTGACTACTTCATAGGCTACAAGCTCGGCCTTACGGCTACCCCGCGCGATTATATTAAGAACTTCAAATCGGGAAGCTCTAGAGACCCAAGGGAGACGGAGCGAAGGTTGTTGCTAGACACTTACCGCACTTTTGGTTGCGAGGGCAGTCAACCTACCTTCCGTTACAGTTTGCTAGATGGTGTTAAGGATGGATTTCTTATTAACCCTACGGTAGTAGACGCGCGCACTGACATTACTACAGAGCTGCTGTCAGAAAAAGGCTTTGTCGTCTCCTTTACGGACGATAATGGGGAAGATCTGCAGGAGACCTTCAAGCAGCGCGAGTTTGAGAAGCGTTTCTTTGCAGATGCTACTAATCAGCTACTGTGCAAGACCTTTCTGGAGCATGCTCTGCGGGATCCTGTCAGCGGGGAGATCGGCAAGTCAATTATCTTTGGCGTTAGTCAGAACCATGCTGCAAAGCTGGCTCACATACTTAACCTAATGGCTGATCGCATGTTCCCGGGTAAGTACCAGTCAGATTTTGCGGTGCAGGTGACTTCGCAGATTAGCGATGCTCAGCAACATCCCATCAACTTCGCAAACAACAATCTGCTTGGGTCTGGTAACTTTCTACAGACTTACAAGACGAGTAAAGCCCGGGTATGTGTAACTGTTGGCATGATGACCACTGGCTACGACTGCCCGGACCTGTTGAACCTTGGACTGTTTCGCCCCATTTTTTCACCGACCGACTTCATTCAGATTAAGGGTAGGGGAACCCGCAGGCACACCTTTCTTGACCAACTATTTGACGAGAGCATTAAAGAGGGTGTAGTACAACCACACAAGACCACCTTTAAGCTCTTCGATTTCTTCGCTAACTGCGAGTACTTTGAGACAGAGTTCAATTACGATGAAGTGCTCAAGCTTCCTAAACCCAAAGGCAAGGGCGAAGGAACAGGACCAAAGCCTATTCCCGGACAGCACGAGCATCTTGGTGAGGACCTGATTGCAGAAATCAAGGAGGAAGTCATTGGTCACGAGGGAATGAAGATCGATCGCATGTTCTTTGAGCAGTTCGAAGATGCGGTGCGGGAAAACGACTTCATAGTCAAGAGTATTGCGGCCGGCCAGTGGGATAGGGTCATTGACTACGTTAACCGCGAGGTCTTTGACAAGCCTGACGAGTATTACAGCTTGGACAAGTTGCGCAGGGCTGCTTCTGTGGATAGACGCTTGACTCTGCGAGAGATTTTGGAGAAGGTCTTTGGCCTTATCCCCAAATTCAAGACCAAGGAGGAGCTCCTAGAGGAGGAGTTCAACAAGTTCATCACCGACGCAAAGCCAGAGGAGGCCGGGGCAATTCCGGCCATTAAGAACTTCTTCAAGGCGTACATCACTAGCGACTGGACCCGCAGCATTATTGAAAACCGTGAGTTTACACGGCTTAACACGAACTCCGTCTTCAATACTAAGGATTATAAGGCGGTACCCGAGAAGTACCGTACCCTCATCCCAGAGTACGTCAAGGATTACGTACCACTCAATCAGTTCATCGCTTAAGGAGGCAACATGTTAGACACAGGTACCAAGCGTCGCATAGATACAGCCCGTGACATCCTAGTGGGCAAAGTTCCAGACCCCAAGAGCCAAGTAGAGCAGATAACCATTGCCCTCATCTATAAGTTTATGGACGACATGGACGCAGAGAGTGAAGAGCTAGGCGGCAAGCGCACATTCTTTGTCGGGGAGTTTGCCCGCTACGGTTGGGCTAAACTGATGCGTTCAGGCCTGGGGGGCCACGAGGTGCTTAACCTCTACGCTGAAGCAATCGTTAAAATGCCAGAGAACCCTGGCATCCCACCGCTCTTCCGGGACATTTTCAAGAATGCATATTTACCTTACCGTGATCCAGAAACCCTGAGGGCATTTCTTAAGGTTATCGACGAGTTTGAGTACGATCACTCCGAGCGCCTGGGGGATGCCTTTGAGTACCTGCTCTCCGTGCTTGGCTCGCAGGGCGATGCCGGACAATTCCGCACGCCACGGCACATTATTGACTTTATGGTCAAAGTGGTTGATCCGAAGAAGAGCGAAACGGTATTAGACCCGGCTTGCGGTACCGCCGGTTTCCTAATCTCCTCTTACAAACATATACGCGAGTCTAACACAGACACTAAAGGTAACAGCACGCTGTCACCTGATGAACGGGGGCGTTTGGCAAAAAGCTTCAAGGGATATGACATCTCACCCGACATGGTGCGGCTGAGCCTTGTGAACCTGTATCTCCATGGCTTTAATGACCCACACATCTATGAGTACGATACCCTTACCAGTCTGGAGCGTTGGAATGACTATGCCGATATCATCCTGGCCAACCCTCCGTTTATGTCGCCGAAAGGTGGCATTAGGCCTCACAACCGCTTTAGTGTGCAGAGCAGCCGCAGTGAAGTCTTGTTCGTGGACTATATGGTAGAGCATCTTACTCCCACTGGCAGGGCAGGTATCATTGTGCCTGAGGGTATCATATTTCAGAGCCAGAACGCCTATAAGCAACTGCGAAAGCTACTGGTCGAAGAGTCGCTTGTGGCGGTAGTTTCCCTGCCCGCTGGGGTTTTTCAGCCTTACTCCGGTGTTAAGACCTCAATACTAATCTTGGACAAGGCAGTGGCAAAGAAGGCCGACACCATCGCCTTCTTCAAGGTTGAAAACGACGGGTTCGGCTTAGGGGCACAACGCAGGGCCATTGACAAAAACGACCTGCCACACGTGCAGGCCGAGCTTGGGGAGTATCTGCGAAGGCTGCGGTCGGGGGATTCGCTGGAGGGCTTTGCTCCTAGTCTTGGCCAAGTGGTGGAGAAGGCGAAGGTGGCGGAGAATGGGGAGTACAACCTTAGCGGGGAGAGGTATAGGGAGAATGGTGTGCGCCATTCAATGTTTCCTCTACGTAGGTTTGAGGAGGTCTGTACCCTAGAATATGGCGCTAGTCTACCAAAAGCAAAGCGTGTTCCAGGCCCTTATCCAGTTATCGGATCCAATGGTGTAACAGGATACCACAACGAGTATCTCGTTCCTAGCCCAGCTATTGTTGTAGGGCGTAAAGGGTCAGCAGGTGAAGTAAACTTCATAGAACAGAATTGCTACCCCATAGACACTACCTACTATGTGAAACAGGTGGACACAAACGAATCAGATCTCAAATATCTGTACTACCTGCTTAAAGGTTTAGATTTACCATCGCTTCGTGAGGGAGCAGGAATACCTGGTCTTAACCGCAACGATGTTTACAATACCTTCTCGATTCCTTTACCTCCCTTGGAAGTCCAGAAGGAGATTTCGGCGGAAATCGAGGGTTATCAGAAGGTTATTGACGGGGCGAGGACGGTTGTGGAGAACTACAAGCCCCATATTTCAATCGATCCTGAGTGGCCGATGGTCGAACTTGGAGATTTAGCAGACATTGTGCGCGGAAGCTCGCCACGACCGAAAGGGGACCCACAGTACTATGGAGGTCCAATTCCCCGCCTTATGGTTGCGGACATAACCCGGGATGGAATGTACACCATACCTCAGATTGACACTCTAACAGAGTCTGGCGCGAAGAAGAGCCGCCCAATGAGTAAAGGTGATGTAGTTATTACTGTCAGCGGAAATCCAGGATTGCCGACAATTCTTGCTATTGATGCCTGTATTCACGATGGATTCGTGGGTCTTCGCGAGCTGAAGACAGATTTGGTGTTACCCGAGTATCTCTACTTTAATCTGGTGGCCCAACATAAGATTCATGGATCGCAATCAGTTGGTGCCGTTTTTAAGAATCTTACTACAGACCAGATTAGAGAGTTCAAGATTGCCATTCCGGCCCTCACTGTGCAGCAAGCTATCGTCGCCGAAATTGAGGCCGAGCAGGCACTCGTCCACGCCAACCAAGAACTGATCTCTCGCTTCGAGAAGAAGATCCAAAGCACGTTAGCTTTGGTTTGGGGCAAAGAGCAATAGTCGCTTCTTGATAACTTCTATTAGAGAACCAATTCCAGAGGAATCCCGGATACTCTGTTGCGCGTGTGTGGCTAACAGAAGTTAACTAGCAGAGATGCCAAACATGCAAAAGGTGAACGGTAGGTCTCTAATTGAGACGAAAAACAATGAAGGGGGAGAGTGTGTTCCGCTCGAAAACGTACCAGTTGCATCCAAACCCGCCTGCCCATCTACCTTGGTCAGAGTACGCACAGAAGCTTCACAAGGAGTGGGTGAGTTTGCTAGACTCTAGCGAGTCTGCGCAGGAGGCGAACGTCCAGAAGTTTCTAGAGTACCATCCTTGTATGCTTCCCGGTCCGTTTGGTTTGTTAGGTGAGTCAGGACACCACCCCTATCCGGGTGCAGTAATAACTCAACCTGCTCTTCAGGGTCTTGATTTGAAGCGCCCTGATTTTATGTGGCTGGCGCAGGACAGCGGCACGCTATACCCGGTCCTCATTGAGATAGAAACACCCCACAAGAAGTGGTTTACCCAAAAAGAAGTTCAGCACGCAGAC
>Ga0209103_1000244_pt1 | contig 16915 bp, 16 predicted proteins | sample 4C3metaG_FD_184152 | JGI IMG/M metagenome (GOLD analysis project Ga0209103, IMG submission 184152) | Freshwater bacterial and archeal communities from Indian Creek, Illinois, USA - 4C3 metaG (SPAdes) (version 2) | ecosystem: Environmental > Aquatic > Freshwater > Unclassified | place: USA...
GTGCGGCGGCGGGCAGCGCCAGCATCGCGGCCAGGATGAGGGTGGTCCAGCGCATTGTCTTGCCTCCCGCGGGTTCGTTGCGGGGCAGGCTAGCCCAGGAGTGGCGTGCTCGTCATGTCATCCTTTAGCGCGACGCCGGTGGCGCCCAGCGCGCGCGCGCCGCGCAGCAGCCAATGCACCTTCGCCGCCGCATCTTCCGGGCTGATGCCGCCGGGGCGGATATTGCTGATGCAGTTGCGCTCGGCATCGGTGCGGCCGCGCCGGGGCTGCCAGGTGAGGTAGATGCCCATGCTGTCCTGCGCCGAAAGGCCTGGCCGCTCTCCGATCAGCAGCACCACGGCTTCCGCACCCATCGCCTCGCCAATGTCATCGCCGATGGCGACGCGGGCCTGCTGCACGATCACGACGGGCCATTCGGCGCCAAGCGCGCGCACCATGGCCGCCGCTTTCGCCCGCACGCCGGAGGCGCAGAGACCGTCCGCGATGACGATCACCGTGCCGCCGGTGCGGGGCAGGCTTTCGCGATCGGCGGCGCGCAGTCGGCGGCCGAGATCGGGGCGCAGCAGGTAGGCCTTGCGGTCCTCGACCTCGCTGTGCAGCACGGGCACGGGGCCGAGTTCAGCGCGCAGGGCTTCGACATCGAGCTGGGACCAGACGGCGTCGCGCGCCGCCGCATGCGCCTCCTGGAAATCCAGGTGCGCTGCTGTGGGCACCGCATGGCCGGCGCGGCCCAGGCCGACGCGCGCCTGGGTGAAGCGGCGCAGGTCACCCCAGCGGGTGAGCGCAGGAGGCGGCTTTGCCGGCGAATCATCCGACGCGTTCATGCGAGGCCGATCAGCGCAGGCGACATGCTGGCCGGTATGGCCTCGCCGTGCCCGATGCCCATGCGCTCCAGCCAGGCCGCGAATTCCGGCGCGGGCGTCTTGCCCAGTGCGGCCCGTGCATAAAGCCCATCATGGAAGGAGGTGGATTGATAGGCCAGCATCACGTCATCCGCGCCTGGCACGCCCATGATGTAGGTGACGCCGGCCACGGCCAGGCTGGTCAGCAGCATGTCCATGTCATCCTGGTCGGCCTCGGCGTGGTTGGTGTAGCAGATATCCACCCCCATCGGCAGGCCGAGCAGCTTGCCGCAGAAGTGATCCTCCAGCCCGGCGCGGATGATCTGCTTGCCGTCGAACAGGTATTCGGGGCCGATGAAACCCACCACGGAATTCACCAGCAGCGGCGCATGGGCGCGTGCCACGCCATAGGCCCGCGCCTCGATGGTCTGCTGGTCCACGCCGTGATGCGCCTCGGCGCTGAGGGCGCTGCCCTGGCCGGTTTCGAAATACATCACATCCTGGCCGAGCGTGCCGCGTTTCAGCGAAAGCGCCGCATCCTCCGCCTCGCGCAGCAGGGCGGGCGTCACGCCGAAGCTCTCATTCACGCCCTGCGTGCCGCCGATGGACTGGAAGACGAGGTCCACCGGCGCGCCGCGCTCCATGGCCAGCAGCGCCGTCGTCACATGGCACAGCACGCAGCTTTGGGTCGGGATGTCGAAGCGGCTTCGCACCTCGTCCAGCATGGTCAGCAGGGCCAGCACCTGCTCGATATTGTCGGTGGCGGGGTTCACGCCGATCACGGCATCGCCGGCGCCCAGCAGCAACCCGTCCAGCGTGCTGGCGGCCACGCCGCGCAGGTCATCCGTCGGGTGGTTGGGTTGCAGGCGGATGGAGAGCGTCCCTGGAAGCCCAATCGTGTTGCGGAAGCGCGTCACCACCCGGCATTTTTGCGCCACCGCGATGAGGTCGCTGATGCGCATGATCTTGGAGACGGCGGCCACCATCTCCGGCATCAGGCCGCGCCGGATGGGCGGCAGCGCCTCCGGCGCGGCGGCCAGCAGCCAGTCGCGCAGGCCGCCCACGGTCAGATGCGCGATGGGGGCAAATGCAGCCGCGTCGTGGCTGTCCAGGATCAACCGCGTCACGTCATCCGCCTCATAAGGGATGACAGCCTCGCTCAGGAAATGCTTCAGCGGCACATCGGCCAAGGCGCGCTGGGCTGCCACGCGCTGGCCGGCGCTGGTGGCGGCCACGCCGGCCAGCGCATCGCCCGAGCGGAAGGGCGTGGCGCGCGCCAGCAGCGTGCGCAGATCGTCAAAGACGTGGGTGGTGCCGCCAATGGCGTGCCGGAAGGACATGCTTCTCTCAATCACGCCGCGATGCCGGAAATCAAGGCCTCATGGCTTGCCAGACGCGGCCTTGCGGCGGAAAGTTACGGCAACGGAGGAAGACAATGGATCGCCCAATCGACAGGAATGGCCTGGAAGCCCGCCCCGATGCGGCGGAAGCCTGGCCCGACCAGATTTATGACCTGCTGAAGCAATACAATGTCCGGCAGGTGGCATTGGTGCCCGATGCCGGCCATTCGCGCCTCATCAGGCGCTGCCTCGCCGACAACACCTTGCGCGTCGTCACCCTCACCACCGAGGAGGAGGGCATCGCCCTGATGCAGGGCGCCTGGTTGGGCGGGGATCGCTCGGTGCTGCTCATGCAGTCCTCGGGCGTGGGCAATTGCATCAACATGCTCTCGCTCTCGGGCATCCACCGCACGCCCATGCCGATGATCATCACCATGCGCGGCGATTACGGCGAGTTCAATCCGGCGCAGATCCCCATGGGCCAGGCGACGCAGGCCGTGCTGGAAGCCATGGGCACCATCGTCCACCGCGCCGATGCGCCGCAGGACGTGGCCGCCACCGTCGAGGCCAGTCTCAAGCTCGCCTACAACACGTTCCGGCCGACGGCGACGCTGCTCGGCCAGCGCCTGCTGGGCGCCAAGACCTTCGGGAAGGATTGATCGCCATGGTGGCTTTGGGCGCATCCGGAAAAATTGACCGGCGCGATCTGGCGCGCATCCTCCTGGAGGATCGCGGCGGGATGCTGGTGGTGGCGGGCCTTGGCGCGCCGGCCTGGGACATCACGGCCGTCGGCGACGGGCCGCAGAATTTCCCGCTCTGGGGCGGCATGGGGGGCGCTGCGATGATCGGCCTTGGCCTGGCGCTGGCCCAGCCCGAGCGGCAGGTGCTGGTGCTGACCGGCGATGGCGAGATGCTGATGGGGATTGGCAGCCTCGCCACCGTCGCGCATCAGGCGCCGCGCAACCTCGCCATCGTCGTGCAGGATAATGAGCATTACGGCGAGACCGGCATGCAGGAGACGGCGACGCGCCACGGCACGGACCTGGTCATGATGGCGCAGGGGGCGGGCATCAAGCGCACCATGCTGGTGACCGAGGCGGGCGATGTGGCCGCACTCAAGGCGGCGATCCATGCCAATGAGGGGCCGTTCTTCGCCGTGGTGAAGATTGACCCGGCGAGCAAGCCGCTGGCGCTGCCCCCGCGCGAGGGCGCCATTCTTCAGGCGCGGATGCGCGAGCATCTGATGGGGCCGGCAGCGCATCTGGCTTGATTGCAAGTCTATTAGTCGGAAATGCAAGAATCTGAGGTTCTTGCCGGGGTTTAAGGGGCGGAGCCCCTTGCTTGAAGGAAACAAAATGCCGCACGTCGTCCTGCTGCGCTCCCTCCACCCCGACGCCGAAGCGGCGCTGAAGGCCGAGCCCGGCTTCACCGTCGAGACGGTGCACGACACCAGCCGCGAGAATCTCGTGCAGGCCATGGAGCGCGCCGAGGCGATCATCGTCCGCGCCACGCCGATCAACGCCGATTTCCTCAGCTTCTCGCCCAGGCTCGCGATCGTGGCTCGGCATGGCGTGGGCTATGATCAGGTGGATGTGCCCGAGCTCACCAAGCGCGGCATCCCGCTGACCGTCACGGCGGATGCGAACGCGCTGAGCGTGGCCGAGCACGCGATGATGCTGATGCTCACCATCGCGCGCCAGGTGCAGACCTATGACGCGAATACCCGCGCCTTCAAATGGAGCAGCGTGGAGGCGCCCGTGACCTGGGACCTTTCGGGGATGACGCTGCTGGTCGTGGGCTTTGGCCGCATCGGCGGGCGCGTCGCGCGGCTGGCCGCGGCCTTCGGGATGGATGTGGTGGTGCATGACCCCCATGTGGCCATGAACACCGTGAAGGGCGCGGGCTTCCGCTACGCCAAGACCATGGCCGAAGGGCTGGCCCAGGCCGATTGGGTGACGATACATTGCCCCTCCAACGCCGAGAATCGCGGCATGGTGGATGCGGAATTCCTGGCCTCGATGAAGCCTGGCGCACGGCTCGTGAACACCGCCCGCGGCACGCTGGTGCAGGAGGCGGCGCTGGCCGCCGCCCTTCGCACCGGCCATATCGCGGCGGCGGGGCTGGATGTGTTCTGGGATGAGCCGCTGGCGAAGGACAACCCGCTGCTTGATGCGCCGAATGTGGTGATGACGCCGCACACGGCCGCCGCCACGGTGCAGGGCATGCGCCGCATGGGCCTCTCCTGCGCGGATTCCATCATTCGCCACTTCAAGGGCGAGGTGGATGTGGACATGGTGATCAACAAGGAAGTGCTGCGGAGCAACCGTTGAATCCCCTTCTCATCCTGGCCGACCACGCGGCCGGCTGGCGCAGCGCGCCGCTGCCGGCCGAGGTGGAGCACGCGGCCCGCCGTGCGCTGATTGACTGGTTCGCCTCGCTGCTGCCCGGCTGCCGCCTGGCGCCGGCCACGCTGATGGCACGCGCCCTGGCGGGGGAGCGCGGGGCGGGTCGCGCCGTCTCCTATGTGGATGGCACGCGCACCGGCCTGAGGCACGCGGCGCTGATCAACGGCACGGCGAGCCATATCGTGGAGTTTGACGATATCTGGCGCTGGGGCGTCTATCATCCCGGCTGCCCGACAGTGGCCGCGGCACTCGCCGCCGCCCAGGCGGGCGGGCATGACATGGCGGCACTGCTGCGCGCGATGACGGCCGGCTACGAGGTCTCGTGCCGCATCGCCCAGGCGGTGCAGCCCTCGCATTACGATTTCTGGCACACCACCGGCACCGTCGGCACCTTTGGCGCCGCCGCCGCCGTCGCCGTCCTGCTGGATTGCGACGCGACGCAGACGGCCCATGCCATCGCCACCGCCGCCACCATGGCGGGTGGTCTGCAACAGGCCTTCCGGGGCGATGGCATGAGCAAGCCGCTGCATCCCGGCCACGCGGCGGAAGCCGGCGCGCTGGCCGCCATGGCCGCGCGCGAGGGGATGACCGGCGCGCTGGACGTGCTGCACGGCCCGGCCGGCTTCGCGGCGGCGACCAGCGAGGATACCGGCAAGTGGGACAAGGCAATTGCCGCCATCGGCAAGCCGCTGACCATCACGCAGATGACGGTCAAGAATCACGGCTGCTGCGGCCATATCTTCGCCGCACTCGACGCCACGCGCGACTTGCAGCGCGAGCACGGCTTCGCGGCCGATGATGTGGCGGCCCTGCATGTCGGCGGCTATGCCGCGACGAAGAACATGTGTGACCGCCCGGCGATCACGACCGAGCAGGAGGCGCGGTTCTCGGCGCAATTCACCATCGCCAGCATCATGCTTTACGGCGGCGTGCGGCTTGATGCCTTCGCGCCTGAAAGGCTGGTGGACCCAGCCATCCGCGCCATCATGCCGCGCATCACCGTCAGCCTCGACCCGGAATGCGAGGCGGCCTTCCCCGGCGCGCGCAGCGCCAAGGTGACGATCCGGCTGCGCGATGGGCGGCAGTTGTATCGCCACCAACCGACCCGTAAGGGCGATCCGGACGCGCCGCTTTCGGATGTGGAACTGGACGAGAAGTTTCTCGAACTCGCCGGGCCGGTGCTGGGCGGCAGCGAGGCCATGGCCTTCCTGGCGAGCCTGCGGAACGGTGCGGACCTGCCGGGAGAACTGCGTCTGGCCTGAGCGTCGCCCTTGGTGAAGCCACCAAAGGCGATCAGGCTCTTTGCTGCGAGGCTGATTCATACCAAATCTCGCGGATCGTGACCGATCCGCCCTCAGACGCCGGCGCGCGCATCCGCGCGCTTGGCTTCGCCGCATAAGCGGCGGGCCGCAGTCGCGGCCTCGGCCCGCGGCGCGGGCCGCAGGTTCTGCTCAATGGGATCTGGTATCACGCCTTTGGTGAAGCCACCAAAGGCGATCAGGCTCTACTGCCGCGCCTGCATCTGCTGCAATTGCGCGCGCATTGCGGTCAGGAGGGCGGAGACCTGGTTGCCGCCGCGCTGCACCACGGCGCTGTATTCGCTGCGCTGGGTCAGGCGGAGCGAAGTGCCCTCGGCCACCAGATCCACCACGCGGGGCTGACCATTCACATCGGCCACGCGCCAATCGAGGTTGATGGGCGGCGTGCCGGGGCGCTCCACCACGGTCGTCACGAGGACGTCCTCCTCGGTGCGCTGCTGGCTGCGGCCGAGCGAGAAGCGCACGCCCTGATACTCGCCCAGCCGGGCGGCGAGGTTGCGGATCAGGGTTTCCTCAAAGAGGCGCAGATATTCCTGCTGCTCGGCCGGGCTGGCCACGCGCCACCACCGGCCCAGGATGAAGCGGCCCGTGCCCTCCATATCCACCGCCTGGCGGAGGATATTGGCCACGCGCTCACGCCGCTGCGCGGCGTTGAGGGTGGTGCTGTTCAGCGCCTCGACCAGGGCATTGCCCGTGGTCTGGATGAAATTCACCGCCCGCGTCGCGTCCATCTGGGCCAGGGCCGGTTGGGGAAGGGCGAGGCCAAGGCCAGCCAGCATTGCGGTACGGCGACGGATCGAAGCCATCTTCATCCTGGTATCACTCAACGAGCAGGGAGGGTTGTGCCAGGCGGCACGGTCACGCCGACGCCCACGCCGAAGCCCGTGCCGGTCGCCGCATCGGGCGCCGTCTGGCCGGCGTTGCGGATCTCGGCCTCGCGCCGTTGGCGATAGGCGCTGCGGAGCGTCGAATAGGGATCGAGCGAGGTGGCATAGAGCGTGTCCAGCGTGTCCAGCACGCCTTCGCGTGTATCGAGCACGGTCATGCCCGTGCGGACCCAGCGCAGCATTTCCACGACCTCGCCCTGGCCGAGCCAGAACCAGGGGCTGGCCACGACATCCACGCCGGCGCCCAGCAGATCCCGCGGGTTGGACGGGCCAAGGACGGGCAGGAACAGATACGGGCCTTCGCCCACGCCCCAGCGTGCCAGGGTCTGGCCGAAATCCTCGCCATGGCCGCGAATGCCGAATTTCCATGCCGCGACATCCACGAGGCCGCCAATGCCCAGGGTGGAATTGATCAGGAAGCGGGCGGCGGTGCGGCCGGCGCGGTCCATATCCCCCTGGAGGATGTCATTCATCAGGATGGTGGGCGCGCGCAGATTGCCGAGCGCATTGCGGACCCCCTGGCGCACCGGCGGCGGGACGGCAGCGCGATAAACCACGGCGGCCGGGCGGAGCAGCACCGTATCAATGGCGGTGTTGACGTCATACAGGCCGCGGTTCAACGGCTCCAGCGGGTCATTATTGGCATCATACTCGGCCACTGCCTCCGGATCGGAGGCGGGCGGGCGCGTGGCACAGCCCGCAAGCCCGATCACGATCAGGGCGGTAGCCAGGAGTGGGCCGAAGCGCATGGGGTGAACCGGACCTTTTTCGACGAGGCGAAACGCCGTCGCCGTGCATAGCCTAAGAAGCACAACCTGGCCCCTCGGAGCAAGTTGCTGCCATGTCACGAAAAATCTCCGTGAGCTTTGCAAGACCCTTGCGAAAACGCAAGCGCGACGCCAAACCCTGGTCCATGGACACCGCCCCGCACAATACCCTCGAACGCTGGCTGACCGGACCGCGCGTCGGCAGCCTGCCTTCACCCAGCAGCATGCCAGCGCCCAAGCTCTCCTTCGAGTTCTTTCCGCCGAAGAATGAGAAACTCGAGGCGGACCTCTGGGCCTGCATCCGCCGGTTGGAACCGCTGGCGCCGCGCTTCGTCTCAGTGACCTATGGCGCGGGGGGCTCCACCCGCGCCCGCACGCATGACACGGTGGCCCGCCTGGTTCAGGATACCAGCCTGACGCCGGCCGCCCACCTGACCTGCGTGGGCGCCACGCGGGAAGAAGTGGACGAGGTCGCGCGGGAATACTGGGCGGCTGGGGTGCGCCACATCGTGGCCCTGCGCGGCGATCCGCCGGCCGGCGCCAGCGAATACACCCCCCATCCGGGCGGCTACGCCCAGGCCGAGGACCTGGTGCGCGGCCTGCGCCGCATCGCCGATTTCGACATCAGCGTGGGCGCCTATCCCGAGACGCATCCGGCGGCGCTCTCGGGCGCTGCCGACCTGGATTTCTTCAAGCGCAAGATGGATGCCGGCGCCAACCGCGCCATCACCCAGTATTTCTTCGATACCGACGTGTATCTGCGCTTCCTGGATCGCTGCCACGCGGCGGGCATCACCCTGCCGATCGTCCCCGGCATCATGCCGGTCTCCAACTTCGCCAGCGTGAAGCGCTTCTCGGCCATGTGCGGCGCCTCGGTGCCGGCCTGGCTGGAAAAGCTCTTCGAGGGGCTTGAGCAGGATGAGGGCACGCGGCGCATGGTGGCGACGACCGTGGCCGCAGAGCAGGTGCGGATCCTGCAAGCCAATGGCGTGGATGAGTTCCACTTCTACACGCTGAACCGGCCAGACCTCACCTATGCCATCGCCCATATCCTCGGCGCGCGGCCAGTGGCCGCGGCCTGAGGCGGGAGAGGCTGCCCAGGGGAGGCGATCAGAGAGCCAAACCCGTCAGCCAGAAGACAAGGGGAACAAAGCTCAGCCAGGCCAGCCCGGTGCCCCAATAGGCCAGGGCGGATGGGCGTCCCTTTTTCGAAGCGTGGCCGGCGCGACGGGGTATGGTGCTGGCTGGTCATCATCCAACTCCTGTCCGGTTCGGGTTGTGTCCTTCGCCTTGCAGGTGGATGTGCTTGTGCCGTGCCAGCGGAATTTCAGCCCCTGGCGGCGGCGATGAGCCCTTTCATCCGCGCGATGGCAGCGGGCAGCCCCTCGAAGATCGAGGTCGAAATCAGGAAATGGCCGATTGAAACCTCGCTGATTTCGGCGATGGCGGCGATGGGCGTGATGGTCTCGTAGCTCAGCCCATGGCCGGCATGGCATTGAAGGTTCAGGCTTTTCGCGAATCGCGCCGCCTCGGCCAGCCGCGCCGCCAGGGCCGGGCGCGCCTCGCTGGCCGCATCGGCATAGGTGCCGGTATGGAGTTCGATGGCCTGGGCACCCAGCTCGGCGGTCCTTGCAATCTGCATTGCATCCGGCTCCACAAAAAGCGAGACCTCGATGCCAAGCCCGGCCATGCGCCGGATCGCCTCGGCCAGGAAGGGCCCGGCGCGGAGCACATCCAGGCCCCCCTCGGTGGTGAGTTCGGCGCGCTTCTCGGGCACGATGCAGATGGCTGGCGGGCGCAGCCGCTCGGCCAGGGCGACCATTTCCTCGGTCGCGGCCATTTCGAAGTTCAGCCGGGTCTGCATCTCGGTCGCCACGCGCTCCAGGTCGCGGTCGCGGATGTGGCGGCGATCCTCGCGCAGATGCATGGTCACGCCATCGGCGCCGGATGCCATGGCCAGGCGCGCGGCTTCCACCGGGCAGGGGAAGCTGCCGCCGCGGGCATTCCGCAGCGTTGCCACATGATCCACGTTGACGGAGAGGCGCATCAGACGCGATTCCTTCGATGTTCGGCGAGTTGGGCGGCGAGGCGAATGGCCGCGATCAGGCTTTCGGCGCTGGCAATGCCCCGGCCCGCGATATCCAGCGCCGTGCCGTGATCCGGGCTGGTGCGGATGATGGAGAGGCCCAGCGTCACATTCACGCCGCCCGCCATGTCCAGCGTCTTGATCGGGATCAGCGCCTGGTCGTGATACAGGCAGATGGCAGCGTCATAGCTTGGCCGCGCATGGGCGGTGAACATGGTGTCGGGCGGCCAGGGGCCGGTGGCGGCGATGCCGAGCGCCTGGAGCGTGGCCACGGCTGGCGCGACGATCGCCTGGTCCTCATGGCCGAGCGTGCCGGCCTCGCCCGCATGCGGATTCAGCCCGGCGATGGCCAGGCGCGGCGCGGCCAGGCCAAAATCCCGGATCAGCGCCGCATGGGTGATGCGGGCATGCTCGACGATCAATGCCGGCGTCAGCCGCGCGATGGCCCGCGCCAGCGGCTCATGCACCGTGACGGGCACGACGCGCAGTTGCGGGCAGGCCAGCATCATCACCGGCGGCACGCCGGTGCCGGCGAGTTCTCCCAGGAATTCGGTGTGGCCGGGATGCGCGAAACCGGCGGCGGTGAGCACGGATTTCTGGATCGGGTTGGTCACCACCCCATCCACCGTGCCGTTGAGCGCCAGCGCCACCGCCTCGCGGATCGCGGCGATCACGGCGGGCGCGGTCGCCACGCTCGGCCGGCCGGGGGTGGCGGCTGCGGGCAGGGGGCGGTGCAGCACGGGCAGCGCCTCGGCGAAGCGCGCCTCATGCGGGTGGGCGATGCGGTGGATGGGCGCGCCGGCGAGGCGATTCGCGTCGTCGAGCAGGAGGAAGGCCGGGCCGGTGGCACGCAGCGCATGCCACGCCTTCACGGCGATTTCGGCGCCGATGCCGGCGGGCTCCCCCATGGTCAAAGCAAGCATGCCATGGCTGTAGCAGAGCCCCGCGCGCCGCACGATAGGCGGCATGCGCCGTTGCTGCGCGAAACAGCGGCCTTGCCTTGCGACGGCGCAAGGCGATTCGCGCCAGCATGGGCTAGAAGTGGGGCGTGCTTGCCAATTGCCTCCATGACCTTGCCGCCCTCGGGCCGGCCGGCCTGCCCGCCTTGCTGGGGGCGCTGTTCCTTGCCGGGCTGGCGGGCGGGCTTTCGCATTGTTCGGTGATGTGCGGACCCTTCGTGCTGACCCAGGCGGCGGCGACGGCGGAGGCCAGCCTGGGCGGCGGCATGCTGCGGCGGCTCGGGGGCGCGGCGCTGCTGCCCTATCACCTGGGGCGCGGGCTGGGCTATGGCGCGCTGGGGGCAGGGGCCGGCGGCGCGGGGGCGCTGCTGGAGCAAGCCGCCGGGCTGCGCGGGCTGGCCGCGCTGCTGCTCCTGCTGGCGAGCCTGCTGATGTTGGCCCAGGCCTCATCCCGCATCTCGGCCCTGCTGCCCCGCCTGCCGGCACCGCGCTTGCCGCGCGTGCTGGAATCGCAGCTCGGCGGGCTGCTGGCGGCGCCGACGGGGTGGCGCGGGGTCAGGCTCGGGCTGTTGCTCTCGGCACTGCCCTGCGGGCTGCTCTATGCGGCGGTGGCGGCGGCGGCTGGTTCAGGCAGCGCGCTGGCGGGCGGCCTGGCCATGCTGGCCTTCGTGCTGGGCACCTTCCCCGCCCTGGTGATGGTCGCCCTGCTCGGGCGGTTTTTCGGGCGGGCGGTGGGGCCGCGCTGGCGGGCGCTGAGCGGGCTGCTGTTCCTGCTGAACGCCGCCGTGCTGACCGGGCTCGCGATCCAGCTTCTGACCTAGCACTACAGTTGCGCTGGCGGTTGAACTCTGAATCGATGCGTGAGCATGACTTGATTCGGAGGTTGTGGTGTCGGGCGCATCGATCGAGACGACGTTGGAGCTTTGGGCTGCATCCCCCCCATTTCTGTAGCACATACATGTGCTACATGCCGCAAATCGTCGGAAAAAACTCAGAAAAACAGCAATGAAATCAGTGCTTTAGAGCGCTAGATCCGTCCTCTCCCGCCGGGGACATTTTTGATGATCCCCGGCGTTATCCCCGTTGCGCCTACCCCCGCCGCAAATTCCACAGCATCGGGTTCGGCGCCTGCAACACTCCCGTCAAGTCGCTCCGGAACGCGGTCCGCAGCCGGAACAGCCCGGTAGGCGCGATGGGCACCGCCTCCCACAGCAATTCCTGCAAGCGCCGGAACGCCACCGCCTGGGCATCCACATCGGCGGCGAGCGTCCAGGCTTCCACCTGCGCCTCCACCGCCTCATCCATCGGCCAGCCGGCCCAGGCCTGGGCGCCGTTCATGCGGATCGCCCAACTCACGGCGGGGTTGGCGATGGTGGCGGCGGGGCCATTGGTGTTGTGCAGGTTCCAGCCGCCCTGCGCCGGCGGCGCGCGATTGGCGCGGCGGGCGATGATGCTGGCCCAATCGCTTTCCACCGCCTGGATGTTGACGCCCAGGCGCCGCATCAGGTCCACCGTCACGCGGCCCTGCTGCGTTACCGCCGGGAAGTCGCTCGGGTTGATGTGGATGATGGGCTCGCCGTTGTAGCCCGCATCCCGCAGCGCATCGCGGGCGCGCTGCATGGCGGCCTCGCCACGCGGTGCGGGCGGGAATTCCATCGCGCCGGGCAGGCCGCAGGGGAACATGGCGTGGCATTGCTGCCAGTCCTGCGGGAGGGCCACGGCCTGCATGTAGTCGGGCTGAATGATCACGTCGCGGATGGCGCGGCGGACGCGCACATCGTTGAAGGGCGGGTGCAGGTGGTTGAAGCGAATGAAGCCGAGGAAGCCGTTCGGATCATAGATCTGCGTGCGCGTGCCGCGGTCCCGGTCCAGCACGGGCACGAGGTCCGGCAGGGGGTACTCGATCCAGTCGATCTCGCCGGTTCGCAGGGCCGCCACCGCCGTACCGCCATCCGGGATCCAGATGATTTCCAGCCGGTCGAAATGCACGCGCTTGCCTCCGGCGGCCGCCTCGGCCGGCTCGTCGCGCGGGATATAGGCCTCGTTGCGGGCATAGGACGCGCGGGAGCCTGGCACGTATTCGCCGGCCAGGAAGCGCCAGGGGCCGGAGCCGATCATGGCATCGGGACCCAGCGCGCGGTCGGGCGGCGTGGCGGCGAAGCGCTCGGGCATCATGAAGCAGGGGCTGGCGCCGGGCTTGGCCAGCGCGTCCGGCAGCGCCGGGAAGGGGCGGTTCAGGCGGAACAGGATGGTGGCGTCATCGGGGGCCGAAAGCTCGACCACGGCGCGCATCAGCACCTGGCCGAAGCCATCGCGCACGGCCCAGCGGCGGATGCTCGCCACGCAATCGCGGGCGCGGACGGGCTCGCCATCATGGAAGCGCAGGCCGGGGCGCAGCGTGATGGTCCATTCCAGCCCATCGGCCGAAATGCTGTGCCCGGCCGCCATCTGCGGGCGCGGGCGCAGCGCGCGGTCGGCGCCGTAGAGCGTGTCGAAGACGCAATAGGCATGCGTCGTCACGATCGTGGTCGGGTTGAAGATCGGATCCAGCACGGCCAGCGCCGCCTGCGGCATGAAGCGCAGGGTGCGGGCCCGGGCGGGTTGCGCCCATGCGGGATTTGAAGCACTGGCGCCAGCAAGGGCCAGGAAACTGCGACGGTCCATCCATTTCCTCCATGCGGCGCGCGGATGGCGAATAGAGCCTCCTCTCCCCCCCTCCACGGATTCCGCGCATGGGCCGAAAGCACCGCTCCCTTCGCCGGTACGAACCGGATCAGGTTCCAGGGATCGCGGGATGCATCCCGCCTCTCAGCCCGGCAGCCAGGCGGGAATTGCGCTTGGGGGGTCAGGGCTCACCCAGGTGACAGACTTCGTGATGGCCCCCGCGAGGGCGGCTGGCAAGGGCTCCGGCGCAAAAGACGAACCGCATGCCGCTTGGTATCGGCGGCCACACAACTTCCAGTTGAGCTGGCGCAAGCCCGGCTGTTAGCCTCCCCACCAAGGCCGAAACGGGGAGAAAACGGAAATGACACTGTCACGCCGCGCGGGGCTCGGTCTCGCCGTATCGGGCCTGGCTGCAACGGGCCTCAATGCTTGGCCCCTCATCGCCCCGGCGCAAGCCGCGGCCCCCATGCTCGGCGGCACTGCCCCCGCCTGGTACCGCTTCCGCATCGGCGATTTCGAAGCGACGGTGATCTCCGACGGCCCCCTTCCGCTGGGCCGCCCCGGTGATGGCTTCCCCGGCGCCCCACCCGCCGAAATGAACCAGATCCTCACTGAAAACTTCCTGCCCACCGATGGCGTGGTGCTGGCGCAAAACATCCTGGTGCTGAACACCGGCCGGCAACTCATCCTGTTCGACACCGGCATGGGCGAGAGCATGGGCCAAGACAGCCGCATGTTCGGCCCCACCACGGGCCGCATGCTGGCCAATCTGCGCGCCGCCGGGATCGAGCCGGCGCAGATCGACATCGTGGCCATCACCCACGCCCATTGCGACCATTGCTGGGGGCTGGTGGATGCCTCCGGCGCGCGCGTCTTCCCCAATGCCCAGGTGGCGATCAGCGAAGCCGATCTGCGCTTCTGGACCGATGAAGCCAACAAGCGCGGCCCCGCCTTCATGCCAATCTTCATCGAGGGGGCGAAGCGCAACCTGAACGCCTACCGGGACCGCATCCTGCCCGTGCGGGACGAGCAGCCCGTGGCGCCGGGCGTCATGGCGCTGGCCACGCCGGGCCACACCATCGGGCATCATGTCTTCGCCATCACCAGCGGCGGGCGGACAGTGATCAATTCGGGTGATCTCGCGCATCACCACGCCATCATGCTGCGCCGCCCCGCCTGGGAATTCGCCTTCGACAGCGACCCCGCGCAATCAGCCCGGAGCCGCGCCCGCATGCTGGACCGCGTGGCGACGGACCGGCACGCGATGCTGAGCTATCATTTCCCCTGGCCAGGCCTCGGCCATGTCGCGCGGCAAGGCGGGGGCTATACCTGGGTGCCGGCGCCGACAAACCTCACCTGATTTTCGGGATCGGGATCAGGTCGCCGCGCCCCGAGGCTTGACCCTACCCTGTGTGCGCGGGGTTGGCCCGGCGGGAGACGCTTAGCCCTTCGCCTTCAGCGCGTTGAGCTCGGCCTTCAGCGCGGCATTCTCGCTTTTCAGCGCCTCCAGCTCGCTGCGGCCCTGGAAGGGCGAGAACAGGCTCATGGCGCGCTCCATCATCGTGATGTTGCGCTGGCTGATTTCCTCCAGGCTGAAGGGCTTCAGCGCCTGTTCCATGCCGCGGCGCATCTCCTCCTGCTGGCGGGAGAAGCCGGTCATGGTAGCTTCCAGGTAGCGCGGCAGGACGCCCTGCAAACTATCGCCGTAGAAGCCGATCAACTGGCGCAGGAAGCTCTCCGGCAACAGGTGGCTGCCCTTGGATTCCTCCTCGACGATGATCTGCGTGAGGACGGAGCGCGTGATGTCGTCGCCCGATTTCGCGTCATAAACCACGAAATCCCGGCCCACGCGCACCATCTGGGCCAAATCCTCCAGCGTGACGTAGCTGCTGCTTTCCGTGTTGTAGAGTCGGCGATTGGCATATTTCTTGACGACCACGGGCGATTTGAGCGCCTTGGCATCGGCCGATTGATCGGGCATTGGGGGCACCCCAGTCTGGCTGTGGTTGAGGGTCTGGCTGTGGTTGGGTTCTTGGCGTTTGTCGCAGCGGAAGCGTAGCACAGGCGCCATGGGAAGCGACAAGGCTTCGCGCTATGATGGATTGTCCTTCAACACATAGTCACGGGCATGGATGAACCCCCCCGAGGATCTCGACCGCCTCGCAGCCGATTGGATCGCCCTTTGGGAGAGCGAACTCACGGGCCTGGCACAGGATGCGGAACTGGCCGAGGCCTGGTCCGCCTCGGTGGCGCTGACGGCTGCCTTCTGGCGCTCGCAAGCCGCCCAGATGGCGGCGGCGGCGAAATGGCATGCGCCGCATGACCCCCACGCGCCGGGGCCCGCGTCCGCTCAACCTGCACCTGATCCTGGGCGCCAGCCGGGGAATGGCGGCGCTGATGAATCCGCTGCCCAATCCGCTGTCCTTTGGGCCCGGCTCGCCGAGTTGGAGCAACGGCTGGCCGCGCTCGAAGGCGGGCAAGGCGGAGGCAGCGCGAATCGCCGCAAGCCTCGCACCCCTCGGCGCAAGCCCTGAGGCGTTTCGCGGCGCCGTGCTGCGCCGCCTCTGGCGCGAGGATGCGGCCCTGCTGCGTGGCCTGGCCGCCTATCGCCGCCACCCGCATGCCCGCCGGCTGATGGAACCCGCGGTGCTCTGGCAGGAAGGCTCGGCCCGGTTGCTGGATTATGGCGGGGCGGGGCGCCCGGTGCTGTTCGTGCCCTCGCTGATCAATCGGGGCTATGTGCTGGACCTGGATCAGGGCGCATCCCTGATGCGCTTCCTCGCCGCGAATGGCCTGCGGCCGCTGCTGCTGGATTGGGGCTGGCCGGGCCCGATCGAGCGCCGCTTCACCCTGACAGACCACATCGCCGGCCGGCTGGAGCGCGCGCTGATGGCCGCACCCCATGGCCTGGTCCTGGCGGGGTATTGCATGGGCGGGCTGCTGGCTCTGGCCGCCGCCCTGCGCCGGCCGGACCGCGTCTCGGCCCTCGCGCTGCTCGCCACGCCATGGGATTTCGCGGCCAACCCCCAGGCGGCGGGGCTGGCCCGGCTGCTGCCGGGATTGGAGCCAATGATGGCGCCGATGAACGCACTGGGCGTGGACCTGCTGCAAAGCCTCTTTGCCATGCTGGACCCCTATTCCATCGCCGAGAAATTCCGGGCCTTCGGGCGGCTCGACCAGGGCTCCGCCCGCGCCAGGCGCTTCGTGGTGCTGGAGGATTGGCTGAATGATGGCGTGCCCCTCGCCGCCCCGGTGGCGCGGGAGACGCTGGGGGAATGGTATGGCGGCAATACGCCGGCGCGCGGCGAATGGGCGGTGGCCGGGTTGCCGGTCACGCCCGCCGGCTGGCGCGGCCCCAGCTTCATCGCCATCCCAGCGCGGGACCGTATCGTGCCGCCCGCCTCAGCCCTGCCGCTCGCCGCCGCGATTCCGCAGGCGCAGGTGCATCTGGCGCGCGCCGGGCATATCGGCATGGTGGCCGGGGAAAACGCCGAGGCCGCCCTGTGGCGGCCGATACTGGATTGGGTGAACGGCCTCTAGCAGCCTGTCCGATCCAACGGAATCGTTTGATCGGATAAAGATGCTCTCAAAAAAGAGAACTGGAATGGGGGCCGCGCTTCTATCCGCGCGGATCCCGCTCTAGCAG
>Ga0209103_1000245_pt1 | contig 16795 bp, 21 predicted proteins | sample 4C3metaG_FD_184152 | JGI IMG/M metagenome (GOLD analysis project Ga0209103, IMG submission 184152) | Freshwater bacterial and archeal communities from Indian Creek, Illinois, USA - 4C3 metaG (SPAdes) (version 2) | ecosystem: Environmental > Aquatic > Freshwater > Unclassified | place: USA...
GCCGATGGGCTGATCACAGCCCTCGCAGTGATATTCCGCCGTTTCCGGCCGCCCTTTCTGCCAGCGCAGCCGGTCGAACTTCAGCCATTGGGCATGGCCGCAATGCGGGCACGGCACGAAGAACCGGCGCTGATCGCTGGCCTCGTATTCCCGCTCGATCCGGCTCAGACCCCGAATGGTGGGCGTCGAGACCAGGAACACCTTGCGCCGATGGGCGAAGGTCAAGGATCGGGCCTCGGCAAGCGTCACCGGGTCGCCTTCCTCGTCGGCCGAGGCCGGATAGGCATCGACCTCGTCGAGGAAGATGTACCGCGCCGGGGTGGACCGCAGCCCGACCGCCGAGTTTGCCCCGGTCATGATCAGGATGCCGCCCGCGAATTCCTTCGACAGCATCGTGTTGCCCGCATCACGGGATCGCGCAGGCTTCACCCGGTCCCGAAGGTCGGGGCTTTCGTCGATCAGCGGATCGATCCGCTGGCGCGAGTTGCGTTTCGCCAGTTCCACGGTCGGCTGGACCGCCAGCATCGGGCCCGGCGCCTGGTGGATGGCAAAGCCGATCCAGTTGTTGCCCGCCTCGGTCGCGCCGACCTGTGCGGCCTTCATGAACACGATGCGCTGCATCACATCGCCGGGCGACAGCCGGTCCATGATCTCGCGCATGTAGGGCGTGCGCGCCGTGCGATAGCGGCCTGGCTCGGCGGAAGCGCGGCCCGACAACATCCGGTGCTTGTCCGCCCATTGCGACACTGTCAGGTCCGGATCGGGCGTTAGCCCCGCGCCCCAGGTGCGCAGGATCTCCGCTGCGCCGTCGAAATCGGTCAGGCCATCATCATCACCGGAAGTCAGGCCGGACCTCGGCAAGCTCAATGAGGTGGGCGCGTACATGTTTTTCCAAGGCCTTCTGCATCGCGGCCGGTTCCACGCCCAGTTCCGCCGCCATCAGTGCCGACGAGCGCGCGGGCCAGTTCACCCAAGCATCCCGCATCTCCCGCGCCAGCCGGAACACCAGCGACAGCGCCCGGGCCCGCTCGATCAATTCCCCCTTCAGCTTTTGCAGCCGGATCCGCCGCTCCTGGGCTTTCAGCACCTCGTTGGCGGTCTTGGCCTGCAGGTACGTCGTGCCGCCGCCAACGGCGGGGACCGCCAGACCCTGTTCGCGCAGCGTGTCGCCGACGGCGGTCACGGCCGCCTCGGGGACGGGCTTCAGCTTCGGCGCAAGCGGCTTGCGGGTCTTTGACGGGTCCGTCGTTTCGGCGCGCCGGGCATCGCTGGCGGCCGCATTGATACTGCCATCCGCGAACAGCACAAGTCGTTCGGCGGTCTTCGCCTTCTGGATCGCGCCCCGCGACAGCCCGACATGCGCGGCGTACTGGCGCTCGCTCATGCCCTGCATTGGCGCCTCCGATTATCATGCCAAAACATATTCTTATCGAGTTGATAAGCGTCCCGGACAGAGCGAACTTGTCTCCACAAGAACGATGCAACTCACCACGGAGCCACCAAGATGACCCGCCGCGCGACTGACAGTGAGACCGATCCCGCCACCGGTTCGAGGGATCGGTCGAACAAAGCCCTCGATGCCTTCATCGGCAAGAAGGCCGCGATCGACGCGATGCTCGCCCGACTTCAGGCGCTCAGCGACGACCATTTCAACTGCCATCCCGACGAGGTGGGCTGGGCGATGGTCGGAACGCTCGAACACTACGCCAGCCTCCTGAAGCGCATTACCGACAGCGCCTTCGGCGAGGGCGAATACGCCCGTTGATCTCCGGCACCGCCGGAACTCCTGCCGCGCCGAGGCGCGGCTCGGGGTCGTAGAAGGCGCCACATGACGCGGGCCCGAATACGGAGACGACCCCATGACCAAGCTTTCCGACACCCAGCTCGTGATCCTCAGCGCCGCCGGGCAGCGCGAGGACCGCAACGTCCTGCCGCTCCCCGGCTCGCTCCGCGGCGGCGCCGCCGCCAAGGTGGTCGGCGCGCTACTCTCCCGCGGGCTGATTGCCGAGACACTTTCCGACAGCCAGACCAAGGCCGACGCCGCGCTCAACCGCATCTGGCGCAACGACGAGGACGGCCGCGCCATCCTCCTGCACATCACCGACGCGGGCCTCGCCGCCATCGGCGTCGAGCCGGAAGGCGGCGACAGCCCGCCCACGGGCGCCGACGAGGCGCCGAGCACGGAACCCCCGCGGGACACTCCCGCTGAGGCCGACCCCGCGCCCAAGGCGCGCACACCGCGCGCGGGCACCAAGCAGGCCGCCCTGATCGCCATGCTGCGCGCGCCGGATGGCGCGACCATCGACGAGATCGCCGCCGCCTTGGACTGGAGGCCGCACACGGTGAGGGGTGCGCTTGCCGGCGCGCTCAAGAGAAAGCTTGGGCTCGAGGTGACCTCCGAGAAGGTCGAGGGCAGAGGAAGGGTTTACGCCATCCGCTGAAGGGCGGACGCCTCGACACGCATCGAAACAGGCGCTATATTCGCATTCCATTCGATGCGCGTCGGGAGCCCAGCCATGAACATCACCAAGGACATCAGCCCGCTGACCGAATTCAAGCGGGATTCGGCACGCATGATCGCGCGCATCAAGGAAACCGGCCGACCGCAGATCCTGACCGTGAACGGCAAGCCCTCCGTCGTCGTGATGGATGCCGCCGCATGGCAGGAGATGCAAGACCAGCTCGACCATGCCGAAGCGGTCGCGGGTATCCGGAAGGGTCTGACGCAGGCCCGTGCCGGTGAAGGCGTCGAGGCGGGCCAGTTCTTTGATGGCCTCGCCCAGACCAAATGACCACGCCTCTGCCCGTGATCATCACGCCGAACGCGGCGGATGATCTGACCGCGTCATGGAATTATCTGCGCGACCGCAACCCGAGGGCAGCAGACGAATGGTTGGCGGGCATCCGCGACACCATCCTCGCCCTTGGCGCAATGCCCGATGCGCATCCGATTGCCCCGGAATCGTGTGATTTCGACTTGGCCGTCCGCCGTGCGCTTTACGGCAAGGCGACACGCTGGCGCATCTACTACGGCGTCATCGACGGGGCGGTTCAGGTTCTTCATGTCCGCCACGGTCGCCGGAGCGATTGGCAACCCTGATCCGTTCGAACAGTCGCCGCAAGGCGAAGGATCTGATGATGCTGATCCCGGTGAACAGCGCGCCCATCTTAAGGTTCTGCGCCAGCGTCGTGTGAAGCCCGAAGATGGGAAAGATCAGGATCTGCGTGACCACTGCAACGCCATAGCCGACGATCACGTTGGCGACCGACTCGACCATCGACATGAGGCGCGACTGCTTCATGTCGCCACCTCATCTACCGGCCAGCAATTCAACTGCCAAAGTTCTGAGCGCATGCGCTGCAACCAGGGGGACCACGCCGTTGCCACAGAGGCGAAGCCGGTCCACCCGGTGGGCCAGCCCATCAGCGCCTCGACGAACAGCGGGTTCAAGGTTCGGCGCGCATCGGAGGTATCGCTCCCAGCCATCGGCGTCACCAGGACCTGGCGGCCAAGCAGGCCGTTCACCGGCGTGTTCGCCAGTGTCGTCGCCCCGTCCTTGTGATCGCGCGCCGTCGGCGTCATCCACATCTGGCTGGCGTGGGTCAAGTCTGCCGTCCGCCGGTTGCCCGCGCTCGGTTTGCAGCCGTCGTTCGCCATCGGCGTCGGCCAATCCCGGGCCATGCGGTCCAGACCCTTCTCGTCCTTTCGCTCGCCACCCCGGCTGCGGAAACTGTCGGTCTGCGGCGTCGGCCAGAGTGCTGCAGTGGTGGCGAGGCTCATCCCATGCTGACCCGCTTCCTGCGAGGGCGTCGGTTTCGTCTGCCGGTTCTCGTTGGCGCTGGCCCGAGGCGTCGGCCAGAGCCGCAGCATTTCCGTCCGGTTCCCGCCACTCGACCGGGTTCCAGAGCAGGCGCGCGGGGTCGGCCAGTTCGTCGCCCTCACGGATGGCGAGAATGAACAGCCGTTCGCGCCGATGGGGCGCGCCGACTTCCGCCGCCGTGAAGAGGCCTGCCGCAAGTTTGTAGCCCATGCCGACCAGTCCTGCGGCGACTTCGGGGAATCCGAGCCGCAGATGATGGGCGACATTTTCAAGGAAGACGAAGGGCGGCTCGACCTCGCCGATGATGCGGGCGACGTGAGGCCAGAGGTGGCGCGGATCCTCCCTGCCGAGCCGTCGGCCTGCGACGGAAAATGGCTGGCAAGGATACCCGGCCGAGAGGAAATCCACCGCGCCGCGCCAAGGGCGGCCATCGAAGGTTCCAATGTCATCCCAGACAACAGCCTGATCCAGGGACGCATCTTCCATCCGCGCCACGAGAGTGGCTGCGGCGAAGGTCTCCCGTTCGACATGGCCCACAGCACGATATCCGGGGATGGCAAGCTGCAATCCGAGGTCGAGCCCGCCTGCGCCAGAACAGAGGGAGAGGCCGAACAGGCATGCGTCTCCGGTTCCGGAATGGTTTCCGGAGGAAGGTAAAGCCAGGTCATGCATGCCTCAGGCTGCGGATTTCTGTTTCGGATCGGTGGTGGCCTCGGCCGGGTTCTCGCCCAACCGCTCGGCCTTCACCTGCGTGAAGGATCGGCCATCACCATCGAGGATCGCGTCGCGACCGGTTTCGGCCTGCCAGCGCTCGACGGCGACGTCGATGTAGGCCGGGCTGATCTCCATCGCGAAGACGCGCCGCCCGTTGGCTTCGCCCGCCATGATCTGCGAACCCGAACCACAGAACGGCTCGTAGCAAAGCCCGCCCCGCGCCACATGCTGGCGCATCGGGATCCCGAACGCATCGAGCGGCTTCGGCGTCGGATGGTCGGGCCGGTCATCCTTGGCAAAGCTTGGCAGCGCCCATGTCGATGGCAGGGTTTCCTCGGCCACCTTCGGCGGGCGATTGCCCCTGATCCAGCCCATGAAGCAGGGCTCATGTTTCCACAGGTAATGCGACCGGGTCAGAACCCCGCGGTCCTTCACCCAGATGATCTGCTGATGGACGAAAGCCCCCGCCTTTTCCCAGCAGGCTTCCAGCATCGCCTGGCGGCGCGAGGCGTGCCAGCAATACCAGGCGGCGTCCTCGGTGATCGCCTCGGCGACAGCGGCGGCAATGAAGCCGTCGTAGAGTTCCGCGCCCTGGCTGCTGTCGTCCCAGGTGACGCCGTAGGACTGGCTCCAGTCCTTGTTGCGGGTCGGGTGGTTCGAGCCGTCGTAGTCGACGAGGTATGGCGGATCGGTTGCGAACAGGATTGCGCGCTCGCCATTCATCAAACGGCGCACGTCGGCGTGGCTGGTCGAGTCCCCGCACAGCAGCCGATGGTCGCCGAGGAGCCAGAGATCGCCCGTCCGCGACGCCGGATTGCGCGGCGGTTCCGGGATCACGACCGGCGGCACGGAGCCCCCGGCGCCACCTTCTTGCCCGTCCCCCTCCGGCACGAAGGCCAGCAGCTTGTCCAACTCGCCGTCCGAAAACCCGACCAGCGACAGGTCGAAATCTTCGGCCAGCAGCTCGTTCAATTCGGCCGACAGCAGCGCCTCGTCCCACGGGCTTTCTGCAAGCTTGTTGTCCGCGATCCGGTAAGCCCGCCGCTGCGCATCGGTCAGGTGCCCGAGCACGATCACCGGCGCGTCGGTCAGCCCTAGCTGCGTCGCGGCCAGCACCCGCCCGTGGCCGGCGATCAGCTCGCCGTCCTCGCCGACGAGACACGGCACGGTCCAGCCGAACTCCGCCATGCTGGCGGCGATCTTCGCGACCTGATCCGCGCCATGCGCCTTGGCATTGCGAGCGTAGGGCTGGAGCTTCGCCAGCGGCCACATCTCGATCCGATCCGGGGCAAAGCTCAGCGTCATCGTGGGATCATTCCTCGGATCAAGGTGGATACCTTTGGCTTCCGGACTCCGGGGTCCAGACTGGACTCCACGCGGGGTCCAGCGGTCACCAGGGGTGTCCAGCTTCAAGGGTTTGATTTTGCGGTGTTTCAGGCGGGTTCAGACGGCGGCGGCTTCCGGGTGGCTTCCCAAAAATCCGACCCTGTCGCTAGCGATGTGCCGCGCTTCGCCCGCCAGCATACGAATATCGCCAGGAAGGAACCAGAAATCAGTGGGTTAGCGGGATGGACCCCGGTTGGACCCCTCCCGGACCCCGGAAGCCAGCGGCGCGATGTCTGCTGCGCGCGCCTCTCCCGAGTATATCGCAATGAATAGCGATACCGATCCGATCCGTCTCGCCTGCCGGTGTCTCGCAGGAAGTTGTCTCACATCGATCTCAGGTATTGACAGGAGATACCGCACAGTCTTGACGAACTGAGCGAGCACAACACAGCATATGGTTTGCCGACGGCCGCTGATCTGGTATGTTTCCCCTATGTTCTTCCATCTTGGCGCGAGCAGAGTCATCCATTCGCGTGCACTGCCAGACAGCCTCTGACCGCAAGGAAATCACCATGAAACCTATGACGATCAAGACGTTACCTGCCAAAACGGACCAAAAGGAAATCGGTCAGGGCTTGCTTGACCTTGGCATTGCGAAAGATGCTGAGATCAACGGAATCGGGATGGGCGTGCTTTCTGACGGCACTCCATATCTGAACCAGCGTGGCCTAGCCGCACTTTGCGGTGTTCAGAATGCGCACATTGGGACGATCAGTTCGCAATGGCGCGAAACCGAACCAAAGCCAAGGATCCAGGCGATCAAGGGAATTCTGTCAAAGATCGGCAGTGAAACCCAGTCGGCGCATTTTGAAGTGCCACACAACGGCATCGTCCACTACTGCTATCCTGCTGAAGTGTGCCTTTCCATCCTTGAATACTATGCCTTCGATGCTGGTGCCAATTGCCAGCAAGAGGCGCGCGACAATTTCCGCATCCTTGCCGGAACAAAACTTCGCGAGATGATCTACTCGCAGGTCGGCTACGACCCGACAGGGCGGAGCCGCTTCGACAAATGGCATGAGAGGATTGCACTGAACTATCAGTCTGCACCGCGGGGCTTTTTCAGCGTGTTCAACGAAGCCGAGACACTCATCTATGAGATGATCGTCGCAGGTGCGCCTGTCGATGAAAAGAATGTTGTCGACATCTCGATCGGTCGCCATTGGTCGAAATTCTGGGACGATAGTGGATACAACGAACGGTACGGGGATCGCAGCAAGTTTCCCCACAGATACCCCGACAGTCATCCTCAAGCCAAATCGAACCCGCAAGAGGCTTGGTGCTATCCGCTGGAATCGTTGGGTGCCTATCGGGAATGGCTTCAGGATCACTATATCGGTGGCGGCAAATTCCGCGCTTACCTAACGGAGAAAATGAAAAAGGGAACCATTTCGCCGTCCATCGCTCAGTTGACAATTTCTTCGGTTGAGAAGCCCCAAATCGCTGGCTATTGACCGGCTCGATCCACAACGAACTCCATGGACCGTTTCCCTGGCACTCGCTTTCCGTTCAGCCGCCAAACGATGACGGCGATGCCGTACTGCCAACGTCGGTTCGCCGTTGCACGGCTGATGCCGAGTTCCCAGCAGATCGGCTTCCACTGTGTCCGGTTGGCCCGCAGCCATAGGAGCCGGGCATCGTCGGGATCCAGCCAGCGTAGCCAAAGCATCGTCTCCTCGGCTTGCGTGATCTCGCGCGGGCTGGGCCTTGGCCGCCGCATCTGAGGCTGTTGGCCGACCGTGTCTGCGAAACTGTGGAAGTATTCGGGCCAGGCATTGAAGTAGCCCTGCGGCTTCACCTCGGGCAGCATGCTGAACACGTCTGCGGCGCTTTCGAGCCGCGCGTCGACCGTCGCTGGCGTCCAGTCACCCATTGGCGGCCTCCCGGCTATCGGCGCGTCGACCATAGAGTTTATCGCCCAGTTGGCGGACCAGTTCGCGTTCGGGCCAGGTCAGCCGGGGATCGTCGACAGAGACCGCGAGCAGACCTTGGTCATGCCAGCCTTCTTGCTTGACCTGCTCAGGATCACGGCGCGTGCCGCCATAGCCTCGGGGGTGCCACCTCATGCAACGCCCCCATTGGTCTCGATGGCCCAAAGCAGGATGGCGATGGCGTCGGCTTCGTTGTCGTCTGCGGGCAAAAACCCTTTGGCCTTGGCCGCCGCGATCATGGCCTCTTTCGGCGCATTCCCCCTGCCAGTGGCATGTCGCTTGATGGTGCCGACCGGCACGCCCTGATACGGCACGCCTCGCAATTCCGCCCAAGCCGTCAGTGTCGCCATCAACCCGCCATAGATGTGAGCCGCGTCGGTGCCCGCGTGCCGCCGCACCTCTTCAAACCAGATGGCTGAGATCGGGCCGGAGAGACGGTCGATTTCGCCCAGCCAGTTGGTGAAGCGCAGATAGCGCATTCCACCGCCATCGAAGCGGCCGGGGCGGAAAGATGTAGTGCCGCTGGTGATCAGACCGTCGTGGCCGCGCAGGGCCCAACCGGTTGTTGTGCCCAGATCGAGGGCGAGGATGCATGAAGCGGAAACGCGCCCCGGTTGGGGGCGCAGGTCCGGCATGGAGAACGTCTGGTTCATGTTGAAGGCTCACAGGCAGTGGGCCTTCGGCTTTGGTCACGCCGATGGAATCACGGCGGACGGGCGCAATCAAGAAAAATGCGCAACGCGGGCGCTTTGGTTCGCTGGCCCCACTTGGTCCCACCTCCGTCGAAAGTGGGGCCAGAAAAATGCATTCAAAATCAATGCTGTCCCCACTGGCCCTACCTGGTCCCACCTCTTTCTTTCCGATGCATGATGAAGGGAGGGACCAGCGTGGACTCGTCATTCCTATGGGAAAGGAAAGGAAGTCAGTGGCCCAAGTGGGGCCAGTGGGGACACGATTGATATTGATGGATTTTTTCTGTCCCCACTTCGCCGCCAAGGTGGGGACAGATCGGAAGGTGGGGCCGCGGCAAAACGAAAAGGGGCACCCTCGCGGATGCCCCCTGTCGTCGGCTGGCTGCAATTCCGTCAGTCCTTTCGTTCTGGCCTGCGATAGCGCCATTCGCGGGTCTCCCCCGTGCGGCGACGATACCGCTCCCAATGCCGAGATTTCAGCCAGGCACCGACCCGCATCTGATCGATCTTCGTCCATTTCGCAGGTTCAATTCCAAGGGCCCCTTCGAGAATTTCGCCCACGGACACGTCGCGGATCGGATCGACCCGCTCGATCTCTTCTTCCTGCCAATCCTCATATCCCGCGTGGCCGCGATTGACGCTTCGGGTGTCGTGGGTCAGCCAGCGATCGATGCGGGCATCCCATGCGTCGCCCTGATACCGGGATTCTTGTTCGGTTCTGGCCTCTGCCAGCAGATCCGCATCGTCGATCCACCAGATCGCACCCTCGCGGAAGCGGTGGACGGCTTCGGCCCAGAGCTGGTCACGGTCGCGGGCCAGAGCCGCGATGTCGATGGTGCCACAGCGGAGTGGCCAGAAGCGGCGGTTGCCGGTCTCGTCTCGCAGATAGGTGTCGGGATTCACGGTCCCCGCGAAGACGCACTGGCGCGGCACCTCGACGGTATAGCGGCCATAGGGCGGGCGGAAACGGTCGGTGGTGCGGGTCAGGAACGCCTTGATGCGGGACACTTCTGCGCGGCCTATGGCGTCGAGTTCTGCGATTTCCACGATCCAGATGCCCTGCATGTGGATCGCCGCGTCCTTGGACCCCAGCTCGGGCAGTTCGTCGGTGAACCATTCCTCGCCCGCCAGCACCTTGAGTGCGGTGGATTTGCGCGCGCCTTGCGGGCCTTCAAGGATCAGCATGTGGTCGGCCTTGACGCCCGGTCGGAAGATGCGGGCGATGGCCGAAATCAGCCACAGCGCACCAACGGTGTGATGGAAGGCAGTGGGTTCGGCCCCGAGATAGGCGCTGGTCCAGGTCTCGATCCGGGGCGTGCCATCCCAGCGCAGGTGATCCAGCCAGTCCCGCACCGGGTGAATGCGATGATCGCGTGCCACCGCTCCAATGGCGCGTCCGACCACCATTGGGGCGACGTTGACGCCGCGCAGCTGCAGCCATTCGGCGGTGCGAACTTCGTCCGCATCCTCCCACGCGCGGGGAAACGGGCCGGTTGCGCCATCCCATGGCAGCGGTTGCCGCACAACGATTGCCTGCGCGAAGTCGTCGAAGGCCAGAACTCCTGCGAAGGCGACATCGGAGGTCAGGGCAATGATGACATTGGCCTCGTTGCGTTCGGGTGTACCTGCCATGTCCTGACGCAGTCGGTTGAACCAGGCCGGTTTGGCGATCCGTGCGTTTGGATCGCCACTGGCGTTCACGCGGCGACCGAGTTCAAGAAGCTGCTTTTCCAGAATCGCCATGGGAATGCCGGTCGCAGTCTTTATTCGCGCCAGGATCTGGCGCGCAGGCAGCGGGTCCAGCCGCGCCAGCGCAATGCGGCCAAGCAGCTGGCCGAGGCCCGTGATGTCGGGCGGATTGGTCAGCGCATCTGCGGCAGCGACTAGAGCATCAATATCATTGTCGGCGACAGGGAGGGTTTCCAGCTCGGCCGTCGGACTGGTCCCAGCAGCGCCCTCGCCAGAGCGATAATCAGCAGCGCAGGTTCCACGCATCAGATCGTCGTTGAAATCATCCCCATGGAGGGGCAGGACGATTTCATTCGGAATGTCGGCCCGGTTCAGCCGATCCGACAGGGTCGCGGCGGCCTGACGCCCTGCATCGCCTGCATCAGCATAGATGGTGATGCGCCTCGTGCCGTCGGGCCAGCGAAAACGTGCCAGCCCATCGGCCGAAAGGGTCGCCCAGACCTGCGTGCCGAAAAGGTCGTGCGCCGCAAGGGCCGTTTCGATGCCTTCGGCAACGCCAAGATGGCCGTCGTCCCGAATGGCGAACAGACGCACCGCGGCGTCCGCAACAGAACCCAGCATCTTCTTGCCTGCTGGGGCCTTGGCGCTGCCGTCGTCCAGAAGAAAAGTGCGATGGATGCCGGGCGCCCGATCACCATTCGCGAACCGCGCCAGCGCGATCAACCCCGGCCAGCCACGCTTGGTCTCGAAGTCTGCAAGGTCGGGATGGAACATCAGATCCGGCGAGGCAGGGTCCGATAGCCCGCGCGCGCGGAGGTAGTCCTCACCCACGGAGCCCGCCAACGGGACTGAGCCAGCGACAAGCCTGGCGATCTCGGCGGAATGATCGGGCTTGGGGCGCAGTGCGGACCGAGGTGCCGGATGGTCCATGCCCGCGATGCGCGCCGCCTCGTCGAAAAGTGCGGCGTCAGAGAGGCCGGTTGCCTGTGCGATCAGGTCGATCGGGCCCGCACGCTCGCCGGTGGCATAGTCGAAGCCCCAGCCGGCATAGGGCCCGTCGAGATGGATGGTGCAGGATCCGTCCTTGCGCGGGGCCCGGCCCGAAAGATCGGCGCAGCGCAGCGCACGCCGGTCGCGGGCAAGCTGTGCCTCCGGGAACAGTCGCGGCAGCCAGTCGTTGGCCGTGATGGCCAACCGGTCACGCACCGCCGCCAGGTCATGGCGGGGGGTGGAGGTGGCGACATCGTTCAGGTCGATCATCGCGTCCCCTTCAGGCCAGTAGCACCAGGCCGCGCTCGGCCCGGGTGATCGCGGTATAAAGCCATCGGCGGCGGTCCAGATCGGTGCGGCCCATCCCGTCGTCCCAGACGATTACGTTCTCCCATTGCGATCCCTGCGCCTTGTGAGCCGTGATTGCCCAACCGAAGGTGGCCTCGGTCAGCAGTCGCTTGTCCTTCCAGTCCCGGTCGTGGCGTTTGGGGTCATTGGCGACATGATCCTCGAAATGGCCCTTGTAGACGCGCAAACGGCCCGGTCGGCCGTCGCGATCAAGGGGCCCGACCCGGCGACCATCCTCATCATGGACGATCGCCGAGAAATAGAGACTGCCTTCGTCGACGATGCCTTCCAGCGTCAGGAACATGCCGTTGATCAGCCCGAGGTCGTTCTGGTTTTTCAGGCAGATAATCTTCTCGGCCGCGCCAGTGGGCAGGAATGTTCCGCCGAAACCCGCTGCCGCGCGCATGGAATTGTTCAACTGCAGCCGCGTCGCGTTCAGGCCACAGATCAACTGCCCGCCGCGCAGCGCCTGATCCGGGGTGATGTCGCCTTTGCGCAGCTTTGCAACGAAAGAGTCGTAAGTGCCGAATCCGATGGGTTCACCCATCCGCGCCATGGTGGCCAGCCGGATGATGGCGCTTTCGGCCGCCTGGCGGTGGATCTCAGTTAGCATCACGTCGGGCGCGTCGCGAGTGAAGGCACCTTCACCCTTGATGGGGGGCAACTGGCCGGGATCGCCCAGCACCAGGATCGGCTTGCCGAAACTCATCAGGTCACGCGCCATCTCCTCGCCCACCATCGACACCTCGTCCAGCACGATCAGCCTGGCATCAGCGGCGTCGCTCTGCGGGTTCAGGGCAAAGCGGGGGTGTTTCATGGCCGACAGCGCCTGGCGCATTGCCTCGATCCCGGCCTCGGCCGCAGTCCTGTCGAAACCCGTCAGCCTGCGGGCGGCGGTTTCCGCCTCCTGCACTTTCACGGCGGCGGCCGCGACTTCCTCTTCGGTCGACTCGATCACTGAGTAGATCAGGCTGTGGATGGTGCGCGCGGGCGTGCCCTTGCGGTTCAGAACCAATGCGGCCTTGCCAGTAAAAGTCGCGGTGACCACGCCCGGTACGCAGCTGCCGTCCTTGGCGCTGCGGTGGGGTGACAGGCCGAGGTCGTCCAGGGCAAACTTCAGAACCGTGCTCTTGCCCGATCCGGCATAGCCGAAGAGGCGGAACACCTGCTGCCGGTCGGTGCGGGTTTCGTACCAGTCGCGAACTTCGGCGATGGCGGCGGCCTGAGCGTTCGAAGGGGTGAAGTCACTCATGATTATTCCCCCAGCACTGGCCCGCCCACGCGCAGGGCGCATGCCATTTGCCCACCGACATGCCACCCCGGCACAGAACCGCTGTGGGATCAGCCGCCATGCGCGGCAACCACTCGCCCGCCTCGGATGCCCGCACGACAGCGACGGCGCGGTCCGACATGTCCTGCGCCAGCCGCGCGTCGAACGGCACAAGTTCGGCGTGCAGCTCCATCGTGTCGCGGTTCAGCGCCGTGAACAGCGCGGGCTTCGGCAGATCAAGATAGGCCTGATAGAGCGCCAACTGGGCGGCATAGACCGGGCGGGCAATGCTGACGCCCCGCTTCACCACGTCCTTCCAGCTTGACGCCCCGAGCGCCTTGTTTTCCCAGAGGGCGGGATAGTCCATGGCAACCGGGCCGGAGACAAGGCAGCCATCGATGTGGCCCTTGAACCGGCCGCCAAGTGCGGCGAACCCGAACTGCCGCCCATCGGCGCGCGCTGTGCGCAGATCGAACCCGGCAATGCGCAGCCAGCCTGCGACGATGTCCTCGCCCCGGTGCCCCGCCTCGAAGATGCGCAGGGTTTTCGGGGCAAACTCCTGACCCTCGTCTTTTGGCACCGCCAGAAAGTCATACTGGATCTGGCGCAGACAATCGCGGCCAAGACCCGAGGAACTGACATAGGCGCGGGGCCGTTCGCTGCGGTTGCGAGCCACAAGGGCCACGTCGATGGCTGCCGAAACGGCTGAGGCGATGGTGGCTGGCGGGGTGGCCTGATCATAGAGGCACCCCGAGCCATGGTTCAGGTCGATCATTTGTCGCGCTCCCAGAACCCACCGGCCTGCGCGATGCAGGTCAGCTTGTGAAACTGAGCGTCCGTCAGCTGGGCGCGCGCGCCGTACCGTTCGAGTTTCTGGATCAAGCTGTCGCAAAACTCGATCTCGAAATCGGTTGCGGCATTGTCCGTGGCGGCGGCCAGAAGCCCCTTCCAGGTGCAGGTCGGTGGATCGTCGTTCAGATCAATCATGGCGCGCTCCCCTCAGAACGGAATCGGATCGTCATGGGCGGTGCCGGTGCGCTCCTTGACCGCGCCTTGCGCCAGCATGCTGTCGACGTAGCCGGTCACGGCCGCCTCGATCAGACGATCAATGTCGGCGGCGGTGCGGTTGAAGAAGGGATCCATCAGCCCGAGGTCGGTCAGGGCTTCAGCGAAGGGCATCCGCGCATCGCGGATCGCTTTGGCTTCGCGGGCGGTCTTGTCGATCATGCCATTGTTCCTTTGGGCAATTGCGCTGCCGACGTCCTGGCAGCGGAGCGAGCAGAAGCGGTGATAGGGAAAGCAGTCGTGCTGAAGCCGGTGGACGTAGCCGAAGCCGCGGGCTTCCCGCGCGCAGACCGCGCAGATCGCTACCCGAGCAAGATCATCGCGACCGGGTCCTCTTGCGGCCAATCCTGCCGCTGAAGGCGTTCCGACTGCAGAACGATCCAGCGCGAGATCGCGTTGACCGCCATGGCCTCGAGGTCGCCGAGGGTGAGGCTTGCGATGGGTTGGTGCAGTTTTCCTCGGGCCTCGAGCCATTTTCCGATCTCCAGCGCAGCGGTGCGCGTCACATGCGCCTGCCATTCGTCCGGGGTCATGGGCCGGTCGCCCGGCCCAGCCCCATCTGGTTTGGCCGTCGGTGATCGCGCAGAACCACCCGACTGCCGTTTCCGCAGCGCCTTAGCCATTGAGCCACGCGGGCATTGCGGGTGCCCCCGGTGCAGCGGGCGAAGGTGCCTGCGGTGCGGGCGGGGCTGCGGGGGCAGTCTGCGTCCCCCAGGCGGGCGCGGGTGCAGCGGCGGGCTGCGGTGCCGCGCCCCAGTTCTGTGCTGCCGGCGACGGCTGCGCCGCACCCCATGCCGGTGTCGGGGCTTGCCAACCTGGCGCCGTGACGCTCGCGGCCTTGCGCGGCGGGGCGTTGACCGGCTCCGGAGCAATGGTTTCACCGCGCATAATTGCCGCATGTTGCAGCTCGTCGGGCAGAATGACATTGGCGATGCGGTTTTGGTCGCGGTACTGCGGGTTGGAGGCAGGCTCCACCATGATGCGGGCGGCGAAGATGATGCCTTCAAGATGCCGCAGACCAGGCAGAACCCGCTTGGCCTTGGCGCCGGGGCTCTCGTCTTTGGGATCAAGGCCAAGGGCGCTGTCGACGATGGCGCGAAAGGTGGATTTCGAGATCTTCCAGCCGATGGACTGGCCCTTCTCGTCCAGCTTGCCGCCCGCCACGGTGAAGCTCTGCCAGAACTTGCGGCGGGCATCCTCGGGCAGATCGCCCAGCGCACGGGCAAGGTCATGACGGAGATCGGCATCCTCGGTCGCGCTCAGGTCCTGGCCATGCCAGGCAGCCAGCCCGTCAGCTTCTGCCAACAGGCAGCCCAGCGGCTCCGTCCCGCCAGCGATCGGTGCGTCGAGCGACAGCAAGGTGCCGCATTGGCGGCGGCTGGCTGGCCGGGCTCAGCCTCGATGTCATCTTGTGTGGAGGTATTGTCTTGGCTGTGCTGGCCGCGGGTGCCGTCTGGCTAAAACTACGGCGCAAACGCACGCAGGCGCGGGTTCCGGACTTTGCTGAAGGCGCTCAGTGCGACATTGACGCTTGCGGACCGGCCAGTCGCGGGACGCTGGCCGACTGAGCCTCTCGGTATCCAGCCTCGTTACTGTGCCAACTCCGTCTCCGGATGGCGGTGATCGGTCGCGCAAAGGGAATGGTCTCCCAGCACCTCGATGACCCGGCAGTCCGCGATTTTCCCGCCTGCGCATTGCACGACCATGCGTTCGAGTTCGGCCTTCAGCACGGTCAGGCGGGCAAGGCGGCTTTCAACTTCGGCCAGTTGCGCTCTCGCGATGGCATCAGCGGCGGCACACGACTGGTCAGGTCTGTCCGAGAGGCTGAGAAGGTCGCGGATCGCTTCCAGAGTGAAGCCCAGATCGCGCGCATGACGGATGAAGGCGAGCCGTTCCTTCGCCTTCCGGCCGTAAAGCCGCTGATTGCCCGCGCTGCGTTCGGCCTCGGGCAGAAGGCCGATCTCTTCGTAGTAGCGGATGGTCGGCACTTTGACCCCGGCGGCATCGCTCAGTTTTCCGATGGTGAGCATGGTTTGTCCTTGCACCTCTAGTTACTAGAGAGATTACACAGGTGCCTGAACAGATACAACCGGTGCCAAGGCTCCGGCAGGAAAGGCTTGAAATGGCACAGAAATCAGAGGCCGAATCGCAGGAGTGGGTCGTCACCGGAATGGATTGCGCATCCTGTGCCGTGAAGATCCGGACGGCTGTGGAGCGGCTTCCGGGGGTCAGCGACGTCAACGTAGCGGTCATGGCGGAAAAGCTGACGCTGAAGCTGGAGCCTGGCACCACGCCGCGCGACAAGATCGAGGCGGCGGTGACGAAGCTGGGCTTTGGCATCAGGGCCACCAAGGCCAAAAAGGCCAAGGCGTTCGTCATGCCCGGTGCGCTGGAGACCAGGACAGACGATGACCACGCTGGACCTGATCACGCCGACCATGTCGGCCACGACCATGGCGCTTCGTCCGACACGATGGCAAGGGCCACTGCTACCACCGTCGATGGCGAGGATGGTCATGGCTCTCCCGGCCACGTCCACAACGACCCCGCAGACCGGGGCAAGCGCTGGTATGAAACCGGCAAGGGACGCCTTGTGATCGGCACCGGGTTGTTGCTGGCCGCCGCCTGGGCGGTCAAGTTGCTTGCGTCCGAAGACATCGCAAACTGGGCGTTCATCGCGGCCTGCCTGATCGGTGTGGCACCGGTGGCGCGGCGGGCGTTTTCGGCGCTGCAAGCCGGAATGCCTTTCACCATTGAAATGCTGATGACCATTGCCGCCGTCGGTGCGCTGTTCATCGGGGCGGCGGAGGAGGCGGCGCTGGTCGTGTTCCTGTTCGCAGTCGGCGAGGTGCTGGAAGGCGTGGCGGCCAACAAGGCGCGCGACGGCAT
>Ga0209103_1000247_pt1 | contig 16702 bp, 20 predicted proteins | sample 4C3metaG_FD_184152 | JGI IMG/M metagenome (GOLD analysis project Ga0209103, IMG submission 184152) | Freshwater bacterial and archeal communities from Indian Creek, Illinois, USA - 4C3 metaG (SPAdes) (version 2) | ecosystem: Environmental > Aquatic > Freshwater > Unclassified | place: USA...
CAGTCACAGCTATGTCGCGGTAGCGGAGGTTGTGTTCTCGGCACAGGCTAATGATGGCGCGCGCGGCGTGCTCTACTTCGGCGCGGCGCGCTTCGGCCGCCACTAAGTTAAGTCCCGGCGCAAGGTCGGCAAACGGCTGCGCCGTCAAGTCAAAATAGTTGGCCTCAAGGTAGCCTAAGGGTGAGTAAGGCAGAGAGACCGGCGGTCGCGTAAGCGCGGTAATGCCGACCTGCGCGCCTTGGCGGCGAGCGAGTTGCCGGCAATGGTTGGCTGTCTCCCACGTGGTGAAGAAAGGGTGACTTGGGTCGAGCCGGGCATCTAGGAGGCCCGGGTCTAACGTCAGCGAGAGTGTGGCCTGTGTGATGCGGAACAAGTGCCCGAGGACGGCGTCCTCCTGCGGGGTAAAGCCGGTGAACCCGTCTATGTAAAGTTCTGCGTCCCAGAGCTCCCTATAGCAACTTAGGTGCTTGTCCAGCCACTCTAGCCGATCGTCGCTGTCTAGCGCCACGCCGCTGTACTTGTCAGAGAGTGCGCTGTATAAGAGGTGTAAATCGTGGAGTTTGTTGCGGAGCGAAGTCGGCAGACTCTCGCTCAAGGCGGCAGAGAGCGCTGCGGGCGTGATGCGGTAGCGCTTTAGCTCCGACACCTGCTGCACGACTTTGGCAGCGAACATCGGCTGCTGAGCGGCGCGTCCAAACAGGCGGAGCTCTTGCTTGTGCTCCTCAATTACCTTGCGCATCAGCATTAGCCGCCCTAAGTCGCCAATCGGCGTCAGTGCGGCACCGGCGACCGCGTTCATGACGATGTGTGCTAAGCGCTGAAAGCTCACCACGCGCACGCGCATCAACCCGCCGAGGCGGTCCGACAGTGCCCGCTCGACCTGAAAGGTCGCCTGCTCGGGTACTAACACCCAGATAGGCGCGCCGAGCGGGTCGGCCTCCACGCGCTGCGTGATTTCCTCTTCAATCCGTGTGCTCTTGCCGCTCCCGGCACGGCCGAGAATGAGGCGCAGTGGCATGTGGGAACCTCCTTTGTTGGAATGTCGCTTGTCCCTTGTCGCTTAGGGAAGGAGGGCTGCCAGCCGCCAGTATTCAGTGTGAGCGGTGAGCCATCAGGAATCGTCAATCGTGCACTAGGGAGTGGGGGGCGCCAAGCTATCAGCGTTCAGCTTCGCTCTCAGTGGAACCAATAGGTCACAGGTCACAGGTCACAGGTCACAGGTCACATGAGCGTAGCAGCCCCTCTCCCCCATTAACATTCTCCCTCCCCCTCGTCCATTCCTCTTGGACAACTGTTCACATCGTGACAACGGGCATGTGCTGTAGCAGTCAGTTTGTGGGCTCCCCGACGACACAAGCTGCAGAAGAAGGACGGGCGCAGTGCCCGGCGAAAGGGTGCCTTGAGTTTTGTCACGCATTAGGGTAAAGTGTTGACAAACAGATTTTCTATGAGGGGGAGGGGCTTATGGAACTTTCCGCAGTGATTATTCCAGCGCAAGAGGGAGGCTATGTGGCCTTTAACCCCGAGACAGGCACAACCACCCAAGGTGAAACAGTGGAGGAAGCCTTGGCCAACCTGCGCGAGGCGACTGAGCTCTATCTCGAAGAGTTCCCTCTCGCTGTCACGGGACGCCCCTTCTTAACATCGTTTAGAATCACGAAGCATGCCTAGGCTTCCTGTCGTTTCGGATGCCGATGTCGTACAAGCCTTGCAACGCTTTGGCTTTACCCTTGTTCGTCAGGTGGTAGCCATCTCGTAATGCGTCGCGGTTCTTCTGGGTGCGTTGTACCCAATCATCGGGAATTAGAACTAGGGACTCTGCTCGGGCTTCTCAAACAAGCTGGCGTCTCCCCCGAATCATTCATGGACGCACACAACTCCAGTCGCATTTAGATGGCACCCCGAGCGCACGATGCGCTCGGGGTTAGTTGTTGGGGATAGCGCGTTCATGTCTCACGCCTCCGTCAGACTGTGCGAAAACATGGCCACTTCTTGCTGGTAAAAAGCAGGAGGAGACAGCGACACTGTAGGGACGTGCGTTTCGCACGTCCGCGGACGTGCCACAGGCACGTCCCTACATCAGATCAAGGCTTTTCGCACAGTCTGTCGTCCCTCTCGCGACGCCTCCGTCCCTCTCGCGACGCGAAGCCCTCACCACAGTATAGTTCGCTCCCGGTATGGATTTTCCTTTAGGACAACTGTCCGAATAGTGACAGCAAGCATATGCTGTAGCAGTTAGTTTGGGGGGTGGACAGATTGTATATTTATACCGTAGAAGAAGGCGATACTGTAACAAGTATCGCCGAGCGATTTCGCTCCTCCGTGGAATTAGTCAGAGCGGCCAATCCGCAAACGGAAGCGCTTGTGGCAGGGCAGCATTTGCGTGTACCGGTGCTCGGTCCGATACGCGTACGTGTGCAAAGCGGCGACAGTTTGTGGGCTTACTCTCTGCGCTATGACCTGCCCGTCGAGGTGATAGCTGCGGCGAACAACTTAGGACCGCCCTATACCATTGTCGTAGGGCAGGTGCTCACCATCCCAGCTGTATTGCCGGAAGCACACGGCAGCCTCGCATGGCTTTCAACCCGCGCCGGGAGGCCCGACCTCTTCGTACGTAGCGCGCAAGACCCACGTGCCCGACGCATCACCTTTCGTCTGGCGCTAGAATCCTCCGTACCGCGATGGTCGCCTGACGGTCGCCTCATCGCCTTTGTGGGCAGGGGGAACGCGCTGTGGACGACTGACCCGAAGACCCTGCGTTCAGACCGTTTGATCGAAAATCTACAGATCTACACGGACTTTGACTGGTCGCCAAACAGCACCTCAATTGCATTTAGTCGCCGTGAAGTCGTGCCCTTCATTGTTACTATCAACGTAGTCACAGGACAGACGAACTTTGTCACGGAAGGCACATGGCCAAACTACTTGCCTGAAGGGAAGCGGCTCATCTACGTGCGCACTACTAATGGGCAAAGCCAGTTGTACGCTATCAACGTTGACGGCACTGACAGACGGCAAGTCACTGATCTGACCGAATTAGGTGAGATTGTGTCTTTGGCGGTTTCGCCCGATGGCACTAAGGCGGCTTTCGCCTTCCCATTGGTCAGCGCGGCACGTATCTACGTCACTGACCTTGCTACGGGCGCGATCACTCCGACTCCCCCAGGACCGCTTGGCCGCGACTTCAATCCGGTGTGGTCGGCTAACAGCCAATATCTCGCCTATAATGCGTCTACCGATGAGGGGCCGATGGGGTTGCGCGGTATCGTGCGCGTGGTTAACAGAGAGGGGGAACTCGTGCATGACCTCACTGACACTGCCTGTTTTGCCGGGCGCATGACCTTTAGTCCTGATTCGCGTAGCATCGCTTATAGCAACTGCCTCAGCATAGAGCCACAGGTATCCCTTGTCAGTGCCCATACGCGGCCGATTCAGATTACCGCGCTCGGCAGTAATGAGAATCCGGACTGGACAATGATTGGCGGACAGCTCACAGCACAAGGCTGACAGATGCAGTGAAATCCTGCAGGCTGGCCTTCCCACCTTGCCTTGTAGGCGGGACCAAGTTACGGTATGATGGAACTGGCCGCAAAGATTGAAGGAGGGAATTACCATGCTGTGTCCGGTGTGCAGCACTGTTGAGCTTAAGATGTCGGAACGCAAAGGTGTAGAAGTCGACTACTGCCCGAAGTGTCGAGGCGTGTGGCTTGACCGAGGCGAACTTGACAAGATCATCGACCTGTCCTCGCCTGAGCGTAACGAACGCAATGACCGCGATGATCGTAACGACCGTAGTGACCGCGATGAGCGTAACGACCGTGGCGAGCGCAGGGAACAAAGGCCCGAGCGCTCCGATGACGACCGGCGTGACCCTCGTCGCCGTAAATCACTACTCGGAGATTTGTTTGACTTCTAGAGTAAACCACCCCGCGGCTGTGCGCCGCGGGGTGGTTCTTCGTTCGAGCCTACCTCATATGGAGCCTCGGCCTAACTCACAAAGTCAAAGAAGCGTAAACACGCCAAGAAGTCAGTGGAGCGGAAACAAACCGTGCGGTCGTTCACTCGCTCGGCACCGGGATACCATTGCCCACGGTAGGCCTTCTCCTCTTTCGAAAACTCAATCTCCACACAGTAGCTTGGGCCTAGAGTAAAGGGACGGCATCGCGCGCGCTCGCGCACGGCCTGCTCTACCCCGGCGCGAATGAGCTCCCGCGCTTTGGTGGGATGCAGATTGATTGACGCGACCCCTACTGCTTCTTTCACGGCAACCGTACGCACGTGGGGAAAGAGACATTGGCAATGTTCGCAAACAGCCTTGTCGCCTGAGACAAACACCACAGGCACACCATGGTATCCCGCAGTGAGAGCATTCCATCCAGCCTCAGACAACGATACGCCATTGACGCGGAGGTCGCTAATCCCCAAACTCATGGTGTGTTTCAGAATCGCATGCGGCGTGTTGGCCTTGGCATGGTTCCCGATGAACACCGCGGCGGCAAAGGAACTGTCGATGCACTCCATCATCCCATAGATGCCGCCTGACCAGTTGGAGACTAGCACCGCTTCCGGGTGGAGTTCTTCCGGCAGGAGATTGCACGCGGAGTCATGCGCGTCGCGCACCAACACATGAGTCGCCCCGGCCGCGAGCGCACCTTCTATGGCGGCGTTAGTCTCGCGCGTCATCACTTGGCGAAAGTACTCATAGCCAGCCTTGCCTCGGTCTACATCATCAAAGCGCGTCACGCCGGTAATGCCTTCCATGTCTACGGATATATATACCTTGAGTTCATTGCTCATTTACAGCTTACCCTGCCCCTTCGCCGCGAGATAGCGGCCAAACTCTTTGTCCATTTTGCTAATGTGTTGCGTCAGCCAGTCTACAACGACCTTGTTTACCGCAATAATAAACGGCAAAGTAGGGCCTTGTTCTTCTAAGGTAAATTTTAGCTCCCCCGCGGCCCGCATAAATTCCGCGTGCTTGGTGCGGTGCTCGGCGTAGCCGGGAAATCCATGTTGTTTTTGCAGTCGCTCCTCGGCGGCGAAATGCTCGACCACGTACGCCTGCAGAAAGCTAACCAGCTCCCGCACCGCATCCTTGCCCTTCCCCTGATTACACGCCTCTAGCAGCTGGTTGAGACGCCGGAAAAGCTCTTGGTGTTGCTCGTCAATCTCCGTTACCCCGACAGATAGCGACTCGTGCCATTTTATAGCCATAGGGCACCTCCTCTTCTCCCTAGGCAATTCTCCGTTGCTAGGCGCAAGTCCTGCCCTAGGTGAATACGCTGGCAGAAACTGCTGCGCAGGAATACGGCGCCGCGCGTAGTATAATTGTACTGGGGGCGACTCCCCGAGAGAGGATAATTGTTATGCAGAAATTTTTCCACATGCCCGCACTCTACGTCTACCTGTTGGCCGCCGTGCTGCTTGTCACGTCCGTCTTTCATGCCGCAGGCTTCGTCCGGCAAGGACTCTACCTCCTGCTTGACCTAAACGACAGCGTGCGGCCCGCTAAGTTCTCAACCGACATAGTCACCTTTACTCCTGCCGCCGAGGCCTATCTCAACGAAATGACGGCCGAGCAGGCACGGCGGACTACAACAACAGGCTTGATTCGCAGCCTGATACTGCTAGCGGTCTCCCTCGGCGGCTTCGCTTGGTTTTGGAAACGAACCGGGCGCTCGCAACATCTGGAGATGGAGCCGACTGTCCGCAATTTCTACTTCTTTGTAGTGAGTAGTATCTCTTTCCTCATTTTGTTCTTCTCCCTCTCCGCCGGTGTCGCTAGTCTGGTGGAGCAATCAATTAACGTGGAGTGGTCGTACTTCCACTACGACATCCACCGTTTCCACGGTCCCAGACCGGAGGGGCAACAGCAACCGCGTACTGTCGACGTGGACGAAGTCAGGCGCAATCTAGGGACACAGCGCAAGGAGGCAGAGGCCCATCGGTCGTCGCGCAATCGGCAGGTAGTTGATCAGCTTGCGGTTTCACTTGTGGCCTTACCTGTGTTTTGGCTGCACGACCGCCGCTTCGGGTTTTAATGGCTCGACCGCTTCACCTACTTCTCTTAACCCCGGTAGTAATTTGGTCCACCGTCTTTCCGCTGTCGAAATTAGTGTTAGAGCATATACCCCCCACTTCGCTGGCCGCACTGCGCTTTTCCGTGGGAGCGTTGTGCCTGCTAGGCTATTCCGTTTATGCTTTCGGTTGGCCGGAGGTCTATGGGTCTTTCTGTCGTCGTTACAGGACTTACGTACTGCTTGGATTTGTGGGCATCTTCAGCAATAATCTGTTACAGAACCTAGGCTTAGCCCGCACCTCAGCGAGCAGTGCCAGCCTGCTCAGTACTATTGACCCGCTCTTTACAGTCGTGCTCTCGCTGTTGTTTCTAGGAGAGAAGCTCAGCAAGTACAAAGCTACCGGGCTGGTGCTCGCTTTTGTGGGCGTTTACCTCGTTACGACCGACGGACGCGGCATTGCCGATTGGGAAAGTAGCGTCGGCAATCTGCTGATTGTAGCCGCGGCCATTGGCTTTAGCGTCTATACTGTATTGAGTAAGCAAGTTCTCCACCACGAAGAGCCCCCCATCGTAGTGGCATGGTCCACCAGTGTGGGGGCTGTTCTCCTGTGTGCCGCAAGTCTAATCTTAGACCGCCATGTAAACTGGGGAGACCTATCGGTCTCCCACAAGTTAATCACTTTCTATCTCTCTGTCGTTCCAACATCCTTATCCGTCGTGGTTTACTTCTACTTGTTGCAGCGCGTGCAAGCCTCGCAGGCCGCCACCTCGCTCTTTCTCATTCCAGTTTTCGCCATTATCTGGGCTGTTGTGCTCCTAGGCGAGAACGTAACGCCCGCCATGCTCGTTGGGGGTGGTCTAATTGTCTCCGGCGTATGGCTAGCGATTTACGAACATAGACAAGTGCCGCCCCAGCCAGAACCGCCTCACACTATATCAGACAGCAGCCGTACGGCGTCGCCGTCTAGGGCGCCCGACTTCACCATTGAAGTGAGCACATCGAATGCCTGTGGTGAAGACATCTCGTCCCGATAAGGGCGCTTCTCTGTGAGGGCTTGGTATACATCACATGCGGCAATTAGCCTGTCTTCCAAGCCAAGGTCACTCCCCCACAGTCTGTCGGCATAGCCCCGCCCGTCCACGCGTTCATGGTGATTTCCGGCCCATTCCGCGATAGTATGCAGACCCTGCACTTGGCGCAGAACCAGCTTGGTGTAGTAGACATGGGACTTAACAATCGTACGTTCCTCTGGCGTAAGGGGCCCCGGCTTCTCAAGCACGCTGTTAGGCACAGCTAATTTGCCTAGGTCATGCAGCAAAGCCGCCACTGAAAGCAGATCCGCATTCTCTGCCAAACGTTCTTCAGTCTGTGCTGCGCGATAAACAAGGTCGGCCAGACCACGGGAATGCCGTGCGGTGAAGCGGCTCTTGCAGTCAATAATCTCCGAGAAAACCATAGCGACATCCCTCAGTTCGTTCACGTCAAGCAACCGTTGCGCACAAGGCTGCATGCGTAATAGCGCCAGACCGAGATTGCGTTCCCTGAGGTCAAGCCAGAAGCTCTCTTGATGGGCTAACAAGCCCCAAACATTACACAGCGTTGGATCAAACAACCTCCCACAGCCCTGCTCTACTAGTGCAGCGACGTGGGCGGCCACAGTTCGCAAGTCTTTGTGCAGAACTATAGCATTGTCGATGGTATCAGCTAGGCTAAGTATACGGGCCCCCTCGGGGATGTTCTCTCCTACTAACCCAAATGGGCCTGAGCCATCCATATACTCGTGGTGATACTTCACCAAAGGCTCAATCCCATGAACTGGCAGGGAGGACACTAGCTGGCTACCGATGGCTGCGTGTGATTGGATGAAACGCTCGTCGTCGATCGCTCTTACGCCACCCGCACCGATAAGGCCAAGGTCATGTAACAACCCTGCGAAGTACAGGGTCTCTAGTGATGGTGCGCTAATCCCCGCCCCTCTTCCCAATCGCACAGCAATGTAGGCGACACGTTGTCCGTGGTTCGTATAGGTGCTGTACTCGGCCAGATCTAGTGCCAAGGACAATGCTCTTATGAGTTCCTCGAGGCGAATGTTGTGCTGTTGCACCTTGGCATTTCACCTTACCTTTCTGCTTTGAGGAATGCCCCGAGTTCTTTATCGGTCTTACTAATATGAGCAGTCAGCCAGCCAACCACTGTCGTGTTAACCTCAATGACAAAAGGAAGCGTGGGCCCGTGCTCCTCTAGTTTAGCATTCAGCATGCGTACGTTGCGCAAGAAGTCGCTGTGCTGCTGCCTGTGTTGCTCATACTGTGGATACCCAGCGGCTTTCTGCAGCTTCTCCTCGTCGCTGAAGTGCTCCAGGCCATACTCCTCAAGAAAGGCAATCATTGGGCGTACTGCTTCCTTTCCCTTGCCTTTGTTGCAGGCCTCGAGCAGATTGTTCATCCGCTCAAACAACTCCCTGTGTTGTTCGTCAATTTGGGCTACACCGACGGCTAGGGTATCGTTCCATTTAACCGGCATGTTCGCATCCCCCTACTTCATAGTTAGAAATCGAGCTTCATGATTTGCGCCCTGATATTGCTGAGCGCGTTGATGTCGGACACCAATTCCCCTAGGGCTTGCTCGGAGCCACATACGTGCAAAATGACGAGTCCGTCCTCGCGACAGCCATCTACCTCATGCAGCCCTAATCTGGTCTTAATGACGCAGCCGTGTCGGGTTAGCACCTCCTGAAACTTCGGTGCATCATCCGTGCGTTGAGAAATCAAAACGGCGATTACTGCGCTTAACCTGCTCTATCTCCTTCCTCTGCGATAAGGTATATTTCTGCGCAAGGCTAACTGTCTCCTGCTAGTTTCCATCCGCGCGCAGGACTCGGATAACCCATAAGCGAATAGACTTAAGAGATATCAGCGAATCGAGGGGACGGCATGCACTTTGCACGCGACATGGTCTTAGGGTTAATAATTGGCATCGCTGGGATAACGCCGGGGCTAAGTGGCGGAGCTTTGGCGGCGGCGATGGGCATATACGAGCCGATTATCCGCGCGCTCGGCTCGCTCTTGCGAAACTTCAAGCAGAGCGCGCTTTTTCTTCTGCCGTTAGCCTGTGGGGGGTTGGTGGGCGTGCTGGCCTTCTCAAGGGTAATGGAATGGATGATGCTAGCCTACCCCAGCCAAGTCAAACTGCTCTTTCTCGGACTTGTTGCCGGTAGCCTGCCTGCCCTCATTCGCGAAGCAAACCGCACCGGCTTTCGCTTGCGCTATGTGTTGGCAACGATTACTGCGCTGACACTTATGTACCGCGGAGCGGAGTTGTTGGCGTGGCCGCGCGTGACAGACGGTACTTTTTCTGCCCTGCACTACGCTTACTTTGGCTTTATCTACGCCATAGGCTCGATAATCCCGGGGATTAGCTCTTCATTTGTCCTTATACATATCGGGTCATATGACGATCTCCTGCGTGCCATCGCCACCGCCAACGCCCCAGTGCTTGTCCCTGCCGCGCTCGGCTTCGGGTTAGGGATAATCCTGCTGGTGCGGGCAGTCGAACAGGTTTTTGCGCGCTACCACGGGCTCGCTTATTACTCTATCATTGGCTTTCTGCTGGGTTCGGCCTTGCTTATATGGCCGGACATCACACTCGGCTGGATGCTTGTAGTCGATGCAACCGTGTTCGTTGGCGGCATCATGCTAAGCACCGTGCTGCTGAAACTCTGCGCACGAGCGTGAGAGAGCGAAGGATGTGCTCCTAGCTCCTGGCTCCTGGCTCCTAGTAGCTTGTTAGAAGTTAGTAACAATCAGTCGCCCTAGCGTTCAACGATCTGAGGAGGAGGTACTGGATGAAGCGTATCATTGTCTCTGTGATTGGAGTTTTGCTCGGGATAGCGTTGTTCCACTATTGGAACCCCGTGATGGTCGACCGCACTTACCAAGGTTGGCTATATACCCACGACGGCGCAGTCAATGAAGCAGCGGAGATACGACTACAGGGGTACTTGCACAGAAGCCTCGTCTCCCACCACCGCTACGCCGGCAAAATTATCGTCAATGACATCCCCATAAGCACAGTCCGCAGCATTCCGGGCAACATAGCCATGCTGTGGCTTGCGATTCGGGAACGCTGGGGAGGCCAAGGTAGCAGTAATTATCTAGGGATAGTCACTCCCGATAATTTGATCCAGCTCAGGGGCGGATTCTATTTGGCCAGCGATCTAAGCGCTCTCTCCGGGTGGCTGCAGCAAGTAGAGAGCCTCTTCCCTGAGCACAACGTGAACTTCGCAGCCCCGGCCAGTAATCGCGAAGTAAGCATGGCAGTCGACGGACGTCTGAGACGGCGGTGAGACGGCGTGATGGCAATACGGCGGGGAAGAGGGCATCGTCTCGAAGTGACATGCGGCATGGCCGGACTAGAGGTGTGTTGTAGCATATCGGTTAGACAAACAGTAGTCTCCGACATTAGTGACATCTTGAACATGGATGATGCTAGTCAGTGGCCTCCTAGGGCAGCTAAACTGCGACGCGCTGCAGAGAAGGGCCGATGTTACGTGATAGCGGGCGCGGGTCCAGTGATTGGCTTCGCTTTGCTTCATTACCACTTTTTCGACCATGGATTTATTGAACTCCTGATCGTCGCCAAAGAACATCGGCAGCGAGGGCATGGAAGCACGCTGCTGGAAGCACTGAAGAAAACTTGCACGACAGCGAAGCTGTTTACATCGACCAATCTGTCAAATGCCCCTATGCATCGGCTGTTAGCTAAGTGCGGCTTCGTGCGCTGCGGCTACATTGACATGCTAGATGAGGGAGATCCGGAGATAGTTTATTGCTTTGAGCGAATGCCTTGACAAGCGATATGCACAATTTTTTTACGGTTAGTGACGATTGGTCTTATTACCACTTAGACTTCCACCGCTTCCACGGCCCTCAGACGGACACGACCAATCAGCCGCGCACAGTGGATGTCGACGAGGTGCAGCGCAACTTAGAGACACAGCGACGGGAGAACGCCACTAATTAAACATCGCAGAAGCGGCAACTAGTGGATCAACTGACGGTTTCCCTCGTGGCCTGGCCTGTTTTCTGGTGGCACGACCGCCGTTTCGCGTTCTAGACTATTGATACCTACGCCCACACCCCCTCGCCTTCGGGCGCCGCTTCCCTTACTGCTCTTAATGCCAGTCATAATCTGGTCTACAGTCTTTCCCCTTTCAAAACTAGTGTTAGCCTATATCCCGCCGACTTCGCTCACCGCGCTGCGCTTTGGCGTCGGAGCGCTTTGTTTGTTGGGGTACGCAACCTACGCTTTTGGGTGGTCGGCAATATCTTAATAATTGGCGCGGCGATGGGCTACAGCGTCTACACTGTCTTGAGCAAGCAAGTCTTGCACCACGAAGAACCCCCGATTGTAGTAGCTTGGTCTACATGCGTAGGGACCGTACTATTGTGCCTAGCAAGCCTGGTTGCAGATTTTGGCGTTAACTGGGGAGACCTTGCGCTCTCCCACAAGCTCACTACCGTCTATCTCAGCGTGGTGCCTACGTCGGTCTCGGTCGTAGCCTACTTCTACTTGTTGCAGCGCGTGCAGGCATCACAAGCGGCGGTAGGGCTTTTTCTTATTCCTGTTTTTGCGGTTGCTTGGGCCATGTTGCTACTTGGGGAGAGCATAACCCTTGCCATGTTGTTTGGTGGAGGGCTAATTGTCGCGGGAGTGTGGTTAACTATGTCCGAGCCTTCAGCCGTTCGGCCCGGGCACGCTCCGCGCTAAAAGTCTAGCCATACCCATGAAGAATTCCTGCTTCTCCATCGCAAATTTAGACTAAGCGTTGCAGGACTCAACCTGTCTGCAGGCGAATAAACTGAAGGGAACAGTGACGCAGGAGGAACAGCATGCGCTTTGTACGTGACTTCACATTGGGGCTAGTCATTGGCATCGCCGCCATAACACCGGGTCTAAGCGGCGGAGCGTTGGCAGCCGCCATGGGCATGTACGAGCCAATCATCCGTGCGCTTAGCTCACTCACGCGCACCTTCAAGCGGAGTACGCTGTTTTGTTACCGCTGGCTTGCGGGGGGCTTATCGGCGTCCTAGCGTTCAGCTGCGTGATGGAATGGTTGATGCTCACAAGCCCAGACCAAGTTAAACTGCTTTTTCTGGGCCTAGTCGCAGGGAGCTTTCCGGCTCTCATTCGCGAAGCCAACACCGGCGGATTTCGCCTGCGGTACATTCTGGCTACTGCTCTCGCGATTGTTGTTATGTACCAAGGGGCAGCGCTACTGGCGTGGCCAAAAGCGATTGACGGTCTGTTTACGGCGTTACACTACGCCTACTTTGGCCTTATCTATGCCGTGGGGTCGATCATCCCGGGTATAAGTTCATCTTTTATCCTGATTCATATTGGAGCTTACGATGACCTTCTCCGTGCTATCGCGACAGCACACATTCCTGTGTTATTGCCTGCCTCGCTAGGATTTGGCCTAGGCGCATTGCTCTTGGTGCGAGTGGTGGAGCGGGTGTTTACTCGTTATCACGGACTAGCCTACTACTCCACACTAGGATTTCTGCTGGGATCTGCCTTGCTGATATGGCCTAATCTCACACTCGGCTGGACACTGCTAGTGGACTTAGCCGTTTTCCTTGGCGGTGTCCTCCTGAGCGTATTACTGCTCAAGTTTTGTGCGCGCTGACACTGTCGGCAAGCGCAAGAAACGAGCACAGAGCCAGGGCGAGAAAAAGTATCCAACAAACAGGGGCCCAGCAGTGATGCCGGGCCTTACTTTAACCTGAGACGACTGAGATTCTTAGGGAGTGTCACAGGGCTGCACCGCAGCCCAATTTTGATCTATCAGGTTGGGCAGGCCGGAGCGTCCCTCAGTGCCTGCTCGATTGCTTTCAGCAGACCGGTGCTAGAGGTAGTTGCGCCGCTCACAATGTCTACATTGACATTACCGCGCGCAATCACCTTCTGTACCACGCCTTCGGCGAGCTGTGCGTGTCTATTGCGCCGATTACGCAAAATTTGCACATCAGCTATTCTGCGGTCAGCCACGAAAACCTCGACCTTGTATTTGGTTAACCCTAACCTGTACTCCCCTATGTAGCTGCCGGGATGAATCGATGAAAAGTCAATCGGTTCGATGGTTACAGCCATTGCCGCGCGTGCCTCCCAGCTAAGCTGGAGCATGTATGCAGCACCAAGGAGCACCATGAGAACGATAAGTCCCGCTAGAAGATAGGCAGCTTGCCGACCCATCGTCGGCTTTAGTCTGGTCAAACGTTTCACCTCGCTAACTTATACCTAGCATACTTATTCGTCGTTTGTGCGAATATTCCTGCTGCGCTGACAAAAATTTAACTTCGCCAAGTATACCCTTGACTTTATTTAGACGTGTTGACCACTACCTAATTTCCAGCGAAACACGCATTGCAGGGAGGTGCCGTGAGCTTCTGGGACGAATACATGCTAGATGCGGAAGAAAGAGTTATGCGCCCAGCGGTGTTATCTGAAGTTATAGTTTTCGGGGTGGAACCAAAACATGTAATAGCAGTGATTGCAGATGTAGTTGTCCGCGTTGGCATTAGCCCAGTCAAAGCGCAGCAATGAGGCCATAACAGTGTTTAACAATGTCTGCCGATGATGAAACTCCTTGCCACCGCAGATAGGACACACCAACTCAATCCCTTTAATGCTCACACGTTTTGCACTCACAGTATCCCCTCCTTGTGTTTATACGATAATACCTACGTGTGGGCGGCGCATTAGTTTCATTTGCCTGTCGCAGACCGATGAAACCGGCAACCAAAACAGGACTTCAGATTGTGCGAAAACATGGCCACCTCGTGCTGGTAGAAAGCAGGAGGCGACAGAGACCCTGTAGGGACGTGCGTTTCGCACGTCCGCGGACGGGCCACAGGCCCGTCCCTACACCAGATTACGGCTTTTCGCACGGTCTGACGTCCTTCGTGGAAAGAAAGGGTGCGTGGAGTGCAATGTTAGGCGTAGAGAGCCTTTCTCAGGTAGATTGCTCGGAAGTGGCCGATGTCTTGGCAGACTCGTTTCAGCTAGACCCAGCGTTCGTGGAGTTGTTTAGGGAGGTGCCTCCGCGCAGAGCTCGCTCGTATCACGCCTTCATGCACATATGGGCAAGAAGCTCCTTTCGTCTTGGACACAGCGTGCAGGGTATAAGGGTAAATGGAGCTTTGGTCGGGGTGGCGGGTGTTACAGCCGAAAGCAAGCGTGAGGTCTTAGCCTTTTGGCCAGAACTGCTCAGTCTCCCTGTGTTGTTGGCAGAAATGAAGCTACCGGTGGGTCTTGCACTAGCGAGTGCGGTGCGCCGCCCGCCAGCCATACCTAGCGCTACCCCTGAGATCTCCATGTTAGCGGTAAGGCCCTCTATGCACGGTCAAGGCATTGGCGCTACTCTACTGCGGGCCGCGCACTCCATTACAGCAAAGCGTCGTGACGCGGACTATGTGTACTTGTACACGACAGCAACGAAGAGCAAGGCTTTTTATGAGAAGCAGGGCTATCAGTTAGTTGCGGCGACACGCGGCGCGGCAGTTGACGTATTCCATATGTTGGGAAAATTACAGCCCTAATACTTATCTTCATAGAAAATAATTCAATGCGGGGGGAGAATTTGTGTGAAGTGGGATCGAGCTTTTATCATCTTAGCCGTAGCAGGTCTTTGCTTTAATCTAGCGCTCGGCGTTCAGAACACCGTGCACATGAACTTTGTCACGGCTGAAATAGGGCTTGCGCCGGAGAACATCGGTGCACTCGACGGCATTCGCGAAATTCCGGGTTTGCTTACAGCTGTGCTGGCGTTAGCTGCGCTCTTCTTTTCCAAGTCTTTGTTGGCTAGTCTGTGCCTCATACTCGTCGGCATAGGAACCATCATCTACGGTCAAGCCACCTCGTTTGCCATATTAGTACTCGGCACCTTAGTTCACAGCGTCGGCTTTCACCTCTTTGCTCCCCTGCAGCAGAGCATCGTGCTCAGCACCAGCCCGGCCAATGAGCGCGGTAAACGACTAGGTGTCATGACCAGCATTGCCGCTTTCGCTACTGTGATCGCTTCGCTTCTCGTAAACTTCCTAGCCCCGCACATACAGATGCGCAACACCCTGTTTGTAGCAGCGGGTGTTGCTTTCATCGGGGCAGCCATACAGCTTTTCAGTCGACAAGAAGAGCGCGCCGACATCCGCAAAGGCATGGTTTTTAGGTGGCAGTACAAGAGCTATTACGGACTCACCTTGCTCGCCGGCTCGCGGCGACAGATAAACTTCACCTTTGCGCGTATGCTCTTGGTCGTGGCCCTCGGTGTGCCGGTCACTACCATGGCAGCCTTGATGCTAGTGGGCAACCTTCTGTCCATTGTGACGCGCCCATTCTTCGGACGCATCATCGACCACTGGGGCGAGCGCAAAGTCCTCACTCTCAACTACGCTTTACTAGTTGGGGTGTTCCTCGGATACGCTTGGGTGCCTCATCCGGCCATTCTTTATACATTATTTGTCTTTGACCACTTGTTACTTGGCTTTGACATCGCCATTACTACCCACCTTGATAGCATTGCCCCACGCACCGACATCGCCCCAAGCCTTGCCATGGGCAGCACCATTAACCACATTACAGGCGTAATAGTCCCCTTTGGTGGCGGCATACTTTGGCAGCTAGTGGGCCCACAGAGCGTATTTCTCACAGGCGCAGTCATCTGCGCCCTTTCTCTACTACAGGCAAGAACCTTACCAAGAAAGCCCGCGCCGCAGAGGGACGTCGCAGAGGGACGGAGGAGTGCGACATCATCACCTCTTAATGAAGCAGTGGGAGGGAGCCCTTATGACCAAAATGATAGCAGAGAGAGTCCAGAGAGCGTTTGAGCTCACATATGACTTCTTTATGTTTCTGGCCCCGGCAAGTCTATCGTTGCGAATTCCTAACGCCCCGTCGAATACCTTGGGCGAACAGGCCTGGTGCATAATTGGCGGGAGAGAGAGCTGCTTGGCGGCACTCAAGGCAGGGTCGTGGCAAGGGTTCCGTTGCAGTCTGGAGGATTGTTCCTCCTTGCCTCCGATACTCGACAAGCTAAAGGATACTGCCCTTGACCTAACTGAGCTCTGCAGTATTGCCCCACACAATCTGAGCACAGACCTTCTGCTGGACCTCTTAGAGCATGAGGTCCAGCATCATGGTCAGTTGATTCGCTTTGGTTATGCCAACAGACTCAGGTTCCCGCCGAGCTGGAGCAGGCGTTACACGGTGTAAAAGACCGCAAACTGCATGGTCATGTGCGCGTATCGGCACCTAAAAGTCATTAAGGGGTTATTACATGGCCGTTAGCTTCTGCCCGATGGCCCTAAGTCCTTCAATCTTCAGGGCTAACTCTTGGGTAGCATTAGCTTGTTCCTGAGCAATTAGGTTGCTTTGTTCCACGTTCGCCTGTACCAGGGTTACTGAAGCACGAAAACCCTTAAGGCGGTCATCTATGCTTTTGGCGGAGTTGCTGCTCTCTTCTGCTAGCTTGCGCACCTCCTGTGCTACCACGGAGAACCCCCTCCCGTGGTCCCCAGCGCGAGCTGCCTCAATAGCGGCGTTGAGCCCGAGCAGATGAGTCTGCTTGGCCACCCGCCGGATAACCACCAGAATATCGGCGACACTTGTGACCTCCCGGCTAACGG
>Ga0209103_1000248_pt1 | contig 16698 bp, 13 predicted proteins | sample 4C3metaG_FD_184152 | JGI IMG/M metagenome (GOLD analysis project Ga0209103, IMG submission 184152) | Freshwater bacterial and archeal communities from Indian Creek, Illinois, USA - 4C3 metaG (SPAdes) (version 2) | ecosystem: Environmental > Aquatic > Freshwater > Unclassified | place: USA...
GGCCAGGCCAGCAGCTCGGCCTGTTCGGCGATGCCGAGCTGCTGGCCTGGCCCGCAGGTGCCGACCTGCGCGATGCCGCGGCGGTGGCCGAAGCCTTGGCCGATGCGCGACCCACAGCGGTGCTGCATCTGGCCGCCCAGAGCTTCGTTCCCCGCGCCTTCGAAGACCCGGCCGAGACCTTCGCCATCAATGTGCAGGGCACCGTCCACCTGCTTGCGGCCCTGCGCAAAACCGGGTTTTCCGGGCGTTTCCTGTACGCCAGTTCCGGTGATGTCTATGGCCGGGTGGATACGGCCGAGTTGCCCGTGGGGCCAGAGCGCACGCCCGAACCCCGAAACCCCTACGCCGCCAGCAAGGTGGCGGCCGAGCAGGCCTGCTTAGCGTTCCATCGGGCCGAGGGGCTCGATGCCTTGATCGCCCGGCCCTTCAACCACATCGGCCCGGGCCAGGACGCGCGTTTCGTGCTGCCGGCCTTGGCCCGCCAGGTGGTGGCCATCGCCAATGGGCGGCAGCCGGCACGCATCGAGGTGGGTGACATCGACACCACCCGCGATTTCCTCGATGTGCGCGACGTGGTCCGGGCCTATGCGGCGATGCTGGCGCATGGCCATGCCGGGGCGACCTATGTGGTTGCCTCGGGCGTGGAGCGGCGCATCCGCGATCTGCTGCAGCAGCTCTGTGCGCTGGCCGGCATCCAGCCCGAGATCCACCAGGACCCGGCCAAACTGCGCCCGGCCGAGCAACGGCGGATGGCAGGCGACGCATCCACGCTGCGTGCCCACACCGGCTGGCAGCCGGCTTTCGACCTCGACACCACCCTTTCCGACATCCTCGAACACGCAAGGAGCACCGCATGAGCACCCGATCCGCCCTGATCACCGGCGTCACCGGCCAAGACGGGGCTTATCTCGCCCAGTTGCTGCTGCAAAAGGGCTACGCGGTGCATGGCCTGCTGCCGCGGCGCAGCACCGACACGCTCTGGCGGCTGCGCGAACTGGGCATCGAGCGCGAGCTGCGCCTGCATGACGGCGACCTCACCGACCTGTCCTCGTTGATCCGCGCCATGGAAGCCTCGAAAGCCGTCGAGGTGTACAACCTCGGCGCGCAGAGCTTCGTCGGCAGCTCCTGGCAGCAGCCCATCCTCACCGCCCAGGTCGATGGCGTGGGTGCTCTCAACGTCCTCGAGGCGGTGCGCATCGTCAACCCGAAGGCGCGCTTCTACCAGGCATCGACCAGCGAGATGTTCGGCCTGATCCAGGCCGAAATGCAGGACGAAACCACCCCGTTCTACCCGCGCAGCCCCTATGGCGTGGCCAAGCTGATGGCGCACTGGGCGACGGTGAACTACCGCGAGAGCTTCGGCCTGCACGCCTCGAGCGGCATCCTGTTCAACCACGAATCGCCGCTGCGCGGCATCGAGTTCGTCACCCGCAAGGTCACCGATGCGGTGGCCCGCATCAAGCTCGGCAAGGCCAAGGAACTGCGCCTTGGCAACATCGACGCCAAGCGCGACTGGGGCTTTGCCGGCGACTACGTCGAAGCCATGTGGCGGATGCTGCAGCAGCCGCAAGCCGACGACTACGTGATCGCCACCGGCACCACCACCACGGTGCGCGAGATGTGCCGCATCGCCTTCGGGCATGTGGGCCTAGCGATGGACGAGCACCTGGTGATCGATCCGGCCTTCTTCCGTCCGGCCGAAGTGGACGTGCTGCTGGGCAACCCGGGCAAGGCCAAGGCGCAACTGGGTTGGGAGCCCAGGACCTCGCTGGAGCAGCTCACCATCATGATGGTGGATGCAGATCTGCGTCGACACTCCTGACCGGATCGGATTCCCATGAATGTCCTGATTGCCACCGTCCAAGTGCCCTTTGTTCGAGGGGGAGGCGAGCTGCTGGCCGAGGGGCTGGAAGCAGCCATCGCTCGTCACGGCCATCGCGTTGACATCCTGACGGCGCCCTTCCGCTTCTCCCCGGCGAACGAAGTACAGAAGTCGATGGACTGGTGGGCCGCACAGGACCTCTCGTCCTACTGCGCGGGAAAGGTGGATCGCATCATCTACCTGAAGTTTCCGTGCTACTTCGCCGCCCACGGGGATGCTGTTCTTTGGCTCCTGCACCAGCATCGAGCGTACTATGAATTCTGGAACGACAAGGAGCAGGCGCGTACCGACGGCGAGGTTCGTCGGGAAGTCATCCGGCGAGACACGGAGAGCCTTGGAAAGATACAGCGACGCTACACCATTGCCCGGCGAGTCAGTGATCGGCTCAAGTCGTTCAATGGGCTCGATTCGACCCCGATCTACCATCCGCCGTTTGGCGAACGGCTTTTCTTCTCGGGCGAATCGCTTCCGTATGTGTTCAGCCCGTCCCGTCTTGAGCCACTGAAGCGGCAGATGCTTCTCGTAGAAGCGATGGCCTTGGTCAAGGGAACGATCGGTGCCGTGATTGCAGGCGAGGGCGGGGCAAGGGCGACTCTCGAAAGACGGATCAGTGAGCTCAATCTCGAAAGTCGAGTGAAGCTCGTCGGGCGCATCAGCGACCAAGACCTCCGTGCCTACTACGCGCGGAGTCGCTGCGTCTTCTTCGGTCCGTTCGACGAGGACTACGGTTACATATCGTTGGAGGCCATGCTGTCCTCCAAGCCGGTGATCACCTGCCATGACTCCGGTGGCACGCTCGAGTTCGTCATGGATGGTGTCAACGGACGCGTTGTCGATCCTGACCCTGCGACGATCGCGCAGGCGATCGATGCCTACGCGTCGTCGTCGGAGACTTCGCGGCGTCATGGCGCGGAAGGACGGCGGATCTACGACGATCTTGGCATCAGCTGGGACCACGTGGTGCAGGAGCTGATGAAGTGAACTCTCGCCGTGTCGCAGTGGTCGTGCCGGTTCCTCAGCCCTATGTCCGCGGAGGGGCGGAAAATCTGTATGACGGACTCTCGTCAGCCATCGCCTCGATGGACAACACATCGTGCGACGTGGTGGCCGTTCCGTCTCCGGAAGGAACGTTCTGGGACTTGTTGAGGTCCTATCGCGAGTTCTTGATGCTCGACCTTTCCTCGTACGATTGCGTTGTTTCGACGAAGTACCCATCTTGGATGCTGCAGCACCACAACCATGTCTGCTACATGCTTCATAAGCTCCGTGGCCTCTATGACACGTACGGGCTTTTCGGGCTTCCTTTGGACGTGGACTACGGCACCCTCCCTGAATGTGCCCGGTTCGTGGAGACGGAAATCGCGCGCGAGGCGTCGTCGTCTGAACAGGTTGTCGGCTTCATCGATCGGCTGCTGCAGCTGGAACAAGAGTTCGCAACGCATCCAGCGTTTCAACTCCCTAGCCCGTTCACCCGCGCCGTGGTGCATTGGCTTGATGATTTTGGTTTGAGACCATCGGTCGTCAAGGGCTACTTCGCAATCTCCAAGAACGTGATCGGCAGGGAGGGGTATTTTCCGCCCGGCGTTGCTGCCGAGGCCGTCTACCCGGATACCTCGCTGAAGACCCTGCTACCGGGAAAATTCGACTATTTCTTTACGGCTAGCCGTCTGGATTGTCCAAAGCGAATCCACCTGATCATCGAAGCCTTCAAACATGTGGTTGGTGAGGTTCGCCTGCTTATCGCCGGAACAGGCCCCGATCTGGAACGACTTCGCGGCCTGGCTGAGGGCGATGAACGCATCGAGTTTCTCGGACATGTTCGCGACGAAGTCTTGGCGGAGTACTACGCTAATGCGCGCTGCGTGGTCTTTGTCCCCTATGACGAGGATCTGGGGTACATCACGATCGAAGCGCTGCGGTCCGGGAAGCCCGTCATTACGACCATTGATTCCGGCGGTCCGACAGAATTCGTTGCCCACGGCGTCAATGGGCTGGTGGTGCCGCCGGATCGGCACGCACTCGCCGGTGCCATGCAAGTCTTGATTGACGATCCAGGCAAGGCAATTGCCATGGGTTCGCATGGGCCGGGCGCCGTGGAGCAGGTGCGATGGGGACGCGCGGTTCGCCGGCTTCTCCCGGTCCGTGACGCGGCGTCGGACAGTCTCGCATCGGGCAAGACATCCCGCCCCAAAGTTGTGCTCGTCAGCACGTACCCCGTGTATCCGCCCCGGGGCGGTGGGCAAGCGAGGATCTTTCACGTGTGGCGGCACGTCGCAGCGGTGGCCGACGTCGTCCTTGTCTGCTCGGTGCCAAGCGGTGAGACACCTTCAGACACCCTCATTGCGCCTGGGTTCCGCGAAGTACGCGTGCCAAGGAGCAGGGAGCTCGAGGTGTTCGAGGTGGAGTTATCCCGATCCGTGGATTGGGTTCCAGTGACCGATATCGCGCATGCTGCAGCGCCACACCTCGCCACGGCGCTTAGGCTTGCATGCGCTGAGGAGACCACAGACGCCGATCTTTTGGTCCTTGAGCATCCATACCTTTCTCCAATGCTTCGTGGACTTGACCTGCCGGAGGTTTGGTACGGGTCACATAACCACGAAACGACGATGAAGGCGCGAATGCTGCCGGACAGCGAGGCTGGCCGGAGTACGCTTGAGATCGTCCGTCAGTGCGAGGTGCTGGCGCTCGAGTTGGCCTCGACGGTGATCGGCGTTTCGGATGCGGATCTGGAGGGGTTTCGAGGCGAAGGTTGGCCAATCGGCCGCGAATCGTACCTCGTTCCCAATGGTTTCGATCTGGATTCCGTTCGGTTCCACTCTCATTCGGAGCGCCGTGCCCTGCGTGGGAGGCTTGGGTTCGAAGATGCCGAGTTGGTGCTGATCCTGGCCAGCTGGCATGGGCCGAACCTTGAAGCCGTCGAAGCGGTCATCACCGTCGCACCGCGCTTCGCCGACGTCGTTTTTCTCGTGGTCGGCTCGGTCGGCGAGGCGTTCAAGACGCGCGACGTTCCGTGCAACGTTCTTTTTCTTGGGGCGGTAACCGACGAGGAGAAGGATGTCCTCCTCGGGTCGGCCTCCGTGGCGATCAATCCGATGAAAAGCGGTGGAGGGAGCAACCTCAAGCTGTTCGATTACTTGGCGTCCGGAGCACCGACTGTAACTTCAGAGTTCGGTGCGCGGGGATCGGGCATCGACGCATCTCATGCCTGGATTTTTGGTGGCGAAGCATTCGACGAGGCCTTGTACGCGGCGCTCCGGGAGGCCCTCGATGCAGGTATTGGCACCACTGTGCCGAAGTGTGAAGCTGCGCGGGCGCACGTTGAACGCAAGTTCGAGTGGCGTGTGTTGGCTCGCCCGATTCTCGAGGTGGTCGATCGCATGGCTGCGGTGCCGCGACGATTACGCCAGAAGACCACGCTGTATCCCAGCCTGCTACGCAATCAACCTGAAGAAGCCGGGTAATCCCCCGCAGCGTCCGGCTTCTTCGCCGCGCAAAGGCACGTGCCTTACGATGAACGTTTTGGAGATTGTCGATGTCAGACTATGAACAGAAGCTCGAGGATTTTTACTCCCGGATCCTCCGGCCGGGGGACATCGCCATCGATGTCGGGGCTCATTCGGGTCGGCACACGCTTCCGATGATGACGAGCGTAGGGGCTGAAGGCGCCATCTTCGCATTCGAACCCATTCCTCACATCAGGCGAACGCTGGAGCAACGGATTGCTGGGCACCAGCACGCCTCGATCGTGCATTCCCACTCGTGCGCTCTTGCGGATGCCCCGGGCGAGGCCGTCTTCGAGGTCGTCAACGAGTTCCCGGAGTATTCTGGTCTTCGAGAGCGGCGATATGACGGCAACGTAACGCGGACGCAGATCCAGGTCGTGATTGACACCTTGGATCGCGTTCTGCCTGTCGACATCGGGGTCCGGTTCATCAAGGTGGACTGCGAAGGCGCGGAGCTTCTTGTACTCAGGGGAGGCGAGGAGACCCTGCGCCGCTGCCGCCCTTACATCGCGATCGAGTCAGGGGACGGATCCCTGCTGCACTACCCCTACGACGCGGGCGACATCCATGATTTCCTCGCGCGGCGGGGCTACTCGGTCTTCAACTTAGCCGGGAAACGTCATTCGAGGGAAGAGTTCGTCAATGCCAACTCGGTGCAAGCCTACTGGGATTACATCGCCGTTCCAAATGAGTTCGTTGACGAGTACGCCACTGTCGTAACACAGTCGATTTCATGCACAACCAGCTCAGCGACGGGCGCAGCTTCCGGGTGTTCAACGTGATTGATGACTTCAACCGGCAGGGCCTAGCGATAGGACTTGGTTCTTGAGCTGTGGAGATTCCATGCGCTGTTTAAATTCGGAGCATGCTGAGCTGCGGAAGGATATTGCCTTCTCGGCAGTGCTCGTTGTGGTCGTTGCTCTTTACTTTTTTCCAGCATTCCAAGCAGGCCTCTCTCTCGCACCGGGAGATGGCTGGATGGCCTATCTCCCTAACTTCTATCGAGCCGATCCCTCGATGTGGGTGGAGGACATCTATGGCGGTTACGCGGCGGGGCTGGACCCGCAGTTCCAGCTGTTCTATGCACCCTTCTGGCTGACGTCCACCTATCCGCAGTTCGTGCTGGTCGCCTACGTAATCGCTGCGCTGGGGACCTTCGGATGTGCCAGGGCGATTGGTGCATCGCGCCTCGGTGCCTTTGTGGCGGGTCTGATGGTCTCGTTGAGCGGAGACATGATCGCGCATCTTGGGCACGTCACGATCATCCATGCGGCCGCTTGGATCCCGTGGATCCTCTGGTCCATCGCATCGGCAGCGAGATCGCCCGGTCCCTTGCCGATCGTGGCCGGCGCAATCAGTACGTGGTTGTGCATCGGGGGGGGGCACCCACAAATATCGATCATGGGCCTGTTACTGGGTGGCTGCTTTGCGCTTTCGTTGGTGCCCGCCCAGGCCGCCACTCTCAGGGTCGCGTACCTCGGGCGCATCACGGCCCTATTCGGATTGGGGTTGATGCTTGCAGGGCCCAACATTGCTGGGTTTTACGCTGCGTCGATTGATGGGGCGCGAGCCACGTGGAGCGAGCTGGACTTCAACAGCTTCAGTTACACGCCGAGCGAACTTGCCCTCTTGCTTTTTCCGAATCTTCACGGGGCAAATCCGTCCGGGCCCTTCGGAGCATATTCCGGCCCTTTCAACCTCGCAGAACTCACTGCCTATGTCGGCTGGATGCCGTGGCTTCTCCTGCCTGTGCTCCTCGCATCGCGATCACTGAGGTCGCGTACGTGGTTCTGGCTTCTGGCAGCACTGGTGTCACTATTGCTGATGTTCGGCACCCTCACACCACTGGGGCGGATGGTGTTCGAACTGCCCGTCCTTGGCCAATTCCGTGCCCAGGCGCGCTACGGCACCATCCTGGGCATCTGTTTGGCGATGGCCAGCGCTATCGCAATCACTGCACTGCAGCGGGGCGAGATGGGTAGCCGAAGCGTACGCGCTTCCTTCTGGGGCGGTGCGGTCGTTCTGATCGGTCTCGCGGTGTGGCAGGCGCTCGAGTCATGGCCCCATCTGGCGACGATGGGGCAGGCAGGACTTCGGCTTGGCCTGCCACTGGCTCTTGGCCTTGCTGCTATTGCAACACTCGGGTGGGTAATCCACGCAAGGGCGCGCGCCGGCCTCGTGTTGTTGCCGTTGCTGCTCCTGGTCGATCTCGGGAGCTTCGGCTGGTTCTTCGATTGGCGTGTATCATCACCGTCGCGACAGCAGTTCGCAGTAAGCCCGGAGACGAGCGCAGCACTGTCCGAAATCAGGTCAAGCGGTGCCCGGGTTCTACCTCGCTTTGATTCTCACAGTGCACTGACGCCACTGACTCCCAACGTGAACCTGATGCACCGCGTGCCGTTGGTGACCGGTTACGGACCATTGGCCGATCCCATATACCTCAAGCTGGCGCGAGCGACGACCATTGGTGGAATCGCCTTTCCCCCGCCTGACGCAGCCATCCTCGACGTGCTTGGGGTCGGCTGGATTGCAGGCGAGCCGTCGCGTGCCGAAAGCCAGCTGATCGGCTCTGGATGCGGCGCGGACGGGTCGCCGCAGGAGGTTGCGATTGCGGCCTCGGCGTCGGCTCGATGGCTTCGCGTTACCAGTCACCTAGCTTGCAGCACGCATCTGACGGATGGTATCCCGGTGGCTCGACTGTCGGTCGACGGAGCAGCAGGGCACTCAACAGAGCTGGGCGTGATGAAGGCGGGTATCGACACCGCGGAATGGGCACACTCTCGGTCGGACGTTGCAGCCATCGTCAGGCACTCCCGCCCAGCCCAATCGACGTCGTTCGATGCCGGTGGCTTTCCGGGACACTGGTATACGGCGGAGATCAGCTTGCCATTGGCTGATGACGGGTTGCGTGAATCGCGGCGTCTAAGACTCGAGTCAATTTCTCCAGGCTCTCCGCTGCGCATCAAGTCGGTCGAGTATTCTGACGATGGTGTCGAATGGCAACCGACCATCGCAAGTCCGTACCACAGGGGGTATGGCGAGCACTTCATCGCCCAACCATTCATTGAGGGCTTGCCGATTCTGCTCCGGCGCAAACAGATGCCCGTGAGGTACTGGATGCCATGTGCCATTGAGGAGTTGCCCTTTGACGCACTGCGAGTACGCCTATGGGCAGGCGGCACCCAGCGCGTTGATGTTCGCCAGACCCTTCTCGTCGATGTCGATTCTGGGCTCGGGCAGGGGGGGTGCGATAGCCAACGGACCGCCAACCTGCTGGAGTGGACAGCCAGTCGAATCCGACTAGGGGTCGCTCAGGGTGAGGCGCGTCCCTTGGTTCTGGCGATGACATTCCATCGGGGCTGGGAGGCAACGGCGAATGGCCAAGCCTTGCCGGTATTCCGAGCATACGGTATCAACCTTGGCGTCATCGTTCCGCCCGGCGAGCAAGAAGTCGTGTTTCGCTTCGCGCCCCCTGAGCTCCGTCTCGGTCTTTTGTCGCTTGCGATGGGGTTGCTTTCGGCGCTCGTGCTGATCCTCCTCGCATTGCGCAAGCGTTTTCTCGCATCACCTACTGGAGCCTCTAAGTGGACATGAAGCGCGCCGTCATCCTTGCGGGCGGCTTGGGTACCCGTCTCCGCCCCTATACCGTCGCACTCCCCAAGCCACTGATGCCTATTGGCCAGTATCCAATTCTCGAAGTCATCATCCGACAGCTTTGCGCCAAGGGATTTGGGCACATCACCTTGGCGGTCAACCACCAGGCCGAACTGTTCAAGGCATTCTTCGGCGATGGTTCGAAATGGGGTATCCGTATTGACTACTCCCTCGAATCGAAGCCCCTGGGAACCATGGGCCCGCTAAAGCTGATTCCGGATTTGCCAGACCACTTCCTCGTCATGAACGGCGATATTCTCAGTGATGTCGATTACGGCCAGTTCCTCGATTGCCACGTGGTGGCGGGTCGCTTGTTTTCAATCTCAGCCTCTGCGCGCCAACAGAAGATCGATTACGGCGTGCTGTACGCCGATCGTGAGGGCGTACTTACCGGATTCGAAGAAAAACCTAGCCATGAGTTTCTCGTCAGTATGGGGGTCTACGCGGTTTCGAAGAGAATCCTAAATGCCATCCCTGACGACCAGGCATACGGCTTCGACCAGCTGGTGCTGGGTTACTTGAAATCGAGCGCCCAAGTGAACACAGTCGTGCATGCTGGCTACTGGCTTGATATCGGTCGCCCCGACGACTACGAGCGAGCGATCAACGATTGGCCGCAGCTTGCCAAGCAGATTGGCATTGCGTGAGCGGAGTAAAAATGAACAAGACAAAACGATTCGTCGTCACCGGTGCGGGCGGGTTTCTGGGGCGACACCTGGTTTCGTCGCTGCGTACCGGGCCTACTGAGGTGCTGGCGCTCGGGCGCGGTAGCGGCTTTGACATCCTGGCGCACGACGCGCCGCTTCAGGCCGGCGACCACGTTTTCCATCTTGCGGCGGCAACCGGCGTGCCGGATTCTTGGGGCGATCCGGTCAAGTTCCATCATATCAATGCACACGGTACTGTTCGCATGCTCGATTCGTGCAGGCGAGCGGGTGCGACTTTCAGTTATATTGGAGCCTACATCTACGGTGTTCCGCGAGAACTCCCCATTTCCGAGGCGCATCCGGTCGACGTCAACAACCCGTATGCGTTCTCGAAGTGGATGGGAGAGCAGGCTTGCGGCTGGTATTCGAGCAGCTATGACCTTCCGGTTACCGCTATCCGTCTCTTCAATGTCTATGGTGCAGGCCAGAGTGATCGCTTCGTCATCTCCAGGATCGTCAGCCAGATCCTCGATGCTGGGACGCAAGAGATCCACCTGATGGACCTTGCGCCGCGCCGAGACTATCTATACGTCGATGATGCTGTCGCTGCGCTGATCGCGAGTGTTCCTGTCAGCGGTATGCGCATCCTCAATGTCGGTAGCGGGACATCCAGCAGCTTGCATGATGTTCTGGAGGCGGCATTCCTGGCGACGGGGCAGAGCAAGCCGGTGCATGTGTCTGGCGAGGTAAGGCCCAACGAGATTCCGGATGTGCGGGCCGACTGCACTGCCATTCGCGAGGCGTATGGATGGTTACCCCGTTTCGGATTGAGAGAGGGCATCTCACGGATGGTCGAGGAGCTTCGCTCGTGAAACAGATCGAAATTCTTTGCCCGGTATTTCGTGAGGAAGATGCGCTGCACGGATTCCATGCAAGGCTCCGCGCTGCCCTGCAGCCCCTCGGTGACCGATACACGTTCCGCTTCATCTACGTGATGGACCCGTCACCGGACCGCACAGAAGCGGTGTTGCGCGATATGGCGCTCGCTGATCGTGACATCACCGTGTTGGTCATGTCGCGGCGGTTCGGCCATCAGGCAGCGCTGCTTGCCGGCATTGATGCCGCGCGTGGCGATGCGCTGGTCATGCTCGACAGCGATGGACAGCATCCGCCCGAGATGATCCCCGCGCTGGTGGAGCGTTGGGAGGCAGGCTCGCAGATCGTCCAGACGTTGCGCAAGGATGGCTCCGAAACCGGCTGGCTGAAGCGCAGCATGTCCGCTTGGCTTTACAGGATCCTGTCGCATATCGGCTCGATCGAGCTGAAAGGCGGTGCCGCGGACTTCAGGTTGCTGGATCGCAGTGTCGTGGAGGTGATCCGCAGCGACTTTGGAGAACGAAACATCTTTCTCCGCGGTATCATCGCTTGGGTCGGTTATGCGACATCGTTCGTGGAGTTCGAGCCACTGAAACGCATGAATGGCACATCGAACTACCGAGCGTCGATCCTGATCAATTTCGCCATTCAGGGCATCAGTTCATTCTCGAAGTTTCCACTTCGTCTCTGCACGGCGACCGGCATGATCATTGCGGTCTTGAGTGTACTGGCCGCCGTCCTGATGGTCTTGGATTACTTCGCCGGCACACAGGTGGTTCCAGGCTGGGCGACATTGCTGGCTTTCGTGGCCTTCCTTGGCGGCGTGCAGTTGTTCTTCATGGGCGTTTTCGGGGAGTATCTTGGCCAAGTGTTTGATGAGGTCAAGGGTCGCCCTCGTTATCTGGTCGCCCGGCGATACGTTGGATCACCGGAATCCACAGCCACCATTGATCAAACGAGCACAAATGATCGTTGACCGAATGAACCCGCTGTCTCAAACCGAATTGGACGTGGCTGTCCTAGGTCGAAAAGAGTCCCTGTTTTCGCATGAAGTCGAAGCACGAAGAAAGGATCTTCTAGATGTGGTGGACGGCGCCAGGGTGCTTGTCGTCGGCGGTGGTGGAACGATTGGATCGGCGACGACGGCGCTGCTGGCCGACCTTCGTCCCGGATGCCTGCACGTAATCGATCAGAGCGAAAACTACCTTGCTGAACTCGTCCGTGATCTCCGCGGCCGCCCGGGCGGGTTGGGGGTCAAGGACTTCCGTACGCTGCCGCTGGACTATGGCGCTCCAGTGACCGGGCGATTCCTCGCTGAATCCCGACCGTACGATATCGTCCTGAACTTTGCGGCCTTGAAGCACGTCCGGTCGGAAAAGGATGTTTACTCCTTGCTTCAGATGATCGACACGAACGTCGTTCGCCACATCCGTTTCCGGAGATGGCTTAAGGCTGCGGGCCATGGCGCTCGCTACTTCGCGGTGTCCACTGACAAAGCAGCCAATCCGACCAGTCTGATGGGTGCAAGCAAACGCCTGATGGAGGATGTCGTATTTGCCCCCGACCTTTCGTTGGCCGGCCAAGAGTCGACGGCGCGTTTTGCAAACGTTGCGTTCTCGAACGGAAGCCTTCTCCAAGGCTTTATCCAGCGATTGGCCAAGGGGCAGCCGCTGGCCGCTCCCCGTGATACGCGCCGCTATTTCGTATCGCAGCGCGAATCCGGAGAGATTTGCCTCCTTTCTGCGGTGCTCGGAAAGCCAGGCCACGTGCTTTTCCCCAAGCTTGACCCGATTTCGCAGCTTCAACCGCTTCAGGATATTGCCGAGAGGATTCTGCAGCTCGCGGGCTATGAGCCGGAAGTGGTCGAGAACGAGGACGAGGCGCGGGCGACGGTCGCCCGCTTGGCGTCTGCTGGGAAGTGGCCGTTGTTATTGACTCCGCTCGACACCAGCGGCGAGAAGGCGTACGAGGAGTTCGTTGGTCAAGGCGAGGTTTTGACGCAAAGCGGGCTGATGTCACTCGATGCAGTGGCCCATGTCCGCAGCACGGCTCTTTCGCAGAGCGTCATCGAAATGCTTGAAGAAGCGGTTTCGCACAATGATCGTACGATCAACAAGCATGCGATTGTTCAGGCCATCCAAGCGGCCATTCCCGGGTTCAGTCATCGCGAGACCGGCAAGACTTTGGATGATCGACTTTAAACAGAGCAGTGCTCAATCACGACTTGTCGCCGTATCCCTGAAGACCAGCATCTTGGTAAGGATGAACGAGGAGCCTACGTATGCGCATCCAGCGACAACCTGCGCCCATACCTCGGAGATCTCGAACCATCGGAGGCAGACGTAAAGCGTTCCGAGGTTCAACAGATAGCAGGTGGCAAACACGGGGAGGTATCTTGCAAACTCTCCCAGCGCTGCACCCCTGCTCTGGAAGCTAAACCGCTTGTGCATCGCAAAGGAGATGCAGAGTCCGATGCAGTAGCCGAGGAAGTTACTCAGGAAGGGCGACAGGCCAACGACGAGCATGAAGAAGAAGATCAGTAAGAAGCCGATGCCAGTATTGATCACTCCAACAGCGATGAAGCGTAAGAAGGTTCTCATGCTCGCGTGGTGGCGTGGATCCAGTACTGACCACCTAGCGGCAGCCAAGTCAGCGCTCGTTCGACATGGCGGAGCGCCGCCAGCCGGGGTGGAACGAACAGGCAGTAGCGCTTGGCAAGAACGTCGAAACCTGCAGCTTTCATCAGAGCGGCAAGCTCGGATGGATTAAGGAGGATCGCGTCCGCATCGTAAGGGCAGTTGCTGACGATGCGACGCGTGACGGGATTGTAGGGATTGTGCTCAAACACACAGAGGTGTGCATTCGGCGCAAGCCTTCGCGCGATCAGGGCCATGATGTCGGGGCGTTCGGCGGGTGCGATATGGTGAAACACACCCGCAACGAACACGAGATCGAACGTCCCGATATCCAGCAACTCGCTCTCGACATGGAAGGCGTGTCCTGGATTCTCCTGCCGCGCCTGCTCAATGCTCGCTGGAGAAACATCGGTGCCAAGGATCTCGGCGCCTGGAAACGCAGCAGCGAGGAAAGGCACGTTGCGGCCGATGCCGCAACCGAATTCAAGAATTCGCTTGACGGGAAGCGGGATAACTCGACGCACTTGCTCGACCTTGTAGGAGGCGAAGTACGTTTCGCTCGACGAGAAGAAGCCCGTGCCTTCCCTCAGCAGGCGGTTGTAGTCAGCAGTATATGCATCGAAATCGACTTTCTGGCTCACGGAGCGTCTCCGGGCGTGCATGTAGGATTGCCCACCATGGTGTGGTTGGCTTCGTCAGGGTGGCAGAATCGGACTTGTGGAATCCCGTCGGCGAGGAGGTATCCCGGCGGTGTTTTCAGGCGCCTAGCAATGCTTGCAGGAAGGAGAGGAAGAGCATCGTCAAGGATCATCCACCTGATGTCGATGATCTCCGGATCCCGTGGTTCGACGGCGGAAGCAAGGGCATTTGGCACCGTTGCGCACTCGAACAGGAAGTGCAGCGCTTCGCCAAGCTCGGCATTTGCAGGCAGGTAATCCACGCACCACAGCCTCCGGACGTTGGCTTTAAGACCAACCTCCTCGAGGACTTCACGACGTAGTGCCGTCAGCGGATCCTCGTCCGCCTCGACGATTCCACCGGGAAGAAGCCACTCATTGCGGTAGGCTGGCTTGACAAGAAGCAGCCTGCCGGATTCGTCACGGATGAGTGCGCCGGCGGAACACCGCTTCCGATGGAACTCTGGCAGCAGTTGACGCTCACCCCCGCCCATACACATCCTCGAACCGGACGATATCGTCCTCGCCGAGATAGCTGCCGGACTGCACCTCGATCAGCTCCAGCGGCAGCTTTCCGGGGTTCTCCAGCCGGTGCACCACGCCCAGCGGGATGTAGGTGCTCTGGTTCTCGGCCAGCAGGATGACTTCCTCGCCGCGGGTCACCTTCGCCGTGCCGCTGACCACGATCCAGTGTTCGGCGCGGTGGTGGTGCATCTGCAGGCTGAGCACGCCGCCCGGTTTCACGGTGATGCGCTTGACCTGGAAGCGCTCGCCCTGGTCGATGGCGTCATAAGCCCCCCAGGGCCGGTAGACCTTGCGGTGCCAGGTGGCATGGCTGCGGCCGTTCTGTTTGAGCTGCCCGACCACCTCCTTCACCTGCTGCACCTGGTCGCGGTGGCTGACCAGGATGGCATCGTCGGTCTCGACCACCACCACGTCTTCCAGGCCCACCAGCGCGATCAGGCGCTGGCCATAGGCATAGGTGTTGCGGCAGCCGATGGCGATGACATCGCCGTGGTGGGCGTTGCCTTCGCTGTCCTGCGGGGTCACTTCCCACAGCGCCGACCACGAGCCGACGTCGCTCCAGCCGGCATCCAAGGGAACGACGGTGGCAGCGCCGGTCTTTTCCATCACCGCGTAGTCGATGGAATCGGCCGGACAGGCGGCGAAGGCGTCCTTGTCGATGCGGACGAAGTCGGTATCGCGCTTCGCGGCCTGCAGGGCCTCACGGCAGCGGGCCACGATGGTGGGCTGGAAGGCCTCCAGCTCGGCCAGCAGGCGCGAGGCGCGGAACAGGAACATGCCGCTGTTCCAGAAGTACTCGCCCGAGGCCACATAGGCCGCGGCCGTGGCGGCGTCGGGTTTTTCGACGAACTGCTGCACGGCACGCGTGCCGACCCCATGGCCCGCGGCGCGGATGTAGCCATAGCCGGTTTCCGGGCCGGAAGGCACCACACCGAAGGTGACCAGCCGGCCGGCCTCGGCGGCTCTGGCGGCCTCGCCGACGGCGGCGTGGAAAGCCGGCACGTCGGTGATCACGTGGTCGGAAGGCAGCACCAGCAGCAGGGCGTCCTCGCCATGCCGGGTGGCTTCGAGTGCCGCGAGCGCAATCGCAGGAGCGGTGTTGCGACCCAGTGGTTCGAGGAGGATGGCGGCCGTCTGCGCGCCGGCTTCGCGGAGCTGCTCGGCCACCATGAAGCGATGCGCGTCGTTGGCCACCACGATCGGCTGGCAGGGGGTCAGCGCGGCCACGCGCTTCCAGGTGGCCTGCAGCATGGTGTCGTCGCCCACCAGCGGCAGGAACTGCTTGGGGTAGGACTCGCGCGAGAGCGGCCAGAGCCGGGTGCCGGAGCCACCGGAGAGGATGACGGGGATCAGGTCTTGCATGGGTTCGGTCCAGTCGATCGGATCAGTTGGGAAAGTTCGTCGGTGCGGGCACGCAGCAGTGCGGCGTCGGCGCGACTCTCGACGTTCAGCCGCAGCAGCGGCTCGGTGTTGGAGCTGCGCAGGCTGAAGCGCCAGTCGGGGAATTCGACGCTGACGCCGTCGGTACGGTCGATCTGGGCTTCGCTGGCAGCAACGTAGGCAAGGACACGCTCGATGCTGGCGGGGGCATTGGCGACCTCGAAGTTGATCTCGCCGCTGCAGGGGAACGCCGCCATCCGGTCTTCGACCATTGCCGCCAGCGACTCGCCGCGCTCGGACACCAGCCCGGCGATCAGCAGCCAGGGGATCATGCCCGAATCGCAATAGGCGAAATCGCGGAAGTAATGGTGGGCGCTCATCTCGCCACCGTAGACGGCGTTCTCCGTGCGCATGCGCTCCTTGATGAAGGCATGGCCGGTCTTGCTCTGCACCGGCCGGCCGCCGGCGGCGCGGACCATCTCGATGGTGTTCCAGGTGAGCCTTGGATCGTGGATGACCGCATCGCCCGGGTGCTTTTGCAAAAGCGCGCTGGCGAGCAGGCCCACCAGGTAGTAGCCCTCGATGAAGCGGCCGTTGTGGTCGAAGAAGAAGCAGCGGTCGAAATCGCCATCCCAGGCCACGCCGAAATCGGCAGCGCTGTCTTGCACGGCCCGCGCAGTGGCCTCGCGGCATTCGGGCAGCAGCGGGTTGGGGATGCCGTTCGGGAAGCGGCCGTCGGGTTCGTGCTGGAGGCGGATGAATTCGAAGGGCAGGTGGGCAGCGAGGCGGTCGATCACCAGGCCTGCGCCACCGTTGCCGGCATTGACCACGATCCGCAGCGGCCGCAGTCGAGCGGTGTCGACGTAGCCGAGCAGGTGTTCGATGAAGGCCGATTTGTCCTCATCGCGGCGCGCG
>Ga0209103_1000252_pt1 | contig 16545 bp, 13 predicted proteins | sample 4C3metaG_FD_184152 | JGI IMG/M metagenome (GOLD analysis project Ga0209103, IMG submission 184152) | Freshwater bacterial and archeal communities from Indian Creek, Illinois, USA - 4C3 metaG (SPAdes) (version 2) | ecosystem: Environmental > Aquatic > Freshwater > Unclassified | place: USA...
ACTCTGTGTAGGCACCGCCATCCCACAGAAGTTCTGCCTCTTGTGCCAGAAGACGCCCTGCCTTTGTGTAGCCAGTCTTTATTCTGGCCTTAAGGCCTTGTCTGACCGCCGTGCCAAAAAACACTTCTTCCCGCTCTAAGATTAGCCTGACGGGGTAAGGCGCCACACGCATGGCCAAAGCAATCACTATGCCTTCGATGCCAATGCCTGCTTTGCCGCCGAAACCGCCTCCCACCTGGGGCGTGATCACCCGTATGCGCCCTTCCGGCATACCAAAAGCGACCGCCGCCAGTTTGCGCACGGCATTAGGCGACTGGCATCCGGTCCAAACAGTAATCTTGCCAGTCATATCCATCTGGGCCACTGCGCCGTGCGGCTCAAGTGGTACATGTTGCATCTGCGGCACATGATAGCTGTGCTCAAAAACAAAATCGCTCACACGAAAACCCTCGTCAACATTGCCTTTTCTCACCTTGGCATGGTTGGCGATATTCGTATGGGCGACCGGAAAGAAGACATTGTGAATGTAGGAGTACTCGTGCAAGTTTTCATGCACAAGGGGTGCGCCCTCGGCCAGCGCAGTTTGCAGGTCGAGCACAGGGGGGAGAAGTTCATAGTGAACTTCTATGAGCTTTAGTGCCTGCTCGGCCAGACGCAGGCTAGTGGCCGCTACTGCTGCTACGGGCTCGCCCACAAAACGTACTTTGTCCACGGCGAAAATAGGGCGGTCCACTAGGTACAGCCCTAGCTTTTGCGGAAACTCACGCCCAGAAAGCACGGCATATACGCCGGGCAGGCTCTCCGCCTGACGAAGATCGATCTTAACAATGCGGGCATGTGGGTGGGGGCTCCGGAGAACTTTCACATACAGCATATTGGGCAGCTTAAGGTCGGCGATGTACTTCGCAGCGCCTAAGGCCTTGGCTGGGCCATCAATGCGGGGGTGACTCTTGCCGACATAGTTCTTCTCCATGCTATCCACTCCGCTCTACTCTGATGTTAAGTCTCTTTGGCGCAAGCCTTGCTCACTGCCACCACAATGCGCTCATACCCGGTGCAGCGACACAGATTGCCACTTAGGCTTTCTCTAATTTCTTGCACCGAAGGTGTTTCATTTCTGCTGAGCAAAGCCTTGGCCGAAAGCAACATGCCGGGAGTACAGAACCCACACTGTATGGCGCCTTCAGCGATAAAAGCTTGTTGCAGTCGATCTAACTCCAGGTGATTCGACAAACCCTCTACCGTCAGCACACTTTTTCCCTCTACCTCTAGCGCCAGAACAAGGCATGAAGTAACACTCTCCCCCTCGAGCAATACAGTACAAGCCCCGCACTCCCCGCCTCCGCACCCTTCTTTGGTGCCGGTTAAGTCAAGGTCGTCCCGCAATATATCCAAGAGTCGCCGAGAAGGCTCGACCAAAAGCCCTACAGCCCGCCCATTCAGCGTGAAGTTAAGTTGTCTCTTCACTCAGCATGCCTCCGTTTTCTCGCTCTGTCCAACGCGACCACTACGCCCACTGCGCCCAAAAGCTCCGCTAAGGCGCGCCTTGTCTGCACAGCAACCATGTGGCTACGATACCCTGCTGTAGCGCGCAAATCTGTGATGGGGGATGCAGCACTCACTACTTCGGCCACGACTTTTTCCAAGGCCTCCTCTGTCCATCCTGCCTGTGGCCGCCACTCCTCCACAGCCGAAACAAGCAATGGTCTTGGCGCGACCGCTCCTAAGGCAATGCGCAGCCTTCTATCCGGCCGCAGCAGGGCAGCAACACCCACTAGCGCGAGGTCGACGGCCTTGGTGCGCGCAGTCTTAATATAGACGCTCGCTGCACCGTCTACCAAGAAAGGCAGCTCAATACTCTTCACGACTTCTCCCTGCTCGAGCGCCGTCTTCCCTGGCCCCAAGAAGAAGTCACCGAGCGGCAGACTCCTCTCTCCCCTAAGGCCAACTATAGACAGAGTGGCGCCTAAGATGAGCAAGGCAGGTGCGGAGTCAGCGGCAGGGGAGGCATTGCAGATATTGCCCCCTAGGCTGGCCCTATTTCTTACTTGGTAGCTGCCTACAGAGTGCACGGCCTGCCGTAAAGCCGCAAAACCTGGCCTGTCTTGCAGAAAACGCTCAATCTGATTAAGGGGGGTGGCGGCCCCAATGCTGATGCCGCCTCCTTCTGTCTCACTTATCTCGCGCGCACCTGGCAAATTCTTTATGTCCACGAGGTACTCCGGCTCAAGATGCCCCTCGCGACAACGCACTAAGATATCTGTTCCTCCGGCCAACACTTTGGCCGTATGGGGGTTGGCGGCGAGAAAACTACAGGCTTCGGTCCACGAGCGCGGCACCACGTACTCAAATTCATTCCACATGGGCTCACTCCTTACGTACGGGTTTAAAGGGGCTGGGGGCCTTAGCTAAAATACCCTGGTAACTCAGGATGTTTCGGTCTTCCATATGGTTAAAGAGCATGGGCGAATCAATGCCATAGCTCGCATATTGTAAAGGGTCAGGGTCAAGCTCGGCATAGATCAGCTCCTCTTGTGTTCTGGCTTGCGCCAGCCGCTCCGCAATGGGGCTGACAATCATGCTGTTGCCAAAGTAATGCACGTTTCCGGCATCTGTTCCCACCGCGTTGACAGCGATAACATAGACATGGTTGTCGTAGGCGCGTGCCGTCGTGGTCAGATGCCAAATATCAAAGCTGCGCAAAAAGGCAGACGGCCTGACGATTATTTCTGCTCCCTGCATGGCCAGCACCCGCGATAACTCCGGAAAGTCGCCGTCATAGCAGATAATCATGCCCACCTTGCCGAAAGCCGTGTCGTAGACTTTGGCCTCTGCTCCAGCGGTCGACCACCCCCCCCGCTCTACCTGCTCGCCGGGGAAGGGATGAGTCTTCCGGTAGACGCCTATAATCTCACCCTGTGGGCCGATAAGCGCTGCCGAATTATACACCACACCGCGCTCCAAACCACGTTCATAAGTGGGAAAGACCACATAGACGCCGAGGCGCTTGGCAGCGCTGCATATAGGCTCGGTGAGGATCCCAGGGATAAAGTCTACTCTATCCCATAAATCTTCTGGTTTCATGGCCGGCATAAATCCGGTGGTGACAGATTCAGGGAAGACAATCAGTTCCGCCCCCGTCTTAGTGACCGCTCTTTCCATCCAGGCGACCACCTTGGCCAAGCTACCCGGTATGTCATTAGGCAAGGGGGCTATTTGCGCCCCTGCTACTTTCACCTTGCGCATATACACATCTCCATTCTCAGATGACCCGACTATGTCTTTCTCAACAAGACAGCACAGAAATACTTATCAAACATATATCAATTATTAAAGTTCGCCACATAGTGGACAAAAACCTCTATGGCGGCGTCAAAAATTTTATCAATTCGCTCAACTCGGCTTAACCAAACTTGACTCTTGCGCAATGCAGGCGCGAGTGTCACAATACTCTTGAAACAACATCTGAAGGGGGAGACAGTGCCATGATCAACAACTGGAGCCAAGTCAAAATGTACGATCTCACGCAGCCGCTCAGTCACCTCACCCCAGCCTGGCCAACCTACGAGCCACTGCAGATCAAGTTCTTTAAGCGGCTTTGTCCCAACGGGGCCAATGGCCAAATCATCACCACCAGCAACCATGTTGGCACACACCTTGACGGCTCCTTGCACTTCTGCACGAACGGGCGCGACATCGCCTCCATTCCCCTGCCCGACTTGATCGGTCCCGGGGTGGTCGTCGATTTGAGTGACATGGCCGAAGACTATGGCCTCTATTCTTCAAAAGACATCACCGATCGCGTGGAAGTAAAAGAAGGCGACATCTTGCTCATCCATACGGGCTATATTAAATACTCCTGGGACCAGCCACACGCAGATGAAGTGCGGTACATGGTAAAACACCCTGGCCCCACGCGCGAATTCGCCGCTTGGTGCCGCAAAATGAAGCTGAAATGGATTGGCGTTGACTGCGGTAGCGCTGACCACCCCATGAACACCAAAATACGCGAATGGGCCCCCCGCGAGGCCAAGGAGGCCGATGCCTATTTGCAGAGAAAACATGGCCGCTCACTAGAAGAAATTTTTCCTAGTGAGGACTATCAACTGATGCACCTTGACCTCTTCCCTGACGACATTATCCACGCCGAGAACGTGGGCGGGGAGCTTGGCCAAATACTAAATCGCCGCCTCATTATCGGTTGTTTCCCTTGGCGCTTGGTGGGCGGAGAGTCTTCTATCTGCCGCATCGTCGCCTTTGACTCACCCTAAGCTGCGACTACTTGCCAAAAGGGCAGACAGGGTAGCGACATACTGCACAGCCTAGGCACAGTCCCCCATGCCCTAGGTCTATGAGCTCGTCTCGGGTTACTTTCTCCCCCGCTAGGAGACGCGGCAGAATAAGGTCGAGTATCGTCGTCGCACAGTACATGACGCAACCCGGCAGGCCAATAATAGGCACATCGCCGATGTAGGCCAAGAGAAACATAGAGCCCGGCAATACAGGCGCCCCATAGGAAGTGATTTCTGCGCCCGCCAGGGCAATCCCGCTGGGCGTGACGTCGTCTGGATCTACCGACATCCCTCCGCTCACCGCAACTATCTCTGCTCCCTCGTGGAGCAGAGATTTTATTTTTTCGGCGATGAGCTCACTGTCGTCAGGCACGAAGCTTTGTGGCAGCAACGTGCAGCCGTAAGCTGCCATCTTAGCAGCCATGACGGGCCCAAATTTATCGATAATGCGCCCAGAATAGACTTCGTTGCCGGTAGTCACTAGGCCTACGGTTTTGCGCAACAAGGGTGTTGCCCACACCACAGGGCCATGTTGAGAGCAAATCTCTTCTACCTCGACAATGCGCGCTTCCGGAATGACCAAGGGTATGACGCGCGTCCCCGCAAGCTGAGCCCCTGCTTCCACCACGTGATTATTATGGCGCGTGGCCACAATGACCTCGGGCACAGCATTGACTCTGCGCAAAGCCTGCACATTGACCTTAAGGAGAGATTTTTCTTTCGCCACGAAGTTAATCTTCCCCTCTGACACCTCTGTCAACAAAACACCCTCCCCGGCACAAGCCACGGCAATGCGCCTAGCGGCCTCATCCTCATGCAACATACCGGGTTCATCTCGCCAGACGAAAAGATGCTCTTTGCCTAGATTTTGCAGCAAGGGAATGTCTGCTGCCCTCACTTGATGCCCCTTCTTAAAAGCCACCCCTTTAAACTCGCCGGGCACTATTCTCGTAATATCATGGGCGAGAATAGCTCCCACTGCGTCCTCTACTCTAATCTTTTGCATACTCGCCGCCTCCCTAGCTCATAGTACTTACGGCCTATTCTCGACTAACTTCAAGTAGTCCTCACGGCAGTCTATGTCTTCGATGACAGCATTATCTTCCACTGCCACCCCATAAAGGCGCTCTTTATGGCGGCTCATCACTTCTTGGCCGCCTGTATCGCCCTGCAGAAGCCGCAGCTCTCCGTATAGATCGGAGGGAAAAATAACTGGGTTGCCACGCTTTCCCTCAAAGAGAGGATAGACAATCGCCCCCTCCCGCGCGAGAAACTGGCCGAGGAGTGCATCAACAGTGCTCCCTCTCAGTGAGGGTTGATCGCCCAGCGCAAACAGGATGCCCCTACATTGAGTGCCGATACCCTGCTCTACATGTGTTACCGCAGCACGCACAGATAGGCCTATGCCCGCACGGTAATCTTTATTGTCCACCACTTCCACGGGCAAGTCGGCCAGCGAATCCTGCACTTCCTCCCCGCGGTGGCCTACTACCACCAACACCTTGTCGAGGCGGGAGCCAAGCAGTGCCTCCACACTGTGCCGCACCAAGGACTTCCCCTGCCAGGCTAAGAGTAGCTTCTCTCCGTTTAGGCGCCTAGACATACCAGCAGCTAAAACCACGCCCAGCACCGCATGCTCGGGGGGCCACACTTCCTGCAGGGGGCGACAAGCAGTCGCCTGGCCAATTACGACCCTGTGCGGCGCCAGATATCGCGCCACCATGCGGGCATCTGTCAGCGAAGCACCCGCTGCCTGCCCATGCGCCAAACCCGTGTTCAGCCAAACAAGGTGAAGGGCTGATGGGGCTTGCCCCTGCGCTAACTGCACCCCTTTCTCTACAGCTTGGGCCACTATTTTGGGTGTTAACAAATCTCCAAGGGCTATCCCTGCCGACTCAGCCACGATTTCGGGACGATGCACCACACTTGCGTCCAGCGGTTTTCTTAGTGCAGCCAAGGACGCCACCGAAATAACCAGAGTTGTGGCGGTCGGCACTACAGGTTCGTGCGGGAGATACCCCTTGAGGAGCCTCCCTGCTGCGCCGTCTGCCTCCACCAGTATCACACAGTGTGGAAAAGCAGACTGGAGTAGCGAAAACCACAGAGAGGGTATGCCAAGAAGCTTCTGCTCCTGGTCCTGCCCTGCCCCTAAGACCACAATATTTTGTTCTTGCCACCGCCCCCGTAGTTCTGCCACGGCATCCTCTATGGTAGCCGCCAAGACAGTAGCCCCAGGAAAAGTGTCACCGGGAAAGATGACGCTAGGATGATAAATTTTAGTCGTAGTGGTAATGAGAACCTTCCCGTGGGAGGCTATTTCTCTGCCCAGTCGAAACATAAGCGTAGTCTTGCCACCCGCGCCTATGAAAGCAACGACATCTCCACTTTTGACTCGCAAACTCTCACTTATGTTCATCTAAACACCGCCTAGTCCTGCCACCTGCTCAATTAAAACAAGCATCTTCCCACCGCAGGCCAAACCTTCGTCCTCCATCACCGGCCCCGTCATGTCGATGTTGAACCACTCGGGGTCACCGCTTTCCATGACTGCTAGGGCCAAGCGTCGCACATCCGCCTCCATGCAGCCCCCGCCAATGGTGCCTATTGTCCCGCCGTCAGGGTAGATGACCATCTGCGCCCCTGCCTTGCGCGGTGCCGACCCCCATGTACTTATGATCGTCGCCAGAGCCAGTCGTTTGGGCGAGTCTGCCGCCGCAACAGCTTGTAGCACAAAGAGATCTGGGGCACATCCCCCTGCCCCTAGTGCGCTAGGCAATGAAGAACGATTCTTTACTTCAATGATCTCTGCCAGAATACTGACCGCGATTTCCGCCGGCGTTTCAGCGCCGATTCCTAACCCGATAGGGGCATAGAGAGCGGCCACTCTATCTTTAGCCACGCCCTCAGCCAAGAGCACCTCGCGCATTTCACGCACCCTGCGGCGACTGCCGATCATACCAAGGTAGGCGATGTCTGCCGCTATGAGTTGACGCACACACATGGCGTCATGACGATGTCCGCGAGTCACTATCACCGCATAAGTCTGTCGTGTCAGCACGAGCGAGGAAAGTGCTTGATCAAAAGGGCTACACATGACCAGTGCCGCCTCGGGGAAACGTGCCACGTTGGCAAAGAGCGGGCGGTCATCAATGACCGTTACTATAAAGTCGAGCAGTGCCGCCATCTTGACGAGAGGCTGAGAAATATGTCCGCCTCCACAGACGACTAACCGCACTGGGGGTGAGTACACCATCGCCACAAAAGTGTCAGCACCATCTGGCGAGAGTTTGAACTGCACCACAGCCTGCCCTGAACGGCCTGACGACATGAGCGCGGCGCGCGTCTTACTCTCTAATTCGGGATGTAAATCGCCTGCGAAGGTGGAGCCGAATAACCCCAAGGTCATCTCTTCTCTGCTACCGGAAAGAGAAAAAAGCGCCCTCTGCCGCGTTGAACTGACCAGCACGGCAGTCTGTCCTAGAGTCAACTGCTGCAACAATACCTCGTAAATGCCCCTGTCATTCATCGACTACCCTCCCTCGCATTTCTAGTTGCTCTAACCACAGTAAAGCCTCAAGCACCCCGCCACCAATGGCGCGCGCCTTGTCCGAAATAGCAAAACAGTCTTCATAAGTAGCGCGGGGGTCGATATCGCCTATCTTCTGACCCGCTGTGACTTGGAGGCGCGGAAAAAGCAATCCCCGTATCCTACCTGTACATGCGGCGAGCACCCCCTGGCAACCTCCCTCATGGCAGACCAAGCCTATTCTCTCGCCACAAGCGACGGTGTCGCCGATACATTTTTCCGGCTGCCACTCGCCCGCCATGGGCGAGCGCAAAAGTCTTTGCCAACTTGCACCATCAACGGCAGCCGGACTACTGGTATTGGCTTCCGCACTGCCCGCTAACAAGACTCGCCCTAGGTGGTGCCCACGGTTCGTCTCCACCACGGCATGCACATCGACCCCGGCGGTGAAGCCTGGCCCTAGCGCAACTACCCTAGGTGCTAACCCGAGGTGGGTGCCGGTGGCATGCTTAGCCATAATGGCATCTACCACAGCCTCGGGCTGTAACGTTTCTATGGTCTGCGTGGTGGCATCAACTATAAGTGGAATCTGGCCTTCTTCCCAATAGGCATGCAAAAAAGCCCGCGCGGCCAGGGGCTCGGCAGGCAATTTATCTTTAATTAGCACGCCACAAAGGTCTTCCACTTGCACTTGCCCCAAGTAGCAAGCATCAGCCAATGATACTGTCCGCCTTACGACAGTAGGACGTTCTTGCTCTAGCATTACTAGCAAGAAACCCGCCCTCCAGAGCCTCTGGGCAACGCCGGTAGCTAGGTCACCCGCACCGCGCATCACGACTAGTGATCTTTTCAAATCGCTCCAGCATCCTTTAGCTGCTTAATCTCGTGTTCGCTAAGCCCTAGATGCCTCGTCAATATTTCGGCGGTGTGCTGCCCAAGCAGGGGCGATGGCAGCCGCACTTTGCCCACAGGTGTGCCCGACAGCTTAATCGGGCAGGCGGCCATCTTGAGCTTGCCCGCAACAGGATGGTCGACTTCTTCAATCATCTCCCGCGCCGCTACCTGCGGGTCAAGCAGCACTTTATCGATGGTGTTAATCGGACCAGAGGGTATCCCCGCCCCGTCAAGCAAGGCAAGCCACTCTACGGCGGTGTGTAGTGCGAAAATCTCTTGCAGCACCGGCTCTAGCGCCGCCCAGTTTTGACAGCGTCCCGCGTTCGTGTTAAAGCGGGCATCGACAATTAGCTCGTGTCTACCCACGAGACGACAAAACTGCGCCCACAGACTATCATTGCCGATGGCGATGACGAGGGGCTCATCGGCGGCCTGTATAGAAGTGAAGGGCGCAATGGAGGGATGCCTGTTGCCGATGCGACGAGGCACCACACCACTTACTTCGTAACGGGTGATGGCATTTTCTAAAATAGCAACCTGTGCATCTAGCATAGCCACATCGACCATTTGTCCTTGCCCCGTGACATGGCGATGGCTGAGGGCGGCCAAAATGCCTATGGTGGCAAACAGGGCCGCATTAATATCGCCGATGGACGCACCTACCCTCGTGGGCGGGCCATCAGGCGAACCAGTGATACTCATAATGCCACCCATCCCCTGCACCACTATGTCGTACGCCGGCTTGTGCATATAGGGCCCCGAGTGACCAAAGCCCGAAATGGCAGCATAGATAAGCCGTGGGTTTATTTGTCGCAATTGTTCATAGCCAAGCCCTAGCGTGTCCATGGTCCCCGGGCGAAAGTTCTCGACAAGGATGTCGTATTGTGTTACGATTTGTCTGAATATTTCTTGCGATTCAGGAAGTTTAAGGTTCAAAGTTATGCTTTGCTTGTTGCGATTAATGCTCATAAAGTAGGCGCTTTCCGTACCCATAAAAGGCCCAAAAGCTCGCGCATCGTCGCCCCCACCGGGCATTTCTACTTTTACAACTTCCGCACCTAAATCAGCCAGGAGCATGGTGCAGTAAGGCCCCGCCAATACCCGCGATAAGTCTAGCACCTTAATCCCCTCTAAAGTCATAGACTGCCTCATCTCTGCTGCCTCCCACAAATTCAAAACTAGACTATGCTAACAACTTAACTTAATGGCACTTCACTGTCAATTATAATCAGAACTTTTTGTTTACTTGCCCCGACCACGCGACAAAATCCGCGCCGTTGCCCACAGCAGTCTGCCCCACTAGAAGTAGTCCAAGAAGGCACAGGGCTTTTTTGGCACGAGGGCCTGCAGAACTTTTAGGGCTCGCTCGCTGCCACAAATTAGCCCGCTTTCATGCAAGAATTCCGGCCGCTGACTGCCCAAGAAAACAGCGGTGAAAGAGTTGATGTCCATACATAGACCATCTACTTGCTGGCAAGCGCCCTCGAGCGAGCTCGCTTCTTGCGCAGAGAAGTCAACCCCCTGCGGGGAGATGGCAAATAGCCCATTGTTCCAAGGCGCGCTTTTATCCCGCACTCCTAAAGTCAAACTCACCTGCTTAGACACGAGGTACTGCTCTAAAAACTCTTTTACCATAACCACTTTGCCCATAAAATCTGTCATCACCTCCATTTTGACCGCTGGGTTCTTCCAGAGAAAAGGCATCGTCTCTGGGCCGACTAAAGTGATTTCGACTTTGGCGACCATAGAGTCATGGTTTGCTATAAAGTTCCATAGGCCCCGCCGGCTCTCTTCATCAAGGTACACATATTCCTCTACCTGCAACACTTCGCCACTTACTTGGTACTGTAGGTAGCCCCTAGGCTCACCAGCTGCATTGAAGTAGAGGGCAAAAATCGCATTGTTAAACTTAGTAAAATGCCACCATTTATCCGAGCGCACGAGCATGCCGCTATACTTGGCGGCAAATTGATGATAGACTAAGTTGAGATTCCCTATGTTTTCCATTGGATTTATCCTCTGCACTTGCCCCGGAATACCATGGTAGTGAAAGAGGTCTTGCCGCATCACTGTGGCCTTTTTCAAGTCGTTGAGCAGCTCGTAGCCATAGCGACGATAGAAGCCGATGTCAAAGGGGTGCAAGTAGCTGAGCAGTTGCCCGCTTTCCCGCATAGCCAATTCTGCCTCCCTCATCAGGCGGTGAACCAGACCCCGCCTCCTATGCTCAGGATAAGTCGAGATACTTGCCACACCGCCCATGCTGTATTCTTTTCCTTCTAGCAACACGACATGGGGGATGACGTGAAGCTTGGCCACCATCACTCCTTGGTAATAGGCCCCGAAGATACAATGGTCCTCCATGAAGCGCTCTCGCTCCGCGCGCTTCTCACCGTCCAAGACATACTTAAAGGCATATTCGGATAATTTAATGGCCGCATCAAATTCACAACGCTCGATCTTTCTTACTTCGTACACGGCTTCTCCACTCTCGCTCTCATAGCATACTATTCGCAATTCCAACCTAATTCTATCATTTTCTCGCTGGCACGCGCATGATTACGACCGTAAATAATACTTCTCCCTGCTTTGCTACAGTAGTGAAATGAGATGCCTTGATGGACAACAAAAACAACCTGCACCCTCCGCTTATCTTGGTGGTCGATGATGAACTACGCAATGTTCGACTCCTGCAGGACATATTAACCAGCTTTGGCTATCGCACTGCCGGTGCTTCCGACGGCGCACAAGCCCTCCATTCCGCCGCAGAACTTACGCCCGACTTAATTTTTCTTGATGTCATGATGCCTGTTATGGATGGCTTCTCTACCTGCCTCAAGCTAAAGAGCGAAGACCGAACTAAGCATATCCCCGTCATCATGGTGACCGCCTTGACCGACAGAGATTCGCGGCTGCGCGCACTGGAGGCCGGGGCGAATGACTTTCTCACCAAGCCCATAGACAAGACCGAACTCTTGGTTCGCACCAAGAATCTCCTCAAAATTAAGGACTATGAAGATAAACTCAAAAATTACACCCTCACCCTAGAGAGCGAAGTGGCTTTGCGCACCAAAGAGCTAGAAAGGGCTTTAACTACCCTAAAGCAAACTAATATCGCCCTAGAGGCATCGCATACCCTACTGCAGCATAGCTACCTAGATACTATTAACCGCCTCACCAACGCTGCCGAGTGCAAAGACGAAGACACGACAGAGCATATAAGGCGAGTGGCATTCTATTGTGCCTTTATCGCCAAGCGGCTCGGGTGGGGTGAGGAGCAAATTCGCTACCTCATGTATGCCTCCCCCATGCACGACATCGGCAAGATAGCAATCCCATCTGATATTCTGCTTAAACCGGGCAAATTGTCGCGTGAGGAATGGGCGCTAATGCAAACCCATGCCTTAGCGGGAGCTAAGATTGTGCAGGGCTCGAACTCCACCTACCTGCAAATGGCAGAACGCATCGCTCGTTCTCACCACGAGCGCTACGACGGCACCGGCTACCCAGAGGGTCTAAAGGGAGACGCCATACCTCTCGAGGCGCAAATCATGAGCATCGTCGACCAGTATGACGCATTGCGCAGCCGCCGCCCCTACAAAGAAGCTTTTTCCCATGCGCGGACTGTGGAGATCATCACCATAGGTGACGGCAGAACCATGCCGCAGCACTTTAATCCGGCAGTGTTACAGGCCTTTGTAAGTTGCCACGAGGACTTTGCCCTCACCTATGCCCGCAATAGCGACAAGCCTTAGATGTTTGACCGTGAGAGGATGTGCTTCTAGATGCGAAATACCCGCCGGCCTCGCTTGGCCACCATTGCCCTTTTGGTCCTTGTGGCCTTAGCCCCGATCACCCTGTCGTTTGCCTATGCCTACAGGGTCTTGAGCACCGAACTACTCGAGAGCGCCATGGTAAGCGCAAGCGCGAAAGCGAACATTGTTTCAGCCTACATCGATGGACAACTTCGCCATGACCTAGCCTATATCGACGCCCACGCCGATAGACCAAGTCTGCACGACGCCATCCGCGCGGGAGAACAAGCCACTATGCAACAGCGCCTGGGAGAAATATTAGCTGGGTCAAATAGGTTTGCTACGGTCGTACTTGTGAACCGCGCTGGAGCAGTAGTCGGTTTTTACCCAGAACAGCCCGAAACCATCGGTGCCGATTTGTCGGGCCAAGATTGGTTTTTGGGAACATCGCAAACGCAAGCCCCCTATGTGTCGGATTTTTTTGTTACCCGTTTTTACCCGGTGCAATATACCTTTGCGATTGGAATTCCCGTAGTGACGCGCGAGCAGGAGTTGCTAGGCTTTATCGCAGTGCGCATGGTGCCTGGGTACTTGGATGGCATTGTCGCTGAGGCGGTTTTTCCTGACACTGACATTATCGTAGTTGACGAAAAGGGTTACCTTATCTACCAATCAGAGGGAATTATCGCTGCCCCAGTCGACGCCAGCCATCTGCCTGTGGTGCAAAGACTGCTTACAGGCGCTACCGGTGCGGGTATTTTCGCGACAGAGCAGGGCGATCAGCAATTTATGACCGGCTACTATAAAGTAAATTCATCAAATTGGGGCGTGGTCTTAGAGAAACCCCTCGCTATCATCCTGCATCCCCTGCGCGGTCTCAGTATCACCTTCATCTTGCTAGGCATCATAGGGGCCTCGCTAGCGGCCTATGTTGGCTTCAGCCTTGAGGCCGCCGCCAAAAAACAGACCAACGCTACGGAACTGCTACGCCGAAAAGAAGAGTCAGAAACTGCCTACAGCTCCATGCTGGTCATCCTCAATCGCCCCCACCAACACCTGTCCACCCTTTGCACCAGTATCTTGCTGGAGCTCAAATCTTCACTAGGTCTTGACATCGGCGTCATCTATGTGGCAAATTGCACAGGCCTCCTTCCAGTAGCAAGCCTGGGCCTCGCTCTGCCCACCCAGGCGACCCCCTTTGCCCAAGAGGCCGTCAAGCTAAAAATGCCTCTTTCTGTCCATCCGTTACCCACTGACGGCCCTCTAGTAGTAGAAACGGCCCCGCTCGCCATCCGTCCACAGGAGATACGCGTCTTCCCCCTTTTGTATGCAGAAGAAGCTGTAGGCGCCATAGAAGTAGCGAGCGTGCGAGGCTTTAGCGAAAAAGACCGCGAACTACTGCGCAGGTTAGCCCCCCAACTAGCTATAAGCATCGCCAATTTGTCCGCCCACCTACGTGCCACCGAGCTAGCAGAGCAACTTAAAGAGGCTAATGAAGAGTTTGTGCAGGCAAACGATAACCTTGCAAACACAAACAACATGCTGCGCGAATATCAGCACAATCTGCTCGAGACCAACCAAAAACTAGATTATACCTCAAAGGCCAAGTCAGATTTCCTCGCTAATGTCAGCCATGAACTGCGCACACCTTTGAATTCCGTGTTGGGATTTACCGAACTCTTGCAAGACCAACTCTTTGGGCCCATAAACGACAAACAGGCAGAGTACCTCACCTTCATCTACGATAGCGGCAAACACTTACTTCAAGTGATAAATGACATTTTGGATGTCGCCAAAGTAGAATCTGGCAAGATGGAGCTTGAAGTCACGGACTTCTCACTTAATACCCTGCTCGCCAATGCTCTCGCTCTGTTTCGCGAAAAGGCCAGCAAACATCATCTCAACCTCACTCTACAGGCAGAACAGGAAGTGCCTATAGAAGCTGATGAGCGCAAAGTGAAGCAAATAATGTTTAATCTACTAAGCAATGCTGTAAAATTTACCCCTGATGGCGGCGAGATCCAAGTTAAGTGCGAGGTCAGCCCGCATAAACCCGGCTTTGTACAAGTGTCTGTCCGCGACACTGGCATCGGCGTTCAGGCCGAAGATCTACCAAAATTGTTCCGCGAGTTTACTCAACTTGAATCCTCGTACACGAGAAAGTACCAAGGAACGGGCCTAGGCTTGGCTATCACCAAGAAACTGGTTGAAATTCACGGTGGCACTATCTCAGTGGAGAGCATTTACGGCCAGGGCTCGACATTTCGTTTTACGCTACCCCTCACTCAGCAAAACTTTCGCTACGACCGGTCGGAGGATAATGCCCTAGAACTGCCCTCTCTCGAGGGCAGGAAGGTGCTAATAGTCGAGGACAACGCAGAAGAAGCTACCTTAGCCAAATTTTTGTTTTCTGCGGAAGGCGCACTATGTTCTGTTGCCGCTAACGCCATATCGGGCATTGCCCTGGCCGCGAGCCTAAGGCCTGAGATCATAGTGTTGGACTTGATGATGCCAGATATTGATGGATACGCCTTTTTGCGCTTGCTGCAGGAACACCGCGAGATAGCGCATACCCCGGTTATTGTCTTAACCGCGAAGACCCTTAACAAGCATGAAATGGCGGAGCTTAAAGAAAAAGCTCATGAAGTTGTACGAAAGGGAAGTGTGGAGAGAAAAGAACTGGTTAACATCCTGAAGCGAGCCCTCATAAACTAACCAAGGGAAGTGAGCGGAATGAATCATATTTTGGTTGCTGATGATGTGTTACACAATAGACAACTTCTCAAAGACATCCTCGTGCAAAAAGGCTACTTGGTCAGCGAAGCGACCAATGGTGAGCAAGCGGTGGAATTAGCTCGCCAGATTCAACCGGCCCTCATCCTAATGGATATCCAGATGCCCATCCTTGACGGCTACAGGGCGATACAAATTTTAAAAGCAGACCGGGCAACAGAAGGGATCAAGATCATTGCCATAACATCTTTTGCTATGAAGGGCGACCTGGCACATATTATGCAGTCTGGATGCGATGCCTACATTGCCAAGCCCATCAACACGCGCGACCTCGTGGCTCAGATCGAACAAGTTTTGGCGATCTAGCGCAGGGATGCAACAACAGCCGACAAAGGGGACGGGTCAACCTTGACAAGCCGGTGGAGCTGACATAAACTCCGTTATAAGAAAGCCAAGAACTATCGCACGCAAACCTAGGGGGAGGTCAAGCATGCCAAGGTCCTTACAGGACTCTTACGTTGTGGTCGTCGGTGGCGCGGCCATCGACATTACAGGTTTCCCACGGGGGCAATTTCGCCTTGGCGAGTCAACCCCCGGGGAAATTCGCACGGCCTTTGGCGGCGTAGGACGCAATATCGCGGAGAACCTCGCTCGTCTGCGCATCCCCGTAAAAATGCTGACCGCGCTCGGTGATGACTCCTATGGGCATGGCCTTCGCCACGAAAGCGAAAAAATCGGCATCGATCTGAGTCATGCTCTCATGCCGAAGAGATCAGGCACGGCCACCTACTTAGCCATTCTAGACGAAGAAGGCGACATGAAGGCGGCTATTGCCAGCATGGACATCTTTGAGCGCATCACCCCCGACTATGTGCGCCAGCATGATAGACTGCTGCGCGGTGCGGCAGCCATTGTCGTCGATGCTAATCTAAGCCCGCCCACACTAACCATGCTCGCCGAGCAGTATGGCAATTGCCGACTCTTCGTGGACACCGTTTCTTCAAGTAAAGCTGCCAAGTTAAAGCCAGTCTTAGGGGCCTTTCACACCATAAAACCAAACAGGCAAGAGGCCGAGTTTCTTTCCGGTCAAAGTATCCACACTGCGGAAGACCTCTTGGCGGTAAAAAACTGGTTTATCGCGCAAGGCGTAAAGCAAGTGTTCATTAGCCTGGGAGCCGAGGGCGTATTTTATGGCGATATGAAGTCCTATGCGCACAGCCGCCCTGCGCCACTTAAAATTGTTAATTCTACGGGCGCAGGAGATGCTTTTATGGCGGGACTAGTGTACGGATACCTGCACAATTTCGGTCTCACTCCAACTGCTCTGTGGGCTGAAGCCATGGCCGCC
>Ga0209103_1000253_pt1 | contig 16535 bp, 9 predicted proteins | sample 4C3metaG_FD_184152 | JGI IMG/M metagenome (GOLD analysis project Ga0209103, IMG submission 184152) | Freshwater bacterial and archeal communities from Indian Creek, Illinois, USA - 4C3 metaG (SPAdes) (version 2) | ecosystem: Environmental > Aquatic > Freshwater > Unclassified | place: USA: Indian...
CGACCGCGAAGCCGCGGCCCGCTTCACCGGCCGAGGCCGCCTGGATGGCGGCGTTCAGCGCGAGGATGTTGGTCTGTTCCGAGATGTCGTTGATGAGCTCGATGATCGAGCCGATTTCCTGCGAGCTCTCGCCGAGGCGCTTGATCCGCTTCGAGGTTTCCTGGATCTGGTCACGGATGTTGTCCATGCCCTGGATCGTCTGCCGCACCACCTCGGCGCCCTTGGCGGCGATCTGCACCGAGCGCTGGGCCACATCGGCCGATTCGGCGGAGTTCTTCGACACCTCGTCGATGCTCGCCGCGATTTCGTTGATCTTGGCGGAGGCCGAGGTGATCTGCTGCGCCTGGTGCTCGGCGGCGTCGGCGAGGTGCATGGCCGTGGCCTGCGTTTCCTGCGCGGCGGCGGCCACCTGCACGGCGGTCTCGTTGATGGTGCCGACGAGGGTGCGCAGCTGGTCGATGGCGAAGTTGATCGAGTCGGCGATCGCGCCGGTGATGTCTTCGGTCACCGTCGCCTTGGCGGTCAGGTCACCCTCGGCGAGCGATCCCATTTCGTCCAGCAGGCGCAGGATGGCCTCCTGGTTGCGCTGGTTGAGCTCGGTGGCGCTGCGCTCGCGGCGGCGGCCCTCGGCGAAGATGGTGTAGAGCAGGCCGAACAGGCCGAGCACCAGGCCGAGGCCCGAACCGATCGCCCACCAGTTGTTCGGGAACACCCGCGCCACGCCGACGTTGCCGAAGGCGTCGGCCAAGGCGGCGCTGTCCTCGGTCAGCACTTCCGATTCGCCGGAAAGCACGCCGCTGGCGGCCTGCACCGCGAACAGGTTGGGTGCGGCGGTCAGCAGGGCGTCCAGCTCGGCCTGGGCCTCGCCGAACTGGGTCACGACGATCTGCACCGCGTTGCGGGCGGTGGCGGTGCCGACCGCCTGCACGCCGAGGTCGGCGTTGCCCTCACTGAGGCCGACCAGCACCTGGTTGAACAGGGCGGCGTCGCGCGAGAGCGCGTCGGACTGGTCGGAACCGGCGCGGATCTCGGCGACGCGCTGCGCCATGCGGTTGGCCAGCACGATCTGGCGGTTGGCGATGTTGATCTGCGAGGCCGGGGCACCGGCATCGGACATCGAGCGCACCACCTCGTCCAGCCGGGCGGTGATCCGCGGGATGCGGCCGGTGAAGGCGTCGGCGGTCTGGGCCAGCGAGAGGATCTCGTTCTGCGCGGCGAGGATCTGGTTGACGTCGGTCGACATGCGCTCCCAGGTGAGGCTGACCTCGTCCAGCGCGGCAGCGACCTGGGGCAGCATGAGGCTGCCCCGGTAGGCCGGGACGCCCTTCTCGGCATTGCCGTCGTTGAGTGCCGCCACCGCCGTGGTGACCGCATCGCGGGTGGCCTGCAGCTCGGCGAAGGCCTCCTCGCGACCGTTCACCGCCTCGCCGGCAAAGCGACTGAGCTTCTGCGCATCCACCTGCAGGCCGAAGGCCAGGGCCGAGGCATTGGTGATCTGGTTGGCGTACCAGGTGGCGGCGAGAAAGTTCACCGCGAACAAAAGGGCCGAAACCGCGAGCAGCAGGGCCCAGGCGCGGATACCGACGCGGCTCAGCCGGTCCGGGAAGTTGACTTTCGAAGCACTCATCGCAGGGAACCTCGGATCGGAATCGGTGGGTTCAGGCAGCCGCCTGGCGGAACTCGGGGGTACGGGAAAGCAGCGGGATGTCGAGCACCCCCCAGACCGTCTCGCCCAGCCGGTAGGCCCGGGCGATGACGCTGGCGTAGCGGCCGTCGAAGGCCTCGGGGCGTTCGATGGCGTGGGAATCGTTGAAGGCGCGCTGGCCGTAGAGTTCGTCGACCAGCAGGATCACATTGCCGCCGGGCTGGCGCACCAGCAGGCAGCGCTGGCCCTCGTTGACCGCACTGCGCTCGCCATCGAGGAACTGCTTGAGATCGACCACGCCGTACAGGCTGCCACGGACATTGGCCAGGCCAAGCATCCAGGGCTGCGCGCCCGGCACCGGGGTGAGCGTCGGCAGATTGAGGATCTCGACCACCTCGCCGAAGGCCCCGACCAGCCGATGCCGGCCGATCCGGAAACCGACGCCGCGCCAATGGCCCGGTGCCTCGACCAGCTCCGGGCGGCCGGGCTGGTGCGCCAGCGAGCGGCGTTCGTAGTCGAGCAGCAGATCGAAGGCACTGGTGCTCATGGGGAGGGCACGTAACGGCGGACGGCGTCGAGCAGTTCGTCGCGGGTGAAGGGTTTGGTCAGGTAGTCCTCGGAGCCGACGATGCGGCCACGCGCCTTGTCGAACAGGCCGTCCCTGGAGGAGAGCATGATCACCGGCGTGCCCTTGAAGACCTGGTTCGACTTGATCAGGGCGCAGGTCTGGTAGCCGTCCAGGCGCGGCATCATGATGTCGACGAAGATCAGGTGCGGCTGCGCCTCGGCGATGCGCCCGAGCGCCTGGAAGCCGTCGTCCGCGGTCACCACCTCGGCCCCTTCCTTCCGGAGCAGGGTCTCCGCAGTGCGCCGGATGGTCCGCGAGTCGTCGATCACCATGACCCGCAGGCCCGCCAAGGCGCCGGCTTCGTTGCTTTCTGTCATCACTGCCCTTCCCCACGACGTACGGTTTGCCGGAGCCGGGCCGGAAGGCCCGACACGCCGGTATCCAGAAAGCTATATCCCAGCGTCAAGAAAATGTGTCAAGCCCGCGTTGCAACTGGACTTCTGCGTGCCGATCCGGCAGGGGTGGCCTGTTACGCTGTGTGTCCCGGACTTTAGACTCTTTTGCGCATGACCCGAAGACTCGCCATCGTGATGGACCCGATCGAGTCGATCAAGATCGCCAAGGATTCCAGCTTCGCCATGCTGCTGGAGGCCCAGCGGCGCGGCTGGGCGCTGCATTACGTGCAACCCGGCAGCCTCGGGATGCGCGGCGGCGAGGCCGGTGGCCGACTCGCCGCCTTGGCCGTGGCGGACGACAAGACGGGCTGGTTCCGCCTCGGCGAAGCCGCCTGGACCCCGCTCGCGGCCATGGACCTCGTACTGATGCGCCGCGACCCGCCGGTCGACGCCGACTACCTGCACGACACCCAGATCCTGAGCGCCGCGACCCGCGCCGGAGTGCGGGTCTGCAACGACCCGGGCGGCCTGCGCGACTTGAACGAGAAACTCGCCGCCCTGCTGTTCCCGCAGTGCATCCCGCCCACCCTGGTCAGTCGCGAGGCCGCCGCGTTCAGGGCCTTCGCCGCCGAACAGGGCGAGATCGTGCTGAAACCGCTGGACGGCATGGGCGGCCGCTCGATCTTCCGCAGCCGCCACGGCGACCCGAACCTCAACGTGATCCTCGAAACCCTGACCGCCGATGGCCGGCACCTGGCCATGGCGCAGCGCTTCCTGCCGGAAATCGCCGACGGCGACAAACGCATCCTGCTGATCGATGGTGAACCGGTCTCGCACGGTTTGGCGCGCATCCCGCAGGGCGACGAGTTCCGCGGCAACCTCGCCGCCGGCGGCCGCGGCGAGGTGCGGCCGCTCACCGACCGCGACCGCTGGATCGCCGCCCAGGTCGGCCCCGAACTGAAGGCCCGCGGCATGCATTTCGTCGGCATCGACGTGATCGGCGATTGGCTGACCGAGGTCAACGTCACCAGCCCGACCTGCATCCGCGAGATCGATGCCGGGGCCGGTCTGAATATCGCCGGCCGGCTGTTCGACGCCCTGGAGCGCGAGCCGGCGTGAGCGCTGCGGCGGCTGCCGGCCAGCCCGCGCAGAGGCCGCCGCAACGGCTGGCCGCCACCACCGTGCTGGCCGGCCTGGTACTGGCAGTGGCCATTCTCGGTGTCGGTTTCGTCCGCGACGACGCCGCGCCAGTGACCCCGACGCTGGACGTGATCCTCACCGAAACCCGCAGCGAGGAAGCCCCGGAGCGGGCCGACTTCCTCGCCCAGGCACGCAACCGGGGTGGCGGTGAGCACGAAACCCCGCAGCGCCCGCGCGAACCGGTCAGCGCGCCGGTGCCGCGCCCCGACTCGGGACTGGCACCCGTGCCGATCCGCGCGCAATCGCCACCACCGCTCGCCGTCCAGCCACCGTCGCTGCTGGCCAGCCGCTCGCCCACGGCGGAGCGCGCTCCGATCGAGGCCGCGCAACCGGAAACCCCGCCCTCGATCCTTCCGCTCGCCGAGGAACGCCTGGAGCAGCAGATCGAAATGGCCCGGCTGGCCGCCGAAATCGAACGTCGCAAGGCCCAGTACGCCCAGCGGCCGAAACGCAAGTTCGTCTCGGCCAGCACCGAGGAATACGCCTACGCCCACTACCTGCGGCAATGGGTCGAGCGGGTCGAGCGGGTCGGCAACGCCAACTACCCGGAACGCGCCCGCGCCGAGCGGCTGGAGGACCGGCTGGTGATGACCGTGGCCATCCGTCGCGATGGCAGCGTGGAATCGGTGGTGCTGAACACCCCCAGCCGCTACGCCGTCCTGAACCAGGCCGCGCGCCGGATCGTCGATCTGGCCACGCCCTTCCCGGCCCTGCCGGCGGCCGGCGAGCGGGTCGATGTGCTGCACATCACCCGCACCTGGGAGTTCCGCAATGGCGCGGTGCGCAGCGGCGAATGAACGCTGCCGGGCCGGTTCAGGCACTACCACGGGTGGCCCGTGCCGCCTGCTGCTCGGCGGTGGTCAAGGCCACCTTGTCGCGCAGGTAGACCGGCTCGATGGCGGCGGCCGCCACGGCAGCGCCGGCCTGCCACCCGTGCCGCGCGATGCGCGCCACGGCACTGGCCGTGGGCAGCGCGGCAGGCAGCACGCGCCCGAAGCGGGCCGCCCACGGCGTCCACCAGCCCCCCTCGGCGGCGGCGAACCCGCTGCCGACACCCAGCCATGGTTCGGCCCGGGCCGCTTCGTCCGGTGGCATCCAAAGCCCGGCCAGGGCCGGTCCCGCCGCCGCCCACGGCAACAGCAGCGCATCGGCGCAGGCCTCGGGCAAACCGCCGGCACCGGCGCTGAAGGCACCGAGGTAAAGCTCGCCCATGCGGGCATCGATGGCGGCCAGCACCGGGCCCTCGGCGAGGAAAGGCTCGGCGAGTGCGGCGAGCGTGGAAACCGGCAGCACCGGGCGATCGAGGCCGAGCGCGATGCCCTGCACCAGGCCGATGGCCAGACGCACGCCGGTGAAAGCACCGGGTCCGATGCCGACCGCCAGCGCGTCGATCTGCGATTTGGCAAGCCCGGCCTCGGCCAGCAGAGCATCGGCCCAAGGCAGGGCCAGTTCGGCATGGCGGCGCGGTGCCACTTCGTGGCGGGCGAGCAGGCGGCCTTCGTGCAGAAGCGCCACCGAGCAGGCCTCGGTGGCCAGCTCGAAGGCGAGCAGGGTCGGACCGCTCGCGGCAGAGCGCGGTGGCTGGTTGGACAGCGATGCGGCCATGGGCGGATGCGGGTCAACGGGCATCGATGGCTTCCGAGGCGGCGGCCGGGGCGGTGGCGGCGAAGGGCGACTCGAAAAAAGCCTGCACCTCGGCCAGCGATGTCGTGCGCGTCAGCGGTGGAAGACTCGCCAGAAACACCCGGCCGTAGGGTTTCGTGACCAGCCGCGGGTCGCAGAGCACCAGCACGCCGCGATCGTCGTGGCGGCGGATCAGCCGACCCACGCCCTGCTTCAGCGCGATCGCCGCAGCCGGCACCTGCTCGGCGAGAAAGGGGTTGCCGCCACGCCGGCGCACGGCCTCCAGCCGTGCTTCGAGCACCGGGTCGTCGGGTGCGGCGAAGGGCAGCTTGTCGATGACCACGACACTGAGCGCGTCGCCGGCGACGTCCACGCCCTCCCAGAAACTGGCGGCACCGAGCAGCACGCCGTTGCCACTGGCACGAAACTGCTCGATCAACTGCAGGCGCGGTGCCGTGCCTTGCACGAACAGCGGCCAAGGCCCGCCCTCCAGCAGGGTGGCGGCCTCGCGCAGGGCGCGGTGCGAGGTGAACAGCAGGAAGGCGCGGCCTTTCGAGGCGTCGAGCACCGGTCGGACCGCGGCCACCACGCGCTCGGTGTAGTCGCGCGCCGAGGGCTCGGGCAGGCCAGGCGGAAAGTAGCCGAGGGCCTGCGTCTTCCAGTCGAAGGGGCTGTCCTGCACCAGCATGCGCGGCTCATCGAGGCCCAGCTTCCAGGCGATGTGCGTCAGATCGCCGCCGACCGCCAGCGTGGCCGAGGTGAAAATCCACGCCGCGCGGCTCTGCTCGCGGTAGCGGCGCAAGGGGCCGGCGACATCGAGTGGCGTCACCGACAGCGCGAAGCCGCGCTGGGTCAGTTCGAACCAGCGGACCTCACCGTGCGATTCGCCGTCGCGCGCCGGCGAGCGGCGGGCATCGTCGGCATCGAGCAGCCCCGGCAGGCCTTCGGCCCAGGTTTTCAGGCGCGTCTGGAACAGCGCCAGCCGGGTCAGCACGGCGGCGAACTCCGGCGCGGCCTCCTTCATCGGCGCGGCCGCATCGGCGAGCCCGGCCATCGCGGCATCCAGGGTACGGACGAGGCCGGGCATGTCGGCGTGGTGGCCCACCAGCAAGGCCTGCGTCCCGCGCTGCGGCAAGCCCTCGCATTGCAGGCGCAGCAGGCGGATCGCGGCCTCGAGCTCGCGCACGGCCGGCGCGACGGCGGCGAGGCTGCCGGCCACCTTGCCGCAGGCACCAAGCGCGTCGCGGGTGAGGTCGATGAGCATGCGCGCCGACACCGATTCGCCGAAGAACTGCGTGGCGAGGTCGGGCAATTGATGGGCCTCGTCGAGCACGAAGGCCGAAGCACCGGGCAGGATCTCGCCAAAGCCTTCCTCCTTGATGGCGAGGTCGGCCAGCAGCAGGTGGTGGTTGATGACGACGAGGTCGGCGGCCTGCGCCTCGGCGCGCGCCTTGACCACGAAGCAGTCCTGCCAGAACGGGCACTCGCTCCCCAAACAGTTCTCGATGGTGGAAGTGACGAGGCCGCGGATCGGCGAGTCCTCGGGCAGATCGGCGATCTCGGCGAGGTCGCCGCGGCGGGTGCGCTTGCCCCAAGCGACGATGCGCTCGAACTGCGCGATCTGCTCGCGCCCCGAGAACACCGGCGCGCCCTTGGCAAGTTCGGTGCGCTGCAGGCAAAGGTAGTTGCTGCGGCCCTTCAGCAGCGCGGTGCGCAGGCCCAGACCCAGCGCCTCGCGCACGCGCGGCAGATCGCGGTGGTAGAGCTGGTCCTGCAGGGCCTTGGTGCCGGTCGAGACGATCACGCGCTGGCCGGAAAGCAGCGCCGGCACGAGGTAGGCGTAGGTCTTGCCGGTACCGGTGCCGGCTTCGGCCACCAGCGCCTCGCGGTCGGCCATGGCCTCGGCGATGGCGACACCGAGCCGCTGCTGCGCCGGGCGCGGCGCGTAGCCGGGGATGGCATTCGCCAAAGCACCGCCGGCATCGAGGGCGCGGGCGGTGAGCATCGGCAGCACGCGGACCGGGCCGCCCGACGTGGCGGCCTCGAGGCTCACATCCGCACCGGCGGCGCGATGGTGCAGCGCTCCAGCATCGCAGCGGCCGAAGCGACATTCTCCGCCTCGCCGCGGCCTTCGCGCAGCAGCTTCAGCAGCGTCCAGTTGCGACGGCACAGCGGGCCGGATTTCGGTCCGAGTTCGATGCTGCGACGGGCGAGGGCCTCGGCCTCGGCGCGCGCGCCGCGCAGCACGGCGATCTCCGCCCGCCACTGCAAGAGATCGGGTTCGTCGGGGCTGATGTTCAGCGCTTTTGCCAGAGCGGCATCGGCCTGTTCGAAGGCGGCGGCGGCCTCGGCTGCCGCGGCGGCAAGACGAAGGTCCTTGACCTGTGCATCGACCAGTGGCGTCACCACCAGTTCGGCACCGGCCTGCCCCGCCTCGCGCACCGCCGCGACGATCGCCGCCGCCGTCGGCGGCGCTGGACCGGTCGGTGCCGGAGCCGGCGGCAACGGCGCGCAGGCGGCCAGCAATAAGACAACGGCCACGCTCAGTCCCTGTTTCATGGTGCCGATGCTCCAAGGCGTAAGAAATCGAACAGGCCACGCTCGACGCAACTGCGGTGCTCGGCCGGCAGAAAGCCTGCGACAAACGGGTAGCGACGGGCACCCACGCATTCGGATTCTGTCGTGGCGAATTGCCCTTGGGCGACGTAGGCCCATTCGATGCCCTGCTCGCCCGGCTGCAGCGGCGCACTCGGCAAGGTCGTGAACAGGGCCTGCCAGATCCGCATGGCCCCGGTGGCACCAAACAGGCCGGTGGCCTCGTTCTGGTCGTTGCCGACCCAGGCCACGGCGAGGTGGCTGCCGGTGTAACCGGCGAACCAACTGTCGCGGCCGTCATTGCTGGTACCGGTCTTGCCGGCGGCGGCGAGACGGCCGGTAGCCCCACCGGCCAACGCCCGCGCCGTGCCGCGCCGGGCGGCATCCTGCAGGGCCAGACTGACAAGACGAGCGGCCAGGGCGTCACCGTCCTGGGCGGCATCCTTGCGACCGTCGTAGCGAGCCAGTGGCCGGCCGTCCGGTGCCAGCACGCCGCGCACCGCACGCAGGGGCTGGATGCGCCCGCCCGAGGCGAGGAACTGGTAGACCTGCGCCATCGCGAACGGCGACAGATCGACACTGCCCAGGATCAGGGCCGGATTCGGCTCGGCCTCGATCTCGGCCAGGGCGTCGAGCAAGGCGGCGAGCCTTTGCGGGCCCACATCCATGCCCAAGCGCACCGTGGCCTGGTTGTAGCTGAAGGCCAGCGCATCCTGCAGCGGCAGCGTGCCGTGGCTGCGACCGTCGGCATTCCCCGGCACCCAGTCGCGGCCGTTGGCCAGCCGCACGGTGACCGGTGTGTCGTCGATCGGCGAGGCCAGCGACCAGCGACCCGGCTGCGCCAAGGCCAACAGGTAGACCACCGGCTTGAGCAGCGAGCCGACCGGACGGCGGGCATCGAGCGCCCGGTTGAAGGCCGGATTGCTCGGTTGGCGATCGCCGACGACCGCCCGCACATCGCCGTTCTGGGCATCGGTCAGCACCAGCGCGGCCTGCAAGGCCGGGCGATCGCGTCGCTCCAGCGCGTCGAGGGTGCGGCTCACCGCCGCCTCGGCCTCGCGCTGGGCCGAGGGCGCCAGCGTGGTGTGGATGGTGAGACCGGCACCGGTCAGCGCCTTGGCGGGGTAGTCGCGGGCGAGTTGGCGGCGTACCAGATCGAGAAAGGCCGGGTGGCGGTTGCGGGCCAGACCGGGGCGCGGCAACACCCCAAGCGGCTGCGTGCGCGCGGTGTCACGTTCGGCGGTGGTCAGCAGACCGGTTTCGGCGAACACGCCAAGGACAAGATCACGGCGCGCCCTGGCGCGTTCGGGAAACCGCCGCGGATCGAGGTGCGAGGGCCCCTGGACCAGACCGATCAGGAGGGCGATCTCGTGCGGCCGCAGATCGTCCACCTCGCGGCCGAACCAGAACCGCGCGGCCGCTCCTACCCCGTGCACGGCCTGGGCACCCTGCTGGCCGAGGTAGACCTGGTTCAGGTAGGTCTCGAGGATGCGCCGCTTGTCGAAGCGCGCCTCGATGATCAGGGCATAGGCCGCCTCGGTGGCCTTGCGGCGCAGCGTGCGGGCATTGCTGAGAAACAGGCTGCGCACCAGCTGCTGGGTGAGCGTGCTGCCGCCCTGCTCCACCTCGCCCTCGCGGAGATTGACCACCATCGCCCGCAGCACCCCCCAAGGGTCGATGCCATGATGGTGGCGGAAATTGCGGTCCTCGACCGCCTGCAGGCCCGCCACCAGCAGCACGGGCATCTCGTCGAGGCGGACCAGCTCGCGCTCCTCCTGCCGGGCACCGTAGAGGGTGGCGATGCGCGCCGGGTCGAGCTGGAATCCCGGCCCACCGCCATCGAGCCGGCGCACCGAAGCCACCCGCCGGCCCGCCAGCACCACTTCGGCCCGGGCCGGATCGACCGGGCCTTCGACATCGTCGAAACCGCGGGTGGCGATGGTCCAGCGCTCGCCGTCGCGGACGTAACTGCCAGGCATGCGGCCATCGCCGGCGACGAAGGCTGCCGCCGCCAACTCCTGCTGCAGGGCCGTGGCCGTCATCGGCAGGCCCGGTGCCAGCACCAGCGGGCGGGCGAACACCCGGGTCGGGATCTGCCAGGACAATGCCTCGAACTGCGCACGCACCTGGCGGTCGAGGTGCCAGGCCACCGGCAGGCCGAAGCCGAGCAGCAGGCCGAAACCGAGCAGGACCGCGAGCAGGACGTAACGCAGCAGGGGGGGCATGCCGGGGACGGGACTCGAACGCGAAAGCGCGGATAATGGCTGTCCCGCAGTCTAGCGCAGCCCACCCCCACTCCCGCTTGAACACCGCGCCGCGGAACGATGCCTACCGACTGCCGCCTGCCGTCCCGCATTGGAGCGGCGTCCGGCCCCTGCCCGCCGCCCAGTACGCCGTGCTGGCCCGGGCACTCGAGCAGCGGCCGGATCTCGATGCCGTGCTGCCGGTCGACACCGACACACTGGCGCGCGCCTGGGGCCTGGACACGCTGGATAGCGCCGCCCTCGTGGCCGAGGCCTGGACCTGGGCACCCCGCGTGGCACTGCCGATCGATGCCGCCGCCGGCCCGAGCCTGTGGCGCAGTGCCGATGCCGCGGCACGGGCAGCCAGTGGCGACACGACCGTCCGCGCCGCCTTGCTGCCCTTCGTCGCCGTGCCGGGCGGTGCTTTGCCGCCGCTGGATCCGAGCGCCTGGCGGCCGCACGGCTTGGCCACCCACACGCCGCCCCGCACTACGGCCGGACTGGATGGCCGGCCGGTGCTGCTGCACGTGCTGCATGACTGGGGCGGCGGCGTGGAACGTTTCGTCACGCTGCAGGCCCGGCAAGACCCCGACACCCATCATCTCGCCCTGGTCAGCAGCGGTCGTCCACGCCACGGCCACGGTGGCTGGCTCAGCCTGCGGCCGGCGGCGGGCGGTCCGGCGTTCCGGCATTGGCGGCTCGATCCACCGGCGGGCGACCTCGTCGAACACCACTCCGGCATTGCCGCCGTGCTGGCCGAGGTGATCGCCAGCTTCGGGGTCGGTGCCCTGCGGGTGTCCTCGCTGATCGGCCTGTCGCTGGACGTACTGCGCAGTGGCCTGCCGACCCATTTCGTGCTGCACGACCTGTTTCCGTTCTGGCCCTGGCTGGACGATCCGGCCTCCCGCCCCGAAGCCTCGGAGAGTGCGCTGGCCGCCGCCATGGCCGCGCCCGACTGGCGTTTCACCCACCGCGATCCGGCGCGCTGGCAGGCCCTGGCCCAAGCCACCCTGCGGGCGCTGGATGAAACCCACACTCCGCTGGTGGCCCCGAGCCAGAGCGCACTCGAGCGCCTGCGAGCGGTGGCACCCGCCAGTGCCGCGTTGAACGCGCAGGTCCTGCCGCATGGCGTACCCCCGGCGGTACCGCGTGCCGCCACGCGCACACCCGGTCCCTTGCGCGTGCTGGTGCCCGGCCGTCTTGTTGGCGCCAAGGGCGAACACCTGCTGCGCGAATTGCTGCCACTCGCTCCGATCGGGCTCGACTGGTGCTTTCTGGGTGGCGGTCCGATCGGTGCCGAGTTCGCCCGCACCACCGGTGGCCGGGTGGTGGCCGATTACGAGGCCGACGCCCTCGATGCCGTGCTCGACGGCTTCGATCCCGACCTCGCCCTGCTGCCTTCGACGCTGCCGGAGACTTTTGGCTTTGTGCTCTCGGAGATGCTGGCCCGCGGCATTCCGGTGCTGGCCGCCGGGATCGGTGCCTACGGCGAGCGCCTGCGCGCGGCCGGGCTCGATGCGCTGGCGGCCACCCCAGAGGCCTTCGCCCGCGCCCTGGCCGAAGCCGCCGCCGCACCGGATCGCTTGCCGCGCGTACAACCGGCACCGCCCGACCTCGAGTCGGCAAGACGAGCCTGGGCCGCCCTGCCCGGCCCGGTCCCGACCCCCGGCGGTCTACCGCCCGAGGGGCTTGTCTCGGTTCTGCAACACGAACGGGGCACGTTGGCGCTCACTGTCTCGATCCTGCAACGTGAACGCGATGCCGCCTATGCTTTCCACGCCCGCGATACCGCCGATCTCATCCATCAACGCGATGCCGCCGTGGCCTACGTCCAGCACCTGAGCAAGGAACTCGACGCCCGGCCCAGCCCCGAGGCGTTGGCCGAACTGCAAGGCCAGCAGGCCGAGCTGCAAGGCCAGCGCGATGCCGCCTTGGCCCGCGTCCAGCACCTGAGCAAGGAACTCGACGCCCGGCCCAGCCCCGAGGCGCTGACCGAACTGCAGCGCCAACAGGCCGAGTTGCAGCGCCAACAGGCCGAGTTGCAGCGCCAGCAGGCCGAACTGCAAGGCCAGCGCGATGCCGCCTACCGCTACTACGAGCAGGACACCGCCGACCTGATCCGCCAGCGCGATGTCGCCTTGGCCCAACGCGATGCTTTGCAGGAGCAACTGGAACAGACGACGGGCCTGCTGCGTCATCCGCTGGTGCGCGGGCCGACCGCCCTGGCCCAAAAAACTGGCGATGCGCGGCTCCGCCTGCAATACCGCTGCGACAAGGCCGCCGGACTGTTGCGGCAAGGCCTGCGCAGCCTGCGCCAACGCGGTCTCGTGGCCACCCTGGCGGCACTCCGCCGGCGTTTTTTGCGCAACGCCTCCGGTTCCCCGGTGCCGGCCCAAGCCACGGCAACGGCGATCGCCTTCCCGGTGATCGAGCTCGCCCATGCCAGCATCGTCATCCCGGTGCATGGCCAGCTCGACTTCACCCTCGCCTGCCTGCGCAGCCTCGCCGCTTGCGATCTGCCCGAGGGCACCGAGGTGATCGTGGTGGACGACGCCTCGCCCGACGACAGCGGCGAAGTGCTGCCGTGCATCCCCGGCCTGCGCTACCAACGCAACCGGCAGAACCTCGGTTTCGTCGGCAGCTGCAACGCCGGTGCCGCAGCGGCGCGCGGTGATTTCCTCGTCTTCCTCAACAACGACACCACGGTCCGGCCGGGCTGGCTGCAGGCGCTGCTGGCCACCTTCGAAACGCACCCGGACACCGGGCTTGCCGGCGCGAAACTGGTCTACCCCGACGGCCGCCTGCAGGAATCCGGCGGCATCGTCTTCGCCGACGGCTCGGGCTGGAACTACGGCCGTTTCGAGGACCCGGAGCATCCCGCCTATGGCTTCGTGCGCGAGGCGGACTACTGCTCGGGTGCCGCCATCGCCATCCCGCGCCCGCTGTTCGAGCGGCTGGGCGGTTTCGACGAGCGCTACGCACCGGCCTACTACGAGGACACCGATCTCGCCATGAAGGTGCGCGAGGCAGGCTTCAAGGTGCGCGTGCAGCCGGCCTCGGTGGTGGTGCACCACGAGGGCGTCACCGCCGGCACCGACACCGGCAGCGGCGTCAAGGCCTACCAGGTGCGCAACCAGCAGCGCTTCCTCGAACGCTGGTCGGAGGCCCTGCGTCGCCAGCCGCCGCCCTCGCAGGCCGCGCTGTACGCCGCCCAGCACCGTGCCCGTGCCCGCGTACTGGTGATCGACGCCAACACCCCGATGCCCGACCGCGACTCCGGATCGCTGCGCCTGTTCGAACTGCTGCGCTTGCTTCTGGAGGACGGCTGCGCGGTGACCTTCTTCGCCGAGAACGGACTGGACGACGGCCGCTACACCCGGGCCCTGCGCGATCTCGGCGTGGAAGCCTGGGCCCAGCCCTGGCTCGGCCACCTGCCGGACTGGCTGGCGCGCCACGGCACACGTTTCCAGCTCATCATCGTCAGCCGGCATTACGTGCTGGCCCCACTGCTGCCGCTGCTGCGCCGCCATGCACCGCAAGCCCGCATCGTCTTCGACACGGTCGACCTGCACCACCTGCGCGAACAGCGCGAGGCCGAGGAACGCGGCGACCCGGTCCTGCTGCGGCAGGCGGCGCGCACGCGCGAAAGCGAGCTCGCGCTGGTGCGCGCGGTCGATCGCACCTGGGTGGTCAGCCCGGTGGAGAAGGCCCTGCTGGCGGCAATGCTGCCGGAGGCGACCGTCGACATCGTCTCCAACATCCACCGCGTGCGCGGTCCCGGTCCGGCGCTGGCGATGCGCAGCGGACTGCTGTTCGTCGGCGGCTTCCGCCATCCGCCCAATGTCGATGCCGCGCTGTGGCTGGCCGAGGACATCCTGCCGCGCATCCGCGCCCTGCGTCCCGACATCGGCCTGTCGCTGGTCGGCAGCGATGCCCCGACCGAAATCCTGGCGCTCGGCCAACGCGAGGGCATCACGGTGCATGGCCATGTGCCGGATCTCGAGCCCCTGCTCGACAGCCACCGCTTGTCGGTGGCGCCGCTGCGCTACGGCGCCGGGGTCAAGGGCAAGGTCAACCAGGCGCTGGCGCATGGCCTGCCGGTGGTGGCGACCGCCTGCGCCGTCGAGGGCATGGGGCTGGAAGACGGCCGCGACGTGCGGGTGGCCAACGACGCGGCCGGCTTCGTCGAAGCCATACTCGACACCTACGACAACGCGCCGCTCTGGCAGCGACTGGCCGACGGCGGCCTGGCGAACACCGCGGCATGTTTCTCGCCCGAGCGCGCCCGCAAGACGCTGCGCCAGGTCTTCGAGCAGTTGCGCTGAAGCTTCAGCCGAGGCGGCGGGCCTCGCGCACGCCCGGGACCGCCGACAGCCGCGCCAGCAGCCGCGACAACTGGCTGAAATCGGCCACCTTGAGGGTGAGGCGGAGTTCGGCCGCGCCCAAGCGCTGGTCGCTGCGCGAGGCGATGGCATGGATGTGGATGCCTTCCTGGGCGATCAGCGTGGTGAGGTCCTTGAGCAGCGATTTGCGGTCGAGCGCCTCGATCACCACGTCGACCGCGTAGCTGCCACCGGCGCGACCCCAGGTGACCGGCATCGCGCGCTCGGCATCACGCGCCAGCAACCGGCCCAGCGCCGCGCAATCGGCGCGGTGCACGCTGACGCCACGGCCCCGGGTCAGGTAGCCGGCGATGGCGTCACCCGGCACCGGCTGGCAACAGCGCGCCACCTGCATCAGCAGGTTGCCGATGCCATCGACGATGAAACTGTCATGCCGGGTGCGGCTGCGCTCGCGCGCGGCCGGTGGTGGCGGCGTGACAGGGGGCGGCGGCTCCTTCGCCTGCTGCGCCTCGTGCAGCACACGGCTCACCTGGCCGGGGCTCACGTCGCCAAGCGAGAGCGCGACCATCAGGTCATCGACGGTGGCGACACGGAGCTTCGGCATCACCACCGCGAGATCGGCACCCTGCAGGCCGAGCCGGCGCAGTTCCTTCTCCAGCAGCTCGCGCCCCTCGGCGAGGTTCTGGGCGCGGTCGAGCTTGTGGAACCAGGCCCGGACCTTGTCGCGGGCGCGGCCGGTGGCCAGGAACCCATGGGTCGGGTGCAGCCAGTCGCGGCGCGGCGCGGGTTCCCTGGCGGTCAGGATCTCGACCATGTCACCACTGGCCGGCGTGGTGTCGAGCGGCACGATCCGTCCGTTGAGCTTGGCACCCCGGCAGCGGTGGCCGACCTCGGTGTGCACGGCGTAGGCGAAATCGAGCACCGTGGCCCCACGCGGCAGGTCGAGTACCTTGCCTTGCGGGGTGAGCAGGTAGACCCGGTCCTCGACCAGATCGGCACCCAGCCGCGCCTGCAAGGTGGCATCGTCGCCTTCGCTGCCCTCGATGAGCTGGCGCATCCAGGCGATCTTGCGCTCGAAGACGGCATCGACACCGCCGCCTTCCTTGTAGCGCCAGTGGGCGGCGACGCCCAGTTCGGACTGCTCGTGCATCTCGCCGGTACGGATCTGCACCTCCACCGTGCGTCCCTCCGGGCCAACCACCGCGGTGTGCAGGCTGCGGTAACCGTTGCCCTTGGGCCGGGCGATGTAGTCGTCGAACTCGCGGGCGATCGGCGCCCAGAGCGCGTGGACCACGCCGAGTGCGGCGTAGCAGGCGGCGACGTCATCGACCAGCACCCGCACCGCGCGCAGATCGTGCAATTCGCCGAAAGCCAGGCCCTTGCGCTGCATCTTCTTCCAGATGCTGTGGATGTGCTTGGGCCGGCCGGCCACTTCGGCGCGGATGCCGGCTGCCTGCAGGGCCTCGCGAAGCGCCGCCTTGACCGCATCGATGTACTGCTCGCGGGCGCCGCGCTTTTCATCGAGCAGGCGGGCGATGCGCCGGTAGGTCTCCGGTTGCAGGTGACGGAAGGCGAGGTCCTCGATTTCCCATTTGAGCTGGCCGATGCCGAGCCGGTGCGCCAAGGGCGCATGGATGTCCATGCTGAGCCGGGCCAGCGCGATGCGCTGCTCCTCCGGCAGCCGAGCGGCGGCACGCAGGCGGGCCAGGTGCAGGGCCAATAGCACCGGCACCACCCGCAGGTCGCGGACGATGGCGAGCAGCAGGCGGCGCAGGCCCTCGGCATTGGCCCGGCCCTCCGGCCTGGCATGCAGGGCCCAGACCTGCTCGGCGGCGCGCAACCCTTCCAGCATGGCGGCGAGTCGCGGAGCATCGTCCGGCAGCGGCGAGGGAGCCTCGTCCGCCAGTGCCATCAGGGCCGTCG
>Ga0209103_1000255_pt1 | contig 16510 bp, 18 predicted proteins | sample 4C3metaG_FD_184152 | JGI IMG/M metagenome (GOLD analysis project Ga0209103, IMG submission 184152) | Freshwater bacterial and archeal communities from Indian Creek, Illinois, USA - 4C3 metaG (SPAdes) (version 2) | ecosystem: Environmental > Aquatic > Freshwater > Unclassified | place: USA...
GTTCGCCTCGTTCCGCTGGACGTAGAGGTCGTAGAAGCTGGCTCCCTCGGGCAGGATGAAGCGCTCGCGCTCGAGGCGGCGGCGAATGCGGGCCACGTCGTCGCCATACTGCTTGCGGTAGGTCTCGAGATGGTCGTTCCAGAGGTCGGAAATGTACTTCAGGAATAACATCACGAGGATGTAGTCCTTGTACTGAGCGGGATCGACTGCGCCCCGGAAGGTGTCGCAAGCAGCCCAGGCGGCATTGTTGACCTGGTCTTGTGTAATCTGGTTGGTCATCAGGCAATTTCCTTTTGGTCGGCGGCCTTTGCGGCCTCGCCGAGAATGGCGCTTACGAGTTCTTCTCGGCGAGCTGCGAGTTGACGGAGAAGTCGCCCCTCCTGCCGGGCGAGGGCATCGAGTTCGACGATACGTTTCTGCGTGGGTAGGTCAGGCACGGCGATCTCGAGGTTCTCGAGGACCGCCATGGGAATCATCCTGAGGCTTGTGCCCTGCGCTTCAGCGCCGAGCCTGCGCTGCGCGTCGGGCTGGTTAATGGCCCATGCCACGTATTCGGGGAGAACGCGGTCCCTGTCGGGGCGAACGATCACCAACGGGACAATGACCACGACGGGCTCCGGCAGCGGATCGCGAATGGCCGCTGCAGCGTTCGGTTCGCCACGCGAGCGAAAGACGACCTCGCCGCCGCGGACGAGGTATCGGTCGGACAGCTTGCCCAAGTCGTACCTCTGGAGGTCTGGTCCTGGTGCTTCGCCGTTCGTTCCGACGTCACGCAGCTGAAGCGCCGGCAAGCCACCCTCCGACAGCGGATCGAGCCTGCCGCGCGCCGTGTAGCCGGAGTGAATGTCAGAGAGCTCCGCGAGCCGCATGAAAGAATCCTCTGTAAGGCGAGCTACAGAGATCTAGGCGGGCCCGCCTCTCAAGTCAATCCTCCAGGTTGCAGTTTTCATCCTACAGAGAAAAATGCTTTGCCTGATGCTGCCATGTGAGCGGGAACGGCTCCAGCACCTGCGCGAGCGTCACCTCCGGCCCCTGCTTCCCGTCCAAGATGCCCTCGATGATGTCAGGCGCGAGCAGCGTGAGCCGCAGGACGCGGGTCATGTAGGAGGGCGCGATGCCCTCCCGTTCGGCCAGTTCGGCGATAGTGGCGTATTCGCCCGACTCGAGCATCCGCTTCCATCGGAACGCACGGGCCAGCGCCTTGACCAGCGTGTTGTCAGTCCGCTGCGATTGCGTGGCGCCCTCGGGCAACTGCATCTCCTTCTTCCCGCCACGCTTCACGATCCGGAACGGGACGTGGAGCGTCACGGTGTCGGGGATGGGTGCGCCGCGTGTCATGCTGCGGCCTCGATGCCGCCGGTCAGCATCTCGCGCGCGAGGCTGCCGAGCCCGTCGACGCGGAGCCGGACGTTCAGCCCGTCCGTGCCTATCTCCACCCGTTCAACCAGCAGCGCCACGATGCGGGCCTGCTCTGCGGGGAAGAGTTCGTCCCACAGCGGGTCTAGCTGCTGCAGGGCCGCGCGGGCGTCGGCCTCGGTAATGTCATCGGCGTGGGAGCGCGCGGCCTTCCATGTCCCCGCCACGATCTCGGGCTGGCGGAACACGGTGCGAAGCTGGTCGATGACGGCAGCCTCAATCTCGCCTGCGGGCACGCGGCCCACCGGGCATGATCCGGCACCGTGTTTCAGTACTGTCTGGCTGACATAGTAGCGATACAGCCGGTCGCCCTTGCGGGTGTGCGTCGGCGAGAACGCCGCGCCGTCGGGCCCGAACAGGAGCCCCTTCAGCAGTGCCGGCGTCTCGGCGCGTGTTCGCATCGCCCGCTTGCGTGGGCTCTCCTGCAGGATCGCGTGAACGCGGTCCCACGTCTCGCGGTCGATGATCGCGTCATGCTCGCCGGGATAGCTCTCGCCTTTGTGCACCGCTTCGCCGATGTAGGCGCGGTTGTTCAGCATCCGGTAGAGGTATTTCTTTTCGATCCGGTTGCCCCGTGGCGTGCGGATACCGCGCTTCACGACCTCCCGCGCCAGTTCCGTCCCCGAGCCAATCTCGAGGAATCGACCGAAGATCCAGCGTACGTGCTCGGCGTGCTCCTCGTCGACGACCAGCTTCCGGTTCTCGACGCGGTAGCCGTAGGGCGGCACCCCGCCCATCCACATCCCCTTCTTCCGGCTGGCAGCGACCTTGTCGCGGATGCGCTCGGCCGTCACCTCCCGCTCGAACTGGGCGAAGGACAGCAGGATGTTCAGCGTCAGCCGCCCCATCGACGTGGTGGTGTTGAAGCTTTGCGTCACCGAGACGAACGTCACGCCGTTCCGGTCGAACACCTCGACCAGCTTGGCGAAATCCGCCAGCGAGCGGCTGAGACGGTCGATCTTGTAGACCACCACCACGTCGACCAGCCCGTCCTCGATGTCCTCCAGCAGCCGCTGCAGGCCGGACCGCTCCAGCGTGCCGCCGGAGATGCCGCCATCATCATACTGATCGCGGACCAACACCCAGCCCTCGGAGCGCTGGCTGGCGATGAACGCCTCGCAGGCCTCGCGTTGGGCGTGGAGGCTGTTGAACTCCTGCTCCAGCCCTTCCTCCGACGACTTGCGCGTGTAGATCGCGCAGCGCTGCTTCCGGATCATTCCTGATTTCGCCGGCGCCTTCGTCACGTCCGCCCCCGCCGGTTCTTCAGCCCGAAGAACACCCACCCGTTCCAGCGTGTGCCGGTGATGGCGCGGGCGATGGCCGAGAGCGACTTGTAGGGCCGACCCTGCCATTCGAAGCCGTTCGTGGTGACGGTGACGACGTGTTCGACGCCCTGCCACTCGCGGATCAGCCGCGTGCCGGCGATGGGCATGGTGTTGGCGCGGACGCGGCTCTTCTTGCGATCGCCGCCATCGAGTTCCTCGCCCAGCCGTTCCAGCCGCCGGACCGTCTCGGGCTTCAGCCCGCCATAGGCGAGTTCCTGGATGCGATAGGCTAGCCGGCTTTCGAGATAGCGGCGGTTGAATGGCGGCGGCTCGCTGTCGAACAGGTCGCGCCACTGCGCCTTCAGGTCCGGCGTCGTCGCCGTCTTCAGCGCGGCCAGGCGCGTGGGGATGGGATCGTGGGTCGTCATGCGGGTCTCCGGTGAGTTGGAGTTGCATGACGGCATTGGTCGGCCAGAGAGTGTAGGCGAATTTCTCCAGTATCGTCAGAAGCTTCGCCGCGCTCGCGCTGCCGAAGCCGGACCAGCCCGAGCGCCAGCAGGCCGCAGAGTTCGGCGCGTCGCTCGGCGGGCGTCATCTGGTCGGGAGGCAGGGGATTGGGGCGTTTCATTAGGGCCAGGTCCGTGAGGTCTCGCCCTTCTCCTACTCATCGCATTCCCGAACCGTCCCACGGAGTCCGGAAAGGCGCGGGTGGAGCCGCCTCGGACTCGACTCCCGGTTGTCTGTTCGGGTAGAACATAATCAGAACATGTCCGACATTAGCGAGGTGAAAAAATGGGTTCAGACCTCAAGAAATTCGTCAATCCAAAATTCCTGAAGACCATCGAACTTGGCCTCATCGAGGAACTCTTCGCACGGCACTTCGAGCCGAAGGACGTGCCCATCGATTTCGATGACGACGATTCAGCGGTCCGATCTGCGCTCGCGCAGCATTTCGAGGCGGCCGTCACTGCTTGGAACGAGGGCATGGTGGCCGATCTCCACCGGGTGGCAGACCTTGGTAGCAACGAGGGTATGCAGATCATCCTGAACGAGGCGCGGCGGCAGGGCGTTGTGCTCTATCCCGACCCCGAGCCGGACGAGAAGGAGTCTGCGCCAGCCAGACACGACCCGAAGCATGTCGCGCTTCACACCTACCTGCATCACAAGAGCGTCTTCGAGGCGGCGGCCGACTTCCATGCCCTGCGGACCCCGACAGCGCTGGCCGAGTTCCGAGGGCCGGAGCGCGACGTCAGCGCCGACTTGACGCCGGAGATCATCGACGCCTTCAAGGCCGCGGCGGTGAAGCTCTTCGCTCGCGATCTTCAAGGTGAGTATTGCCGCCTCGGTCCTTATGAGGAGGACGGCGAGATCAACCTCGTCGTCAGCCACGGAGCCCCGGTCGCGACGACACCCGTCGTGGACGGCGACCAGGAGAGGATCATTCCTCTGCGCGCCGTGAAATACGCCACGCTGCGCTACTCGCCGGTAGAGGCGCGGTTGTTCATCGGCGGGGTCGTGAAGGCCCAGCAGGCGGATCTCGCCGAGATCTTCGCCAAGCACGTCCTTGGCCGTCCCGGTTTCTTCTCGGGCAAGGATGCCCGCGACCTCTATACCCTCGATCCGATCAGCGAGGCTGGCCCCGACTTCGCTTTCGATCATCGCTACGACGACCGCATCCTCGACGTGCGGATCGTGGCCGCCGCGGCCGACCATTTCGAGTGGGACGAGGACGAGGCGAAATGGCGCTACGTCCGGACCTGGGAATCGAAGGATGCAACCGGCGCGCTCCGGCACTTCAAGGGCAGCGAGGTGCAGTTCGGCAAGGGCTGGCGGCTCGGCGAGATCTCGTTCCGCGTCTTCTTCAAGTCCGAGGGCAAGAGGCCTGCGCAGGTCACCGTGAAGCTGAAGCCGCCGGGCACGCTCGCTTTCCGCAGGACGCGGTTCGAGAAGGCGATCCACACGCTGATCGCGCGGCACGGGCTGGAGAAGGACCGCGATGCTGGCATGGTTGTGGACGCGGCTGAGTGACGGCGGCCCGGAGGTCTCGATCTCGGGCCGGGCGCTGCGCCGGTTTCCCGAGCGCGAGGTCGAACGCCTGCTGCGGGCGCGTGTGCTGATCGAACATCCGAAGGCGGAGAGCTGGTCGGTCTGCGCGCATTGTGATTGCGGCCTCGATGTTCGCCCAATCCGGCAGATCGGCGACGAACTACGCGCATGCTGTCCGCACGATGCGGCAGAGGACGTTGTGCTCGATGATGGCGACCTGATGCGGTCCGGCGTCGATGCCAACCGGCTTGCAGGGCAGATCGGCGCGAGCGGAGGTCTCGCCGGCGCGGTCTCGGCGATCGTGGACGGAGTCTGGGCGATCGGCTCCGGGCCTGCCGGTCGAGTGCTCATGCTGTGCGACGTCGCGGACCGGTTGGAGGCGCCGGGCGCAATCCTCGCGCTGAAATCCGCGGCGGCGCCGCGGCCGCTGACGGTCATCGCCAAGGAGCCGGAGCCGGCACTGGTGCTGCGGCTACGCGAGGCCGGGATCGAGGCCCGGGCGCTTGCCGACGTGATCAAGGCGGATCCGGAGGGCGTCGACCGCCTGATCCTCGACGACGGGCGCATACCGACCGGCGGTGTAAGGCTCGTCCTGCATCGCCAAGGGCAGTTCGCGGTGCTGGACGGTCGCCGCCTCGATCTTCCCCCGCAGATGTTCGCTCTCTTCAGAATGCTTGTCGAACGGTCGGTGCAGCGCGACCCCGTGCTCAAGGCGCAGGAGATCGAGGCGCAGTTTCAGCGAACACCGCGAGAGATCGTCCGGGACCTGCGCAGGGCCCTGGTCACCTGCGGGCTCACGGAAAAGGCGGTCGAAACGCTCGTGGAGACCGTCCGGTCGCACGGTTACCGCCTCGGCCTCGCGCCGCCTGATGTCGCCATAGAGAACTGAGTGCCGTCGGTCACACACCCGGCACACATCAAACACACGCCAATCACACCGGCGGCCCGGCGGAGGCCGGCAGTCTTGGAGCATCAGAAACGATGTTCCGAGGCTTTCACCGATGTATCCCCCGATTTCCCCCTCCGACCTTGCCACGCTGATCGACGAGACAGACGTCGCGGCGCGGCGTCTGCACCGCAAGCTGGCGCTCCCTGCCGCCGATCTCGACGATCTCCGCCAGGACCTCCTGATCGATCTGATCTGCCGGCTGCCGGGCTTCGACAAGCGCCGCGGCACCATCGGCGCCTTCGCCGGTCTCGTTCTCCGCAACCAGTGCTCGCGCATCGCGATCCGGCACCATCGCCGGCGCCGGGCGCAGGGCGGCACGGTGCTGTCGCTCGACGCGCCCGTCTCTGGCAGCGCCGAGCCGCTGGGCTGCCTGCTGGCGGAGACGGACGGGCTGGCCGCCTGGCACGGCCAGGATCGTTGCGCCGCGGTGGACGTCGAGACCCGCCACGATTTCGCCCGGGCGCTCGCCGATCTGCCGGAGGATGTCCGCGGGCTCTGTGCGGCACTCGGCACCTGCGCCGTCGCCGACCTGATTGGCCGCGACGGAATCTCCCGCTCCGCCCTCTACCGCCGCCTCGCACGCCTCCGGCTCGAGCTCGCCATGCGCGGGCTCGGGGGGCGGTGGGACGCCTCGCGAGCCGCGTGAGTAGAGGGAGGACATGGAGATGCTCGTCATGCCACCCACCGCTTTCACCACGGCGCGGCCCCGGCCGCTGACCGACATCGAGTTCTGCGCCTGGATCGGACAGGCGATGCCCGGCGACCGGCTGGAATACCACCGTGGATTCCTCGGGATCGACACGACAGCCGTGATCTCGACGCTGGCGGAACTGGACCGCCGCAGGCTGGCCGCGCTGGCGGGCGCCGCGCACCGGGCCTTCGAGGCGGGCCTCGTCCACCTCGTGCAGGTGCGGCTCGGTCCGGACCGCTTCGCTTATCTCGCCATCGCCCGGACCAGGCCGCGCCGCACGCCGGTGCCGCTCGCCCGCCTCATCGAAGACGCGGAGGCCGCCTGATGGCCGTTCCGTTTCCCTCCATCGGAGTTCCCGCCATGCCGCACCCAGACAATGCACCCCGTTTCGACGACCTAGAAGGGCTCGCCCTCGGCGACATCGCGGCGCTGCCGCCCGAGATGCTGCTGGATTTGCAGACCACGGCGCTCGCCGAGACCGCCCGCGTGAAGCGGCTGCGGGACCGGCTCGAGGCCGGGATCGCGCAGCGCTTCGAGGCCGCCGTCGCGGCCGAGCGGGCCGCGCAGGGCAAGACCAGCGGCACCGTTCGGGTCGAGGACGAGGGCGTCGTGATCATCGCGGACCTGCCGAAGAAGGTCTCCTGGGATCAGGACCGGCTTGCCGCCATGGCCGAGCGCATCCGCGCCGCCGGCGACGATCCGACCGAGTATCTCGAGATCGCCTACCGCGTGCCCGAGCGGCGCTTTGGCGCCTGGCCCGCGGCGATGCGCGAGGGCTTCGCGGACGCGCGCAGCGAGACCACCGGCAAACCCGTCTTCCGGCTCGAGGCTCGAGACCGGTGACGCGCGGCGGCGGGACGCCCGCGCGGCAACGCCGGGCAGGTTCCCCTTCGGCACCCGGTCACCCCCGCCGCCGCGCACCCTGTACGCAACTCCCGGAGAACCCCATGGCCTTCCGCATCATCACCGCCGACGAACGGCTCTCGACCGCCGAGAACAAGACGTCCCTCGCCATCTTCGGCCCGCCCGGCGTCGGCAAGACGACGCTCCTGAAATCACTGCCGGCCGAGGAGACCGTCTGCCTCGACCTCGAAGCCGGGATGAAGTCGGTGCAGGACTGGCGCGGCGCGTCGATCCCGGTGCGCAGCTTCACCGATTTCCGCGATCTGGCGGTGCTGATCGGCGGGCCGGATCCCGCGCAACATCCGCAGTCCTGGTACGGGACCGAACGCCATGCGTGGCTGCAGGCCCAGCACCGCGACAGCGGCATCGAAGCGTTCCTCGGTGCGCGCCGCATCGTGTTTGTCGACTCGATCACCGACTTGACGCGACAGGTCATGGCCTATGCCCGCCAGCAGCCCGAGGCGTTTTCGGACCGGACCGGCAAGCCGGATGTGCGCGGAGCCTATGGGCTGTTGGGGCGCGAGGTGATCCAGGCGCTGAAGCACCTGCAGCATGCGCGCGGCAAGACCGTGATTTTCGTCGGCGTATTGGAAAAGGTCACCGACGATTTCGGGACCGTCACCTGGCAGCCGCAGATGGAAGGCAGCAAGGCCGGACGGGAATTGCCCGGCATCGTGGACCAGGTCGTCTCGATGCAGCTGTTCGCCCGCGACGCCGAAGGCGGCTGGGTGCTGGACGAGACCGCCGCAGAACGCCGCCTCGTCTGCAAGTCGGGCAACCCCTGGGGCCTTCCCGCCAAGGATCGTTCCGGCCGCCTCGACCTGACCGAACCGCCCGACCTTGGCGCGCTGCTCGCCCGGATCGACGGCCACGCCACCGCCCATCCCGCCTTCTCCTCCTGATCCTGAAAGGAATCACGCCATGAGCTACGATCTGAACGACGCCCAGCCGCAGATGGCCCCCATCGGGGAACTGATCCCGGACGGCACCTTCGCCAAGGTGCGGCTGACCATTCGCCCCGGTGGCGTGAACGGCGCGACACCGGCGGATGCGGGGCTGCTGAAGGCATCGCAGTCCAGCGATGCGCGCATGCTCGATTGCGAATTCACCGTGGTCGATGGCCCCCATGCCCGGCGCAAGTTCTGGCAGAGTTTCACCGTGGCGGGCGGCAAGCTGGACGAGAAAGGGCAGTCCATCGGCTGGAAGATCTCGAAATCCACCTTTCGCGCCATCGTGGACAGCGCCCTTGGCCTTGATCCCAAGGACGAAAGCCCCGGCGCCAAGGCCAAGCGGGTTTTGCCAGGCCTGCGGCACCTCGAAGGCATCATCTTCGCCGCCCGCATCATGGTGGAGCCCGCCTCCAACCCGCAGTACCGCGACCAGAACCGCATCGCGAACGTCGTTCTGCCCGACGAGCCGCAACATGCGGCGATCATGCGCGGTGAAACCGTCGCGCCGGATCCGGTCAACGCCCCGCCGCGCAAGGCCGCGAGCGTCGCGGCGCCTGGCTGGCAAGCCCCGGCACCGGCATGGGGTGCGGCGCAACCGTCGCCCGCAGCGCCGAACTGGGGCGCGACACCGCAGCCCGCGGCGTCACCGGCGCCCGCCTGGGGCGCGCAGAACGCCCCGGCCGCTCCGCCCGCGCCGCAGGCCCCGGCACCCGCCGCGCCGGGCACCCCTGCCATGCCCGCCTGGCTCAATGGCTGAGGCGCGGCGAAAACGGCGGTCGGGTGGGTCGGCGCGATCCACCACCGCCGAGCCCGAAGGGGCTGGGCCGGGCGACCGGCCCATGACGCCCGACGAATGGCAGGCGCATGTGACGCGCGCCGCCGCGCTGGAGATCGGCAAATGGCTCGAGGCCCGAGGAAGACTGCACCAACCCATCGCAAGCCTTACCCTCGGCGACCTCGAGGCCATGGCGGTGAACGCCATCTCGCGCTGGATCGTGATGCAGTCGGAACGGCTTCACCGGCAGGACTGGCCAAGGGACGACCCGATCGCGGCGCTCTTGCTCGGGTGACGATCTGCTCCGTCTGCGCCCGGGAGGCCCGCGGCTTCGGCTACGTCCACCGGCTCCAGCACGACCGCTACCCCTATCACCGCTTCTGCTCGCTCCGCTGTCAGGACGTCGGCAGCGCAATCGCCCAAAGGAACAATGGCATGATCGACAAGACCGCCCGCGAGGCACAGGCGATCCGCGATGCCCGGGTGCTGTTCGCCGAAGCGCTGACCGACCTCGGCCTGATGGCGCCCTTCTTCAACCGCTCCGCCGCCGACATCGACCGTCTGATCGAAGCGGCCGTGACCGGCTACGTGGACAGCATGCTGGCGCAAGGTGCGCGCAAGGAACGGACCGGCACGGCCCATGACGATCCGATTCCGTTTTGAGAGGGCCGTCATGATCGATCTGAACAATGAGACCGCCCCCTGGACCGACCTTCTCGCGGCCGCGACGGCGAACGCCATCACCGACTTCGAGGTCGAGTTCTGCGAGAGCCTGCGCCAGAAGCTGGAGAAGTTTGGCGCGCGTGCCCGGCTGACCGAGGCCCAGCATCACAAGCTGACCTGCATCGCGCAGGCTGGCGGGTTCTGGGAGCGCGACCAATGATCGACCTGAACCATGGTTCCGGCTGTATCTACGGTCAGGATGCGCCGCGTCCGCCGATCGCCACAGCTGTCTCGTCCGCCATCGATGCCGCCCTGACGGCTCGCAATCGCGCCGAACGCCCCCGCACCTATGTCAGTTCCTCGGGGCTGGGGCGCGACTGCCTGCGCCAGATCCAGTATGACTTTCTCGCGGTGCCCAAGGACGAGGGCCAGGAGTTCGAGCCGCGCATCCTGCGGATCTTCGAGGCTGGCCACCGGGCCGAGGACATCGTCGCAGGCTGGTTCCGGATCGCCGGGTTCGACCTGCGCACCGAACGCCCCGATGGCCGCCAGTTCGGCTTCGAGGCCATGGCGGGTCGGTTCAAGGGCCATATCGACGGCTGCTTCGTCTCGGGCCCCATCGCGATGGACTATCCCGCCCTCTGGGAAAACAAGGCGCTCGGGGCCTCCAGCTGGAAGGATGTGGTCAAGCGCGGTGTGAGCATCGCGCGCCCCGTCTACGCCGCCCAGATCGCGCTCTATCAGGCCTACATGGACCTGCCCAACCCGGCGCTCTTCACCGCGCTGAACCGAGACACGATGGAATTGCACGCGGAACTCGTCCCCTTCGATGCCCGCCTTGCGCAGGAGATGTCGGATCGGGCCGTCACGGTTGTGCAGGCCTCGGCGGCGGGCGAATGGTTGCCCCGGATGGCCACCGAGCCCACGGCGGTCGTCTGTCGGGGCGGCATGGCTGGCGGCAAGTGGCACGCGCCCTGCGCATGGGCAGAGCGGTGCTGGAGGGGCGTCGGTGTCTGACTTCGTCCCCTCGGCCGCGCAGGCCGCCGCCATCGCAGAAGTCCGCGACTGGTTCGAGAACCGCACCGAGGATCAGCAGGTGTTCCGGCTCTTCGGCTATGCCGGGTCGGGCAAAAGCACGGTCCTGAAATTCGCCCTCGATGACCTCGGACTGTCGCCCCACCGCAGCGCCAAGGACGGCAGTTGCGTGCCGGGTGTCGTCACCGCGACCTTCACCGGCAAGGCCGCACTGGTCCTGAGCCGCAAGGGCACGCCCGCCCGCACCATCCACAGCCTGATCTATTCGGTGATCGAGTCGACCGAGGAGGAAATCGCCGCCGCTGCCGCCAAGGTTCAGGAGGCCGAGACCGCCGCACGCAGGCTGACCGGTTTCGACAGGACCGCGGCCGAGGCGGGGATCGAGGCGATGCGCCAGGCGCTGTCCTCGATGAAGCATCCCCGTTTCGCCCTGAACCCGCAAAGCGATGCCGCGGATGCGCGGCTGATCGTGCTGGACGAGGTGTCGATGGTGGGCGAGGAGATGGCCCGCGACCTGATGAGTTTCGGCAAGCCGATCCTCGTGCTGGGCGATCCCGGTCAGTTGCCGCCGATCAAGGGCGAAGGGGCCTTCACCCGGGACGCCCCCGACGTGATGCTGACCGAGATTCACCGTCAGGCGGCTGAGAGCGCGATCATCCGCCTCGCCACCATGGCGCGGATGGGGGAACCCATCGGGTTCGGGGTTTATGACGCCCATGTCGCCAAGCTGCGCAAGGGCGACATCACGCCGGATCAGGCGCTGCGCGGTGGGCAACTGATCTGCGGCTTGAACGCGACGCGCTTCCAGCTGAACAACGCGATGCGCGCGGCGGCCGGGCTCGGCGGGACATATCTTCCCACCGGCGGGGCGGAAAAGATCATCTGCCTGAAGAACGACAATTCGCTTGGCCTGATCAACGGCATGTTCCTGACCCTCGAGGATATCGTCGATGAGGGTAGCCTCTACTTTTCTGCCGTGGTGCATGACGAAGACGGACGACGTGTCACGCCGTTCGACAGCGACGGCCGTCCAGGCCGGTTGCGCATCTACAAGGGGCATTTCGAGGATCACGTCGCCTATGACGCCAAGCGCCATGACCGCGACTGGCGAGAAAAGCGTAAGCTGACCGAGGCGACCTTCGGCTGGGCGATCACCGCCCACAAGGCGCAAGGGTCACAATGGGAGAACGTGATCGTCTGGGACGACGGGCTCGGGCGCAGCGAGATCGACCGCCGCCGCTGGCTCTACACTGCCATCACCCGCGCCGAGCGCGGCCTCGTCCTCCTGGCGTGAGGGGGCGCGATGATCGATCTCAACGATGTCGCTATGCCGAAGGCACGCCACGATCTGGCTGCCGTGAAGGATCGGCTTGCCGCGACCGCAGGCGACTGGCTCCCCGGCATCTTTCCGGAGGCGCGGCTTGCGCGGGACCGTCGCTCCTTGCGCTGTGCCGACCTGTCCGGCCGCCCGCCGCGCAAGGAAGGGTCGTGCACCATCCACCTTGACGGGCCCTATGCGGGCTGGGGCTTCGACTATGCCACCGGCGAAAGCGCCGGGCCCATCGATCTGATCGCGCAGGCGACGGGGCTGAGCGACGGCGCGCTCTTCGACGAAGCGGCGCGGATTGCAGGGATGGAACGACCCACGCCCCGATCCACGCCACGCCCGAAGCCCGACCATTCAACAGAGATTGCCCGGCTGGTCGATGGCGCGCAGCCACTCTCCGGAACCGTGGGCGAGGCATACCTGCATGCGCGCGGCCTTACGGACCCGGGCTGCCAGGACCTTCTGTTCCACCCCGACCTGCCGGATTTTGACACGCGGCGTGGATGGCCGGGGCTGATCGCATTGCCTCGACTGGCGGACGGAACCCGTGCGCCGGGCATCCACAGGACCTTCCTTTTGGACGATGGCAGTGCCAAGGGCCCGGCTGGTAAGAAAATGCTGGGTTCGGTGGCCGATGCGGCCGTGCGCCTGTTCGCCATGCCTCAGGATGGCCATCTCGGCATTGCCGAAGGCATCGAGACCGCCCTGGCAGCGCATGCCCTGTTCGGGACCGCCGTCTGGGCGGCGCTGTCCGCGGATGGCCTCGCGCGCTTTCGCTGGCCCGAGGGCACGACACGGGTCACGATCTATGCCGATGCTGGCGATGCCGGTCGTCAGGCGGCTGCCACGCTCTCGGACCGGCTGAACCGGGCCGACATTCCGAACGAGATCGTGGTCCCGCTCCATGGCGACGACTTCAACGACGATCTCATGCGTAGCGCACGCGCTGAGGACTACGGCCCGCGTCAGGAGCTTCCGGCCGACGACCTGCCCGCCGCGATGGATCGCTTGCCATCTGCTGGCGACACCATCGCTGACCTGGTTGCCGCCGCAGATGCGCTGACCAACCCGCCCGATATCTCCGCCCTTGGCGAACTGCTCGGCCGCATTGCCCTTGCGCGGCTGGACCCGCTGCCCGCGCGCCAGATCCTTGCCCGCATCAAGACCACGACCGGCATCGCCATGTCGATCCTCGACAAGCAGCTGATCGAACTGGTGAAGCGCGTGAACGTCTCCGGCGATCCCCATGCGCGGATCGCCAAACCTGTCTGGTTCAACCGCCTGCGACAGGATCTGGTCGGAACGCCCGAGCGCAACGAGGCCAATGTCATCATCGCACTGACGTCCGACATCGCCTTCTCGGGCGTGCTGGCCTTCGACGACTTCTCCCAGGAGATCGTCGTGCGCCAACCGCTGCCGTGGAATACCGCGACCAGCCCTTTCCCTCGCCCCTGGGAGGATGCGGACGATGTCCGGACAGCGGAATGGCTGCAGCTGCGCGGGGTGAATGTCGCGCCGCTGGTGGTCGGGCGGGCCGTCGGCGCCGTCGCCCGCGAACACCGCATCCACCCCGTCCGCGACTGGCTGGAACACCTCCGCTGGGACGGCACGCCCCGGATCGAGACCTGGACCAGCACCTATCTCGGCGCTGCCCCGACCGCGTTCCACCATACCGTCGGCGCGCTCTGGCTCATCTCGGCCGTGGCGCGCATCTTCCGCCCCGGCGTGAAGGCCGATCACATGCTTATCCTCGAAGGGCCGCAAGGCGCGCGCAAATCGACAGCCATCAAGGTTCTGGCGGGCGAGGACTGGTTCACCGACGAACTGCCCGAGCTTGGGTCCAAGGATGCCGCCATCCACATGCAGGGCGTCTGGATCGTGGAAATCGCCGAACTCGACGCCATCGGTCGGGCCGAGGTCTCGCGCATCAAGGCATTCCTGACCCGCACCACCGACCGCTTCCGCCCGCCCTACGGCCGCTACACGGTCGAGGTCCCGCGCCAATGCGTCTTCGCGGGCACCGTTAACCCGGACACCTATCTGCGCGACGAGACCGGCAATCGCCGCTTCTGGCCGCTGCGCTGCGGGACCATCGACATCGCGGCGCTGGCCCGCGACCGGGACCAGCTCTGGGCCGAAGCCGTCCATCGCTTCCGCGAAGGCGCGATCTGGTGGATCGACGATCCGGCGATCCTTGCCGAAGCTGCTGCCGCGCAGGAAGCGCGCTATCAGGCGGATGCCTGGGATGCCCGTATCGACCGCTGGCTGACCCACGACACCCGCAGCGTCAATCGAGGTCACGCGGGCTATGAGGATTGGCAGGTTGAAGAGTTCGAACGTCCCGAGGCGATCCGCGACGTGTCTGTGGGCGAGATCCTTGAAGGTGCGCTCGGCATCGAGCCCGCGAAATGGACGAAGGGCGATCAGATGCGCGTGGGGGCCTGGCTGAAGTCGCGGGACTGGGAGAAATACCGGCGTCGGTCAGACAGCGCGCGTGAATGGCGCTATAGAAAACCGTCGACCGAATGACGAAACAAGAATGATGTAGGGCGGCCGGTTTCGGCCACCCACTTTTCTCGTGACATCGCGCCGAAGACCTCATCGATAGATGCGAAGGCTCTCGATCAGGCCAAGCGGATCGGTGCTGCGAGCAATCTCGATCGTCAGCCCGCTACGTCCCTTCATGACATCGCGTTTGACGTTCGCGATCTTGGATTCGGCATCCACGAAGTATTCCCGTGTCTGGAATTTCTTCTTTTCCTTGGAATGCCAAAGACAAGTCAGCTCATCCTCATCGACATACTTGGCCTGCTTGATGTCCTCGATGAAGGGCTCGTAGAACGCTTCAGGATGAGTATCGAAACCAATACGCTCGAGCCAGATCAGGATTGCGGCAAATGATGCCGGTCTCAGGCCCGTGAATCCGTAAACGGAGGTATCCCGTACTTTCGGGCGCCTGAACCGCGAGACCGCCGCGACCCCTGAGATCTTCAGCAGGTTCTCCGTTCCCATGTCGAAGACCATGCCACCGAGACTGGTATCGAGCGTGTCAAGCCATCCTTCGACCGAAACGGTTGCAATAACCTCGTCCTTCAGAAGTGCGCTGGTTTGGGCACGGGTCTTCGACGAGACTTGTGTGTCCCGCGCTCGCTCAAGCCCGTGCCAGAGTGCCTGAAGGACACGTTGCTCCACCTGGTTCTTCGGCGGGGCAGCCGACTTTGCGGCCTCTGCAGGTGTGCCAGACGGGATTGGCATCGCAGGAGCATTCCCATTGGGGTTGCCCGTGAGAGAAGTATCGCTGGTTGGCGCGCCGATCAGCGAGTTCAGCCGCCCCCAACTCTGTTCGCCATGGACGCGGGCGATCAGTTCGAGGGCTTGGCTGTGTCCGATCGTGAGATCGGGAGCGAGAGCCGACCTCAGGCGCTTCGCCTGGGCCTTGGCAATGTCGGAGGTGGCCGGAAGGCCGGTGAGTTGTTCATTCATGGCAAAACCTCTGCCTGAGGGTCGTCGAAGTCGAGGGCTCGGTCCATTGCCGCCACGAAGACCCCTGGGAAAGGTTGCCTTGTCGCGATCTTCGATGCGCATGTTCTTCATGGGGAAACCCGGACCGGAACGGCCATGCGCAGCACGCCGAGTAACATGGGCGTTGGCGATGCCGCACACAAGGGGGTGATCGTGCGGAGTTGTCGAAGAGCGTCGCAACAACCGCCCCAAGCGGCCGTGTTCACGTTTCGGGTTGGCCCTACCTCATTCCCTGACCCTACCTGACGGCTAGGTAGGGTCAGGGAAAACACAAAGATTTCAATCGTGTCCCTACTGGCCCTACTTGGTGCACCAACTTCCTTCCCCTTCCCATAGACATGTATGTCCCTAACCGGCTTCATCCCTCCTTATGCGTCGTAGGGAAAAAGGTTGGGACGAGTAGGACCGGTAGGGACAGCTTTGATTTCAAACGATGATTTGTGGCCCTACCTTGACCAGAAGTAGGACCAGGTTGGGTCGCCCGTCGGCAGAGCGCGTTTTCCTTGACCCGGCACACCTGACATGATTCCCTGCCCATGACCAAAGCCGAAGGCCCACGATCGAGGTGAGCCTTCATTATGACCCTGAACTCCGAAGTGCCGGACCCGCGCCTTGAACAAGGGCGCCTTCCCGTATCCTGCATCCTCGCTCTCGATCTCGGCACATCGACCGGATGGACGATCCGCGGTCATGACGCCCTGATCACCAGCGGCACCGTCTCGCTGCGTCCCGGCCGCTTCGACGGAGGTGGCATGAGATACCTGCGCTTTACCAACTGGCTGACCGAGATCGACCGACTGTCCGGACCAATCGCCGCGATCTGGTTCGAGGAAGTTCGCCGCCATGTCGGTACAGACGCTGCCCATGTGTATGGCGGTCTGATGGCCACCCTCACTGCATGGGCCGAACTGCGCGGCATTCCTTATCAGGGCGTTCCGGTCGGCACGATCAAGCGCCATGCCACCGGG
>Ga0209103_1000256_pt1 | contig 16492 bp, 18 predicted proteins | sample 4C3metaG_FD_184152 | JGI IMG/M metagenome (GOLD analysis project Ga0209103, IMG submission 184152) | Freshwater bacterial and archeal communities from Indian Creek, Illinois, USA - 4C3 metaG (SPAdes) (version 2) | ecosystem: Environmental > Aquatic > Freshwater > Unclassified | place: USA...
TCCCAGACGCGCCGCGGCACCGTCCAGGGCGGGCTGGTCGGCACAGCGCAGCAGCAGGCCGGTGTGGATCGCGCCGCGCGCCTCGAGGAACTGCGCCGGCAGTACAGCGAACTCCAGGAGGAGATCACCCGCGGCGAGCAGGCCGCCGGCGAACGCCAGCGCACCGAGCAGGAGGCCGCGGCTGGGCAGGCCGCCGAGGCCCGCCGTCGCCGCACCGCCGCGGACGCCGAGGAACTGCGCAAGGCACTCGACGACCGCTTCCGCATCAACAGCGAATACGACGACCGCGTCCGCCGCCTGCGCGAGGCCGAGGCCGCCGGCGGCATCACTGCGGCCGATCGCACCCGCCTCGAAACCCTGGCCCTGCGCGAGCGCGACGAGGCGCTGCGCCGCATCGAGGGTACCACGCGCCGCGTCGCATCCATCCCGCGCCCCGACCGCGAGGCCGAGCGCGAGATCAACGACATCATCCGCGAGCGCGAGCGGCTGATCCAGAACAACGAGAACGCCCAGGAGCGCTACACCCGCCGCCTGGAAACCCTCGGCCGGCTGGTGGAGCGCTCCGAGCGCATCGGCCAGCCGATCCCCGACGAGACCATCTCGCGCGAGGCCAATGCCGCGCTGGAGGAGCTGGAGCGCAGCCAGCAGCGCGTCCAGCAGGCCACGGAGCGGACCAGCAACACGGCGCGGGAACTTGGCCTGACCTTCTCATCCGCCTTCGAGGACGCGATCATCAAGGGCGAGAGTTTCAAGAAGGTGCTGCAAGGCATCCTGCAGGACATCGCCCGCATCGTGGTCCGGCGCACCATCACCGAGCCGCTCGGCACGGCGGTGACCTCCAGCCTGGCCGGCTTTGACTTCGGCTCGATCTTTTCTGGCATCGGCACGGCGCTGGGCGGGCTGTTCCGCGCCGATGGCGGGCCGGTCTCGCGCGGGCAGCCCTACATCGTGGGCGAGCGCGGGCCCGAATGGTTCGTGCCGAACCGCAGCGGCACGGTGCTGCCGAATGGCATGGCGCCGGGCGGCCCGGTGATCAATCAGAGCATCACCATCGATGCACGCGGCGCCGATGCCGGCGTCGAGGCGCGGCTGCGGGTGCTCTCGGCGCAGATCGTCCGCCAGGCCAGCGCGGCCACGCTCGACGCCATCCGCCGCGGCGGCAGTGCCACCAGCATCGTGCGGGGATAGGGTCATGACGGAATACGCCTGGCCGGCGGTGCTGCGCCCGAGCCGCCTCAGCTTCTACCTGCAGCACAACACGCTGCGTTTCGTCTCGCCCGTCACCCGCGCGACGCAGGTGCTGCGGCGCGAGGGGGCGCGCTGGGTGGCCGAGGCGAGCTTCGAGCCGCTGGGGCGCGTGCAGGCTGGCGTGATGGACGGGCTGCTGGCGGCACTGGCGGGATCCGCCAACACGGTGCGCATCTGGGATTGGCGGCGGGAATACCGCACCGGCGATCCGCGCAGCCAGGGCGATGTTCCGACCGGGCCCTACAGCTTCTCGGACGCGACGATCTTCACCGACGGCACCGGGCTGGTGGTGGGCTCGGGCAATCCGTCGCTGGCGGCGGGCGCGCCGCGCGGCGCGCTGTCCATCGTCACGCAGGGTTGGTGGCCCAGCACGGTGGCCGTGGGTGCCGGCGACTACATCGGGCTGAGTGGCCGGCTCTACATCGCCACTGCCGCGGTCGCCGCCTCGGGCGCGGGCACCGCCACCATCGCCATCGCGCCGCCGCTGCGCGCCGCGGTGGTGGTGGGCGAGCCGCTGATCCTCTCGCTGCCAAGCGTCCCCATGCGGCTGGTCTCCGACGATGAGGCGGCGAATCCGACGCGGCCCGGACCCTTCGCCGCCGTTACCATCCGCCTCGAGGAAGCATTGTGATGTCCGGCACCCCACGCCTCAGCAACCAGGCGGCGTCCGCCGCCACCGCGCCGATCGCCACGCCGGTGGTGCTGGTCGAGCTCGATTTCGCCACCGGGCCCTTTCGCGTTTGGACCGGGCTCGGGCCGCTCGACTGGGCCGGAAAGGTGTTCGAGGGCGCCGGCAGCATCGGCGCAATATCCGATGTGGAGGAGACGGTGGAGCTGCGCGCCGTCCGTCTCACCCTCGCGCTGTCGCCGGTGCCGCAGGAGGTGGTGGACATCGCCCTCGCCGAGCGCAGCTATCGGCTGCGGCCGGTCACGCTCTGGGGTGCCCTTCTCGACGCGCAGGGCGCCTTCGTGGCGGACCCGTTTCCGCTCTGGGCGGGTCTGATGGACACGATGGAGGTGACGGACGGCGCGGAGCCCTCCGTGGCACTGGCCTGCGAAAGCCGGCTGGTGGACCTCGAGCGCGCCGAGGTGCGGCGCTACACCGACGCCGACCAACAGGCCGAGTATCCCGGCGATCGCTTCTTTGAGTTCGTGCCAGCACTCCAGGAGGCGGAGATCCGGCTGCCGAACCAGTGAGCCGGCTGCCCGACTGGCCGGAGCGCCTGGCGGCGCTGGTCACGGCGGCGGAGCATCGGCCCTTCGACGCGGCGCGCTGGAACTGTGGGCGCTTCGCCATGGCGGCGGTGGTGGCCTGCACGGGCCAGCGACCCTCCTGGCGGCACCGCCCGACGCTGGCGCAGATGGCTGATACGGCCGGTTATCCGCGCGTGCCGGTGCCTTTCGCCCGCGCCGGCGACGTGGTGCTGGCAGCCGATCCCGATCGCCTCGGCGTCGTGCTCGACGCCGGCCGCGCCGCCTTCGTCGGACCCGCGGGCCTGCTCCGCCTGCCCATCACCGCCTGCACCATCGCCTGGAGGGTTGGCTGATGCCCGTCGCCATCCCCTTCATCGCCGCCGCCGCAGGGGCCGCCGCCTCCGCGGTCATTGGCGGCGGCGTCCTGGGCGCCGTGGCGGCCGCCGGTGCCGCCCTGGTGGTGTCCGCCGTGGGTGCCGCCGTCTTCCGCCCCAAGTCGCCCTCCGCCGCCCGCAGCGCCAACGTCACGCCAGGGACGGACACCGGCCCGGGCTCCGGCTTCGATCCCCGCACGCCAGGCGCCGGCCGCACCCAGTCCTTCCGCCAGCCCATCACCGAGCACCAGATCGTCTTCGGCCGCTGCCGCACCTCCGGCCCCGTGGTGTTCCTGCATTCCGCGACCGACGATGAGGGCCGCGCCGACGGCTTCCTGCATGTCGTCTTGGTCCTGGCCGCCCATCGCGTCCGCGCCATCGGCGAGGTGTTCCTCAATGGCACCGCCTCGACCGATGCCAAGTTCGCCGGCCTGCTGCGCATCGACCGCGCGCTGGGCGATCCTGGCCAGGCCGCCAATGCCAACCTCGTCGCCGACACGGGCGGCCAATGGACCGCGGCGCATCGCGGCCAGGGACGCTCCTATCTCGCCGTGCGGCTCAAGCTGCGGCCCGAGGCCTTTCCCTCCGGCGCGCCCAGCCTCTCCGCCATCGTCGAGGGGGCGGACACCATCCTCGATCCCCGAACCGGCGCCACCGGCTGGTCCGACAATCCCGCGCTCTGCCTCGCCTGGTACCTGACCTCGCCCTTTGGGTGGCGCGCCGCCTGGGCCGATATAGATCTGCTGGCGCTGATGGCCGCGGCCAACATCTGCGACGAGATCATGGGCCGGCGCGATGGCACGGCCGAGCGCCGCTATACCGTCAACGGTGCCGTCACCCTCGGCGAGGGCAAGATCGCCATCACCCGCAAGCTGGTCGCTGCCATGGCCGGCGCCTTGGTCGTGAGTGGGGGGCGCTTCTACATCCATGCGGGTGCGCCCGCGCTGCCGGCCGCGACACTCACCTCCGACGATCTGCGCGGCGACGTCACCATCGTCGGCTCACGGCCGCGGCGCGACCTCTTCAACGGGGTGCGCGCCGTCTATGTCGAGCCGGCCGCGGCCTGGCAGCCAACCGATGCGCCGCCGCTGCTCGCCAGCAACTACGTCACCGAGGATGGCGGCGAGGCGATCTACCGGGACATGGAGTTCCCGCTCACCACCTCGGCGGCGACGGTCCAGCGCCTGATGAAAGTCGAGCTTGAGCGCAACCGCCGCCAGCGCGAGGTGGCGATGCAGGCCAACCTCTCGGCGCTGCGGCTGCGGCCCTGGGATGGGGTGACGGTGGCGCTGGAACGCCTGACGCCTTTCCCGGCGCGGGTGACGGGCTGGGCGCTGGCGCCGGATGGCGGGGTGAACCTGCAACTGGCCGAGGAGGATCCGGCCGTCTGGGCGTGGAACCCGGCGACGGATGAGCGCGCCACGGGACAGAACCCTTCGGTGGTGCTGCCCAATCCGGGCGTGATCGCCGCGCCGGCCGCCATCCTGGTGGAGACTCCGCTCGGGACGTCATTCACGGCGATTGCGGTGTCATGGTCGGCGGTGGGTTCAGCCTATCTCGCCGGCTACGAGATCGAGTTCCGCCCCAGCTCCGTCGCGGTCTGGCAGGGCTACGCAGGGGGCTTCGGCGCCACCGCCGTCGCCATCCCCACCGCGGAGCCCACCGCCTTTCGCGTGCGGGCCCAGGCGCGCAGCGGTGCGGTGTCAGGCTGGCGGGAGGCGCTGGTGCCGGCCGCCGCGTCAGGTCTGGCTGCAACGGGCATCGCCGGCGGCGTGCGCCTGTCGGGCGGCTTTCCCGCGGATGGGGTGCGGCTGCAGGTGTTCGAGGCGAGCAGCGCCAGCCTGTCCGCGGCCGTGAAGCTCGCCAGCGAGCCGACCGCACTGCCCTGGGACCGCACCGGCGTCACCACCGGCCAGACCCGCTGGTACTGGCTCCGCAGCGTGTCGGCCGAGGGCAACGTCTCGGCCTTCGCTGGCCCGGTCACCGCCACCGCCCTCTGATCGGAGACTCGGAAAAAATGCCGGCACGCATCGATGACCTGCTGGTCCTCAACGCCAACCTCAACAAGACCGACTTCGCCAAGTACCTGCGCGACCGCGAGGCGGTGCTGCCCAACGACTTCGGCGGGCTGGGCGATGGCGTGGCGGATGATCGCACTGCCATCCAGGCGGCCTTCGATCGCGCCGGCGCGGACCAGAAGTTCGCGATGATCCCGCCCGGCACCTGGAACGTCTCCGGCACTGTCACGCTGCCGGGCGGGGCGCGCGGGCTGATCATGCAGGGCACCATCCGCTACACCGGCACCGCACCGACCTCCGTGTTGGTGCTGGGCGATGGCGGCACCATCCGCAATGGCGAGAAGCTCTACACGGGGCTGAACGTGATCCGGCAGACGATCTCCGACTGGTCGTCCGAGGCCGATATCGGCATCACCGTGCGCAACGTCGATGCCTCGCAGATCGAACTGCGCCGCGTGGAAGGCTTCACCATCGGCATGCGCACGCTGGGCGACGGCCGCGGCGTGGAGGACAGCACCTTCACGCTGGGGCGCATCGTCAACAACCGCATCGGCCTCGACATCTGGTGCGCCACCGCCACCGCCTGGAACACCTCCATCCGCTACTACGGCGGCCACTTCGCCCAGGCGACGGGGGTGAACGCCGCGCAGGACCGCTTCGGCGTGCGCTTCGGCAATGAGGCCGGCGCCTACACCAACCACAACCGCCACGTCTTTGACGCGCCGAACTTCGAGCTGCGCCAGGCCGGCAGCAACATCGCCATCCCCTTCCTGAACCAGACTTCGGGCAGCGCCATCATCGCGCGCAACATGCGCATGGAGGCGTGCTCGCCGCTGGCAGCGCGGCACACCGCCGGGGCGCAGGATTGCGAGTACGATATCGCCTGGACCAACACCTACCTGGTCGGCATCGACTACACCGCGACGGCGAACCGCTGCGGCAATGCGGTGATCAATCGGCACCGGGCGCCGGCGTCGCGCTTTCAGCGCTTTCTCGCCGGCGTGCCCAACACCCGGGTGGCGGCCTTCCGGCAGTCGGCGACCGAGGTCGGGGTGGAGGGGCTGATCACCATCGCCACCTCCACCACCACCGCGACCTTCATGGCGGATTTCTGCTTCAACGGGCTGACCGACCTGACGCCGACCGACCGGGCGGTGACGCTGGCGGCGAACCGTGGGCTGGGGTGGATGCTCGACACCTCCCAAGCGAAGGAGTTTGCGCTGGCGCATTGGCTGACGAGCGGCGCCTCGGGCGGGCGGTTGTTCGTGCGGGTGTTCGATGGCGCAGGGAATGTGCGGGAGGACATCGCGGGCGACGTGCTCGCCTCCATCACCACCATGCAGTGGAACGGGCCGGCCAAGGGCTGGAATGCCGGCGCGCCGATGGATGATGCGAACTTCAATCGGAGGCAGACCATCCGCGTCGGTGCGTCGGTCGCCTATGCGCAGGTGGGGGTGATCGGCTTCGACGGGCCGATCGACCTCCAATCGCTGCGGCTCTACGGGCTTCCGGAAGCCGCGCCCGCGGTACTGAACGGAACGCCGCTGCTGACGGGGGCGCTGTTCGGCTCCGGGCGGCGGGAGTTTGCCGCGGAGGTGTCCTGGGATCTGCCCAGCCTGGCGCCGGGGGCGACATCGCTGCTCGACGTCACCGTGAACGGGGCGCGGGCCGGTGACTTGGCGCAAGCGTCGCTGGTGTCGTCCACGCGGTTCATCGAGCTCGACGCCGCTGTGTGGTCGAACAACACGGTGCGGGTGATGGCGCGGAATATCTCGGGCGCGACGTTCGATCTCGCGGCGGCGACGCTGTCAGTGGGGGTGACGAAGCGGCGGCTGCCGTGACATGCCTGCAAGCGGCACGGCACGCCGCTCGCCACCTAGCGTCAACTCACCGCCGCCCCACCAGCATCCGCAGCTTCTCCAGCGCAACCCGCTCGCTCTCCTTGTAGTCCACCGTCCCAGCAAACCGCCCCTCCGCGTCGAGTAGGAAGGTGCTCGCGGAATGGTCCATCGTGTAGCCACCGCCCTCCAAGGGGACGCGGCGGTAGAACACGCGAAAGCTGTTCGCCGCCGCGGCGATCTGCGCCTCGGTACCAGTCAGTCCGATTATCCTGCGGTCGAAGGCCTCCAGATAGGCGGCCATGGCCTGCGGCGTGTCGCGTTCCGAATCCACGCTGACGAAGACCCACTGGATGCGATCCGCATCCGGCCCCAGCGCCTCGATGAAGCCCGTCATCTCGGTGAGCGTGGTCGGGCAGACATCGGGGCAATAGGTGAAGCCGAAGAACACGGCCATCGGCCGGCCGCGGAAGTCGCGCTCGGTCACCGCGCGCCCGCGATGGTCGGTCAGGCTGAAGGGCCCGCCGATCGCCAGTGTCTGTGGCCCGGTCGCGCTGCGCGGCGGCGCCAGTGGACCATCGGAGACAAGCCACCCGCCGGTCGTGGCCAGCAGCAGAAAGCCCAGGACGCCAACGGCGCCCCAGGTCACCCAACGGATGATGCGCAGCATCGGCCGGCTCAATGGCCCTGGTGCGGCCCGGTGCCGCGCGCACCGGGTGCCTCGACGGCCAGTTCGACCGCGACCCGCCCGGCGCGCTCGAACACCAGCGTCACCGGCACGCGGGCACCCTGTTCGAAGCCCCCCTGCGGTCCCACCAGCATCAGGTGCAGGCCGCCGGGGGCGAGCCGCACTTCCCCGCCAGGCGGCAGCGCGATGCCGCCGGCGATCGGGCGCATGCGCATGATGCCGTCGGTGACGGACATCTCGTGCAGTTCGACGCGCGTCGCGCGCGGCGTCTCGGCGGAGACCAGGCGATCCGGCGCGGCGCCGGTGTTGCGGATGACCATGTAGCCGGCGGCGGTCGGCGCCGCGGCACCGACGGCGCGCGTCCAGGGACGGTCGATGGCCAGGTCCCCGGCACGGAAGTCGTGCGCGGCGAGCGGGGCGCCCAGGAAGGGCAGGGAGACGAAGGCGGCGCCGGTCATCAGGACCGCGCGCAGAAGGGTGCGACGCATGGAAGGTTTACTCCGACAGGGGATGGAACGGCCCCGCGCCAGGCGGGGCGGGCTTCAGCCGAGGGTCGGAGCGGCAGGCGGCGCGCGGGCCGGCGGTGGCGCCCGCGCCGGCGGCAAGGGCGATGCGCCGGCGACGGCGGCGCGGGGCGCGGCCGTCGTCGTCCAGGCCGGCATCGGCAGGACGACAGGGGTCGGCGGCGGCGCATCCGCCGCATCGGGCAGGCGGCACAGCGGGCAATGCGCCACGGCCGTGGCGTCCGGCGCCTGCTCGGGCGCCTGCTCGGGCGCCTCCGGCGCAGGCAGGCCGGACGGCAGGCACAAGGTCGCGCGCAGCATGCCGTCGAAGGCAGCCCTGTTCAGCGCCGCGAAGGCCGGCAGCGGCGCCAGCAGCCGTGCCACCATGCCCAGCAGCACCAGGACTGAGATTGGCCCCCGCAAGGCGCGCCAGATGTCCCTCATGCCGGGCGCGGCCCCCAGAGGATGATCGCAGCGCCGGCCAGCATGACCGCGCTGCCGGTCAGGTCCCAGCGATCGGGCGCTATGCCCTCGACCACCCGCAGCCACACGAGTGTCGCCGCGATGTAGACGCCGCCATAGACCGCATAGGCACGGCCGGCGTGCTCCACTTCGACCAGGGTCAGCAACCACGCGAAGGCGATCAGCGCGGCGACGCCCGCGGCCGCCCACACCGCCGAATGGCCCAGCCGCAGCCACGCCCAGAAGGCGAAGCAGCCGGCGATCTCCGCCAGCGCGGCCGCGGCGTAGATCGCGACCGTCCTCATCGCCGGGCGGGCGCCTCGGCGACCTCGATGCCCGGGGTGCAGGCCTGCCGGGTCAGCCAGGGCCAGGGATTCTCCGCGCGCCCGTCGCGGCGCAGCTCGACATGCAGGTTCGCCCCGGTGGTGCGGGCGGTGCGCCCCACCACGCCAAAATCCTGGCCCGCCGCGACCGGATGCCCGGCCGCCACGCCGGGCGCGAAGCGTGCCAGGTGGGCGTATCGCGCGCGGGAGCCGTCGGCGTGCTCGATCTGGATCATCAGGCCGTAGTCGTAGTAGCGGCCGGCGAAGACCACCACGCCGTCGCTCGGCGCCACCACGGGCATGCCGATCGGCGCGCGGATGTCCACGCCGGGATGCGGCCTGCCGTGGCGCGAGCCGAAGCCGGAGGAGAATTCGCCCGCGACCGGCATGGTCGCTGGACCGGGGGCCGCGAGCGCGGCGGACCCGGTGCTGACAGCGAAGGCGAGACCAAGGATCAGGGAGGGACGATGGATCATGGCGCGGTCCGTGCCTTGACCCGCTCCGGAAGGCAACCCCGGAGCTTCAGCCACGGGGCGCCGTGCCCGGCGGCAGCAGCGGGCGGACCAACGCAGAGAAGCGCTCGAAGCTCTGCACGCCGCGATGCACCTGGCCGTTGATCACGAAGGACGGCGTCGCGTTCACGCCGAACTCGCGCTCGCCCTGCAGGCGCATGACCACGATCGGGTCGGTGAAGCCGCGATCGGTCATGCAGGCGTCGATGCGCGCCGCGGGGATCCCGGCGAGAGTGCCGGCGCGGCGCAGCCAGGGGCCCGCATCCGGGCTGTGCGCCCAGCTCTCCTTGTTCGCATAGAGCATGGAGATCAGCGCCTCGTAGCGCTCCGGCCCGCCGCAATGGACCATCGCCGCCGCCTCGAGCGCCACGCGGTCGAGCGGGAAGTCCCGCATCACGAAGCGGACCAGCCCCGGCTCGATGAAGGTCGTGCGGATGCGCGGGAAGATCGTCGTGTGGAAGTTCGCGCAATTGCCGCAGGTCAGGGAGTGGTACTCGATGACCGCAACCGGCGCGTCGGCGCGGCCGATGACGCGCTCGCCCGGCAGGGGGCGCGGCGTGTCGGGGCCGGGCGCCGTCGGCTCGAAGGCCCGGGGCCCGGGCGCCTGCGCGAATGCGGCCGCCGCGGGGACGGAAAGCGCGACGGCGAGCGCCGCCCGGCGGGTCGTGGCGTGGGACATGGGTGGTTCCTCCGGTTCAGGGATGTTGGTCATTGCGGCTGCGCCTGTGGCGACGGCACGCGGAAGCTGGTCAGCACCAGCAGCGTGACGCCGCAGACGATGGCGACATCGGCCATGTTGAAGGTCGGCCAGTGCCAGCCACCATAGTGCGCGTCGATGAAGTCAGTGACCGCGCCGATGCGCAGGCGGTCGAGGATGTTGCCGAGCGCGCCGCCGATGATGAGGCCGATCGCCGTCGCCTCCGTCCGCGACGCCGCACGCCGCAGCCAATGCAGCAGCCAGGCGACCACCGCGAGCTTGATGCCGACGAGCAGCCAGACCGCGCCGGCGGCACTTTCGGCGAACATCCCGAAGGTGACGCCGGTGTTGAAGCCGAGCCGCAGGTTCAGCACCGGCAGCAGCGTGATGCCCTCGCTGTAGGGCGGCCAGAGCGCATCCAGCGCCCAGGCCTTCGTCGCCTGGTCGATGACCGCTGCGATTGGTGCCGCGATCAGGCCGAGGCGCCGCAGCGCACGGGGCGCGGGCGTGGTCATCCCAGCCGTGCCAGCCATGGAAATGCCTCCAGGATCCAGATGGCGAGACGGGTCATCTCGCCGGTTGCGATGGCCAGGCCGGCGGCGACCATGACGACGCCGCTCGCGACCTGCAGGATGCGCCCCAGGCGCCCGAGCCGCCGCGCCCGCGCCATCGCAGCCGGCAGATAGAAGGCCGCCAGCAGGAACGGCACGCCGAGGCCGAGCGCATAGGCGGCGAGCAGCCCGACCCCGGCGCCGGGCGTCAGCGCCGCGGCCGTCAGCACGCCGGCCAGCACCGGCCCGATGCAGGGCGTCCAGCCGAAGCCGAAGGCGACGCCGATCAGCGTGGCGGAGAGCGGGCCGCCGCCCTCGCCAGGCGGCCTGAAGCGCAGGTCGCGCATCAGCGGCGCCACGCGCAGCAGGCCCATCTGCACCAGCCCCATCGCCGCGATCAGCAGGCCGGCGACGATGGTGAGCTCGTAGGACCAGCGCCGCAGCAGCCCGCCGATGACTGTCGCGCCGAGGCCCAGCAGCACGAAGACCAGTCCGAAGCCGAGCACGAAGAAGGCCGAGAGCCGGAGCGCCCGCCAGCGCTCCGCCCGTGCGGTGGCGAGGTCGGTCCCGGCCACCCAGGCGACGTAGCCCGGCACCAGCGGCAGCACGCAGGGCGAGAGGAAGGAGACCAGCCCCCCGCCGAAGGCGAGGAACAGGCCAAGCAGGGAGAACTCGAGGGTCACCAATGCCCCCGCCTCGCGCCGCAGCCTTCGTCCATGGACACTACATCATTCCCATGATCAGGCCGTCGGCGATCCGCTTCTGCCTGTCGTCCAGCGCCGCATGGAGCGGCCCGGCGGCGGCCCTGACGCGGCGCAGCGCCTCGAGATGCGACGCCATCATCCGCTCGTGCAATTCGAGGCGTTGGGGCAGCGGCACCGCCTGCGGCCCTGCCCGCATCATCGACATCATCATTGGGTTCATCTGCTGGTGCATGTCGGCCATCGCCTGTGCACTCGATCCGCGACAACTTCATGCGGGCCTCCACGCGAGCAGGCGGAGCGCGTTGAGTGTAACGAGCACGGTGGCACCTGTATCGGCCATAATCGCCGGCCATAGGCCGGTGATGCCGAGCATCGTCGTGAGCAGGAACACCGCCTTCAGACCTATCGCGACCGCGACGTTCTGCTTCACGTTCGCCATGGTGGCGCGCGACAGGGAAACGAGTTCCGCCACGCCCGTCACACGATCCTTCAGCACGGCGGCGTCGGCCGCTTCCAGCGCGACGTCGGTGCCGCCGCCCATCGCCACGCCGACATCGGCCGCCGCAAGCGCCGGCGCGTCGTTGATGCCGTCGCCGACCATCACCACCGCGCCCCGCTCGCGCAGCTTCGCGATCTCCCGCAGCTTGTCGTCGGGCAGCAGTTCCGCCTTGGCGTCGAGGCCGAGCGATATGGCGATCGCCTCCCCCGTACGGCGGTTGTCGCCGGTCAGCATCACCGGCCGCACGCCGAGCGCGGTGATCGCGGCGATCCCGGCCGCGGCATCCGCGCGCGGCTCGTCGCGCAGCGCGACCAGCGCGGCCACCGTGCCGCCGGCCAGCACGACAGACACCGTCTTGCCCTCGCCCTGGAGCCGCTCCAGCTCCGCCTCCAGCGGGCCGAGCGCGGCATTCGATTCGCGCGCATGGCGCGGGCTGCCGATGCTGACCTGCACGCCGCCCACAGTGCCGGCCACGGCGCGGCCGGGGATGGCCGACTGCGCTTCGGCCGCCGGCACCGCGACGCCGCGCGCCGCCGCCTCGGCCACGATCGCCTTGGCGAGCGGGTGGGAGGAGCCCTGCTCGACGGCGGCGGCAAGCGCCAGCACCGCCTCCATCGTGCGACCCTCGGCCGGCAGAATGTCGGTGACTCGCGGGCGGCCTTCGGTGAGCGTGCCGGTCTTGTCGAAGGCGACGGTCTTCGCGCTGCCGATCGCTTCCAGTGCCGCGCCGCCCTTGATCAGCAGCCCTCGCCGGGCGCCGGCCGACAGGCCGGATGCCATGGCCGCCGGCACCGAGATCACCAGCGCGCAGGGGCAGGCGATCAGCAGCACCGCCAGGCCGCGATAGATGCTGGTCCACCAGTCCCAGCCGAACAGGAAGGGCGGCAGCAAGATCACCAGCAGCGAGATGATCATCGCCCCGGGCGTCCACCAGGCCGAGAAGCGCTCGGTGAAGCGCTGCGTCGGCGCGCGGGATGCGGTGGCGTCCTCCACCATGCGGATGATGCGCGCGATGGTGTTGTCGGACGCGGCGCGCGTCACGCGCACGCGGATGGCGCCCTCGGCGTTGATGCTGCCGGCAACCACGGCCTCGCCGGGGCCGCGGGAGACGGGGACGCTTTCGCCCGTCACAGGGCTTTCGTCGAGGGCGGAGGTGCCTTCCTCGATCAGGCCGTCGCAGGGAACGCGATCGCCGGGGCGGATGAGCACCAGGTCGCCGACCGCCAGGCGGTCCGCCGGCACCTGCTCGGTCGTGCCGTCCGGCCGCAGCCGCAGCGCGGTGCGCGGCATGAGGTCTGCCAGGGCGCGGATGCCGTCGCGCGCCCGACCGGCGGCAACGTTCTCCAGCAATTCGCCCACGGCGAAGAGAAGGACGACGACGGCGGCTTCCTCCGCCGCGCCGATGATGGAGGCGCCGATTGCCGCCGTGACCATCAGCGTCTCGATGCTGAAGGGGCTGCCGGCGCGGGCCAGGGCGATGGCGCGGCGGCCGAAGGGTACCAGCGCGACGGCTGTCGCGGCGAGGAACAGCGGGTAGGTCAGCCGATCCGGCAGGACGAGGGACAGCGCATGGGCGCCGAGCACCAGCGCGCCGAGCAGCCAGACGAGCTTCGCCTTGCCGGTCGCCCACCAAGGCTTCGCGGCGGCGGCGGGGTCGTCATGGCCGTGGCCGTGCCCGGCAGGCGCCGCGGCGTCGGCGCGGCCGTGATCATGGCCATGGTCGTGGTGGCCGCAGGCAGCCGGTGCCCCGGCCGGGGAGGGCGGCACTGCGGCGTCATCGAGCCGCCTGGCCGCATAGCCGAGCGCGCTGACCTGCGCCTCCACCGCCTCGGGCCGGCCGGTGGCGTCGAGATCGAGCGTCAGGCGCTCGGCCATGAGGTTCACCTCGACAGCCGAGACGCCCGGCAACCGTTCCACGGCCCTGGTCACCTTGGCGACACAGGAGGCGCAATCCATGCCCTGCACCCGCCAGGTCAGTTTCGTCGCAGCGCCCATGATGCCCGTCCGATGATCCTCGGATGGGGCTATAGGACCTCTAGCGACTGGAGGTTCAAGCCCTTTTGTGCGAAGCGCGTCAGGCGGGGCGGGGCCCGGTGAACCGCATGAAGGGACGGTGCGCACCGCTGCCGAAGGCGGCGGCGATGGCGGACAGACGCATGGGACGACACTCCGCGGGCTGGATTGAGGAACGCGTCGAAGGCGGTGAGGAACACGCCCTACGGCAGCGGGATGCCGAACAGCAGTTCCAGCGCGATGGCCGTGCCGATCAGTTCCGCGAGGTCGGTGGCGCAGATCGCCACCTCGGTGAACAGCCACAGCGGATAGTCGATCACCTTGGGGGAGCGCTCACGGCAGAGCTGGGCAAGGTTGCGCCCGGTGGAGACGCCGATGCGCACGCACAGCGCCTGCAGCAGGATCGCCATCAGCGAGGAGGTCAGCGCGACCGCCAGCAGCGTGCAGCCGAAGGCCGAGCCGCCGGCGAGCGAGGTCGCCCAGTTGCCCGGGTCCATGTAGCCGACCGCGATCAGGTAGCCCGGCCCCATGAAGGCGAAAAGCTTGCGCAAGAACCGGCCCGCATTGGGCACGGCGACGCTGCGGTGCACTTCCGGAAGGCTCGGCAGACCTGCGGGTGCGGGTGGAGCGGCAACCTCGGATGGCGCTGTGACGCTCGACCTCCAAAATTTAGCATTGGCTAAATCATAGCGAGGCGACTATCGCGAATGTCAGGCAGAGGCCGTATGGTCCAGCATGACTCGCGCCTCGCCACGTTCCCTACCCCCTCCGGAAGACCAGGCGGCCCGTTTCGCGCAGCAGCGTGAGGCTGACCGTTCGGCGATCACTGAGGATTACGTCGAGCTCATCGCCGACCTCCTCCAGGAGGAAGGCGAGGCGCGTGCCGTGGATATTGCCCGACGCATGGGTGTCGCGCAGGCGACGGTCGCTGCGACGGTCGCGCGGCTGCAGCGCGACGGGTTGGTGGAGACCAAACCCTACCGCGGGCTGTTCCTGACGCCAGCCGGCCAGGCGGTCGCATCCGCGGCGCGGGTGCGGCACGAATTGGTGGTCCGGTTCCTGTTGGCGGTGGGCCTCGACCCCGAGACGGCGGAGGCTGATGCCGAGGGGCTTGAGCACCATGCCAGCGACAAGGCCCTCGCCGCCTTCGCCCGCTTTCTCGCCAAGCATGAGGCTGGCAGGACGTGAGCGCGACCTACTCGATCGGCGACCTCGCACGCGCCACGGGCGTCAAGCCAACCACGATCCGGTGGTATGAGCAGGAGGGGTGGCTCCCACCGCCGGGCCGCACCGAAGGCGGCCACCGAGCCTACGGCGCTGCGCATCTTCGACGACTCGGGTTCATTCGCCACGCGCGCGAGCTGGGCTTCGAGAGCGACGCGATTCGCGCCTTGCTCGACCTGGCGGGCAAGCCTGATGCCGATTGCGGTCAGGCGCATGCGCTGGCCACCGCGCAGATCGGCGAGATCGACGCGCGGCTGCGGCGGCTGACGGCGCTGCGCGCGGAGCTTCAGCGCATGGCGACGAGCTGCGAGGGCGGCGTGGTCGGGGAGTGTCGGATCATCGAGACACTTGCAGACTTCGCGCACGGACCTTGCGAGGATCCAGCACACGGGATGCGGTGACCCTGCAGCCTCTGGTGTGCGTCATCCCCAGCGAAGGTTGGATTCCGGTTCCCACTGCTGCTCCAGTCGGTTTCCCAACCTCACGTTTCCCCTTCCGCGACGGCGCCGTGAACCGCAGGTTTCCTGGGGTTTTGCTGTGGCGGCTTGAGGGTTGGAGAACGCAATGACCCCGGAAATCGCTCTCTGGACCGCCCAAATTCTCCAGAGCTTGGGGGTGGCCCGATTTAACCCTCAAGCTTTATCTCATTGATATGATGAGAATTTTTTCGCGCTGAGCTTGGGGGATTCCACAAGCCGACCGCCCGGGCAAACGCTACCGGAGAGGGAAAATCCGGCCCTGACCCCCCAACCGATCATCCACCCGATCCAGGGGACACGACCACTTGCGACAATGGCCTTTCCCGCCCTTTCCCCGCGGGCGACCAGCGCTACGGCAGTTCCCTCTCGGTCAGTGAAGGGAGTCTTCGGCACCTCTAGCCTTGATCATCGCGGTTTTCTCGAACGAACCCAGGGCGCCGGCCACACCGAGGATCCATCCCTCCACCTGGGCAACCGTCCGATCCGGGGCGTTCAGGCGGGGCTGCAGGAAAGCTGCGAGGCTTCCATCCCTGTCCGCCATCGCCAGCCAGGCGGCGATGCTGAAGGCGTCGTGCTGGTCGCCCGTGCGTCCATCCCGCGCGAAGCCGCGGCTCCAGAGGGCGGGATAAACCTCCGCGATTGCGGAGCGGCCGGCGGGCACGTCCCATCCGTCATAGGGCCAGAAGTGCACGCGCGAGCCCAGCCGCTGGCGCAGGAAGCGCAGCCAGGGGATGCCGGCATGGGTCGACTTTGCCACCGAGCCCTGCACGTCGAAATGGAACACCGATTTCGCGCTGCCCGCCCGCAATTCGGTCAACCGCCGCCAGCGCGCGTTGCCCTGGCGCGCCGCGCCATTGCCGACGGCCCCATCGCGGACGAAATCGACGTAGGTGTGATCCCCATCAGTCGGCCAATGGCGCTGGAAATCGTCCAGGAAGGTAGGCCAGTCCGGCAACAGCCCATGCACCTCGAAATACCGCAGCGGGAAGGAGAAGCCGTGGTCGATGCCGACCAGCGTCGGCACATCTTCGGCCAGGCGCTCGGCGAGCCATTCTGCAATGCCGCGCCGTGTCCAGTATTTGCGCGGCGAGGGCGGGGGCGGAACCTCTGTGGGCGTAGCGTCGCCCTCGGCCAGGTAGACGCGCAGCCCCTTAAGGCTGGCGGT
>Ga0209103_1000257_pt1 | contig 16471 bp, 17 predicted proteins | sample 4C3metaG_FD_184152 | JGI IMG/M metagenome (GOLD analysis project Ga0209103, IMG submission 184152) | Freshwater bacterial and archeal communities from Indian Creek, Illinois, USA - 4C3 metaG (SPAdes) (version 2) | ecosystem: Environmental > Aquatic > Freshwater > Unclassified | place: USA...
CGAGGCTTATCTATATCATCAAAATGACAGCATACCGCGTCCCGAACATTTGCCCTTATCTCATCCACACTCTCACCTTCTGTGAATATAGCGTGGCCGAGGGCTCGCGCTGTGTAACCACCTTCAGGAGCTTCCTCGATTATGAAAATAATCTCTTGGTTCAATGCTCATCCCTCTCTTCTCTGCTTATTCTGTCCTTTACTCTCTCAACTATAACATACCGCCTCGGGAGAACCTTGATCATACTAGAGCCAAGCAACTTTGCTGATACCACGGCAATCATCTTGCCGATATTATAGCCAATGCGCCGCCGATTAGCTACAGAAATCAGCTTCAGAGATGCAATACTAAAGCAATAGGCTCCGCCCCTGGTGCTCGTCCCTCAACAAAGCCGTGTGCAGACAAAATTGCGCACAGCTCTTTGCCGCTAAGTACGCGCAACTTACCCACGCGCTACCTCAATATGGGTTACAAAAATCTCTCCCCGTAGCCGGGAACCAATTTCTTCAGATGAAGCTGTTTCAAAGAATAGCTCCACTGCTTCCAGTAAATTTCTCCGCGATTGTTCCACTGTATTCCCTTGGCTCGCAATATCAAGTTCCGGACATAGAGCTACATAACCAGCGCCTTCATGTTCGATAATAGCTGTTAGTATCATTACGCCGTTCCTCCTAAACCAATTTCTAACATAATTATACGCTAAGCTTCAAGCGCCTTCAAGTGGCTGTAGCTAACTCTATGCCTCCTGTACAGCGTCCCTATGTTCCGTGGTAAGTGCCAAGTCATCAGAGTCAAACTCCCTGCATTTGCAAATTAGAAGCAAAAGGCTCCGTCCCTGGTGCTTGCCTGGTGCCTGGTGCAACTGAATCCCCTAGCGCAACTCACAGCATGCCCTAGTCCTAAGGCCTGCTGCTGCCGCGTAAACGACAAAATGGTCCTCCCGCGCCCCCTTACCTCGCCCAGTTATCACGAGCACATCGGTAGCGCCACTCTGCACCGCTTCCTCAACTACATACTGAATAGCCGGTTTATCCACCACCGGCACCATTTCCTTGGGTATAGCCTTCGCAGCCGGCAGCATGCGCGTGCCAAAGCTAGCGGCCGGTATCACAGCGCGGGTTATTGTCATGGATTCACTTCCTAGCGGTTGTTGTGTTAGATTTGCGAGGCACTGTCGGTGGAGGAAGCAATAGGCTCCGTCCCTAGCGTCACCGGCACGCTCTGTGCGCTCCAGAACTGAAAGATAATCCCTGCGACTATTAGAACAGTGCTTGGCAAATCTACTGGTGACCAATTTCTCTGCCCTTGCAGCAGTGCAATGGCGGCACCTGCAAGCAGGCCCCCCGACACACCTGTGTAAAGAATAACAACTGGTTTTACCAGCAACACTGCACATATAGCTAGCGCCAACGTGCCTACCAAGATCACCGCGCTATCGCTGCTATATATTGACCCTATAATAAATCCGACCGCCCCAGAATGCAAAAAAACTCCTACTTTGTACGCAAAGTAGCTTACGTAGGCAAAGGCAACACCGAGCAGCAGCGAAACAAATATGCCGCTCGTCGGGGTAACCCCCGCTCCTTGTGCGCCCACATATCCCAACGCAGCCCCCAAAACAAAGCCGCCAAGCGCGAGTATAAATCGGAATATTCGGTAGCCGCAAAAGCAATGCCCCAGCCCAAGTAAAAGCCCCACAACTGCGATGATCCTCAATTGTTGAGCGCCAAATAACAGTGTGAGATCATTGAGGCCCATTGGCATTTCCTCCTGGATGTAATATTAGCGGGGCTGTCCGGTCGCGTTTGCATGCTGCAGTCGGCTGAGCTTAATGCCACAGACAATACAACGGTTTGAAAGTTAAAAGCAATAGGCTCCGTCCCTGATGCATAGAGATGCAACACGAAAGCAATAGGCTCCGTCCCTAGCGCTACCTGGTGCTTGGCGCGAGGTGTTTAGCGAGAAGCTCCAGAACTTGTTCCCGCATATCCGGTCTGCTTAGGGCCATGCCGATGTTGGCCTCTAAGAAGCCTAGGGGGTGGCCGGTGTCATAGCGCGTACCGACAAACTCGCACGCGCGCACGGGTAGCCCGGCCTTAATCATCGAGGCAATCGCATCCGTTAGCTGCAGCTCGCCGCCCGCACCGGGTGTAATCTGCTCCAAATGCATAAAGACCTCAGGCTGCAAGAGGTACCGCCCCACTACCGCCAAGTTGCTAGGCGCCTCACTGGGGTGGGGCTTTTCTACTATGCCCTTTATCAAGCCCGTGGCTTCGTCAATACTTACTACCCCGTATTTTTGCGTGTCTTCGCGCGGCACGCGCTGCACCGCAACTACCGACTCATGCGGCCCCTGCATCATGGTCAGTAGCTGCTCGCACACCGGCACCTCACTTAACACCAAGTCATCGGGCAGCAGCACAAAAAACGGCCCCTTGTCAGCAAAGCCCTTCGCGCAACTCACCGCATGCCCTAATCCTAAAGCCTGCTGCTGCCTAGTAAACGTAATGCGCGCAAGGCTAGCCGGAGCAAGCACCTTAGCCAGCGCATCCATCTTGCCACGCGCCTCTAGGCTCGCCTCGAGCTCCGGCAGCCGGTCAAAGTGGTCCTCGAGAGCCCCCTTGCCCCGCCCAGTAATAATTAAAACATCGGTGGCACCACTCTGCACCGCTTCCTCGACCACATACTGAATAGCCGGCTTGTCCACCACCGGCACCTTTTCCTTAGGTATAGCCTTGGCAGCCGGCAGCATGCGTGTGCCGAACCCAGCGGCGGGTATTACAGCGCGGGTAATTGTCATGGCTTCACTTCCTAGCGTTTATTGTGTTAGATTTGCGAGGCACTGTCGGTGGAGGAAGCAATAGGCTCCGTCCCTGGCGCAAGGAAAAAGTCATATGTCTCACTCATTGCTGCTAACATTTTCTCTAACGAGTAGTTCTCAATCTTTTCCCGTCCAGCTGCACCCATGGTAGCACAAAGTGCGCCATCAGAAATTAGCCTTTCAATGGCCATAGCTAGAGCTGTGACGTCTCCTAGCTCTACCAGAAAGCCCGTGCTATCGTCATCAACCAGGTCGCGACAACCACGGATATTTGTGACCACGACAGGTTTGCCTGCCGCCATGGCTTCCATGATGCTCTTTGGCAGCCCCTCTCGCTTGGATACTAGCGCGAGGATGTTCACTTCCTGCATAATTTGGGGGACGTCACGTCGGTAGCCGAGAAAGTGCACCCGTTCTATGCGTTCTCGCTCAACCTTGCGCTGCAGTGCTACCTCCTGCTCTCCACTTCCGACCAGCAAGAGGTGAGCGCCAGCATATTTTGGCGCGATGCGCTTCCATGCCTCCAGCAAAAAGCTGTGGTTCTTATTGGCATTAAGTTCCGCTACACAGGCAATCAACACCGCGTCTACCGCAAACCCCAGCGTTGCCCTAATGCCACCTTTGCCAGAGAGTGGGGGGTGGTTGCTTAGGTCCATCCCCACCCCAGAAATACAAAACAAGTTTGCCCCTGGTAGAAAGCCCATCCCTTTCGCATGATCATAGTCTTCCGCATTCATTACAATCATGCCATCCGTCCAACGAGCGGCGATGCGTTCCGCCGTGCGATAAATCAGCCAGTCCTTCCATGGCGCTCCTCTGTAAAAGTGAAAACCATGGACTGTATACAAAACAGGCCCTTGGCCAGTAACTTTAGCCAAGTACCGCGTCATAAGTGCTGCAACCGGTGTATGAACGTGGATAAGGTCAAAGCGATGTTCCTTAAGCAGAGCCTTTAATTGCCAGAAGGCCCGCAGGTTAGACAAGCTATACGGCGATCGCGCAAACGGAATCTCCCAGCATATTACCTCAGCCGCCTCTACATCCGCCCTGCGCCCTTCTACAGAGGACGCCGCCGCATGTACTTCGTAGCCTTTTGCCTGTAGCAGCCTCATAAAGGGAATATGAAAGACAGCTAGATGCGGAAAGAGTGTCGCGACGAAGATGACCTTTCGGTTTGTCATCTCAAACGCTCCTACAGCCTACTTCAGCAAGATATCTTGTCAGCGCGTCTTGCCAAGCGGGGAGCCTGTTAAAACCCGACGCATCCAAACTGGTTTTAGATAGCCGCGAGTTGAGCGGCCGACGTGCTTTTGTCGGGTACTGCTCTGTAGTGAGCGGATAAACTCTGACATTCATCCCAGCCACATGGAAAATCTCCTTGGCGAACTCATACCAGCTGCAGTACCCCTCATTGGTGGCATGATATGTGCCATACTCTTCGCCGGCAATCATGTCACAAAATAGAGTTGCCGCGTCTTTAGTATAAGTGGGCGAGCCCACCTGGTCGCTAACGACTCCAAGTTCGCCACGTTCAGCTAGCCGCAACATGGTCTTAACAAAGTTAGCACCGTTAGTCCCAAATACCCATGAGATTCGAACAATAAAATGGTTGTCCGTCAGGCTCCTAACCATCTGTTCACCCTGCCATTTACTAAGCCCATAGGCGTTAACTGGATGAGCGATGTCTCCGACTTCCCAAGGTTTGGATCCGCGCCCATCAAACACATAGTCCGTGCTTACATACAGCAGCTTTGCGTTTAGAGACGCACATGCCTCAACCACATTGCGCGTCCCCACTACATTCACTGCTTGACACAGCTCCGTTTCATCTTCAGCACGGTCTACAGCAGTGTAAGCAGCACAGTGGATCACCGCCTCTGGTCTATAATCCAAAATCACAGATCTTATCGCTGCCCTGTCTGTGATATCAAATTCTCCCCGATCTACGCCTAAGCACGTTGCGCCTCTCGCCCTGAGCTCAATTAGCACATCATGGCCGAGCTGCCCCTTGGCCCCAGTAATTAGCACCTTCATGCCCTTACCCACGACTCCCGTACATTCTGTCGTAGTAGGTCTTATATTCGCCATTCAAAACGCGTTCCCACCACTGCTGGTTGTCAAGGTACCACTTAATAGTCAACTTAATGCCTTCGTCAAACCCCGTAGTTGGCTCCCAGCCTAGCTCGCGGTTAATTTTCGCTGGATCAATCGCATAGCGCTGGTCATGTCCTGGGCGATCTGTGACAAAGCTAATTAAGCTCTCAGGCTTGCCAAGTTCGCGCAGTATGGTGCGCACCACCTCAAGATTCGTGCGCTCGTTATGTCCGCCTATATTATAGACTTCGCCTACCTTACCACGATGGATGATGCGGTCAATCGCTACGCAGTGGTCCCCAACAAAAAGCCAATCACGCACGCTCTCTCCCTTGCCATAAACAGGCAGTTTCTCACCGCTTAGAGCCCGCGTAATCATAAGTGGGATTAGTTTCTCAGGGAAGTGGTAAGGGCCGTAGTTGTTAGAGCAACGCGAAATAGAGGTCGGCAGCTTGTAGGTGCGGTGGTACGCCTGCACCAACAAGTCTGCGGCCGCCTTGGAAGCAGCATATGGAGACGAGGTGTGAATGGGCGTATGCTCAGTAAACAATAAATCAGGCCTATCTAGTGGTAAATCGCCGTAGACCTCGTCGGTTGAGACTTGATGGAATTTCTTTACCCCAAAGGCACGGCAAGCATCCATAAGTACCTGCGTCCCCACGATATTTGTGTGCAAAAACACGCCGGGGTCTTCAATGGAGCGGTCCACATGCGACTCGGCTGCAAAGTTCACCACAATGTCAAACTCTGCAGATTCAAAGAGCGTAAACACGGCCAGGCGATCAGTGATGTCGCCGTGCACGAATTCAAATCGGGGGTCGTTTAGCGCACCAGCCAAAGTTTCGAGGTTGCCAGCGTAAGTTAATGCATCTAGGCAAACTACCGCGTAATCAGGGTAGGTACGGAGCATATGGTAGACAAAGTTGCTACCTATAAAGCCGGCTCCACCGGTAACTAATATTTTCACGGCGCGTCCCCCTTAAAATCAAAGTTCACATCGCTTTCGCGCAAAAATGGTGCTTGGGCATCTTTGTCTGAGAGAATAGGGTTGTTTGCCCCCCAGTTCACGGCTATATCGGGGTCATCCCAACGAATACTGCGGTCACATTCGAGAGAATAGTACTCATCGACCTTGTATTGCACCTCCACTGCGTCTGTTAGTGTTAAGAACCCATGGGCGAACCCCTTTGGCACCAAAAGCTGACGGTGATTAGTCTCGCTTAGCTCTACTGCCACCCACTGCCTCCAAGTGGGCGAACCACTGCGCAAGTCGACAGCCACGTCCAAAATCGCACCCCTTGTGCAGCGCACGAGTTTGGCCTGTGCCTTGGGGTTAACTTGAAAATGCAGCCCGCGTAGCGTGCCTTTGACGGCTGAGTAAGAGTGGTTATCCTGTACGAACTCAGAGGATAACCCTGCTTGCTTCAGTTTGCCAGCCGCCCATGACTCATAAAACCACCCGCGCGCATCGGTGAAAATACGCGGTTCAAGTATCATCAAACCCTGTAGCTTGGTCTGTGTAATGTTCATCCTGCCCGGCCCCTAGTAATGTACGCGGCCTTCGGCCACATTTCGCAGGTGTGTTCCGTATAGAGACTTGCCGTAGCGCTTGGCTGAAGCGAGTAAAGCATCAGTGTTGAGCCAGCCCATCTTAAATCCTATTTCCTCAGGGGCAGAGACCACAACACCTTGCCTTTTCTCTAAAACCCTAATAAACTCTGCTGCTTCGCTGAGACTATCCACTGTCCCAGTATCAAGCCAAGCGAATCCCCTTCCGAGCAGCTGCACGTCAAGATCACCGCATTCTAGATACAACCTATTGATGTCTGTTATCTCAAGCTCTCCCCTTGTGCTCGGCTTTAAGCTTTTAGCAAAGTCAACCACGCGATTATCGTAGAAATAAAGCCCCGTGACAGCATAGTTCGACTTTGGCCTTTGCGGCTTTTCTTCTATCGAGTGGGCACGGCCGCCCGCATCAAATTCTAGTACCCCAAAGCGCTCAGGGTCTGGCACAAAATATCCAAAAACAGTCGCACGCCCTTTGTTTCCCACCGCCGACTGCACTAGTCGCGACAGACCGTTACCATAAAAAATGTTGTCTCCGAGCACCATGGCGCAATCGTCCCCATTGATGAATTCCTCACCGATGATGAACGCCTGCGCTAAGCCATCGGGCGTTGGTTGCACCTTGTAACTTAATCTAATGCCAAACTGTGAGCCGTCACCAAGCAAATCCTGAAACCGTGGCGTATCTGTGGGGGTCGAGATTATTAAGATATCGCGAATCCCCGCCAGCATCAATGTAGATAGGGGGTAGTAAATCATCGGTTTGTCATAGACGGGGAGAAGCTGTTTGCTGGTTACCATAGTCAATGGGTAAAGCCTTGTGCCTGCGCCACCTGCTAGAATTATTCCTTTCATAGGTCAAAACACCCTCCAATATTTAGCGCTGGGTTAAATGCGATTTAAGACAACCAGGACGCGAAAAATAAAGTCATCCACCCATATCTGCCGATATGTATCACTCCATAATGCAAGCCGCAGGCGTCCCATGACTTTGCTACGCCCGTCCAAAAAGCGGTCCAGAATAGCTTTTTTGTCAAGCGGCAGCAACTCCCCATAAATCTCCCGAAACTCTGCTGCTTGCGCAGTAACGAATCGCAAACCTCCTTGCCGTGCGAAACGATAGACCCTTTTCAGCCATTTCGCGCACAAGCCGGGCGGCTCACCGATGGCGTTCCCCCCGTGTTGCCGATAGAGAATCCTCGACTCATTATCGTACACTACTTGCCCATACGCCGATACAACCAGATAAATCCACCAGTCATGCACCATGGCCGATGACGGCAGTTGTTTTAAGATCAATTGCCGGGCGGCATTGTTTATTACTATTGTACATCCCGTTGCCACGTTTTGAACTAGAGCATTGCCAAAGGATAGCCCGCGACTTGGTATCTGTGAGTAACCCAGTATTTTTAGATTTTCGTCCGCCAATGTGACCCGGGAGCAATACATGGCCGGCGTATTATCGCCATACTCAGCCAATATGTTGATAGCCCTAAGCACCTTATCTGTTTGCCACACATCATCCTGATCGCAAAAGGCAATGTATGTTGTATCCGGGGATGAAGCCTCAAGTAGCGTGAAAAAACTCCCCGCAACTCCTAAATTTTCTCCTTGCAGAACCATGACATTTACTGACAATTCATATTTTTCAAGCACATGCAAAGTGCCATCAGTGGAGCCATCATCACGGATAAGTATATCTAAATTCGGCACATTTTGCCCCAACACGCTGTCCAATAATTCTGCTAAATACTTTTCGCCATTGTAAGTCGACAGTAGAACCTGAACTTTAGCTAATCCAGAGCTCACAATATCACTCCAAGTCCTCAAGTGTCGCGACCCTAGGCGGCCAGGCAAAGGAAAAGTCTTCCCGCTCAAGCGTCAGGTTCGGACTGTAGGCAGGATCATTCAGCAAGAGGCCTCCCCAACGTTCCTTCATGTATCGTGCCTCCTTTGCAAATCTTGCCTGCTTCTCGGGAGTGTCTTCGTAACCGCGAGTGGCGGATTCATGGCGATAAAGTTCGGCATAAGGAGTCCAGACAGTGCGGTAGCCAGCCTGGCGAATCCGCAAACAGAAATCGACATCGCCGAAGGCGATTTTGAGGTTCTCTTCCTCAAATCCCCCCACTTCCAAGAAAATGGACCGACGCACAACAAGGCAGGCGGCAGTGACCGCGCTGAAAGACTGCTTCAAGATCGCTCGTCCGGAGTATCCGGGATGCCCTTTGGGAAGGCGTTTGTGACTATGGTTGGCGACGCCACCCACGCCCAAGATCACTCCGCCATGCTGTAATGTGTTGTTGTGATACCACAACCGCGCCCCCACGGCGCCCACCCCAGGCTGTAGCGCGATACTGACCATCTCAGTTAGCCATTCCGGACTTATTACCTCAATGTCGTTATTGATGAGGCCGACCAATTCGCCACGCGCATCTTGCACCGCACGGTTATTAAGAACTGAATAGTTAAATGCACGGTCGTCCCGCAAAATGCGAATGCGAGGGTCTTTCCCTATAGTATCAAAATAGCCAACCGACCGCGGGTCATCCGAACCGTTATCAACAATCAAAATTTCGTAATTGGGATAGTCAGTCTTGTCCAGGATGCTGGAGACGCATTGGCGAATCAAATTTAGACTATTGCGGGTGGGGATGATAATCGTCACTAACGGCGCGAGCTCCGGCAATGCATAGCGCACTCGGCACCAACTGCACGCCGGATGTCGTTCCGCCCTGGCGGATGCACCAATGCGTGTCAGATGGTCGTTCAGGGCCTGTTCTGCGGCCACATAGGCATAGGGTTTTGCATCCGCGTTTTGCGCGACGCTGGCAGAATGCACGCGCCAGTGATAGAGCACGCGGGGAATGTGGATAATCTGGCTCGCATCAAGCTGCTCGACGCAACGCAAGGCGAGATCGTAATCCTGAGAACCCTCAAGCCCCTCTCTGAAACCGCCGACTTGCCGCAATGATTCAGCTTTATAGACACCAAGATGTGAGATCATATTTTGCGAAAGGAAGAGGTCGTAGTTCCAGTCGCACTTAAAGTACGGGTCCAATCGCGAACCAGACTCGGTTATCTTGTCTTCATCGGAATAAATCAGCCCAGCTTCCGGATACCTATTGATGGCGTCCGCCACCCAGAATAGAGCATGTTCGGTCAGCGTATCGTCGTGATCTAGAAGCGCCACATACTCTCCAACCGCCAGCGCGACGGCGCTGTTGGAAGCTGCGCTAATGTGGCCATTGGTCTCTCGGAACACCACCTTGATACGCGCATCCCCGCGGGAGTAATCCTCGAGAATGCAGCGAATAGCCGGGTCGGTAGAGGCGTCGTCAGCTATGCATAGTTCCCAGCGAGGATAAATCTGGCGGCGCACCGATTCGATTGCTGCCCTCAACCATTCTGGGTTGGGGTTGTAACAGGGCATTACGACGGAGATAAGCGGCTTACGGGCAAAGCCCTCCGCGCTTTGGCGCATCTTCGCCCGGGTCGCATCGGTCAGCGTATCGTAGCGGCGGATCCACTCGCTATAATCGTTCCTGCATTCATCGACATCAGCAATCGGCTGGGAACCCGTCTGAAGCCGTTTAATACGGTAGTTAATGCCACCAAGGCCTTCGCGCTGCAATACACGCAGTACCGCCGCGCAAGTACGCCAGACGCCGCCTTTATGGGCAATGATTTGCGGTGTGATTCTCAATAAAAGACGCGCGCGTTTGCTGTTGCGTAGCAGGAATGCATCGGGTGCAGGCTGGCGACCCTCTGCTTTTCCAAAAAGCATGTAGTGCTCATAGGGATCCATGCCGCTCATCGCAACGTCTGGATTCTGCTTAAGATACCACTCCGCATCAAACCGTTTCGGAGCGAATAAAACAGTGCGTAACGAGAACCGGAACCAACGTCGCATCCGCTTGATCTGATCTCCGAGCAACCGTATAGGCCTGGGTAGTCGCCAACTTGTCGAACTTAGTATCGCGACGATCTGCCCATCCCGATCGGCAACTGCCTGGTTGAACGAGATAAGCTGTGCTTCCCGCTCGGCCATTGCATTGTTGAGGCCGGCGATCAGCCCGTCCCGCTCGGCTATGGCTTGGCTGTGGCCGTTGGCCTGATACTCAAGACCCACCAAATGCCCCAGTTTTGCAAAGAAATGCTTTACCACAGACCTACCTTCAGGGGTCGACCATTCTTTTATCAGCTCGGTGATACTAGGTGGTTGAATGTCACCAACAAATAACACTCCGAGACCGTGTGAGTGTTCAAACTCGATGTGGGGATAACGCGTCGTCAGCTCCTCCCACAGCCGCCAGACGCCAAAACCGCGCTCGCGGACGTTAACATCGTGAAACAGGACCACGCCGCGCGAAGATAGCTTGGGTAGCCACGTCTCAAAGTCGTGCCGCACTGCCTCATAAGTGTGCAGGCCATCAATATGCAAAAGGTCAACAGTACCATCGTTGAAGCATGAAAGAGCGTCATCAAAACGCATTCTTAGCAGCTTTGAAAAGACGTGATAAAGGCGCCGGTTTCGCGCCTCAACATAGGCAAACACTTCCTCGTCGTAGAGCCCTGCGTGCTCGTCGCCCTGCCAGGTATCAACGGCATAGCACTTAGTGGAAAGCCCATTGGCAAGCACGCTTTGGCAGAAACCGAAATAGGACTGGCCGTAATGAGTACCAAGCTCAACAAAAATGCGAGGCCGGAGCTGCTCTATAATCCAAAAAGCAAAAGGAACGTGACCGACCCAGGGGCCCGCACCACTTTCAAGCAAGTCTGCCTCTAAGAGAACACTTTTTGAAACCAGCGCACCCAAGCTTGTTCTTCCTGTCGCTGTTGTGAATTCATCCATCGCTACCACCCCCTAACTACCCCTGGGCCTTCAAGTATTCTTCCACAACCAGCCCCGCTTCACCCTCTGCCCGTATCTCGCCCTGCTCGAGCCATATCACTCGGTCGCACATTTTTTTAATGGCCGCCATGCTGTGCGAAACGTAAACGGTAGTAACTCCGCCCTTAATAAGATCCAGCAGAGCCTTGCCGGACTTTCTTTGAAAAGATTCGTCGCCCACAGCCAAGATCTCGTCTATTAGTAGCACTTCCGGAGAGGTATGGATGGCAATAGAGAAGGCCAGCCTCATAAGCATGCCGCCGGAATAAGTTCTAATGGGCATATGTATAAACTCGCCTAACTCAGAGAAGGCGATGATTGCCTCCATCCTGGCCCTGATTTCTGCTTCTGTATGTCCTAGCAGCACGCCGTTGATGACGGCATTCTCTATGCCCGTGAGGTCAGGATGAAAACCCGCCCCTAGCTCAAGTAGGGGTGTTCGCTTACCGTGTACTTCGATGCGCCCCTGGGTCGGTTGTGCTACACCTAGCAGGAGGGATAGTAGCGTGCTTTTACCTGCGCCGTTTCGACCTATGACTCCGAGACTCTCACCCGGCTTTACTGAGAGGCTAACTCCACGCAGTGCCCAGAAACGATTGTGATTGTCTTTTAAAAAGCCTGGTGCGTTTACGACAAATTCCTTAAGCCCAGGCCTGTCCCGCCGCATAGGATAGCTCTTCCATAAATTCTCTGCCTTAATCACTACAGCACCTCATCTAGCTTGGGCTCGAACCTGTTATATACCCACAATCCAATAACTAGCACTACTGCAGCCGTAATCATAGAGATGTACACGTTCTGCCAGTTGAGTACGTTATTAAAGAGAAGGTCGCGCCAGGCTTGTATTAGGTAGGTTACCGGGTTTATGCTCAGCCAGATTTGGTGCCTTGCGGGGACCGCTTCAAGCGGGTATATTATCGGAGTCATCCAAAAGAGCAGACTAACCAATACGCCAACGAGATACTCTAAGTCGCGGAAAAAGGCATTGGCTATCGAGATAATTAGAGATATCCCATAAATAACAGCAAACTGCACTACTGCCAGTAGCGGAATGCCGATTAGCCAGTTGGCCGCTGGCGCTCCGCCGTAATAGTAGGTCAGTACAATTAATACGGGAAGCGAAAAAATGAAATTCACTAGTTGCGATGCTATGGTGGCCAACACGAGGAAGTGCTTTGGGAAGATGACTTTCTTGATTAGCGATACATTACTGGTCAAAATGCTTGGCGACATTGTGACGCTGGTAGAGAACCACGTCCAAGGGAACAATGCCGAAAGCAAGTAAAGAATAAAGTTCTCGACCTCAAACCGCATAAAGACGCTGAACGCAACAAAAAGCACCAGACTAGTCAGTAAGGGGTTAAGTAGTGACCACAGAAAGCCGAGATAAGTGCGCTTGTACCTTAGGGTAATTTCCTTTTTGACGAGGAGCTTTAAGAGATCGAGCTGTTGCCTTGTTTTCAGATCCAGTCGCATATCTTAGTAATCTCCGTTCTGTGTATCTTTATGGTGAGTGAGCTTCTCAACGCTGCTCCGTGCGCGCAATAGTCTCCGGAAAACTGTACAAATTGTACTCGACCGCTTGTGACAAGGAACGATCATAGACAAGGCTACCGAAAAGCTTAGTTAGCGGGTTTATGTGGGTGCGGCGGACAAACTGATTTAGAAAGCTTGACATCAATACCTTTCGTCCATTGGCAAGCGCGATGAGCTTAATCATCTCCGCTGAGCATACGTAGTCTTTGTTTTGGGGGAAAAACAGGCCGCCGGTGGAACTATCGACAAGCCTACGGACAAATTCACATAGGTGGTCGATGTAAATCATGCTGCGCTCATTGTGTATGTTCGGAAACACGGGGGTAAGCAGTGCTAGGAGCCGGAGTCGCTGGTAATTGCCCTTACAACCTCTGCCGTACACCATAGGAGCACGGATTATGTTTACGTTAAACCCTGTGTTGTGCAGGGCCGTTATTAGCTGTTCACCTTCTAGCTTAGAACGACCGTAATGGCTTTGGGGGACTGGTAAAGTGACGGCGGTAATGACACCCTCCTCCATGCCGTAGACACTCATAGAGCTTAAGTGTATAAACTGACTTACGCCTTCATCCCTTGCTTTCTTTGCTAGCGCATAGGCTAGGTCGCGGTTTGCTTGGTAGTACCTTGCGGAGTTAAGACTGTTCTCACGTCCATGTGCTATGCCGGCTACATTAACAACGGTATCCGCTCCGCGAAAGTCTTTATGTAGCCATGTGCTATCTCGCATACCTACTGTTGCTACCGTATATTGCTTTGGGTACGGGCGCAACCATTCAGCTAGGCTAGTGCCGATGTAACTACTTGCTCCAGTTACGATTATTCTCTTCACATGAAGCCGCCCCTTCAGCCACGCCCTTAGCCAGAAATACATTCATGATCGTAAGAAGTAGAATCTTGGAATCTAGGCCAAAAGATATGTGCGAGCTATAGTAGCTGTCGTGCTCTGCCTTAGCATCCATAGAAAGCGTATCTCTGCCCCGAACCTGCGCCCACCCAGTGATGCCTGGCCTTAAGGCGCTGGCGCCGTTTTTACGGCGCAGGGCTATGAGGTCGTATTGGTTCCACAGCGCAGGCCGCGGTCCGATCAGACTCATGTCGCCCAGCAAAACATTAATGAACTGGGGGATCTCATCTAGGCTGTACCGCCTAAGTAACCGCCCAACTCTAGTTATGTGTGATGCGGGGTCGGTCAGCAAGTGGGTTGGGGTGTCTGGCGGGGCGTTTTGCGTCATGGTGCGGAACTTGAAGATGTTAAATTCTATGCCATTTCTCCCGATGCGACGCTGACGAAACAGTATCGTCCCTGCAGATTCAACTCTTATACTAAGAGCCATTACTATCCATAAGGGGGAAAAGAGAACGAGAGCTAGCAATGACACCAATATGTCTATTATGCGTTTCGCCAGCGAATAATGAAGTCTCATGGCTCTACCTGCAGTGCTGTCCGCGTAGCTGCCACTTCGTCCAAAAACTGCGAGCCTACACCGCGTGTAAATTCTAGTAGCTCGGCAGTCGTGCAACCCCGACTCATTTCTTCCGCAACCGAGACTACGTGCTGCCAAGCATCTGGTGTTGAGCGAAGTGATGTGGCTACATAGATGTGCTTGTTCTGGGTCGGGCTTAGGTCCTCGGTATTTGTGTGCAGCTCTTCACTTAGTTTCTCCCCCGGTCGCAACCCTGAAAAAACTATGGGTATATCTTGGTAGGGCTTATATCCAGAGAGTGTTATTAAATCGACCGCCAAGTCTAGCACTCTAACGGGCTGCCCCATGTCTAGCACAAAGACTTCGCCGCCTTCACCAAGGGCACCAGCCTGGATAACCAAACGCACGGCCTCGGGGATGGTCATAAAGTAACGGGTCATGTCAGGGTGAGTCACGGTTACCGGCCCCCCCGCTGCAATCTGCTCTTTAAAAATAGGAATGACACTGCCGCGACTACCTAGCACGTTGCCAAAACGCACGGACACAAACACAGTGGATCTATTTCGATTGAGACCTTGCACCAACAATTCGGCCAAGCGCTTGGACGCACCCATGGCACCGCTGGGATTTACCGCCTTATCTGTAGAAACAAGGACAAACCGTTCGACGTGGTGGCGCATGGCGGCAAGGGCTACGTTTCTCGTCCCCAGCACATTGTTCTTAAGTGCCTCCGTAGGATTGGCCTCCATTAAGGGCACATGCTTGTAGGCCGCGGCGTGAAAAACTACATGCGGCGCATGCTCTGCCAAGACCATATCGATGCGATGCGCATCCTGAATATCGGCAATAACTGGGGTGATGTGAAGCCCGGGAAATGCCTGCACTAGCTCGCGATGGATCTCAAAAATGCTGTTTTCGCCTCGGCCTAGGAGCAACATGTGTTTGGGGCCGAAGTTTGCGACCTGCCGAGCGAGCTCCGAACCGATAGAGCCGCCCGCACCCGTTACAAGCACTGTTTTCTCGCGCAAGTAACCCGCGATGGACTCGCAGTCGATTTTCACTTCAGGGCGCGGTAGAATGTCCTCTATTTGCACGTCACGCACCCCATGCATTTGTGCCCTATCACGCAGTAGTGAATGTAAGCCCGGTACCGTCTTCGCCCTTATATTAAGCTTACGGCACCTCAGTGCTAGCTCCTTGATTAGGCTGGCAGGGGCCGAAGGCATGGCAATGATCACCTGTGTGATGCTCTGTGCCTGTACCACTTCCTCAAGTAAAGAGTTAGGACCGAGTATGCGTATGCCTGCTAGCTGCAGCCCGCTTTTCGCTGCATCATCGTCTAGAATCCCTATTATGTGGTAGCCAAGCGCGGGGTGTTTTGTTATCTCCTCCACTAAACTGCGCCCGGCATCTCCCGCCCCAATTATAATTGCACGGTTGCTACCTGCGGCGCTAGGTCTACGCTTCATATTGTCTAATACCCTAATGCTAAAACGTGCACCCCCGACTGCGGCTACGTTTATAAACCACTGCATGACAAAAACGCTGCGGGGGAAGCCCATGGCTGGGTTAACGTAAAATACGACAAAAAGCGAGGTCGTGGCCAGCCCAACTGCACCCACAATGGAGAGTAACTCGCGCACCGAAGCGTAGCGCCATATGCGGCTGTAAAGACCAAAGTAGTAATAGACACTAAGGTAGACCGGAATAACTATAACTAAGTAGTTGGCCCAAATACCAAAAAAATTGGAAGGCGGGGAGCCTTCAAAACGCAGAAAAAGACCGATGAATCCCGAAACAGTGAGCGAGACTATGTCGCTTAGTGCTAAGAGTAACTTGTACCTGATTTGCACGCTCATGCTTCTTTACGCTGCCCGTAAGTTAATGAAGGCAAGACTAGGGCCCCTCTCAGATGAAATGTTCCACGTTAAAACCTCGAGAAATTAGTGCGGAATCCTCTCGCAAGTTTTCGACAGGAATCGACAGTTATCGACAACAATTTTCCCTTTATGCCAACTAATAGGAAAAGAACAACAAGACAATAGTACTGTATTTATTGCGTGCTTGTCAAATGTTTTTTAGGCACTGTGCCACAAACACAATGCTCTTGCCCCTAGTCATTTTGCCAGATAGCGCGGC
>Ga0209103_1000258_pt1 | contig 16470 bp, 11 predicted proteins | sample 4C3metaG_FD_184152 | JGI IMG/M metagenome (GOLD analysis project Ga0209103, IMG submission 184152) | Freshwater bacterial and archeal communities from Indian Creek, Illinois, USA - 4C3 metaG (SPAdes) (version 2) | ecosystem: Environmental > Aquatic > Freshwater > Unclassified | place: USA...
GGCCAAGCGCGCAGCAGCGCGAGGCTTTCGGTAGAGAGCGAGTTCAGCGCGTCGTTGTAGCGCTGGCGCAAGGTGAGGAGCGAGCGATCGACGCTGGGTGCTGCGCCGTCCTGATTCGACGCGGCATCGCGTCCGATACTGAGATCCCCAGCCGCATACAGGTCGAGCGCCTTGGGCAGCTTCGGATCACCGAGCTCTTTCAGGGCCGACCAGCAGGCCTGCGCACGCTCGGCGGCCTCGCGCTGGCGCTCGATGTCGCCATTGATGCGGCGGCCCTGCTCCGCGATTTCCGCCAGATAGCGGATGCGCGCGCCGGGGATCAGCACGGTGGCGCGCGGTTCCTTCAAGGACGTATCCACCACCGGCGCGAAGTCACAGGCGGCCGAGGCAATGCCCTCGCCGAGCTTGGCCTTCAACCGCGCGCAGAGGTTGGCGAACATCCAGCTCACGCCGGGGTCGTTGAACTGGCTGGCGATGGTCGGGTAGACGGGCACTTCGTCGTCGGGCATCTGGAAGGCCACGCGGTTGCGCTTCCACTGCTTGCGCACGTCGCGCAGGGCGTCTTCGGCACCGCGGCGGTCGAACTTGTTCAAGATGACGAGCTCGGCGTAGTCGAGCATGTCGATCTTCTCGAGCTGGCTGGCCGCGCCGTAGTCGCTGGTCATCACGTACACCGGGAAATCGACAAGATCGACGATCTCGGAGTCTGACTGGCCGATGCCGGCCGTCTCGACCAGCACGAGATCAAAGGCCAGCCCGCGCAGGAAGGCGATGCAGTCCTTCAGCACCGCATTGGTGGCCACGTGCTGGCGGCGGGTGGCCATCGAGCGCATGAACACGCGCGGCGAACGCAGCGAGTTCATGCGGATGCGATCGCCGAGCAAGGCGCCGCCCGTTCGACGACGCGTCGGATCGACCGAAATCACCGCGATGCGCATGGCCGGGAAGGCCTGCAGGAAGCGGTTGATGATCTCGTCGGTGACCGAGCTCTTGCCGGCACCACCGGTGCCGGTGAGGCCCACCACCGGCGTCTTGCCACCGGCCAGTTGCCAGCTCTTGCGCAGGGTCGCCAGCTCGGCCTCGGGGATCAGGCCTTCCTCGATGGCCGAGAGCATGCGGCCCACCGCGATCTCATCCTGCACCGCGATCTCGGTCGGCCGTACCGTCTTGGCGCGAGCGGCAACCGTGCGGCGGACAAGATCTTCGATCATCCCGACCAAGCCCATCGCCATGCCGTCGTTCGGGTGGTAGATGCGCTCCACGCCATAGGCCTGCAGCTCGGCGATTTCTTCGGGCGTGATGGTGCCGCCGCCGCCGCCGAACACGCGGATATGGCTCGCGCCGCGCTCGCGCAGCATGTCGACCATGTACTTGAAGTACTCGGTGTGGCCGCCCTGGTAGCTGGACAGCGCGATGCCGTCGGCGTCTTCTTGGAGTGCCGCGCGCACTACCTCCTCGACCGAGCGGTTGTGGCCCAGATGCACCACTTCCACGCCCTGCGCCTGGATCAGCCGGCGCATCACATTGATGGCAGCGTCGTGGCCATCGAACAGGCTGGCGGCGGTGACGAAGCGCAGCGGCGAGGCTTCGGTGGCGGGGTTCGGGATGATGTTGGCGGGGGTGCCCATGGCGGCCACGGTCGGGTTCGAGTGAATGCTCGATTGTACGTCGCTCCGCCCTGCCCCGCGCCGTCCACGCCGGCAGCTAGAGCAATTGCTTTACAATGCGCGCCGCCGCCGGTATGCATCCGGCGGTTCGCCTATCCGGAGTCTCTGAATGATCTTTGAAACCCTCGCCAAGACCGGCCACGAGGAAGTGGTGTTCTGCCACAACCCGGACGCTGGCCTGAAGGCCATCATCGCCATCCACAACACCGTGCTGGGCCCGGCCCTTGGCGGTACGCGGATGTGGCCCTATGCCACCGAGCAGGACGCGGTGGACGATGTGCTGCGCCTCTCGCGCGGCATGACCTACAAGGCGGCGGTGTCCGGCCTGAATCTCGGCGGCGGCAAGGCCGTCATCATCGGCGACCCGAACAAGGACAAGTCGGAAGCGCTGTTCCGCGCCTTCGGGCGCTTCGTGAACTCGCTCAATGGCCGCTACATCACCGCCGAGGACGTCGGCATCGACGTCAACGACATGGAATACGTGTTCCGCGAGACGGAGTTCGTCACCGGCGTGCACCAGGTGCACGGTGGCTCGGGTGATCCTTCGCCGTTCACCGCCTACGGCACCGTGCAGGGCCTGATGGCCGCGCTCAACGTGAAGTTCGGCAACGAGGACGTGGGCAGGTACAGCTACGCCGTGCAGGGCGTGGGTCATGTCGGCATCGAGTTCGTCAAGCTGCTGCGCGAGAAGGGGGCCAAGGTCTTCGTCACCGACATCAACAAGGACGCAGTGCAGCGCGCCGTCGACGAGTACGGCTGCGAGGCCGTGGGCCTGGATGAGATCTACGACGTCGACTGCGATGTCTATTCGCCGACCGCGCTCGGCGGCACGGTGAATGCCAGCACCTTGCCGCGCCTGAAGTGCAAGATCATCTGCGGTGCAGCGAACAATCAGCTCGCCAACGACGAGATCGGCGTCGAAGTGGAGAAGCGCGGCATCCTCTACGCGCCGGACTACGCGGTGAACGCCGGCGGCCTGATGAATGTCTCGCTCGAGATCGACGGCTACAACCGCGAGCGTGCGATGCGCATGATGCGCACCATCTACTACAACCTCGGCCGCATCTTCGAGATCAGCAAGCGCGAGGGCATCCCCACCTTCCGCGCTGCCGACCGCATGGCCGAGGAGCGCATCACCAGCATCGGCAAGCTGAAACTGCCGCATCTCGGCTCGGCCCGCCCGCAGTTCATGGGCCGCAAGGGCTGATATGCGCGCCTTCCCGCTTTCCGACGACATCGACGCCCTCCGCGAGGCCGTGCGCCGCTTCGCCGAGAGCGAGATCGCGCCACGCGCCGCGCAGATTGACCACGACAACCTGTTTCCGCACGAGTTGTGGCGGAAACTCGGCGAGATCGGCCTGCTCGGCATCACCGTGCCTTCCGAATTCGGCGGCAGCGACATGGGCCACCTCGCCCACCTCGTGGCGATGGAGGAGATCAGCCGCGCATCCGGCTCGGTGGGCTTGAGCTACGGCGCGCATTCCAACCTGTGCGTGAGCAACCTCTACGCCAACGGCAACGCCGCGCAGCGCGCCAAGTACCTGCCGAAACTGTGCAGCGGCGAATGGGTGGGGGCCTTGGCGATGAGCGAGCCGGGCGCGGGCTCCGACGTGGTGGGCTCGATGGCCTGCCGTGCCGAAAAGCGCGGCGACCACTGGGTGGCCAACGGCAACAAGATGTGGATCACCAACGGCCCCGAGGCCGATGTGCTGATCGTCTACATGCGCACCGCGGGCAAGGAGGCCGGCAGCCAGTGCATGACCGCCTTCCTCGTCGAGAAGGGCATGAAGGGTTTCTCCACCGCGCAGAAGCTCGACAAGCTCGGCATGCGTGGCAGCAACACCTGCGAGCTGGTGTTCGAGGACTGCGAGATCCCGGCCGAAAACGTGCTCGGCGAGGTCAACAAGGGCGTCAAGGTGCTGATGAGCGGCCTCGACACCGAACGCCTGGTGCTCACCGGCGGCCCGCTCGGCCTGATGCAGGCGGCGATGGACATCGCCCTGCCCTACGTACGCGAGCGCCGGCAGTTCGATGCCGCCATCGGCACCTTCGGCATCATGCAGGCGAAGATCGCCGACATGTACACCGCACTGCAGAGCAGCCGCGCCTTCGCCTACCAGGTGGGCCGCGACTTCGACGCCGGCCACAAGAGCCGCGTCGATGCCGCGAGCTGCCTGCTGCACGCCTCGGAAGCGGCCGTGCAGGTGGCGCTGGAGGCCATCCAGACCCTCGGCGGCAACGGCTACATCAACGAGTACGACACCGGCCGTATCCTGCGCGATGCGAAGTTGTATGCGATCGGTGCCGGCACCAACGAGATCCGCCGCATGCTGATCGGGCGGGAGCTGTTCGCGGGAAATGCCTGATCATCGTTTGCAGCGGAAACCACCCGGGGCGGATAATCGGCGCTTTCCTCCTCGGGACTTCCCCATGTCGGACATCGTCATCCTCGGTGCCAAGCGCACCGCCTTTGGTGCGCTGCTTGGCCAGTTCACCGGCGTGCCGGCCCCGGCGCTCGGTGCCGCCGCCATCAAGGGCGCGCTCGAGCAGAGCGGCGTCGCCGCCGACGCGGTGTCGGAAGTGATCCTGGGCTGCGTGCTGCCGGCCGGCCTCGGCCAGGCCCCGGCGCGCCAGGCCATGCTGGCCGCCGGCATCCCCGCCGCCGCGGGTGCCACCACGATCAACAAGGTCTGCGGCTCGGGCATGAAGGCGGTGATGCTGGGTGCCGACCTGATCAAGGCCGGTTCGGCCGAGGTGGTCGTCGCCGGCGGCATGGAGAGCATGACCAATGCCCCGCACCTGCTGAACGGCTCGCGCACCGGCATCCGCTACGGCAGCGCCGAGATGCTCGACCACATGGCCTGGGACGGCCTCACCAACCCCTACGACCGGCAGCCGATGGGCGGCTTTGGCGAGCTTTGCGCCGGCAAGTACGGCTTCACCCGCGAGGAGCAGGACGCCTTTGCCGCCGAATCGGTACGTCGCGCCCAGGCCGCGCAGGCCGCCGGCGTGTTCGCCGCCGAGATCGTCCCGGTGATCGTCGCCGGCAAGAAGGGTGACACCGCCATCGACCAGGACGAGCAGCCGGGCCGCTGCAACATCGAGAAGATCCCGACCCTGCGTGCGGCCTTCAAGAAAGACGGCACGATCACCGCGGCCAGCTCCTCGTCGATCAACGACGGTGCGGCGGCGCTGGTGCTGGCCTCGGCCGATAGGGCCAAGGCGCTCGGGGCGACGCCACTGGCCCGGATCGTCGCCCACGCCAGCCACGCCCAAGCCCCGGAGTGGTTCACCACCGCCCCGGTGGGTGCCATCCAAAAGGTGCTGGCCAAGGCCGGCTGGACGGTCGATTCGGTCGACCTGTTCGAGGTCAACGAGGCCTTCGCCGTGGTCGCCATGGCCCCGATGCGCGAACTGGGCATTCCGCACGCCAAGCTGAACATCCACGGCGGGGCCTGCGCGCTGGGCCACCCGATCGGTGCCTCCGGAGCCCGCCTGATCGTCACCCTGCTGAACGCGCTGGCCCAGACCGGCGGCAAGCGTGGCGTGGCGGCCCTGTGCATTGGCGGGGGCGAGGCCACCGCGGTCGCGGTGGAGCGGTTCTGAGCCGAGCCGCCGTCGTCGGAAAACAACGTGCGGGGAGTCTTGACTCTCGCCCGGTTCTTGTCATCATGAATGGAACGTGCGCCGGGATCAGGTGCACGTTTTCTTATTCCCCACCCGCATCCGAGGACCCTTCCATGTCGCTGACCAAGTCGTTGTTCGCTGTTGCCGCCGCCCTGGCGCTGGCTGCTTGCACCCCGCCGGCCGATGAGGCCGCCGCTCCGGCCGACGCCGACGTTGCGGCTGCCGTTGACGCCGCTGCTGTCGTCGACGCCGCTGCTGTCGATGCCGCTGCTGCCGTCGATGCCGCTGCTACCGACGCCGCTGCTGCCGTCTACACTGCTGCCACCGACGCCGCTGCTGCTGTCGACGCTGCTGCCACCGACGCCGCTGCTGCCGTCGACGCTGCTGCCGTCGACGCCGCTGCTATCGTCGAGGAGCCCCAAGAAGAGACCCCGGCCCAGTAATTCGGGCTGCGAGTTTCTCGCTGAGAAGACCGCCGGGGAAACCCGGCGGTTTTTTTTGCCCGGCATCTCGGCCGGCATGATCGGAGCCTCACCGCTACACTTGATCGCACACCGTGTTTGCCTGGATCTCTCGCCCGCATGCCCGTCCTCACCAGCCTGATCGATCCGCGCTCTGCGGATTTCCTCGTCAACGCCGAAAGCCTCAAGGCCGCGGTTGCCGAACTCGACGCCCGCCTCGCCCGCGCTGCCGAGGGCGGCGGCGAAAAGGCACGCACCAAGCACACCGAACGCGGCAAGCTCTTGCCGCGCGAGCGCATCGAAGCCCTGCTCGACCCCGGCTCGCCCTTCCTCGAGATTGCACCGCTGGCCGCGGAAGGCCTGTACGACGGCGCGGCACCGGCCGCCGGGATGATCTGCGGCATCGGCAACGTGCACGGCCAGCAGGTCGTCGTGGTCGCCAACGACGCCACCGTCAAGGGCGGCACCTACTTCCCGATGACGGTGAAAAAGCACCTGCGGGCGCAGGAGATCGCGCTGGAGAACCGCCTGCCCTGCGTGTATCTGGTCGATTCCGGCGGTGCCTTCCTGCCCCTGCAGGACGAGGTCTTCCCCGACCGCGAGCACTTCGGTCGCATCTTCTACCACCAGGCCCGGCTCTCGGCGCAGAACATCCCGCAGATCGCCGTCGTCATGGGCAGCTGCACCGCCGGCGGGGCCTACGTGCCGGCGATGTGCGACGAGTCGATCATCGTCAAGGAGCAAGGCACCATCTTCCTCGGCGGCCCGCCGCTGGTGAAAGCGGCCACCGGCGAAGTGGTGGATGCCGAGGCGCTCGGCGGGGCCGATGTGCACACCCGCATCTCGGGTGTGGCCGATCACTACGCCGAGGACGATCGCCACGCGCTGGCGATCGCCCGCGAGGTGCTGGCCCACCTCAACCGCAAGAAAGCGTCAACAGTGGCCACCCAGCCGCTGCGCGAACCGCTCTATCCGGCCGAGCAGCTCTACGGTGTCGTGCCCAAGGACACCCGCAAGCCCTTCGACATCCGCGAGGTCATCGCCCGGCTGGTCGATGGCAGCGAGTTCCAGGAGTTCAAGGCGCGCTACGGCACCACGCTCGTGTGCGGCTTCGCCCACCTGCACGGCTACCCCATCGGCATCGTCGCCAACAACGGCATCCTGTTCGCCGAGAGCGCGCTCAAGGGCGCACATTTCATCGAGCTGTGCAACCAGCGCGACATCCCGCTCGTGTTCCTGCAGAACATCACCGGTTTCATGGTCGGCAAGAAGTACGAGAACGCCGGCATCGCCAAGGACGGGGCCAAGATGGTCACCGCCGTGGCCTGCTCGCACGTGCCAAAGTTCACCGTCGTCATCGGCGGCAGCTTCGGTGCCGGCAACTACGCCATGTGCGGCCGCGCCTATGGCGCGCGCTTCCTGTGGATGTGGCCGAACGCGCGCATCTCGGTGATGGGCGGCGAGCAGGCCGCAAGCGTGCTGGCGACGGTGAAGCGCGACGGCCTCGAGGCCGCCGGCAAGACCTGGAGCGCGGACGAGGAAGAAACCTTCAAGGCTCCGATCCGCGAGCAGTACGAAACCCAGGGCAGCCCGTGGTATGCCACGGCACGGCTCTGGGACGACGGCATCATCGACCCGGCCGACACCCGCCGCGTACTCGGCCTCGCGCTGTCGGCCGCACTGAACGCGCCGATCGAGCGCACCACCACCACCGAGCAGCGCTACGGCGTGTTCCGGATGTGATCCGGCGGCGGCCCAGGCCGCCTCGCCTTCCGAACGGAGTTTCCATGCCTTCAACCATCGACCTGCAGCATCGCGGCCCCGTGGCCTGGCTCGCGCTGGCCCGCCCCACGGTGCACAACGCCTTCGACGCCGGCCTGATCGCAGCCCTCAACGCAGCGCTCGACGCGCTGGCCACCGACGATACCGTGCGTGCGCTGGTGCTGACCGGCCAGGGCAGCACGTTCTCGGCCGGTGCGGATCTCAACTGGATGCGCGGCATGGCGAAGGCCAGCGAGGCCGAGAACCTCACCGACTCACTCGAGTTGGCGCGGCTGATGCGCACGTTGAACTTCTTCCCCAAGCCCACCCTCGCTCGCGTCAACGGCTCGGCCTACGGCGGCGGCGTAGGCCTCGTGGCTTGCTGCGACATCGCCATCGGTGTCGAGGGCGCCAAGTTCTCGCTCTCCGAAGCCAAGCTCGGCTTGGTGCCGGCGGTGATTTCGCCCTATGTCGTCGCCGCGATCGGTGTGCGACAGGCGCGCAAGTTGTTCCAGACCGCCGAAGTGTTCGAGGCACCGGAAGCGCAGCGCATCGGCCTGCTGCATCGCAGCGTGCCGGCCGCCGAACTCGACGAGGCCATCGACCGCGAACTGCACTGGCTGGGCAAAGGCGGCCCCATCGCGCAGGCCGAAGCCAAGGCGCTCGCGCTTCGCATGGGCGGCATGACGCGCGACGAGGCGGAGCGCATCGACACCGAGAACGCGCGGCTGATCGCCCGCTTGCGCGTCTCGCCGGAAGGACAAGAAGGCCTCGCCGCCTTCCTCGACAAGCGCGCCCCGCGCTGGGTGAATGCCTGATGTTCCATACGCTCCTGATCGCCAACCGTGGCGAGATCGCCTGCCGCGTCATCCGCACCGCGCGCAAGCTCGGTATCCGCACCGTGGCCGTGTATTCGGACGCCGACGCCGACGCCCAGCACGTGCGGCTGGCCGACGAGGCGCATCGCATCGGTGGCCCCGCGCCGGGGATGAGCTACCTGCGCGGTGACGCCATCCTCGAGGTAGCGAAAAAGACCGGCGCGCAGGCCATCCATCCGGGCTACGGCTTTCTTTCCGAGAACGCCGACTTCGCCGATGCGGTGGCCGCGGCCGGCATCGCTTTCGTCGGCCCCTCGGGCATCTCGATGCGCAAGATGGGCAGCAAGGCCGGGGCCAAGGAGCTGATGCGCGCCCACGGCGTGCCGGTGGTACCGGGCTACACCGGCGAAGACCAGTCACCCGAGCTGTTGCAGCGCGAGGCCGACGCCATCGGCTACCCGCTGATGATCAAGGCCGCGCACGGCGGCGGCGGCAAGGGCATGCGCATCGTTCGGGCCGCGGCCGACTTCGCCGCCGCACTGGAGAGCTGCCAGCGCGAGGCGAAGAACGCCTTCGGCCGCGATCGCGTGCTGCTCGAGCGCTACGTCGAAAAACCGCGCCACATCGAGATCCAGATATTCGCCGACGCGCACGGCCACACCCTGCACTTGAACGAGCGCGAATGCTCGGCACAACGCCGCTACCAGAAGGTTCTCGAGGAATCGCCCTCGCCCTTCCTGACCCCGGAACTGCGCGCGGCGATGGGCGCGGCCGCGGTGCAGGCGGCCAAGGCCATCGACTACGTCAACGCCGGCACGGTCGAGTTCATCGTGGCGCAAACCGGCGAGTTCTGGTTCATGGAGATCAACACCCGCCTGCAGGTCGAGCATCCGGTGACCGAGCTTGTGACCGGGCTGGATCTGGTCGAGCTGCAACTGCGCGTCGCCGCCGGCGAGCCCCTGCCCTTCGCTCAAGAACAGGTGCAGCAGAACGGCCACGCCATCGAGCTGCGGCTCTACGCCGAAGACCCGGCGGCCGGCTTCCTGCCCGGCTCCGGCCGGCTCGAGCGCCTGCGCCTTCCCGCGCCGTCGGCGCATGTGCGGATCGACGGCGGCGTGGTCGAAGGCGACACGGTGACGATCTTCTACGATCCGATGATCGCCAAGCTGATCGTCTGGGACGAAACCCGTCCGCGTGCGCTGGCCCGGCTGCGCGAGGCGCTGATGGACTGCGAGATCCGTGGCCCGAAGTCGAACGTGGCCTTCCTCGAAGCGCTGGTGCGCCACCCGAGCGTGGTCGAGGGAACGATCGACACCGGCTACCTCGACCGCGCGCTCGACGACGTGCTGACCCCCGCCACGCCGCCACCCGCGGCGCTACTGGCGCTGGCTGCGGCCGCGGTGTTGCTGCAGGAGGAAACGATCAGCCGCGAACGTGCCGCCGCCGGCTCCGATCCAACCTCCCCTTGGGCGATCGCCGACGGCTGGCGGCTCGGCCATGGTGGTGCGCGCCGTCTGGTGCTCGACGTGGCCGGCCTGCGTCAGGTGCTGACCGCACGTGGGCATGGCGGCGACTACCGGATCGCGGCACGCGTTGAACCTGGCCCGACGGCCGACGCAGCGATCCGCGTCGAGGGCCTGCGCATCGATAGCCGCGGCTGCGCTTCGGCGCGCGTCGACGGTGCCAGCGTGACGGCGCGCCTGCAGGTCGACGCCGGCAGTGTGCTACTGCACGACGGCACCCAGCGCTGGCGCATCGAGCGCCTCGGTGCATACGCCTTCACCGGCAAGGGCAAGGCCAGCGGCGATGGCACGCTCAAGGCCCCGATGCCAGGCCGCGTGGTGCTGGTCAAGGTGCAGCCCGGCGATACCGTGGCCGAAGGCCAGGAATGCGCGGTGATGGAGGCGATGAAGATGGAGCTGAGCCTCAAGGCCCCGCGTGCCGGCACCGTCAAGGAAGTGCGCGCCGCCGCCGGCGATTTCGTCGAGGCCGACGCCGTGCTGGTGGTGCTGGAATGAGCGCCGCCGTTTCGCCCGCTGCTGCCAGCGGTGATTCCGTCCGCATCGTCGAGGTCGGCCCGCGCGACGGCCTGCAGAACGAAAAAACACTCATCAGCAGCGCCGACAAGATCGCGCTCATCGAACGGCTCGCCGCCACCGGCCTTGACACGGTGGAAGCCACCGCCTTCGTCAGCCCGCGATGGGTGCCGCAGATGGCCGATGCCGCCGAGGTCTATGCCGGTGTGTCGAAACGCGCGGGCGTGCGCTACCCGGTGCTGGTGCCGAATTTGCAGGGCTTTGATCGGGCGCGCAGCGTCGGCGTGACCGAGATCGCGGTGTTCGGCGCGGCCTCGGAAGCCTTCAGCCAGGCCAACATCAATGCCAGCATCGCCGAGTCGCTGGCGCGCTTCGCGCCGGTGCTCGACGCCGCGAAGCGCGACGGCGTGGCGGTGCGTGGCTACGTCTCCACCGTGCTCGGCTGCCCCTACCAGGGCGCGGTGCCGACGGCCGACGTGGTGCGTGTCGCAAAGGCGCTGCACGCGATGGGTTGCTACGAGATCTCGCTCGGCGACACCATCGGCGTGGGCACCCCGCGCAAGGCCCGCGCCATGCTCGAAGCCGTGGCCGCCGAGGTGCCGATGACCGCGTTGGCCGTGCATTTCCACGACACCTGGGGCCAGGCGGTGGCCAATGTGGCGGCCTGCCTCGAGGCCGGCGTGCGGGTGGTCGATGCAGCGGTTTCCGGAACCGGCGGCTGCCCGTATGCGAAGGGCGCATCCGGCAACGTCGCGACGGAGGACATCGTCTATCTTCTCGACGGCATGGGCTTCGCGCACGGCGTCGACCTTGACGCACTGATCGAAACAGGCCGGTGGCTGTCGGCAAAGCTCGGCCGCGAGTCGATGAGCAAGGTGAACCGTGCGCGCCAGTGAATCCCTGCGCGCGGCGGTGGCCTATGCCGGCCGCCGCCCGACCTACGAGCACCCGATCGCCTTCGACGTCGGCACGCCGCTGACCGTGATGCGCAGCGACGACGAGTGGCCCGACTTCCACTGGTGCGTGACGCCGAAGGGTGGCGAGGGTTGGGTGCTGCGCTCGGCCTTCGCGCTGGTGGGCGATGTCTCGCTCGACGCTCTGCCTGCGCAAGCCGTGGCGGTCGCCGACTACGATGCCCGCGAGTTGGCGCTGGTGCCCGGCGAGCGCCTGCTGGTCGGCGATGAGCAGGGCGGCTGGCGCTGGTGCTACTCCGCCAAAGGAGATGCCGGCTGGGTGCGCAAGGCCGACTTGGCACAGGTCGAGGATGCGCCGCGCTTCGTGATGCGGCGGCTGCGCCCTGGCGACGACGTCGCGGTGGCCGACATCATCCGCACGGTGATGCCGGAGTTCGGCGCCGACGGCCCGGGCTTCGCCATCCACGATGCGGAAGTCGGTGGCATGCACGCGGCCTACGCCCGCGAGGGCACGGCGTATTTCGTCATCGAGGTCGAGGGCACCGTGCTGGGCGGCGGCGGCATCGCGCCGCTCGATGGCGAGGGCGGCGTCTGCGAGCTGCGCAAGATGTACTTCCGGCCCGGGCTGCGCGGCCTGGGGGCCGGCACCGCGCTGATCGCCCGCTGCCTGCACGAAGCGCGCCGGCTCGGCTACCGCCAGTGCTACCTCGAGACACTCACCGGGATGGATGCCGCACAGACCCTGTACGAGCGCGCCGGCTTCCAGCGGATCGAGCAGGCGATGGGCACCACCGGGCATTTCGGCTGCAACCACTTCTACCTGCGCGCGCTGTAGGCGCCGGGTAAAATCCTGCATCCTTTCCGGAGCAGCCCATGCACCTCGATTCCGTCCGCGCCGTCGTCACCGGCGGTGCCTCCGGCCTCGGCTTCGCCGTGGCCCGTTTCCTCGTGGCGAACGGCGGCAAGGTCGCGCTGTTCGATCTCAACGCCGAGCGCGGTGCGGCCGCGGTGGCCGAACTGGGCACCGGCAACGCGCACTTCTTCCGCACTGATGTGAGCGACGAAGCGCAAGTGGCGGCCAACGTGCAGGCGGCGAAGGACGCGATGGGTGGCCTGAACGCGGCGATCAACTGCGCCGGCATCCTCGGCGCGGGCCGCGTGCTCGGTCGTGACGGCGCGATGCCGCTTTCCACCTTCGCCACCACGGTGATGGTGAACCTCATCGGCAGCTTCAACGTGGCCAAGGCCGCGGCGGCGCTGATGCAGGCCAACGAGCCGGGTGAGGACGGCGAGCGTGGCGTCATCGTCAACACCGCCTCGATCGCCGCCTACGAGGGCCAGATCGGCCAGGCCGCGTATGCGGCCAGCAAGGGCGGTGTCGTCGGCATGACCCTGCCGATGGCCCGTGAGTTCGCGCGCATCGGCGTGCGGGTGATGACCATCGCACCGGGTGTCTTCCACACGCCGATGGTGGATGGCATGCCCGAGGCGGTGTACCAGAGTCTCTGCGCCCAGGTGCCCTACCCCTCGCGGCTCGGCAAGCCGGAGGAGTTCGCGGAAACGGTGGGTTTCATCCTGCGCACCCGTTACCTCAACGGCGAAACCATCCGCATCGATGGTGCCGTCCGCCTGCAGCCAAAGTGAGGGTTTGAAATGAAGGCTTTCGAGATCAAGAAAGGGAACGTTGTTGAACACAACGGGGCCGTGTACCAGATCCGCGACATCGAGCGCAGCTCGCCGCAGGCCCGCGGTGGCAACATCACCTACCGCTTCACGATGTACTCGGTGCCGGGCGGCAGCAAGCTCGATCTTTCCCTGCGCGCCGACGACGAGCTCAAGGAAGTCGACCTGGTGCGCCGCGCCGCCAGCTTCTCGTACAAGGACGGCGAGGCCTTCGTGTTTCTCGACGACGAGGATTTCACCCCGTACACGCTCGATCCCGACGCCATCGGCGAGGCCGCCGGTTTCATCACCGAGGGGCTCACCGGCTGTTACATCCAGACCATCGACGATGCGCCGGTGGCGCTGTTGCTGCCGGCCACGGTCACGCTCGAAGTGGTCGACACGCCGCCGGAGATGAAGGGCGGCACCGCCACCAAGCGGCCGAAGCCGGCCAAACTCACGACAGGCATCGAGATCATGGTGCCGGAGTACATCAGCAACGGCGAGAAAGTGCTGATCAACACCGCCACCGGGGAATTTTCGGGCCGCGCCTGAGGATCGGCACGCCCACCAGCGCGTTGCCGGATGCCGGCGGGCGTTTACACTCGGGTCTCACCCCTCCTTGCGGCGACGCCGATGTCTGAACTCCCCTCACTGCCGGCCACGGCCCGCGAACCGACGCTGCTGCAGGCCATCGTTCCAATCGTCGTGCTGGTGGTACTGCTCGCCGCTGGCGTGGCGCTGTTCGGTGCCGATGCCGCCTTCGGTGCCAATCAGGTGGCGCTGGTCCTTGCCGCTTCGGTGGCCGCGCTGATCGGCTGGCGCAATGGCCTGAGCTGGAACGAACTGCAGGACGGCATCGTGCAAGGGGTCGGCGTCGCCATCGGTGCCATCTTCATCCTGCTGGCCGTGGGTGCGCTGATCGGTTCCTGGATCCTCGCCGGCATCGTCCCCACCCTGATCCACTACGGGCTGCTGGTGCTCGATCCGCACTGGTTCTATCCGGCCACCGCCCTGCTCTGCGCGGCCATCGCCATGACCATCGGCAGCTCCTGGACCACCGCCGGCACCATCGGCGTGGCTCTGATGGGCGTGGCCGGTGGCCTTGGCATGGACCCCGCCATCACCGCCGGCGCGGTGATCTCCGGGGCCTATTTCGGCGACAAGATGTCGCCGCTCTCCGACACCACCAATCTCGCACCGGCGGCGGCCGGCAGCGAGCTCTTCGCCCACATCCGGCACATGACCTGGACCACGCTGCCCAGTTTCCTGCTGGCGGTGCTCGGATTCGCCCTGATCGGCGGCGCCGCCGCCGATGCCGTTCCGGCGGTTGGGGATCTCTCGGCCAAGATGCGCGAACACTTCGTGCTGGGGCCGCACCTGCTCATCCCCTTGCTGGTGGTGCTGGTGATGGCCATCCGCAAGATCCCGGCGCTGCCCACCATCCTCGCCGGTGCCCTGCTGGGTGCGGTGTTCGCGGTGATCTTCCAGCCGCAGGCCGTGCAAGCCCTGGCGGGCGAAGGCGTCACGGGTGCCACCGCCCTGCTCAAGGGTGCCTGGATGTCCCTCTACGGCGGTTTCAAGCTGGAGTCCGGGGTTGCTGCGGTCGATTCGCTGCTGAGCCGTGGCGGCATGTCGAGCATGCTCAACACGATCTGGCTCATTCTTTGCGCCATGGCCTTCGGCGCGGTGATGGAGAAGGCCGGCCTGCTCGAACGATTGGTGCGCAGCGTGCTGGCCGCGGCCAAAAGTACCGGCTCGTTGATCGCCGCCACCCTGGTCACCGCTTTTGGCACCAATGTGGTCACTGCCGACCAGTACATCTCCATCGTGCTGCCCGGCCGGCTCTACCGCAACGAGTACCAGAAGCGCGGCCTGGCTCCGGTCAATCTCTCGCGTGCCCTCGAAGACGCCGGCACCCTGACCTCGCCACTGGTGCCCTGGAATACCTGCGGTGCCTTCATGGCCGCCACCCTGGGAGTCGCCACCTGGGACTACCTGCCCTATGCCCTGTTCAACCTGATCAATCCGATCCTCGCCCTGGTACTGGCCTACGCCGGATTCAAGATCCTGCGCCTGGCGGCGGATGAAGTGCGCAACGGCAAGGCCTGAACCGGGGAGCAAGCATGAAGCCTGAAACCACCACCACGCCTCGCCGTGGCCCACTCGATTGGGTCGAATGGGCCGGCAATCGATTGCCCGAACCCGCCCTGCTCTTCGCCCTGCTGGCCTTGGCGACCATCCTCGTTTCGGCCTTGGGCTCGGCACTGGGCTGGCAGGTACAACCAGTCCAGCCGGTACTGGATGAAGCGGCGATCGCAGCCGGTGGGCAGGCGGGAATGCTGCTTGTGCCCCATGGGGCGCCGATCGAACCACGCTCGCTGCTCAGCATCGAAGGCATCTACTGGATGCTCAGCTCGATGCTGCGCAACTTCGTCGAACAACCGGCGCTGCCGCTGATTTTTGTCGCCATGATCGGGATCGGCGTGGCCGAGCGGCTTGGCCTGTTCGGCGCATTGATGCGCTGGCTGGCACCGATGACGCCGCAGCGATTCCTGACCCCGGCGGTGGTGCTGATCGGCGCCAACTCGGCGATCACGGCCGGTGCCAGTTACATCATTCTGCCGCCGCTCGCGGCTGCGCTGTACCTGGCCGTTGGCCGGCATCCGGTCGCTGGCCTCGCGGCCGCTTTCGCCGGAGTGGCCGGTGGCTTCGGTGCCGGATTCATCCCCACCGGCACCGATGCGGTGCTCACCGGATTCGCCCAGGACGCGGCGCGGGTGATCGATCCCGGCTACACGCTCACCATCCTGCACAATTACTGGTTCACCGCGGTTTCTTCGATCGTGGTGATGCTCGGTGGCTGGCTGGTCACCGATCGCATCGTCGAGCCCAGACTCCAGCGCCTGCACGGCGAGGAGCAAGGACATGCCGATCCAGACACCCTGCGCCAACTGGCACTTTCCACCAAGGAACGCCGTGGACTGTTCGCCGCCCTGCTCACCGCGGCCATGGTGTCGGCGGTATTTCTTGCGCTGATCCTTTTCCCTGGAGCCCCGCTGTACGGCGATGGCCAACCGCGACTGGCCAATGATCGGGTCCTGGCGCAGCAAGCGGTAACCGTCCTGCCCGCAGGCAGCGAACTGCCGCCCGATGCCACCGTGCTTGCCAGCGACCCACTGGTCGTGATCGCCGACGGCGATCCACGCTTGTCGGAATGGCCAGGGCCGCGCTGGTCACAGGCCATCGTCCCCTTCATCCTGATCGTTTTCCTGCTGCCCGGCATCGTCTACGGCCTGATCACCGGCCAGTTGCGCAGCCAGGTCGATCTCGTCGAGGCGCTGATGCAAGGCGTGCGCGATGTCGTTCCGGTGCTGGTGATCCTGTTTTTCCTCGCCCAATTCATCGCCTACATGGGTTACAGCGGCCTGGATCGGATGCTGGCCTACAGCGGCGGCAGCCTGCTGTTCGGGGCCGATCTGCCGATCCCGTTCTTGATCGTGGCCTTTGTGCTGGTGGTGGTG
>Ga0209103_1000260_pt1 | contig 16441 bp, 19 predicted proteins | sample 4C3metaG_FD_184152 | JGI IMG/M metagenome (GOLD analysis project Ga0209103, IMG submission 184152) | Freshwater bacterial and archeal communities from Indian Creek, Illinois, USA - 4C3 metaG (SPAdes) (version 2) | ecosystem: Environmental > Aquatic > Freshwater > Unclassified | place: USA...
AGGTGATTATCAAATAAGTCAGAAAAAAGCTTCTCAGAGAACATGTCCTCGTTGAAATCGCTAAGTATGGTTGACCATACATTTCCATCCGGACTGTTTTTACCACTAAACCACTTCCCGTAAGCACTGCTAGACAAGGGCAACAAATCCCACGAATCTTCTTTAATTGCAGCTTTTATTAAGTACTCAGGAATTTTCTCCTGTGACCTAACACGGTTAATACACCCATCACTTTTGGATATATAAAAAGCTTGGCAGAAATCGCTGTATCTCAAGTGCCCTAACCTCTCTTTCTCATTTTTTTAAAATCATCCGAATCAATCCGTTTCAATCCGAATGACATCCTATTTACGGGCGGTGAAGCCCCCCTCCCCCAGGCCTATAATTTTAAGTGTAAGGAGGACAAGCATTTACAACCTGTAGACAGGTAGATGAAATCATGCTGGATTCCTCTAAAACCGTCTTAATCCTGCTTATTCACATTTATTATACACCCTGAATACAGAAGGGGAAAGAAAATTTTGGTAGAGATTCCGAGATCGACACCGTACTACGATAAGTAATCATCCGGGTAGCTCCCGTTTGATATAAAGGTCCGCAATGACCTGAAACTACGAGATAAACCATAACGATAATTGAGTCGGCGGCTGAAATAAACCGCTGAAAATAAATCTCAATGTCCGAGATGCGCATCAGGACGGCGGGATGCATAAGAGTTCAGGACACAGCATTAGCGGCTGTGTCTGGAATGAAGATGCACCCACCGTGACTTCGTGCGCCCATTCTTCGGACAAGCGAAGTCTGTGGACATCTTCCCCACAGGCTCTTTTTGCATCCCACCGTCAATGCCCCGGACGGAAAGGACGCAAAAGTATGAAAATCAGTTACAAAGATGCAGATGGCAGCATTATCGAGTTGGAAGTATCCGAGGAGGTCGGAGCCTTCTACTTGGAGTCTGTGAAGGTAGAGAAGAGCAACAACCGACGGAACAGCCGCCCAGACCGCCATACCCAATTAAGCACCTTCACCTATGAGGACGCACGTTTCTTCTCTAATGGTACGGACTTACTTGCTGAACTTATTAGTTCCGAGACGATCAGCCTTGCTATGTCGCAGCTGAATGAACGCCAACAATACCTAATTCGCAAGTGCTTCCTAGAAGGCTGGTCCTATGCAGACCTAGCTGCGCTTGAGGGGAAGGACGAATCTGCCATTCGCCACGCCATTAACCGCGCCAAGAAGAAACTTAGAAACTTCCTGAAGTAAGACCGTCCGTTTTCCCCTCCGCAGGTGCTATAGGGTGAAGGCACACAAAATCAGCCTTCAGAAAGGTAAGGTGGCTCACATGAAGCACATGCTTAAAATCAGTGTTTCGAAGGAGCCCCAGGACGGAGGGATTGTCGGCTGTCGCAACGTCACCTTGCGGGAAAGGCTGTTGCGCCTCCTGTTAGGTGAAAAGTGCAGATTGACGGTGATTATCCCCGGCAACAGCGTGAGAAAGCTTTGCATCGTTGCGGAGGGAGGTGAAAAGCTTGAGCAAGATTAAGCTGCTGCATGATGTAGTCAGTAATCTGCGCTCCCTTGCAGACAGTGTACAGGCCGTTGCCGATGCCATGGTGGCCAATGAACCTGCCGAAACCGCTCTGTCGGAACAGCCAGCCACGGAACAGATGGCAAAGCCCGCGACAAAGCCGGTAACGTTAGAGCAGGTGCGGGCAGCACTGGCCGAAAAGAGCCAGCTAGGGTTCACGGCAAACGTAAGGTCACTGTTAGAAAAGTACGGTGCGCCGAAACTTAGTCAGATTGATCCGGCAAACTACGCGGCGCTGCTGGCAGATGCAGAGGCCCTGAAATGAGTGCGGAGAAGCAGCATGCACTGCTCTCGGCTTCAGGTGCCCACCGCTGGATGAACTGTCCACCATCAGCCCGGCTGGAGCGGGAGTTTGAGGACAACAGCGGAGAAGCTGCCGCCGAAGGCACAGCCGCTCATGCACTGGCAGAACACAAGCTGCGCAAAGCCCTCAAAAGGCGCTCCAAGAAGCCCATCTCCAAGTACGATTCCGACGAAATGGACGTTCACACCGATGGCTATGTAGAGTTTATCCAGGAACTGATCGCCCAGGCAAAGCAGGAATGCGCTGACCCAGTAGTACTGATAGAGCAACGCCTGGACTTCTCAAGATACGTGCCGGACGGTTTTGGTACGGGCGACTGTGTAGTTATTTCCGATAGGACGCTTCACATCGTGGACTTCAAGTACGGGCAGGGCATTCTGGTCAGTGCAGAGGACAACCCGCAGATGATGCTATACGCCCTCGGCGCCCTCGAGATGTTCGACGCCATCCACGATATCACCACAGTCTCCATGACCATCTATCAGCCACGTCGTGAAAACGTCAGTACCTTTACCGTGGACAAGGAATCCCTCTATCAGTGGGCCGACGAGGTCCTCAAGCCCATTGCTAGCCAGGCCTTCGAAGGCTCTGGAGAGTGCGTGCCCGGCGAATGGTGCCGGTTCTGCCGTGCGGCGGTGAAATGCCGTGCGCGGGCGGAGGACAACCTTAACCTAGCCCGGTTTGAGTTTGCACTGCCACCGCTACTCTCGGACGGAGACATTGAAGAAATCCTCGCCAAACTGGATGACCTTATATCCTGGGCGAACGACATCAAGGCATATGCTCTGGAGGCGGCGGTCAGGCACGGCAAGGAGTGGCAAGGTTTCAAGCTGGTAGAGGGGCGCTCCAACCGCAAATATGCTAACGAGGAAGCAGTGGCCGAAGCCGCAAAAGGTGCAGGCTACCGTGATATTTACCGCCAGAGCCTGATTACACTCACGGAGATGGAGCGACTTATGGGCAAAGACAACTTTCAGGCCATACTCGGCGGCCTAATTGAAAAGCCGCCCGGTAAGCCAACTCTGGTCCCGCTATCGGACAAGCGTCAAGCCATCAGTACAGCAGCTATAAACGAATTTGAGGAGGAAATGTAACCATGTCAAACACAGCAAACCGTCCTAACCCCAATCCCGGCAAGAATCCCACCAAGGTGGTCACCGGCCTGGTCCGTCTTAGTTTCGCCAATGTGCACGAGCCTAAGAGCATCAACGGCGGAACTCCCAAGTACAGTGTCAGCCTAGTAATCCCTAAGAGCGACACCAAGACTATCGCGGCCATTAATGCCGCTGTAGACGCCGCCATGGAGGAAGGGCGCGGCAAGTTCGGGGGCAAGGTTCCGAGTAAGTCCGCCTTGAAGCTTCCCCTGCGTGACGGCGACATTGACCGCCCTGACGATGAGGCCTATGCGGGCTGCTACTTCGTAAACGCTAACAGCAACTCTGCTCCGCAGATCGTGGACAAGTCCCTGAATCCCATCATGAGTCGCTCGGAAGTCTACTCCGGCGTGTACGCAAGGGTGAGCGTTAACTTCTACGCATTTAACTCTAACGGCAACCGCGGGATTGCCTGCGGTCTGGGCAACATCCAGAAAGTGCGCGACGGTGAGCCGCTGGGTGGCAAGGCCAGCGCCGCAGATGATTTCACCTCGGACTACGATGGCGATGACTTCCTCGGCTAAGGGCAAGTGAGAATTGAGAAAAGGGCGGCAAGGCGTCTTGTCGCCCTTTCCCGATACGGAGGTGACTATGCAAACACTGTCCATAGACATTGAAACATACTCGAGCACTGACCTTTCTAAATGCGGCGTCTACAAATACTCCGAGTCTCCGGATTTTGACATCCTGTTGTTTGGCTATTCGGTGGACGGCGGCGAGGTAAAGGTCATTGATCTGGCCCGTGGTGATACGCTGCCGCAGGAGATCATCAAGGTCCTAATAGATGATGCGGTTGTGAAATGGTCTTTCAATGCACAGTTTGAGAGGACCTGCCTGTCAAGGTATCTAGGCAGATTGCTAAACCCCGCATCATGGCGGTGCACCATGGTGTGGGCCGCCTATCTTGGGCTGCCACTGTCGCTGGAAGGCGTGGGCGCAGTGCTCGGGCTAGAGAAGCAGAAACTAGCAGAGGGTAAGGAACTGGTCCGTTACTTCTCCATGCCCTGCAAGCCCAGCAAAGCGAACGCCGGCCGCACACGCAACCTTCCCCAAGATGATCCGGATAAGTGGCAGCAGTTTAAAGAGTACAACGCCCGTGATGTAGCGGTCGAAGTAGCCATTCAGGCTCGACTTAATAAATTCCCCGTGCCGGAGGACGAGTGGCGAAACTATATCCTCGATCAACATATAAACGACCGGGGCATCCGACTGGATAGTGATCTGGTCAGAGAAGCCATCTGCTGCGACGAGCGCTCACGGGCTGAACTGACTAGTGCCATGCGTGAACTCACCGATTTGGAGAACCCCAATTCAATTGCTCAGATGAAAGCGTGGCTGGCAGACAACGGCCTAGAAACCGACACCCTCGGCAAGGTGGCCGTTAAGGAGCTGCTGAGGACCGCGCCGGAGGGACTCAGCGAGGTATTGTCCCTCAGGCAAGATCTCGCCAAGAGTAGCGTAAAGAAGTACACGGCTATGGAGAACGTTGTCTGTAAAGACGGTAGGGCCAGAGGGCTTTTGCAGTTCTACGGAGCGAACAGAACAGGGCGGTGGGCCGGGAGGCTAATTCAGGTGCAAAACCTGCCCCAGAACCATCTGCCGGACTTAGAGCAGGCACGGCAACTCGTAAAAACTGGCGACTTTGATATGCTGACAGTCCTCTACGATTCGGTGCCGGCCGTCCTTTCCGAGTTAATCCGTACGGCCTTTATCCCAAGGACAGGCTACAAGTTTATTGTGGCCGACTTCAGCTCGATCGAGGCCATGGTCATATCCTGGCTGTCGGGAGAAAAGTGGAAAATGGACGTCTTCACCGGGGACGGGAAGATCTATGAGGCCACGGCCGCCCGCATGTTCAATGTGCCAATTGAATCCGTCACCAAGGGAAGCTTGCTCCGGCAAAAAGCGAAGCAAACCGAGCTCGCGTGTGGTTACGGAGGGTCAGTCGGTGCGCTGAAGGCCATGGGTGCCCTAGAGATGGGCATTGCTGAAGATGAGCTTCAGCCGCTGGTCAATGCCTGGCGTACCACCAACCCCAACATCGTGCGCTTCTGGTGGGCTGTGGACCGCGCCGCAAAAACGGCTGTCAAAGAGAGAACCAGCACAGAAACCCACGGCATCCGTTTTTCTTTCCAGAGCGGTTTCCTGTTCATAACGCTGCCCTCCGGCAGACGGCTGGCTTACGTCAAGCCGCGTATCGAGACTAACCGCTTTAGCGGCGAGGCGGTGACTTACGAGGGTGTGGGACAAGCCAAGAAGTGGGAGCGCATCGAAAGCTACGGCGCGAAGTTCGTGGAGAATATCGCTCAAGCGATCTCCCGCGACCTCCTCTGCCATGCCATGCGCAGATTAGATGCGGCCGGTCTTTGCATTGTGATGCATGTCCATGACGAAGTGGTCATTGAGACCCCGCTTAGTGTTTCTGTTGAAGCTGTCTGCCGCCTAATGAGTGAGCCCCCACTTTGGGCCAAGGGCCTTCCGCTACGTGCCGAAGGGTTTGTGTGCCCATTTTATAAAAAAGAATAGCGATGCTTGTGCAGGACCGTCCGATTTGGCACTTCCCCATGGCATATAGCGAAGGCCAAACTATACTGAGCCTTCGGAGAGGACAAGCCGGATGAATGAAATGCAAATTTTCTCCTACGAGGGTAAAGAGGTCAGAACTATGCAGCGGAACGGGGAGCCGTGGTGGGTGCTGAAAGATGTGTGCGACGTATTGGAACTCAGTAACGCGCGGATGATTGCCGACCGCCTAGACGAGGATGATGTAAGCCTAGCTTACGTCACCGACAATATGGGGAGGCAGCAGCAAACCAACATTGTAAACGAGAGCGGGCTTTACAACGTTATCCTGCGCTCGGACAAGCCCGAAGCAAAGAGTTTCAAACGCTGGGTCACCCACGAGGTGCTGCCACAAATACGCCGGCATGGGGCCTACGTCACAACCTCCAAGCTGGAGGAAATCATGAACGACCCTGACTCTTGGATCAGGCTGTTAACTACCCTCAAGCAGGAACGTCAGGAGAAGGAGCTGCTACAGCTGCAAGCCGCCGCGGACAAGCCGAAGGTGATCTTTGCCGATGCGGTGTCGGTTTCTCAAGGGGCCATTCTCATTGGGGAACTGGCGAAAATACTTAAAGGCAACGGCATCGACATTGGGCAGAACCGCTTATTTGAAAGACTACGCCAGGACGGCTTCCTCATTAAGCGAAAGGGAACCGACTACAATGCGCCGACGCAGAAAGCTATGGAGCTGGGGCTCTTTAAGGTCAAGGAAACCGCCATTACTCACTCCGACGGTCACGTCACCATCTCCAAGACCACAAAAGTAACGGGCAAGGGCCAGCAGTACTTCGTTAACTACTTTCTGGGCCACAAGGCGAGCGACCATGGAATGGCGTAACAGCAAAGGCTATCCCGACCCCACCGCAGCAGAAGCACTCGCCAGAGTAGTAGCTCTGGAAAAGGCTGCAGGGAGAAGGTATCGACCGCTGGTCTACATCTGCTCACCCTATGCCGGCAACATTGACTACAATACCAGCCGTGCCCGCGGTTACTGCCGTTTTGCGCTTAGTGTGGGGTGTATCCCACTCGCGCCGCACCTTCACTATCCGCAATTTATGGACGAGTCAGACTCTGAAAGCCGTGAGCTGGGGCTTTCTATAGCGCTCATTCTCCTTGGCAAATGCAAAGCGGTGTGGGTATTTGGCGACCGGATTTCGGAGGGAATGGCCCGCGAGATTGCCAAAGCCAAGCGACGAGGAATGCCCATTAGGTACTTTAACGAAAAGTGCGAGGAGGTGGTGCGAGATGAAGATTGCAGTCGGCAATAGCCGTATGGATAAGAGGTGGAAGAACAAAGACATCTCATGGGCAGATTTCAAGAATGCCGTGCGCACCACAAAGCGCACTACGGAGACTGTGTCCGAGTATCGCAAGATGAGCAAAGCGCAGCAGGACGAGATTAAGGATATTGGCGGCTTCGTGGGCGGAGCACTAAAAGAGGGGAAGCGGGGTAACGGCTACGTCCATTGCCGCTCTATGCTCACCTTGGATATGGACTATGCCACCCCCGACATCTGGGAGCAGTTAGAGGTCCTCTATGACTGGGCCTGCTGCGCCTACTCCACCCACAAAAGTACGCCCGAAGCTCCGCGCCTGCGGCTGGTTATCCCGCTTGAGCGCGAGGTCAGTGAGGACGAGTACCCCGCTCTGGGACGTATGGTGGCCAAAGAAATAGGGCTCGACCTGTTCGACGACACCACCTACGAGCCCTCGCGGCTGATGTACTGGCCGTCCACTTCCGCTGACGGTGAGTTTGTGTTCCGCGAAAAGGACGGTGACCTACTAGACCCTGACGTCTATCTTGCCAGATACGCAGATTGGCGGGATACGGCCACGTGGCCAACATCCAAACGGCAGTCCGAGGTGCTGGAGCGGAGGCTCAAACAACAACAGGACCCGTTGGCCAAAGGCGGTGTGGTGGGTGCTTTCTGCCGGGCTTACTCCATTGAGGCGGCTATCGAAGCCTTTCTCGCCGGCGTCTACGAGCCCTCCGCCATGGCCGGCCGCTACGACTATGTCCCGGCCGACAGCGCCGCCGGCTTGGTCATCTACGGCGACAAGTTTGCCTACAGCCACCATGCCACCGACCCGGTCTGCGGCAAGCTGCTCAACGCCTTTGACTTGGTGCGGCTACATAAGTATAACGACCTCGATGACAAGGCTTCGTTTAAGGCCATGTCGGATTTTGCTGTTAAAGATGAGCAGGTTAAGGCCCAGCTCGCTCTGGAGCGCCAGACACAGGCCACGGCAGACTTCGCGGATGAGGACAACTGGCAGAGCAGGCTTGAGCTAGATAAAACAGGAGCCGTGAAAGACACGCTCACCAACATCTCCATCATTCTGCGCTTTGATCCCAAACTGCAGACTATCGTGTTTAACCAATTCAAGAACATGATCGATGTCGTCGGCGAGCTTCCCTGGCCGCAAGTAAAACCCGGCTGGGGAGATACCGACATGGCCTGCGCGAAGCTGTACTTCGAGCGCACCTATGGTATCTGGTCGCCGACTAAGTTCAAAGACGCTTTGCTGGGGGTTGTCTCTGTGGAGCGTCTCTACCACCCCGTTAAGGAGTACCTCGGCCAACTCTCTTGGGATGGCACTGAGCGGCTGGATACCCTGCTCGTCGACTACCTTGGCGCAGAGGACAGCCCCTATGTGCGGGCGGTTACCCGCAAGACCTTCGTGGCCGCGGTGGCCCGCATATACCAGCCGGGACTTAAGTTTGACTCCATCCTAGTGCTAAATGGCGCGCAAGGCATCGGCAAATCCATGCTCTTTGCGCGTCTCGGCGGACAGTGGTATTCCGACTCGCTCTCCATTTCCGACATGAAGGACAAGACCGCCCCGGAGAAGCTGCAGGGCTACTGGATACTGGAGTTGGGCGAGCTTGCGGGCATCAAGAAGCTGGACGTGGAGACGGTCAAGTCCTTCATCACTCGCGTCGACGACAAATACCGGCAGTCCTACGGGGTTATCGTGGAGAGTCACCCGCGCTCCTGCATCATCGTAGGCACCACCAACAGCGACGGCGGCTTCCTGCGTGACATCACGGGAAACCGGCGTTTCTGGCCGGTGCGGGTTATGGGGCAGGGCAGGTACCAAGCATGGGAGCTCACAGACGTCGACCAAGTTTGGGCCGAGGCCATTGAGAGGTACAACGCGGGAGAAGAGCTCTTCCTAAAGGGCAGCCTTGCGGAGGAAGCCGTGACTCAGCAGCGCGAGGCCATGGAGGGGGACGATCGGGAGGGGTTGGTGGCCGAGTACCTCGACACACCTCTGCCGGAAGGTTGGGACAAGATGGACCTTTACCAGCGGCGCAACTTCCTCTCCGGCAGCGAGTTCGGTGGGGAAGCTCGCGTAGGAGTCAAGCGACGGCAGCAGGTCTGCGTCATGGAAGTATGGTGTGAGTGCTTCGGCAAGAATCGCGAAACCGTCAAGAAAGGCGACTCCTACGAGATCGAGGGCATTTTGAGCAAGATCGGCGGCTGGGCGAAATTCACCGGGAACAAAACGGGCAAGAAAAATCTGCCGCTCTACGGTCCGCAGCGGGTGTTTATTCGTTCCGATGAGGAGGCGTAGGCACATGCCCATTGTACCCATCGTGCCCATAAATCCAGTCATGGGCACAGCTGACAACCCTTTGCCTGCCAAGCCCCATGCCTTGTCTGTTCCCATTGTGCCGATAATTTACCCCTTAAAGGTTGTAGGTATAAGTATTAGAGGAGTAATGGGCACGTGTAGGCGTGTACACGCGCGTAGGAGTTTGAAGTGCTTGGGCACACTCATCGGCACAGGAGGATTTGATGCGCGAGAAACAGATTGAGCAGAAACTTGTCCGTGCAGTTAGAGCGATGGGGGGCCAGGCCGTGAAATTTGTCTCGCCCGGTTACGATGGCATGCCCGACCGCCTTGTCCTTATCCCCAGCGGGAAGATGGCCTTTGTGGAGGTTAAGACCAAGGGAGACCAACCCCGCCCACTACAGGTCAAAAGGCATGAGATGCTCAGGGCCTTGGGATTTATGGTGCATGTCCTTGACGATGAAAGGCAGATACCACAGATTATGAAAGAGATAGGCGGCCTTGAAAGCGGGGTGCACGATGGAGGGTTTGCTAGCAAGGACTGATCTTCACGGCTATCAGAGATATACCGTTGAGTTCATAAAAACGAATACGGTGAGCGCTATCTTGCTGTCCATGGGGCTTGGCAAGACGGTGATTACCTTGACGGCCCTCGTGGACCTGTTATTTGACAGCTTTGAGGTGCGCAAAGTTCTCGTTATTTGTCCTCTCCGCGTCGGGATTGTATGGGTTGATGAGATTCAAAAATGGAGTCATCTGCATTTTCTGCAATGTTCAGTGGCCATCGGGAGCGAAACAGAGCGGCAAGCGGCGCTTAAAGCCAAAGCTGACATTTACATCATCAACCGCGAAAATGTCCAATGGCTCATCGAGAACAGCGGGCTTCCCTTTGACTACGACATGGTGGTGGTGGACGAGCTCTCGTCTTTCAAGAACCACCAGTCAAAGCGGTTCAGGTCCCTGATGAAGGTTCGCCCTAAGGTGAGCCGCATCGTTGGCTTGACGGGTACGCCGACGGGCAACGGGCTGATGGACTTGTGGGCTGAATTCCGGCTCCTTGACATGGGCCAGCGGCTGGGGCGGTTCATCGGGAAGTTTCGCGCTGACTACTTCGTCCCAGACAAGCGCAACGGTCAGGTCATCTTCAGTTACAAGCCTCTGCCGAATACCGAAGAGGAAATCTACCGCAGAATTGCCGACATCACTATTTCCATGAAGTCCACCGATCACATACAAATGCCGGAACTGGTGACTACCGAGCACCCTGTGCGGCTGTCGGACAAAGAGCGGGAGCGGTATGACGAGCTGCGGCAGGACTTGGTGCTCAAGCTATCGGGCGGCGATGTTACCGCGGCCAACGCCGCCGCACTGTCGGGGAAACTGTGTCAGATGGCTAACGGCGCGGTCTACGGCGACGACGGCGAAACCCACCACATACACGACCGCAAGCTGGACGCGCTGGAGGACTTGATTGAAGCCGCGAACGGCAAGCCTGTCCTTATTGCCTACTGGTACAGGCACGACCTCGGGCGGATTCAGGAGCGCTTCTCCGCAATAAAACTCGATTCGCCTGATTCCATCAAGGCGTGGAATAACGGAGATATCCCGGTCGCCGTCATGCACCCAGCGTCAGCCGGGCACGGGCTGAACCTGCAAAGCGGAGGGGCAACCTTAGTATGGTTCGGACTGACGTGGAGCCTAGAGCTCTACCAGCAAACCAACGCCCGGCTCTGGCGGCAAGGGCAAAAGGACACCGTAGTGATCCACCACATCATAACCAAGGGGACAGTTGACGAGCAGATCATGAAGGCGCTCAGGCGCAAGGATGCAACACAGAATGCCCTTATTGAAGCGGTGAAGGTGAGTCTAGGAAGGGAGAAGGGCAGATGATCGCACTAAAATACATCAACAAGAACGCTGCTACTATTGCCGCTCTCCGCGATTACCACAATATGCGGTTCATTATTAACAACACCAGCGAGGAAATTAAGGATCTGTACGAAAAAATGAGCGCGCCCAGAGTCCCTAAGCTGTCCGGAATGCCGTCCGCCAGAAACCCTCAAGCCGGAGCAGATAAAATGACGAGCCAAATTGACAAGCTCGACCTCCTGCGGGAGCGGTATAACCAGGCGATGGAGTACATGGCTTGGTTTGGCCCGGCGTGGTCTAGTTTGACGGACGATGAGCAGCACATACTTTCTGAGTTCTACATGGCCGACAACCAGAAATCCGGTGCGACCTATCGCCTGATGAGCCAACTCCAGTACAGCGAAAGCCACGTCGAGCGCCTGCGCTCGTATGCCTTGAGCCATCTGCGCAGTAAGCTGTTTGGCTAAACATGAGGGAATTATGAGGGGGATAGTGGGGTGTGTGCATGTGTCCCTCCGGTATATCGCGGTGTGAGGCGTTTGCTGCTGCTAAGGTAATGTCATAGTGGTCATTGCGAATATTTGCACATTATATTGCGAGATGGTAGTATATATGCAATTGATCATCTGGAAGGTGTTTCTGGGGACCTAATTGATTCTCTATGGCATAAACAACAGGCACCACATCAATATTTAACGAAAATAACACCGCCACCAACAACACTAAAACTAAAATGCGCTTTAACATATATCTACTCCTTCCGAATAAATGTAAAGTGCGGGATTTCCCCGCACTTTATCTACCTCAACCAAGTGAATAACTGCCTTATGTCATACTGTACAAGAGCACCCCTGTTGTTAGGTGGGACTATCCAGGTCAAACCATCCTGCGATATATTCACCCCGTACATAGGTCTCCAAGATACCAGTATATGACCCGTACCCGTTCTCGCTCCGTTAATAGTCTGCCTCACACCCACACGAACTACGATGTTATCTATCCTATCCGTGTTACTCAAACCAGAAATCACCCTGTTGAAACTTTGCTTATCTGGTACTTCAAGACTGTCATGTATCAAAGGAGAATTACCAACTATCCACTCATGCCTAAAACTACCCCTAACACCTTGCACAACTGCCGACCACAAATCCACCTCAAAATTTGTACTAGCTAACTCTGGAGGTGCTTCATATACCCAGTTGAATACTAAATTCCCACCCTCAAATCTAAACGTAGCGTTCGTCAAAGCACGTTTAGCAAACTCAATAGCCTTGTTCATCTCCATTGTCCCATTAGGCAATACATGCACCGCAGGGTCAAAAGCTATTCTACCAGGAACTTGCGCCTGTTGCCTTGTAATAATTACTGAATTAGTTGCCTGGTCCCAACTAACTGTCGCGCCAAGACTCTCAAAGATGCCACGGATAGGAACCATTGTGCGACCGCCAATAATCTGCGCTGGAACATCAAGCCTTCTCGATACCCCATTCACCGTAATCTCTTGCCTACCAATGACAAGTACGATGCGCGTACTTCCAAATACCATTGTTACCGAACTAGTGGCATCATCCCATGTTACTGTCGCCCCTAAATCTTGACTTACAAAACGTAAAGGGACGAGGGTGCGACCAGCGCTAATTACCGGCACCTGATCGGGGAAGAGCACCTCTACCGCATCTACAAGCACCCGGACTGCCGGCGCAGCCATGGTCGTCGGCACAGCAGTAGGTAAAACGACGAGAGACAAGGAGACGAGTAAGGCCACTAGGGAGCGTAAGCTAGGCTTCGCCCTCCGCAGACTTTCTATTCTTGCTACCACAAAAACCCTCCCGTGTTGTCTAAATTGCCCTGTACTAAGTTCTCTGCCCAAGCAGTAATTCCTGCCAAGGCGGGGGGAAGTATTGGCAAACAAGGGTAGCAGGAGCAGCGCCGAGATGTACGGCATGTGACGCTTAGGGTTAGCAGGCATCGAGACTTCAGCCATGGGCGATTGACCGCTTAGCTAACTTTCAACGATTGCCTCAATCCCTCAACGATTCCCCCGCGTAGCGTTGCTTAAAAAGTAGGAATAACGCCCTGTCGAGGCTAAAATAGCTTCGCAATAGCCGCGATGAAACCAGAAAAGACACTCCTGTAAAACGCAAGAGTGTCTCTGCTGCTACGTTTTCCGCAGAACGCAAAACCACCCACCGATACAATCCTTCGTATCCATAGGTGGTAGATTATATAGCAATGCAAAGAATTATAAAGAAAAGAAGTGGAGGTAAGCTGGTGAGATACACTACACAAGATGAAGTTAAAAAAGCGCTAAGTGTTCAGCAGTGGGACAAGATCACTCCGGAGCAGTTTCAAGAGCTCATACGCCTGAAGTCACAGGTGGACCAGGAGCAGATGCGCAAAATAGTGGAGCAGATTCCGAACTTCATTGAGCTGTCTCGACAGACGCTTAGCGCGGTGGAGAATGTGGCGAATAGGGCTTTAGACGCAAACAAAGAAAGTCAAAGCGACTTTAATGCTAGGTGTAAAGATGTTATTCGCATTTTAGAGGGCCAGCTAAACGGGCGGAGTTTTAGTGACGAGCACAAGCTGCGTATCATGGAGATGCTATATCAGATTCTCAGTATGCAATCAAGGAAAGATTCAGAAAACAAGAGTTTCTTGGCTGCAATGTTTGTGGGAGCAGGAACGCTTTTTCTCGCTATTGCTGCCGGAGTGTGGGGATTGGCCAAGAAGAAAGCTGGCGCTTAGGCCCAGCTCAGGGGCTAGAATGCGCTCTCGATGATGAGGGCTGACATCCTCTTTTCATAAACATGAGGGAATTCTGAGGGAATTGTTGCATTGCGGCGTGGTATAGTAGTAGTATCCAGAACTAGAGCAAGAGCCTTCACGGGGTTTACCCCGCGGGGGCTTTTACATTTGCGAAATGAGGTGATCTCATGCCCTACAGACCAAAGCGTCCCTGCTCACATCCTAGCTGTCCGAAGCTCGTAGACGGCAGGTTCTGTGAGGAGCATGCCAAGATGGAGGCCAGGCGATACGAGCGTTACGAGCGCGACCCTGCCGTGAGGAAGCGTTACGGCAGGACGTGGAAGCGCATCCGCGACCGCTACATGGCGACCCACCCTCTGTGTGAGGAGTGCCAGCAGCGCGGCAAGATTGTATCTGCCGAAGAAGTGCACCACATCACGCCATTGTCGAAGGGAGGCACAAACGACTGTGCCAACCTCATGGCTTTGTGCACCCCTTGCCACTCGGCGATTACCACGCGTGAAGGTGGTCGCTGGGGAGGGTAGGGGGGTCAAAATCTCGGTGACTCTCGGCCCGAGCAACGGGCGGGGGCTCGCGTGCGAAAAAATACCGGTTCAAACAAGGGATTAAATGGTGGAAGCCCCTAAACAGACAAGGAGGTGAAGCCCCGTGGCAAAAGACGGAACGAACCGAGGCGGCCGCCGCGTCCGAGCGGGGGGCAAGCCGCAGCCCCTTGCGGAAAAAATCACGGCGGGCAAGGCCGCGCGGATTTTGGAGGCCGCGGAACTGCCGCCTGTGGCTGTACTAGACGTTGGCGAGCTTGGCGATGCAGCAGATGTGTTGGGTGAGGACATGCCCGCGCCCAGCGACTACCTTAGCGCTCGGCAAAGAGACGGCAAGCCGCTCGGCGCGGACCTGCTGTTCATTGAAACATGGAAGTGGCTCAAGGCCCGCGGGTGCGAGAAGTTCGTCAACCCACGACTGATTGAAGCCTACGCGCAAGCCTTCACGCGCTACATCCAGTGCGAGGAAGCCATCAGCACCTACGGGCTTTTGGGCAAGCACCCGACCACGGGCGGCGCGATTGCCAGCCCTTTCGTACTCATGAGCCAGTCCTTCCAGAAGCAGGCCAATCTGCTCTGGTATGAGATCTTCGATATCGTGAAGCAAAACTGCACCACGGCATTTGTGGGGAACCCGCAAGATGACATTATGGAGACCTTGCTGTCGCGCAGGAGGGGGAGGTAGGAGCAAGTGAATGTAACTGAGCGCTTAGAGAAAGTGCCTATCGACAAGCTGGTGCCGTACGCTAGAAACGCCCGAACGCACAGCAAGGAGCAGATCCTGCAGCTGCGCTCCTCGCTACGAGAGTTCGGTTTCGTCAATCCCATCATAGTGGACAGGCACTACAACATCATCGCGGGCCACGGGCGTATCCTCGCCGCCAAAGAAGAAGGCATGACAGAGGTGCCCTGCGTGTTTGCGGAGCATCTGAGCGAAGCTCAAAAGCGGGCCTATATAATCGCGGACAATCGTCTGGCCTTAAGTGCCGGATGGGACACCGAAATGCTGGCCGTGGAGCTTGCCGACTTACAGTCAGCGGCCTTTGATGTCTCCCTGCTGGGGTTTGACGACGCCGAGCTGAATAGCTTAATGGGGAGCGTCGAGGGCGTTAAAGACGACGAGTTTGACCTCACCGCTGCCCTTGAAGAGGCGGCTTTTGTTTTGCCCGGCGACGTGTGGACACTCGGGCGGCACAGGCTTATTTGTGGGGATGCAACCAGTGCAGAAGATGTACAACTCCTTATGGACGGGCGAAAAGCAAACCTCGTCCTAACCGATCCTCCATACGGAGTATCGTTTAAAAGCTCCGCCGGGCTAAAGATACAGAACGACAACCTGAAAGCCGAGGATTTCTACAGCTTCCTGCTGTCCTCGTTTCGTAATATGGCAAGCTTCCTGGAACCGGGCGGCTCAGCTTACGTCTTTCACGCTGACACCGAGGGCCTAAACTTTCGCAAGGCGTTTGTTGACGCCGGATTTCATCTTTCCGGCGTGTGCATCTGGGCAAAAGATAGTTTTGTGCTGGGGCGCTCCCCTTACCAGTGGCAACACGAGCCCATCCTCTTTGGCTGGCTGAAAAGCGGAAAGCACAAGTGGTATGCAGGGCGTGCGGAAAAGACAGTATGGAACTTCGCCAAGCCGAAGAAAAACGAAAATCACCCAACTTCAAAGCCCCTTGACCTGCTGGCCTACCCAATCAATAATTCCAGTCAATCTAACGGCGTTGTGCTTGATCTGTTCGGAGGCTCAGGTTCAACCCTCATCACGTGTGAGCAGACCGATCGGATTTGTTACATGATGGAGCTTGATGAAAAATACGCTTCGGTTATTCTTCGTCGCTATGTTGAGTTTAAAGGCGGCTCGGATGGGGTTTCGGTGTTTCGGGCTGGCATGACCATCCCGTATGAGGACGTGGCAAGAGAGGTAAAGCGTAGAGGGGACGCCCAATGAGAGCAAAACCCAATGCAACCAACCGCACCAGAAGCGCCGCCAAGAATAAAAGAAAACGTCAGAGAAAAGTGCAGTCGCTTTCTCAATGAAGCGCCTGTTTTTGTTTCGCCTAAATAG
>Ga0209103_1000261_pt1 | contig 16421 bp, 9 predicted proteins | sample 4C3metaG_FD_184152 | JGI IMG/M metagenome (GOLD analysis project Ga0209103, IMG submission 184152) | Freshwater bacterial and archeal communities from Indian Creek, Illinois, USA - 4C3 metaG (SPAdes) (version 2) | ecosystem: Environmental > Aquatic > Freshwater > Unclassified | place: USA: Indian...
CCGCGTGATATCCTGGCCGTCTCGCACCTCACGCGCTACCGCTATGCCGCGCCGGTGCTGCTCGGGCCGCACCGGTTGATGCTGCGCCCGCGCGACAGCCACGACATGCGGCTGCTCTCCGCCTCGCTCACCCTCTCCCCGCCCGGCAGGCTGCAATGGGGGCATGATGTCTTCAGCAACAGCATCGCCATCGCCGAATTCAGCGACCCCGTGACCGAGTTGGTGATCCGCAGCGACCTGCTGGTGGAGCGCTTCGGCACTGATCGCCCCAGCCGCGACATCGCGGCCGAGATCGCCCCCATGGCGCGGGACTGGCCCTTCGCCTATTCCGCCGATGACCGGACCGACCTCGGTGCCAAGTGCCGCCCGCAATATGCCGACCCCCAGGGCCGGCTGCTGGCCTGGGCGCAAGGCTTCGTGGCCAGCGACCCGACCCCCACCCTGGGCCTCCTGCGGGACATCAATGCCAGTATCCAGAAGGGCTTCGCCTACCGCGCGCGGGAAGAAGCCGGCACGCAGACGCCGCTGGAGACGCTGGCACTCGGCAGCGGCACCTGCCGGGATTTCGCCGTGCTGATGATCGAGACCTGCCGTGCCATGGGCTTCGGCGCCAGGCTGGTCAGCGGCTATTTGCATGATGCGGAAGCGAATTCGGTGAATGGCGCCGGTTCCACCCATGCCTGGTGCGAAATCTTCCTGCCCGGCCCCGGCTGGCTGGCCTTCGACCCCACCAATGGCGGCATGGGCGGGCGGGACCTGATCCGGGTGGCGACCATGCGGGACATTCACCAGGCGGCGCCGGTCAGCGGCAGCTTCACCGGCCGGCCGTCGGATTTCCTGGGAATGGAAGTCTCGGTCAGCGTCACCGAGGCCTCCGCCGGCTGATTTGCGCGGGGCCGCAAGCGGGGTAGCCTTCGGCCGAACCGGAGGAACCCGCCATGCTCGAACCCCTCGCCGTGGCACATCTGCCCGAGGGTGTGCGCGCCCGCCACATCAGCCACGTGAACGGCCTTCGCATGCATGTGCTGGAGGCGGGCGAGGCCGGGCGCCCCCTGCTGCTGCTGCTGCACGGCTTCCCCGAACTCGCCTATTCCTGGCGCAACATCATGCTGCCCCTGGCCGAGGCCGGGTATCACGTCGTCGCGCCCGACCAGCGCGGCTATGGCCGCACCGAGGGGCCCGTGCCGGTCTATGACGAGGACCTCACCCCCTACCGCCCGCTGGGCTATGTGCGGGATGCGCTGGCGCTGGTGGCCGCGCTGGGTCACCGCGAGGTGGCCTGCGTGATCGGCCATGATTTCGGCGCGCCGGTCGCCGGCAATGCGGCGCTGGCACGGCCCGATGTGTTCCGCTCGGTGGTGATGATGAGCGCGCCCTATGGCGGCCCCCGCGCCTGGCCCTTGGGCGAGCAGGCGGCGCCGGAGGGGCTGGCCGGCCTCGCCTCCCCCGCGCTGCATGCGGCCCTGGCCAGGCTCGACCCGCCGCGCCAGCATTACCAGTGGTTCTATTCGACGCGCGAGGCCGATGCCGACATGCATCACGCTCCCCAGGGCCTGCATGCCTTCCTGCGCGCCTATTACCACCACAAGAGCGCCGATTGGGCCGCCAACAAGCCCCACCCGCTGCCCGCCTTCACGGCCGAGGCGCTGGCCGTGATGCCCACCTACTACATCATGCCCGCCGGCATCGGCATGGCGGAGACGGTGGCCGCCGAAATGCCCGATGCCGCCACCATCGCCGCCAATCGCTGGCTGCCGGAGGCCGCACTCGCCGTCTATGCCGCGGAATATGGCCGCACCGGCTTCCAGGGCGGGCTGCAATCCTATCGCTGCACCACCAGCGGCCAGGCGGCGGCCGAGATGCGGCTCTTTGCCGGGCGCGGCATCGAGGTGCCGGCCTGCTTCATCGCCGGTTCCAGCGACTGGGGCATCCACCAGAAGCCGGGCGAGTTCGAGATGATGCAGGGCCAGGGTTCCCAGGCTGGGGGCTGCCGGGATTTGCGCGGCTGTCATCTGCTGCCCGGCGCGGGCCATTGGGTGCAGCAGGAACAGGCGGGCGCCGTGGCCGGGGTGATCCAGGATTTCCTGCGCCGCTTTTGACCGGGGGTAGACTCAGGCCCGCAGCAGCGCCGTGGGGTAGAATCGCGCCCCGTGATGCCCCCCAGGCCGCTTGCGTCGCCGTCTGGAGGGTATGCAACTGGCGCGAATCTGTTTCGCGTGCTGCAAACTGATGATGATGCGATTAAGCTCAGACCGAACAGGGCTGACGCGCCGCATTCGGCGAGAGGGAAACAGGCAAGCTTGCAGCGAGAAATCGCATCCGTGATGGCGGCCTGCGCGATGCGTGGCATCCGTTATATCGCCTTCCCGCCGGTCGTCTTCGAGGCGCGGCCCGCTGCCGCCTTGCCCGAAGCGCCGCCCGAGGCCGAGATCGCGCCGCCCCCCGTGCCGCCGTCTGACGCCTTGCCTGCCGATGCAGGGTCGGCCGCAACTTCACCGATCCTCGCGCCAATGCTTGCGCCTGCCCTCATGACGGAGCCGGTGGCTCAAGCGCCAGCCCGGCTTGCTCCCCCCATCCCAGCGATGGGGATTGCGCCGCCGGTGGTGGCCCCTCCCTTGCAGCCCGAGGCTCTGGTGCAGTCTGAGGCTCTGGTGCAGCCTGAAGTTCTGGCCAAGCCGCCCGGCACCGCCATGCGCCGCCTCGCGGAACTCGCGGCCGAGGCGACGGCCCGGCCAAAGCGGGCGGCACCCGCCCCGGTCGCGAATGTCCCGCGCGGCGTTGAAACCCCGGCCGAGGCAGCGCCCGCGCGCCGCTACGCCCTGCTGAACGACATCGCGGGCGTGCTGCCAGCCCGCCGGACGCGCGCCCGTACCGGGAAGCGCGCATGACCCTGCTCGCCTTTGCCTCACCCAAGGGAGGTGTCGGCAAGACCACGGTCGCCGCCCATGTCGCGGCCTTGCTGGCGCAGCGCGGCCACAAGGTGATCGCCATCGACCTTGATCCGCAGAACGCGCTGCGCCTGCACCTGGGCGTGAGCCTGCGCGAGGAGCGCTGCTTCATGTCCCGCCTCGCCTCCCGCCCGGCCTGGCGGGATGTGCTGGTGGAGACCGAACATGGCGTCCGCGTGCTGCCCTATGGCCCGGTGGACCCGCTGCGCGCCCTGGAAATGGCCCAGCTCCTGAGCACGGAACCGCAGCGCCTGGCTGAGCCGGTGCGCGAAATGCTGGCCGTCCCCGGCCTCATCGTCGTGCTGGACTCGCCGCCCGGACCCAATGCGGCGCTGGCCGCGCTGATGCCCCTGCTCGACCTCATGGTGATCCTGCTGCTCGCCGATGCCGGGAGCGCGGCCATCATTCCGCAAATCGCCAATAACCGCTTCCTGGGCCGTGGCACCATGGGCGCCCGCGCCGCGGATCGCGCGGTGCTGGTGCTGAACCAGGTGGATGAGGCCGAGCCGCTTTCGGATGCGGTCTTCGACATGGCGCGCAACGCGCTGGGCAACCGCCTCATCGGTGCCATCTGCCGGGACCAGGAACTGGCCGAGGCCCTGGCCGATAAGCGCATGCTGCTGCATGGGGAGCCAGGTGCCGGCGAGGATCTCCAATTGCTCACGGATGCCATCGTCAAGCGCGTGAAGCTGCCAAGCCCCGGCACCCAGCCGGCTGGCTTCTCCGCGCTGAATGAATGGGGCCGGTTGTGAGCGGCGCGCGCTTCTCGGAATATGTGCAGACCTTCCCGCGGGAGGTGCCGCGCAACACCCGCTTCCTGCGTATCACGGCGATCCTGCTTGGGCTGCTCGGCGCCTTCTTCTTCATCACCGTGCCGATGGCGGAGGAAGGCCAGGTCTGGCTGACGCTGGGCGGCATCGCGCTGTTCATGGTCCTGAACCGCGACAAGTCCCGCAAGGTGGGGCTGGTGCTGGTGGTGCTCTCGGTCATGATCACCTCGCGCTATCTGTTCTGGCGCGCGACCGAGACGCTGGAATTCGAGACGGCGCTGCAATCCATCCTGGGCACGCTGCTCTTTGGCGCGGAATTGTTCGCCGGCGCGCTGATGACGCTCTCCTACCTGCAAACCAGCTATCCGCTGGACCGCAAGCCCGTGCCCATGCCGATCAATCCCGATGATTGGCCCACGGTGGATATCTACGTCCCCACCTATAATGAGAGCCTGGACCTCGTTCGCCCCACCGTGCTCGCGGCCATGAACATGGACTACCCGCGTGACAAGCTGAACGTCTGGATCCTGGATGATGGCCGCCGCCCGGAATTCCGCGACTTCGCCGAGGAATGCGGCTGCGGCTACATCATCCGGCCCGATAACAAGGGTGCGAAGGCCGGCAACCTCAACCACGCGATGCGCCACACGACCGGCGAATACATCGCCATCTTCGATTGCGACCACGCGCCCACCCGCGCCTTCCTGCAACTCACGCTGGGCTGGCTGATCCGCGACAAGCGCATCGCGCTCGTCCAGACGCCGCACCATTTCTACTCGCCCGACCCCTTCGAGCGGAACCTGGTGCGCCAGCGCCTGGTGCCCAATGAGGGGCTGCTGTTCTACGGCGCGATCCAGCCGGGGTCTGACCTCTGGAACGCCGCCTTCTTTTGCGGCTCCTGCGCCGTCATCCGGCGCGAGGCGCTGGAGGAAGTGGGCGGCGTGCCGCATGTGACCGTGACCGAGGATTGCCACTGCGCGCTCAAGATGCAGCAGAAGGGCTGGCACACCGCCTATATCCGCATTCCGCTCGCCGCCGGCCTGGCCACCGAGCGCCTCGCCCTGCATATCGGCCAGCGGCTGCGCTGGGCGCGCGGCATGCTGCAGATCATGCGGACGGAGAACACGCTGTTTGCGCCCGGCCTGAAATGGATGCAGCGCTTCTGCTACTTCATTGCGGGCTTTGGCTTCCTCTTTGCCTTCCCGCGCGTGATCTTCCTCACCTCGCCGCTCGCCTTCCTGTTCTTCGGCGAGAGCGTCATCGCCGCCAGCCCCGTCGCCATCATCGCCTATGCCGGCAGCCACATGTTCCATGCGGTGGCGACAACGGCGCGGCTGAACGGCAAGCACCGCCACTCCTTCTGGTCCGAAATCTACGAGGCCTCGCTGGCGGTGCCTCTGCTGTCGGTCACGGTGCTCACCCTGTGGGATCCCTCCAAGGGAAAATTCAACGTGACGGACAAGGGCGGCATCCTGGAGGCGGGCTATCTCGATTTCCGCGCCGTGCTGCCCAATCTGATCATGCTGGCCTTGCTCACCGTGGGCTTCACCATCGGGGTCTGGGGCAGCTTCACGCATGACCTGAGCAGCCTGGAAGGCCGCGCCTACCTGCTGAACACCATCTGGGCCGGGCTTTGCCTCATTCCGCTCGCCGGCAGCGTGGCCGTGGGGCGCGAGCGTGAGCAATCCCGCGTGCGGGCCCGCGTCGAGGCCGACCTGCCGGGCGAACTCATCCTGCCCACGGGCGAGCGGTTGCCGACGCACAGCGCCAATCTCTCGCTCTCGGGCGCGCGGCTCATCGTGGATCGCGCGCTGGGCGTGGCCGAAGGGCATGAGGTGACGGTCGCCTTCGAGACGGGCGGCGAGACCATCGAATTGCGCGCCAAGGTGATTCGATGGGACGGCAACGAGGTCTATCTGGAATTCATCATCGAAACCCTGGCCGACGAGGCCAGCGTGGTGCGCGCCTTCTTTGGCCGGCCCGACGCCTGGCTCTACTGGGACCATTGGCCCGAGGATAAACCGCTGCGCTCGCTCTGGACTGTCGTGCTCGCCTCGGCCGATGCCGTGTTTCGCAAATACCGCTTTGGCATCCTGCGTGCCGGCAAGCCGGTGGCCGCAGCCGCCAAGCCGCAGGCGCCGCGCGTCTCGGATGTGGTGGCGCCGCGCCGGCCCCAGGCCGCGCCGCCGCCCGCCGCCAATGTGCCAAAGCCGGCGCCGGCCACCACGGCGGCCCTGCTGGCGCTGGCCCTGCTGGGCGCGAGTCCGGCCATTGCCCAGCCGGCGCCGGCCCTCCCGGCCGCATCGCCCAGCGCCGCGTCGCTCGCGCCCTTCATGCCCCCGCCCTTCATGCCCCCGTCCTTCACGCTCTTGCCAGCCGGTGGCGATGACCTGCCGCCCGGCGCGCGCATCGTCACCCGCAGCCTGAGGGAAATGGGCATCTCCGGCCCGATGCAGTTGCGCGGCACGAATGACCTCCAGGGCGTGCTGTTCGGGCTGCGTGGCGATGAGGTGGTGACCCAGGCGCGGGTGACGGTGGCGGGTGGCGCCTCACCCGCGCTCATTCCCTCACTCAGTCAGATCGCCATCACGCTGAATGAGCAGTTCATAGGCACCATCCCGATGGATGCGGGGCGGCAGAGCTTCGGGCCGCTGGAATTCCCGCTCGACCCGCTCTTCTTCAGCGAGGTGAACCGGCTGAATTTCCGCTTCGCCGGCCGCTACACGACCGAATGCAATGACCCGCTCTCGGGCCTGCTCTGGGCCACCGTCTCCGATCTCTCCACCCTCCAGCTCCGCATCGAGCGCCTGCCCCCCTCGCGGGATCTGTCGCGCCTGCCCGAGCCGATCTTTGATCGCCGCGTCCTCTCGGGCGTGGTGACGGTGCCGATGGTGCTGCCCGAGACGCTGGGGCCATCGGGTCTGCGCGCCGCGGCCATCGCGGCCTCCTGGTTCTCGGTGCAGGCGGATTACCGGGGGGCGAATTTCCCCGTCTCGCGCGGCCTGCCCGAGCGCGGCGACGCCGTGGTGCTGGCCATGGGCGTGGATTCCGTGCCCGGCCTGAACATGCCCCGCCTGGATGGGCCGACCCTGGCGCTGCTGCCCAATCCGACCGACGCCTTCGGCACGCTGCTCGTCATCGCCGGCCGCAGCGAGGCTGACCTCGTCGCCGCCGCCCAGGCCATGGTGGCCGGCCGCGCCACCCTCTCGGGCGAGATTGCCCGCGTCGTGCCGCCGACCATCCCGCCCCGCCAGCCTTATGACGCGCCGCGCTGGATCCGCACCGACCAGCCCGTCACCCTGGGAAGCCTGGTGGCGCGGGATGATCTGCAATCGGCCGGCTATTCGCCGGGGCCGATCCGCATTCCCGTCCGCACCGCGCCAGACCTCGTCACCTGGCGCAACCGCGGCTTTCCCGTGCATGTCGAATATCGTTCGCCTGGCGGGCCGGTGATTGATGTCGCTTCATCGCGCCTCGATGCGGCGTTCTCGGGCGCCTATTTGCGCTCCTTCCGGCTGGCCGATCCCGAATGGATTCCGCCGTTGACCGCCGCCGCGGACTGGCTGGCCGAGCAATTCGGCTTCAGTTCGGCCACGCGCACGGGCCGCCTGGAAATTCCGCATTACCTCGTGCTCGGCCGCGATGAGTTGCAGCTTCGCTTCGACATGCGCCCGCTGGCGCGCGGCGATTGCGTGGCCGTGCCTGCCGATTTGCGCGCCGCGATCGAGCCGGGCAGCACGGTGGATCTGCGGCGTGGCCACCGGTATGCGCGCATGCCCAATCTGGGCTTCTTCGCCTCCTCCGGCTTCCCCTTCACCCGCATGGCCGATCTCTCGGGCATGGCGGTGGTGCTGCCCGAGCGCGCCAATCCGCTGGAACTCGGCGCCTTCCTCGATGTGGTGGGGCAATTGGCCGCGACGGTGGGGCTCGCCTCCACTGGCATCCAGGTGGTCACGCCGGCCGGCCTGCCCTCGGTCTCGCAGCGGGATCTGCTGGTGATCGGCACGCTGGGCCGCCAGCCGGCGCTGGCCACCCTGTTCCGCGACGCGCCGCTTCGCATCGAGGGCGAGCGCCTGACGCTGGCCGCCCCCAGCGTCCTGCAGGATATCCGAGGCATCTTCCTCGATGCGCCGGGCAGCGCCGAGCGTGGCCGCGCCAGCACCCTTTTGAATGCGGGCTCGGGCGAGGGGATGGCCGCGCTGATGGGTGGTGAGAGCCCGCTGCAATCGGGGCGTTCGGTCGTGGCGATCACGGGCGTCACCCCCGCCGCCATCACCCAGATGGTGGCCGCCCTGACCGACTCCGTGCTGGCGCCGCGCATCCAGGGCGATCTCGTGGTGCTGACCGGCGGGCGGGTGGAAAGCTTCCGCACCGCCGTGCCCTATTCGGTCGGGAGCCTGCCCTGGTGGATGCTGCCGCAGATCTGGCTGGGGGAGCGGCCGGAACGGATGTTGCTGCTCATGCTGGGTTCGGCCGCGCTGATTGGCTTGCCTTTCTTCTGGATCTTGCGCCGGCGCGCGCTTTCCAGGTTGCGTGCGCGCACGAATTCATGAGATTCTGTTGCTCCGGGGGAGTGGTGTGATGCGTGGTGTGCCTGTGGCCTTTCTGCTCAGCGGAGTGGCCGTGGTCCCCGCGGCCGCGCAGACGCAACCGCTGGGCGCCGAGGCTCCCGCCAGGCTGGTATCGGCGGCGAGTTCGGCGGCGAGTTCGGCTGCGAGGCCGATAGACATACTGATCCGCCAGGCCGAACGCTGGCTCGGGCTGGAACGGCTTGACCTTGCCGCATCCTCCATCGAGCGCGCCCTGGCGGTGGAGCCGCGCAACACCCAGGCCCTCGCCCTTGCCGCCCGGATCGAGGCAGCCCGTGGCAATCGCTCGGGTGCGGCCGGCCTCACCATCCGCCTGCGCGAAGCGGGCGGCACCGAGGAACAGCGCATCGAAGCCGAGACCGCCCTCCGCGCCGTCAGCATGGACCGCAACGCGATCGAGGAAGCCCGACGCCTCGCGCGGGAGGGCCGCAATGAGGAAGCCGCCGCCCGCTATCGGCAGGCCTTCGGCCAGGCCGGCCCGCCTCCTGCCTTGCAGCAGGAGTATTTCTCCGTCCTGGCCGGAACCCAGGCCGGCGCCGATGAAGGCCGGCGCGGACTGGCCCGCCTGGCCGAAAGCCCGACCGCGACACCGCGCGCCCGGCTGAGCTTCGCCCAGACCCTGACCTTCCAGCCAGCGACCCGGCAGGATGGCATCCGCCGGCTCAGCGCCCTGGTCAATGAGCCGGAAGTGGGCGATGAGGCGCGGCGCGCCTGGCGCCAGGCGCTGATCTGGAGTGCGAACGACCCCGCTTATGCGCCGCTGATCCAGGCCTATCTCCAGCGCCATCCCAATGACCCAGACCTGCGGCAGGCGCTGCTGGCCGCCCAGGCCGCCACCCAAGCCGCCGCCCCTCGGCCAGACCCCGGCGCCGCGCTGCGCCAGGAAGGTTTCGAGCGTCTGGAGACCGGCGGCGCGGCCGGCCTGCGTGACAGCGCCCGGCAATTCGAGGCCGCGCTCGCCGCCAATCCGCGTGACGCCGATGCGCTGGGGGGCCTTGGCATCGTCCGCTTGCGCGAAAACCGCCCGGCCGAGGCGCGGCAATTGCTCGAACGCGCCATCGCCGCCGATCCAAGCCGCGCGGCGCAGTGGCAAGGCGCGCTGGATGGCGCGGCCTATGGGCTGGAACTGGCCGAGGCTCGCGCGGCACTGCGCCGCAACGATGTGGACGCGGCCGACACCATCGCCCGCAGCGCCGCCCGCCGCACCGTCGAGGACCGGACGGATGTCGAGATCCTGCTCGGCCAGATCGCGCTGCGTCGCAATGACGCGGCGGCGGCGGAGCAGCGTTTCCGCACCGCCCTTGCGCGCCGGCCCGGCTTCGCCCCGGCGCGCGAAGGCCTCACCCAGGCGCTGCGCGCGCAAGGCCGCCTCTCCGAATTGCCGCGCATCGCCGAAGCCGCACCACCCAGGGGGGAGCGCGCCGCCACGGAGCCGAGCGGTCCGGGGGGCCAACTGCGCGCCGAGGCGGCACGCGCCACCGACCCCTTCGTGGCCGAGGCGCTGCTGCGCCAGGCCTTGACCACCGCGCCGAATGACCCCTGGCTGCGCCTCGACCTGGCCCGCGCCTTGCGCCGCCAAGGCCAGCTGGTGCCGGCGCGGACCACACTGGAGGAGGTGGTGATCGGCGATCCCCGCCCCGACAGCCTCTATGCCGCGGCACTTTTCGCCGATGAGGAAGGCCGCATCGCGGATGCCGAGAATTACCTGAACCGCATCCCGCCCGCCGCGCGCAGCGCCGATATGTCCCGCCTGCAATCGCGCATCCGCACCCAGCGCGACGTGCAGCGCGCGGCGCGCGGGCTGGGCCGCACCACGGCCGATGCGCGGGTGCAACTGCTCACCATCGCCGCCCGCCCGGACCCGACCGGCGGCACGGCCGCCGCCGTCATCCGCGCCTTTGGCGAGGCCAATGACCGCTTCGGCGCAGCCGAGGCGGCGCGTGTGGGGGAGGCCGCCAACCGCATGGCCGGGCCGCAAAGCCGCCTCGCCATCGCCGGCGCTTTGCTCGGCGCCGGGCTGGATGGGGAGGCGCTCGCGCTGGCCGAGCAACTGGATGGCGTCGCCACCCTGACGCCCGAGCATAGGCGGGACGTGGCCGCGCTGCGCGCGGGCATCGCCGTCCGCTCGGCCGACCGGCTGAATGACGAGGGCAACCAGGCCCTGGCCTTCGAGCGCCTGCGCCCGACCCTGGAGCGGGACCCCGAGAACACCGACGCCAACCTGGCTCTCGCGCGGCTCTACCAGGGCGCGCGGGACCCGCGCGAGGCGCAACGCATCGCCGAGGCGATGCTGGCGCGCAACCCACGCAATTTCGACGCCCGGCAGGGGGCGATTGATGCCGCCATCGCGCTCCGCCAGCGCAGCCGCGCCGAGGCGCTGCTGGCCGAAGGGCAAGAGATATTCCCGCGCGAAAGCCGGATGACCTTGCTCGATGCCCGCGTGGCGCTGGCCTTCAACCAGGCCGATCGCGCCCGCCGCGCGCTGGAGACCGCCTCCGCGCAGCGCCGGGCGGAGCTTGGCATCGCCGCCGGCACCACGCCCACCGGCGTGGCGGCAGCCCCGGGCGGCCAGCCCAACCCCTTCCTGCGCCCCGGCGCCGCCGCTCCCCTGCCCGTGGTGGCGGGGGCGCCGACCCAGCCGACGGATCGCCTGACGCGTGAAATCGCGCAGGAACTGGCCGCGCTGGAGGAGCGCGATGCGCCGCGCGCCACCCTTGCCGGCAATCTGCGGCAACGCTCGGGCAGTTCGGGCCTGGATCGCCTGTTGGACCTGCGCGCGCCGCTGGAGGCCGAGGTGACGCTGCCCGGCATTGGCGGCCGGATGACGGCCAATGTCACCGCCGTCACGCTGGATTCCGGCACGCTGGGGATGGATGCCAGCACGCAGCAACGCTTCGGCACGGGCTCGCTCCACAACGCCGTGCAAAATTCCCGCAGCACGGCGGCGGGTGTGGCGCTTGGCGTCACCTATCGGCGCGGCGATGCATTCCGCTTCGATGTCGGTGCCTCGCCGCTTGGCTTCCCGACCTCCACCCTGCTGGGCGGCATCGAGGTGGCACCGCAGATCGGCACGGCCCGCATTCGCCTGACAGGTGAGCGGCGCTCGGTCGAGGACAGCCTGCTCTCCTGGGCCGGCCAGCGGGACCAGTTCAGCGGCCGCAACTGGGGCAATGTGGTCCGCACGGGCGGCCGCGCGCAGATCGAGCTGCCGCTTGGGCCGGGCTACATCTATGCGGGCGTCGGCTACTCGGTCTTCGAGGGGCAGAATGTGCCGAGCAATGCGCGCATCGAGGGCGGGGCCGGCTTCTCCTATCCGGTGATCCGCAGCGCGAACGGCGATCTGAACATCGGCACCGACCTCGTCTATTTCGGCTTTGACCGGAACCAGAGCAATTTCACCTTTGGCAGCGGCGGCTATTTCAGTCCGCAGACTTACACGGCCTTCAATGTGCCGGTGGATTTCCGTGGCCGCTCGGGCGATTTCACTTACCGGCTGGGCGCCTCCGCCGGCTATGCCGTCTTCCGCCAGGAAGCGACGCCCTATTTCGCCAATGATCCGGCCCTCCAGCGCCAGCTTGTGGCGCGCGCGGCGAGCAGCCCGCTGCCGATCCTCACCAGCTTCCCCACGCAGAACCAGCAGAATTTCGTGGGTGGGCTGCGGGCCGACATGAATTACGCCATTACCCAGCGCATCAATCTCGGTGCCGGCTTCCGCTACGACAAGGCGGCCAACTGGGACGAGACGCGGATCTTCCTCCGGCTGCAATCGCGCTTCTGAGAGCGCGTCACAGCATCACCAAAGGCCGCTTGCGGCGGGAAGGCGGCGTCGGGCGCCGCATGTTCCCCCATATGCCAGGAGCCTTGGCTGAGTGCCGCCACGGAACTGCCATTGGCCAGGGTGATCCTGTGCATGTCCATCTCCATCTTCCTGCTAGGCTGACCTCCATGAAACGCATTACCGTCGCCCTGATGATGTTTCCCCTCGCGGCGCTGGCCCAACCAGCCGCGCCACAGCCGGCGCCCGAGGCCATCGGCCCATGGCAATTGGCCTGCGTGACCGACCGCATGACGGACCGCACCGCCTGCACCCTGCGCCATCGCGACTGGGTGGAACGGCCCGGCATGGGGGTGGGCCTGGCCTTCGAAATCCTGGATCGCGGTGGGCGGCTGCTGCCGGCGGTGACGGCGCGGGACCTCTCGCTGGAGAGCATCACGCGCGGCTTGCTGGCCGTGGCGGGCACGGCGCAGCTGCGCTTCGGCACCAACCCCATGCTGGAAATGCCCTGCGGTCTGGAGGGGCGCAGCCTGATTTGCGCGCCCCGCAGCGCCGATGCCGCCCGCGCCGCGCAGGAATTGCCGGTGGCCGAGCGCGCCCTGCTTCGCATGGCTGGCCTCGGCAGCAATACGGGCGCCACGACCCAGCCCACCGAATTGCGCCTGAGCGACACCACCGCTGCCACCGAACGCCTGCGCCGCCAGCAACCCGCCGGCAGCGCCGTGGCGCCGCCCGAGCCGGGGTCCGACCCGGGCGGCATGCTGGGCCGGATGCAGCAATTGCTGCGATGAGCAATGCCGGCCTCCGCTTGGCCCGGTTCGCCCGTCAACCCTGATGGCGCGGCGATTGCATGTTGTCGCAAGGGGCGGAAGGCGCCCCGCGCGCTGCCGGACTACCCCCCGCGCATGAGCCATTTTCGCTGCCTGCCCATGGGCACCCCCGCCGCCCAATGCTTGTGCGCGACGAGCGTGGATGATCGTGGCGGCCCAGCCCATTCGACCATGATGCGTTCGCTTGCGCTCACTTTCATGGTCTTGCCACTGCTGAGAGCGGGATTCAACGTTTTCGGCGATTCCGCCTCAACGCATCCCGCTCTCGCGCATCGTGGATGGGACCGGCTGCTGGCCCACTCGGGTCGAGAAGCTGGCCTGATCACTCGTGGCGGAGTGCCGTGATGGGGTCCAGGCTCGCCGCGCGCCGCGCCGGATAATAGCCGAAGAACAGCCCCGTGAGCGCCGAGACAGTGACGGCCAGCGCCACCGCATCCCACTGGATCAGTACCGGCCAGCCCGCCAGCCCCGCCAGGGAATGCGCGAGGCCGATTCCCACCAGCACGCCCACCGCGCCGCCCAGCAGCGCGAGCAGCACGGCCTCCAGCAGGAATTGCCGCAGGATGTCGCGCCGCCGGGCACCGACGGCCAGCCGCAGCCCGATCTCGCGCGTGCGCTCGGTCACGCTCACCAGCATGATGTTCATCACGCCGATGCCGCCCACCAGCAGCGAGACGGCGGCGACGGCGGCCAGCAGCAGCGAGAGCGTGCGCGCCGAGGCATCGCGCGTGGCGGCGATCTCGCTCAGGTTGCGGATGGAGACGGTGTCGGGTTCATTGGCGGCGACGCGGTGGCGCTGACGGAAGAATTGGCGAAGCTCCTCCTCCACATCGCTCATGCTCTCGCCCTCATGCACCTTGACGCTGATGGTGCCGACCGAGCGGGCGAAGGCGCGCGATGCCCCCATCACGCTGCGCCGGGCGGTCCAGAAGGGCATGATGACCACGTCATCCTGATCCTGCCCCATCGGATTTTGCCCCTTGCGGCCGAGCACGCCCAGCACTTCGAACGGCGTGGCGCGGATGCGGATTTCACGGCCCACCGGGTCTTCATCACCGAACAGGTTTTCCGCGACCGTCGCGCCGAGCAGCACGAGCTTGCGGCCAGAGAGACTCTCCTCCTGCGTGAAGAAGCGGCCCTCTGAGATCACCCAGTCATGCGCGATGAAGTAGTCAGGGTCGGTCGCGACGATGGTGGTGGACCAGTTCTGGTTGCCGGCAACGACCTGCTGCTGCTGCCGCGATGTGCCGGCCGCGACCTGCACGGCGGCGATCTGGCGCGGGATTTCCTGTGCGTCGTCCCAGCTCAGATTGGGTCGCTGCCCGGCACCGAGCGAAACGCCGCCCAGCCGTAGATTGGCACCCCATACGACAAGGAGATTGGCGCCGAGCGACTGGATCTGCGCCAGCACCTGCTGCCGCGCCCCCGCCCCCACCGCCACGGTGACGATGACGGCGGCGACACCGATGAAGATGCCCAGCGCGGTGAGTGCCGCGCGCAGCTTGTTGGCGGCCAGCGCGGCCAGGGCGGCGAGGAAGGCCTCGGCCATGGAAAGCCCCGCATGGCCGGGCGGCAGCGGCGGCAGGGGGGCGACGGAACGGGCCGTCGGCGCGGGTTTGGGATGCGGCGCGTTCACTGGAATTTTTGCCGCAGCATGGCCTCGGCATCCACCGGCTGGTAGCGGTCATCCTCGATCATTCGGCCATCGCGGAAGCGCAGCGTACGGCTGGCGAAGGCGGCCACATCGGCATCATGCGTCACGCAGAGAATGGCGACGCCGGCGCGGTTCAGCGCCTGGAACAGCGCCATGATCTCCAGCCCCGTTCGGCTGTCCAGCGCGCCGGTCGGCTCATCGGCCAGCAGCAGGCCGGGGCCGTTCACCAAGGCGCGCGCAATGGCCACGCGCTGCTGCTGCCCGCCTGAAAGCTGGGAGGGCGTGTGGTGCATCCGCGCCGCCAACCCCACGCGCTCCAGCGCGATGGCCGCGCGCTCCCGCCGGATGCGGCGCGGCAGGCCGCGATAGAGCATCGGCATCTCGACATTGGCGAGCGCGTCCGAGCGCGGGAGCAAATTGAACGACTGGAAGACGAAGCCGATCTGCTCGCCCCGCAGCGCCGCCACGCGATCCGGTGGCAGGGCCGCCACATCCTCACCCGCCAGGCGGTAGCGGCCGCGCGTGGGCTGGTCCAGGCAGCCGATCAGATTGAGGAAGGTGGATTTGCCCGAGCCAGATGGCCCCATGGCGGCGACGAATTCGCCGGGTTGAATGTCGAGGTCAAGCCCCTCCAGCGCTGCCACCACGCCCTCACCCGAGGGGTAGTGCCGTGTGAGGTCTCGCGTCTCGATCAGCGTGGTCAAAACAGCGGCCTGGCCGTGGGGCCGCGGGCGGGCGCCGCGCCGGCACGCTCCGTGCCGAGCACCACCTGCATCTCGGGCGTGAGGTCGCCGCTGAGCACCTCGGTCACATTGCCATCGGTCAGGCCGGTGCGGATGGCGATGGCGCGCGGCGTCCCGTCGCCTTCCACCACATGCACGGTGCCGGCGGCGCCACCCGCCGGCCGACTGCCCCGCGCGGCGGCCAGGCGCGCGCGTTGCTCTGGCGTGAGGACGGCGTTGAGGCGCGATTGCAGGCGCTGGCGGGCGGCCTGGGCCTGCTGGCGGCGGGCCTCGGGGTCGGCGGGCAGGGCGGCCATGCGCTCGCGCATTTCGCGCCCCGCGGCTTCGACTTCCTGGCGCTGGGTGGGCGTCAGGTCGGTCATCTCGCGCAGGGCGGCTTCCATCGGATTGGCGGGCGTGGCCGCGGCCTGGCCCTGCGCTGGGCCGGCGGGCCGCCAGCGCAGCGCCGCATTGGGCACGCGCAGCGCATCGGGGCGTTCATCGGTGATGATGCGCAAGGTCGCCGTCATGCCAGGCAGCATGCGGCCATCGGTGTTTGCCGCCGTGACGACGACGGTATAGGTGACGACGTTGTTCACCGTGGTCGGACTCAGGCGGATTTCCTTCACCGTGCCGCGCAGGTTGACGCTGGGATGCGCGGCCACCGTGAAGGCCACGTTCTGCCCGGGCCGGATGCGGCCGATATCGCTCTCATCCACCGTCGCCCAGAGCTCCATCTCGTTCAGATTGGCCGCGATGGTGAACAGAGTGGGTGATTGCAGCGAGGCCGCGACGGTCTGCCCCAGATCCACGCTGCGCGAGACGATGATGCCGTCAATCGGGCTGCGGATGGAGGCGAAGCCGAGACTGACTTCCACCTGGCGCAACTGCGCGGCGCGTTGCTCGGCCGTGGCGGTGGCGGCCTCCACTTGCGCCAGGGCGGTGCGCGCCGTCGCCTCGGCCGAGATGATATTGGCCTCGGCCTGGGCGATCTGCGCCTGCTGGATCGCGACATTGGCGCGGGCCCCATCCACGATGAAGCCGGCGCGCGCCGCATCGCGGGTGGTGCCGACGGCGGAGCGGCGCAGTTCCTCGGTACGGCGGGCCTCGTATTCGGCATCGCGCAGCCGCGC
>Ga0209103_1000262_pt1 | contig 16417 bp, 15 predicted proteins | sample 4C3metaG_FD_184152 | JGI IMG/M metagenome (GOLD analysis project Ga0209103, IMG submission 184152) | Freshwater bacterial and archeal communities from Indian Creek, Illinois, USA - 4C3 metaG (SPAdes) (version 2) | ecosystem: Environmental > Aquatic > Freshwater > Unclassified | place: USA...
GCGACCAACGGATTAAAAGTCCGCTGCTCTACCAACTGAGCTAACGACCCGTGGTTTGCTATCGCGCGCAGCTTGATTGCTGCGAAGCTCTGAATTATAGCGTCTCCAAAGCGGCTTTCGTGCCGGTATGCAGGAGGTGCGCAGATTTTTTCTGCTGGGGTGCTGCACTGGCCAGCCGCTCCAGCAGCCAGCCGGCTGCGCACAGGCCAAAAGTGGCGGTCACGGTCACGCTGGAGCCGTAACCGTGGCAGTTGAGCGAGCCGTCGCCCGCACCCGGTGTGGCGCACGTGGGGTCGGGCGCGGCCACCGGCTCGCGGCTGAAGGCACAGGCCACCCCGATGGGGCCGCTGGCGGATGCGCCGTGGGCCTTGCGCAAGCGGTAGCGCAGGCGCGCCAGCAGCGGGTCGTGGCTGGCTTCGGCCAGGTCGGCCAGTTCGACTCGGTGCGCTTGCCTTTTGCCTCCCGCCGCCCCTACGGTGACAAAGTGCAGCGGCTGCCCCAGCGCCCAGGCCGCCAGTGCTTCCTTGGCGCGGCTCTGGTCGCAGGCGTCGAGCAGCGCATCGGGCGCGCCCGCGGCATTGATCTGTGACAGCAGTTGGGGCCAGTTGTCGGGCGTGACAAAATCGTCGATCATCTGCACCTGCGCCTGGGGGTTGATCTGTGCAATGCGCTGGCGCATGGCCAGCACCTTGGACTGGCCCAGGGTCTCGCTCAGGGCATGAACTTGGCGGTTGGTGTTCGATTCGGCCAAATGGTCCAGATCGATCAAGGTCAAGCGCCCTACGCCGCTGCGCGCCAGTGCCTCGGCCGCCCAGGAGCCCACACCGCCGATGCCGACGACCACCACGTGGGAAGCAAAAATTCGCTGTGCCCCGTCGGCCCCATAGAGGCGGCGCAAGGCACCAAAGCGGCGCTCGAAATCGACTGCTGCACATTCATCCAATGCTGCGTCAACTGGAGCATCCATTGCCGTGCTCATTGCCGCGCAGAGGGCGGCTGGCGCCCGCTCGGAGTCAGCCACGCTCGAGCAGCCAGAGTTGGAATCGCAGCGCAGCCACCGCCCCGAGCCCGATTCCGGCCACGGCAATCAAACTGCTCAGGCTTAAGGTCGAGAGGCCCGAGAGGCCCTGCCCGATGGTGCAGCCCATGGCGGTCACGCCCCCGACCCCCATGCACACGGCCCCTACCAAGTGCAAGGCGGTGTCTTGGGTGCTGCCAAAGCCCTCCCAGTGAAAGCTGCGGCTGAGCAAGGCATAAGCCAGCGAACCCAGCACCACCCCGAGCACCGAGACCACACCGAGCGTCAGCACTTTGGCTGTGTCGCTAAAAAAAATCAGCCATTCCAAGGTATAAGCCATGGGCGCGGTGAAGGTGAGCGACTCCATCACGCCGGTATTGGTCGTGAGGAACACCGCTTCCAGCGTCGCGGGGTGCTCAGGAACAAAAGCCAGCACGCCCGTGACCCACCACAGCGCCACCACCGTGGCCCCGATGCCGATGCCGGCCAACCAGTTGTCGATAGAGGAGCGAAAGTCCCGGCTCGCCAGCGCCCAAAGCCCCAGCGCCAAGCCGACCAGGCCCGCCAGCCCCAGCGCCACACCCGGTGTGCCCCACTGCGCCGCCAGCCACAACGGCAAGGCGCTGCTGGAGTCCATGTGCAACACCACCTGATCGATGCTGCGATCGCGCAGCACTGCGGTCACGCCGCTGAGCGTGGCATAGGCCGCCAAGCCCATGACACAAAACACCACCAGCGATTTGAGGCTACCGGAACCGATGCGCACCAGGGTCTTGCTGCCGCAGCCCGAAGCCAGCACCATGCCAAAACCAAACAGCGCGCCCCCCACCAAGGCCGAGAGCCAGAGCACTTGGGAGCCGCTGTAGATGGTCTGCATCGGGTCGATCCAGCCCAGCGCCGCCATGCCATAAAAACCCAGCATGGCCACCCCGACGGCCAGGCCCCACATGCGCAGGCGCGTCCAGTCGCCCATATTCACAATGTCGCTGATGGCCCCCATGGTACAAAAATGGGTGCGTTGCGCCAGCAGCCCAAATACGAAGGCCACCGCAAAGGCAGCCCACAATACGAGGTTGGCCTGCGCTTGAATATCAGATATTTCCATGGCGGGCGATTGTAGTGGCTGCGTCTTTTTGACCGATTGCTGCGGCTCGGTGGGCGCCGTTTAGCGCAGCCGCGCCAGCCGTTCGCGCGCCACCGCCGCCGCCTCAGAGTTGGGGTGCGCCTGGACCAAGCCCTGCAAAGTGGTGCGCGCGGCGCGGGTGTCGCGCAGCTCGATGTGCGAATTGGCTAGGCCCAGCATGGCGTCCGGTACGCGCGGGTGCTGGGGCGAGGCGGCGATCATGCGCCTAAAGCTTTCGATCGCCGCTGCGTACTGACGCGCCGCATACTGCGCATTGCCCTGCCAGTACAGAGCCGGCACCACGTAGCCGCTGCGCGGAAACTGCGCGATCAATTCGCCAAACAGGCGTGCGGCGCGGGCGAACTCGGAAGCGCGCAGCGCCTGCATGGCGGCATCGAAGGCTTGCGCCTCTTCCGGCCGCGCCTGGAACTCCACGCCCTCGACCGTGACCGTGAGCGGCTCAATTGGGCGCAGGCGCTGGTCGAGCTGCGCTTGCCAGTCGCGTTGCAGATCGCGCTGCAGCCGCTGCTGCTCGGCCAGCAGGTGCGCCAGGCGCTCGTTTTGCCCGCGCAAATCGGCCAGTTCACGCCGCAGGGCGTCGTTTTGGCTGCCGAGTTCGAGCAGGCTGCGCCGCAGCGGGGTCAATTCGGCCTCGATCTGGCGCTCAAACTCGGTGCGCAAGGCCGCACTGCCCTGCTGCTGCGCTTGCTCGGTCGCGAGGCGGTTGGCCTCCACGCGCTCGCGCAATTCGATGATGGCGCGCCGCGCCTGGTCGTCACCGCCAAACAACTGCGCCTGCACCGGCAGCGCCCAGGCCGCCAGCGCCAGCAACAACAGGCCCAACACGCCTTGGCGGGCCACACTCTGAAAATGGCGCGCTTGCATCAGCGATAGACCAGTTCAACGCGCCGGTTCTGGCTGTGCGCCGCTTCGTCGCTGCCCGCGTTGGCGGGTTTTTCTTCGCCAAAGCTTACCGCCTCCATTTGCGCATCGGCTACACCGAGCAGCGCCAGCGAGCGGCGCACCGCCTCGGCGCGCTTTTGGCCCAGCGCCAAGTTGTACTCGCGCCCGCCGCGCTCGTCGGTGTGGCCTTCGAGCGCCACACGGCGCTGGCGTTCGGTGCTCAAAAAACGGGCGTGCCCTTCGAGCAGCGGCATGAACTCGGGCCGGATGGTGTATTCGTCGAAATCGAAAAATACCAGCCGCGCCAGGTGCGCCGGTGGTTGGCCGATCGCGGTCGTTCCGGCTTGCACCGGGGTCACGGCGCGCTGGTCAACGGCCTGCGCCCCCGCAGCCGCCGGGGCAGCCGGGGCGGGCGCGATACCGATTTGCTGCACCGGCACCGCAGTGCGGTCCTGCACCGGCACGTCTTCGGCCAGATTGACATTGGAGCCGCAGGCCGCCAGCAGCAGCGCCGCGCACAGCAAGCTGGCCGTCGCCAGCCCGCGCCAAAGGGGATGCTTGCTGGGGCAGCAGCTCTGGGAAGGGGTGCCCTGGATGGATTTCATGGGTGCTTGAAAATTAAGACAAAAAATTTTGGAAATGCTTGCGATCAGCGCTGAAACGGGCCCCAGTCGGGCTCGCGGATGCCACCGGGCAGGCTGGCCAGACGGGTTTTGATGCGGCCATCGACGGTCGTGGTCATGAGCGTCTCGCGCCCCTGCACCCGGGTGGCGTAGAGGATCAGGCGGCTGTTGGGGGCAAAACTGGGGCTCTCGTCGGCGCTGGTGTCGGTCAAGGGGGTGATGCGGCCATTGGCCAGTTCCATCACGCAGACCCTAAAGGCGCCGTTGATGCGCGACACATAGGCCAGCCAACGGCCATCGGGGCTCAGGGCGGGCGAAATGTTGTAATTGCCCTCGAAGGTGATGCGCACCACGTCGGCACCGCTGGGGCTCATGCGGTAGATCTGCGGCGAGCCGCCCCGGTCGCTGACAAAATACACCTGGCGGCCGTCGGGGGTGAAGGCCGGTTCGGTGTCGATCCCGGCCGACTGTGTGACGCGCTGCGGCTGCCCGCCACCGGCGGCGTCGAGCGCAAAAATCTGCGAGGAACCGCCAAAGGTGAGCGTGGCCAGCAGCCGCCGACCGTCGGGCGACCAGGCCGGGGCGCTGTTGGAGCCGCGAAAACCCGCCAGCAGGCGGCGCCGCCCAGTGGCCACTTCGTGGGTGTAGATCACCGGCCGACGCGCCTCGAACGACACGTAGGCCAACTGCTGCCCGTTGGGCGACCAGGCGGGCGAGATGATGGGCTCGGCGCTGGCCAGCGCGGTTTGGGCGTTGTGGCCGTCGGCATCGGCCACCCACAGGTTGTGGCGCTCGTCGTGGCGCGAGACGTAGGCAATCCGGGTGGCAAACACACCCGGATCGCTGGTCAGGCGCTCAAAGACATAGTCCGACAAGCGGTGCGCCGCCAGCCGCAGATCGCTGGCCGGAACCGGGAAGCTCAAGCCACCCAAATCTTGCGCCCGCACCACGTCCCAGAGCCGAAAGCGCACGTCGAAGCGGCCGTCGGCCAAGCGCGTGACGCTGCCGGTGATCAAGGCATCGGCGGCGCGGGCGCGCCACGGTGCCAGATCGGGGCGCGAAGTCTCGTCCAGCACGGCCTCGCCGCCGGGCAGCGAGCGCAACATTCCGCTGCGCTCGAGGTTGGCAATGACGATCGCGGGCACGTCTTGCGGCAAGCCGGCGCTGACGCGAAACGGGGCCAGCGCAAAGGGGATTTGCTGCAAGCCCACCCCAGCCACCTCGACCCGAAACTGCGCCAGCGCCGGGCCCCAAGCACCCAAGCCCAGCCCAAGCCCACCCGCTGCGGCCAGGGTGTGCAAGCGGCGTCGATTGAGAAGGGGCAACGCAGTAGTAGGGGCAGGACGCGACTGTGGCATGGATGCGAATGGAAAGCGAAATTGGGACACAAAAATGGAAAACCCCAGCAGCGGCGAAGCAGTTGGGCCAAGCGGGGCCAAGAAAAGCCCTTGCGGGCCAAGCCCAGCCACAGAGCGCCCCAGCCGAGCAACGGGTGCAGCACTCAGCCCCAAACACCTCTGCTGGCATCGGCCTTGCAGACCGATAATAGCGGATGCGCTCAGGCCCCGCCTCCGATTAGGGGCCGCAAGCCCAAAAAGTTCCGCCCGCCTGGCGCTGCGGCCTGAAAGCGCAGGCCCTTTTCTGCCTCCGTTGCGCCCCGTTCTGCCCCACGCCTGCTCCGTAATCATCTTGCACGACCGCCCCAACCGCCCCACCTCCGAAGCCGCCGGCGCCGCCGCCCCGCCCGACACCCGCACCCTGGGCCAGCGCCTGTTGCGGGTCTGGCCCTATTTTCGCCCGTACAAAGGCGCGCTGGGGCTGGCTTTTCTGGGTGCACTCATCGCCGCCCTGACCGAACCTGCCATCCCGGCGCTGCTGCATATCCTGCTCGACGAGGGCTTTGTGGCGGGCAGTTTTCCGCTCTGGATGGTGCCGGTGGCGCTGATGGGGCTGTTCGCGGTGCGCGGCCTGGCCACTTTTGCCGCCAAGTACGCGCTCAGCCACGTGGCAGCCGGGGCCATGGTGCAACTGCGCCGCGCCATGTTCGAGCGCCTCAACAACGCCGAACTGTCGCTGTTTGGCGAGCAAAGCGCCAGCAAACTCTCCAACACCCTGGTCTATGAGGTACAGACCGGGGCCCTGATGCTGGTCAACAGCGTGCTCACGCTGGTGCGCGATGTGCTTACCGTAATCGCCCTGCTGGCCTATCTGCTGTTTATGAACTGGCAGTTGACACTGATCGTGCTGGCGCTGTTTCCGCCGCTGGCCTGGGTGATGCGGGTGCTCTCCAAGCGCCTGTACCGCCTGACGCGCAGCAGCCAACTGGCCACCGACGAGCTGGCCTACGTGGTGGAAGAAAACGCGCTGGCGCACCGGGTGGTGCGGCTGCACGGCGCGCAGGCGCAGCAGACGCAGCGTTTCGACCGGCTCAACTTGGTGCTGCGTCGGCTGGCGCTCAAGGCCACCGTGGCCGGGGCCGCCGTGGCCCCGCTGACGCAGATGCTGGCCGCCGCCGCGCTCTCGACCGTGATCATGATCGCGCTCTGGCAAAGTGCCACCAGCGGCGTGACAGTGGGCAGCTTCATGGGCTTCGTCACCGCCATGCTGATGCTGATCAGCCCGATCCGCCAACTGGCCGACCTCGTGACCCCGATCACGCGCGGGCTGGCCGCGCTGGAGCGCGGGCTGGAGCTGATCGAGCAAACCCCGATCCAGCGCAGTGGCACGCACCAGGCCGAGCGCGCCGCGGGCCACCTGAGCCTGGAGCAGGTCTGGGTGCAGTACGGCAGCAAGGACGACGCGGCGCTGCGCGGCATCAGCCTGGAGGTGGCAGCGGGCGAGGTGCTGGCGCTGGTGGGCCCCTCGGGCTCGGGCAAAACCACCCTGGCCAACCTGCTGCCGCGCTTCGTCGAGGCCAGCGGCGGGGTGCTGCGGCTCGACGGCGTGGCCCTGCCCGACTGGGACCTGGCCAACCTGCGGCGCCAGTTCGCCATGGTCAGCCAAGACGTGGTGATGTTCAACGACACCCTGGCCGCCAACGTGGCCCTGGGGGGCGCGTTCGACCAGACCCGGGTGCGCCAGGCGCTTGAATTTGCCAACTTGGGCGAGCTGCTGCAAACCCTGCCCCAAGGCATGGACACCCCCGTGGGGCACAACGCGGCCGAGCTATCGGGCGGCCAGCGCCAGCGGTTGGCGATTGCGCGCGCCATCTACAAAGATGCGCCGATTTTGATCTTGGACGAAGCCACCTCGGCGCTGGACAACGAATCCGAGCGGCTGGTGCAAGATGCCCTGCAGCGGCTCATGCGCGGGCGCACCACGCTGGTGATCGCGCACCGGCTCTCGACCATCGAACACGCCGACCGGGTGCTGGTGCTGGCCCAAGGCCAGATCGTCGAGCAGGGCCGCCACGACGCGCTGCTGGCGGCCAACGGCGTGTATGCGCGGCTGCACGCGCTCAGCTTGGGCGGCAGATTGTCGGAATGAGAGGCCGCGCCCGCTGCGGGGCGACGCAGCTCAAAGCAGCACGATGTCGTACTGGTCCGGGCGCAGCGCGGCCTCGCTTTGCAGTGAGATCGGCTTGCCGATGAACTCGCTCAAACCGGCCAGGTGCGCGCTTTCTTCGTCCAGCAGCAGCTCGATCACCGGCGCCGCCGCGACGATGCGAAACTCGCGTGGGCTAAAGGCGCGCGCCTCGCGCAAGATCTCGCGCAAGATGTCGTAGCAGACGCTGCGCGCGGTTTTTACCCGGCCGCTGCCGCTGCAAGTCGGGCAGGTTTGGCTCAGCAGTTGCGCCAGCGACTCGCGGTTGCGCTTGCGCGTCATCTCCAGCAAGCCGAGCTGCGAAAACGCGCCGGTGGTGGTTTTTACGCGGTCGCGCGCCAGTTGTTTGCGCAACTCGGCCAACACCGCCTCGCGGTGCGCCTCGCGCACCATGTCGATAAAGTCCACGATCACGATGCCGCCCAGGTTGCGCAGCCGCAACTGGCGCGCTATCGCCTGTGTGGCCTCTAGGTTGGTGCGGAAAATGGTGTCGTCGAAGTTGCGCGCCCCGACGAAGCCGCCGGTGTTGACGTCGATGGTGGTCAGCGCCTCGGTCTGGTCGATCACCAGGTAGCCGCCCGATTTGAGCTCGACCCGGCGCCCGAGCGCACGCGCGATTTCTTCGTCGATCTGATACAAATCGAAAATCGGGCGCTCACCGCGGTAGTGGCTGATGCGCTCCAGCGTGGCCGGCATGTACTCGCGCGCAAACTGCTGCAAGCGCTGGAACTGCTCTTGGGAATCGACCTGGATGCTTTGCGTCTGGGCGCTGGCGAGGTCGCGCAGCACGCGCTGCAACAGGCTCAAATCCTGCTGCAACAGGCTCGGTGCGGGCAGGCGCGCCGCGGCGCGCTTGATGTGGGCCCAGCTTTTGCGCAGGTAGGCCACGTCTTCGGCCAGTTCCTCGTCGCTGGCGTCTTCGGCGTTGGTGCGCAAAATAAAACCGCCGCCCTCGCCCGCCGTGAGCGCTTGCAGGCGCTGGCGCAAGGCCTCGCGCTGCGCCGGCGGGATTTTCTGCGACACCCCGAGGTGCTGATCCTGCGGCAAAAACACCAGTTGGCGGCCCGCGATGCTGATCTGCGCCGTCAGGCGCGCGCCCTTGGAGCCGATCGGGTCTTTGAGCACCTGGACCAGCAGCGCCTGGCCCTCGAACAACTGGCGCTCGATGGGCAAGGTGTTGCTGGCCGGGTTGATCGCGTTCGCTGCCAGGCCCGCAAGCGGATCGGCGGCAGCGGCATCGACCTGCGGCGCAGCCGAGGCGGGTGGGTTGGGGCCGCCCGGCCGGTCTTTGGCGGCAAAGCGGGCGTTGATATTGGGCAACAGGTCGGCCACGTGCAAAAAGGCGGCGCGCTCAAACCCGATGTCGATGAAGGCCGACTGCATGCCCGGCAGCACGCGCGCGACCTTGCCCAGATAGACGTTGCCGACCAGACCGCGCTCGAGCGCGCGCTCGATGTGCACCTCTTGCACCGCGCCGTGCTCCACCACCGCCACGCGCGTTTCTTGCGGCGACCAGTTGATCAGGATGTCTAGTGTCATGGGGCCTTGGGTGTCGGGGTGGGGTGATGGGTGAGCTTGGCTGGCAGCGCAATGCGGCGGTTTAGGGCTGCGCCAGACCGGCGGCGCGCAGCAGTTGCGCCGTCTCGTAAGCCGGCAGCCCGACGATGCCGCTGTGGCTGCCGATGATGCGCCGTATCCACTGGCTGGCGCGCCCCTGGATGGCGTAGGCCCCGGCCTTGCCCATTGGCTCGCCACTGGCTACGTAGTGTTCGATTTCGGCCAAGCCCCAAGGTGCGAACTCGACCGTGGAGCGGCTCAGCGCCTGCCAGATCTGGCCCTGGTGCGCCAGCGCCACGGCGGTGAGCACCTGGTGCCGCTGCCCGGCCAGGCTGTGCAGCATCTGCACGGCGTGGGCGGCGTCGGCGGGTTTGCCATAAATCTGGCGCCCGAGCGCCACCGTGGTGTCGGCGCACAGCACCGGGCCCGGCGGCCAGCCGCGCCGCTCCAGGCGTTGCAGCGCCGCCAGCAGCTTGAGTTGGGTCACGCGCTGCACGTAGCGCACCGGGGCTTCGTTGGGGCGTGCCTGTTCCAGCGTTTCTAGCAGCCTGTCGGAATTGGGAATCGTCGGCTGCAAATCGTCCGCAGCGGCCCATTTTGCACCGTCTTCTGGCCCCATAGCCGGGCTATGGGGCGGCGAACCCGGCGCAAACTGTGCTCGCTGGGGCCGATTCTCGCTCTCGACGCCCCAAGTCCGACAGGCTGCTAGGGCGTGCAAATCTTCGTCGGCCTCGGGCAGCAGCAGTTCGACGCGCCAGCCCCACTGCGCCAGCAGCTCGCGCCGGCGTGGGCTCTGCGAAGCCAGATACAGCCAGGGGGCGTGGGCGCGGTCGTGCATCGGCTTGTTACTCGCGGTGATACGGGTGCCCGGCGTTGAGCGACCAGGCCCGGTACAGTTGCTCGATCAGCAGCAGCCGGGCCAGCGCGTGCGGCAGCGTCAAGTCCGACAGGCGCAGGCTCTGCTGCGCGGCGGCCTTGAGCGCCGGATCGAGGCCATCGGGGCCGCCGATGAGCAGCGCCACGTCGTCGCCCTGCTGCTGCCACTGCAGCCACTGGCGCGCCAGCGCGGCCGTGGTGAGGGCGCTGCCGCGTTCATCCAGCACCACCAGCCGCGCGCCCTTGGGCAGGGCGGCTTCGATGCGCTCGCGCTCGGCCGCACGCAGCGCCGCCACGGTTTTGTGCCCGCGCGGTTCGGCCTTGACGGTGCGCAACTCGAAGCGCGCGTCGGGCGGCAGCCGCTTGGCAAAATCGTCGCAGGCGGTCTGCGCCCAATCGGGCAGGCGCTGCCCGACGGCGACGAGGACCAGCTTCATGCCACGGGTTTGGGGCTGGCGCGGGGGCGCGCTGGGCGCGGCTTGGCGGGCGCGGCGGCGGTTTCGGCGGCCTCGGTTTTACGGGGCTTGGCCGCCCTGGTGCGGGCTGGGCCAGCTTGGTTTGTGTCCGACTTGGCGGGCTTGGCTGACTTTACCCGAGCTGGAGCCGCCGGGGCGTCGTCAGGCTTGGCGGGCTTGGTTTTGGCTGCAGCAGCCTTGGCCTTGCCCACAGCGGCGGCGGGGCGCACCTGGGTTGGAGCCGGCGCGCCGAATTTCAGGCGCACCGGTTTGCTGCCCCAGATTTCTTCCAGCCGGTAGTACTGGCGGATGCTGGGCTGCATCACGTGCACCACCACCGGCCCGCAATCGACAACGATCCACTCGCCGTTTTCCTGGCCTTCCACGCGCGGCTTGTCAAAGCCCGCTTCGCGCACCGCGTCGCAGACGCTGGCCGCCAGCGCCTTGGTCTGGCGGTTGGAGGTGCCGCTGGCAACGATCACGCGCTCGAACAGCGCCGACAGCGCCTCGGTGTTGAAAACCCGGATGTCTTGCGCCTTCACGTCTTCCAGCCCATCGACGACAGCGCGCTGCAGCTTTTGGGTGTTGCGCTTGGCCGTGGTCTCGCTCTGGGGGCCACCGGCAAGGGCTGCCTGGGCTGCCTCGGCGTGGGGGGTGTTTGGGCCGCTGGCTTGGGGGCTGCGTTCGTTGCTGGGCTGACTGCTCATTCTGGCTGGTGGTAAAGGTGATGGTCTGAAATATACCGCGCCACGGCGGCGGGCACCAGCAAATCAAGTGCTGGCTGGGCCGTGGCAAATTCGCTGGGGCCGTTTGATCTGCCTTGGCCGTCGGGGATGACGCCCGCGCCCCGCACCCGCGCGCGCACCGCCGTGGCGCTGATCGGGTGCAGCGGCATGTGCAGGTGCTCGAAGGGCAGATCGATGCCGCTCAGGTCGGGCTCGGCCACCGGGTCATCGGCGGCGCTGCCGTCGGCGTGCAGGGGCCGGTTGGCCACCGCCAGCGTGGCGTGGCGCAGCACCTCCTGCCAGCGTTGCCAGGATTGGAAGGCGAGCAACTGGTCGGCACCCAGCACCAGGTAGAGCTGCGCACCGGGGTGCTCGGCGGCCAGCTCTTGCAGGGTGTCGGCGGTGTAACTGGGGCCGGGGCGGCGGGTTTCGCGCTCGTCGATGCGCACCTGGGGCAGCCCTTCGAAGGCCAACCTGCACATCGCCAGCCGGTGCGGCGCGGGCGAGAGCGGGCGGCTCTTGTGCCAGGCCTGACCCGTAGGCAAAATCAGCAGCGCGTCGAGCCCGAGTTGCGCCAGCGCCGCCTCGGCCAGCGCCCGGTGCGCCCAGTGCGGCGGATCGAAAGCCCCGCCAAACACGCCGATGCGCTGCACGGCCGCAGGGGAGGCGCTCACAGCCAGTCCCGCCGCGGCAGGAACTCGCTCGTCAGGCGGTACTCGGGCGTGCCCACGGCGGGCTGCTCTTGGTAGGCCCAGCGCACCAGCGGCGGCATGGAGAGCAAAATGGATTCGCTGCGCCCGCCCGATTGCAGGCCAAAGTGGGTGCCGCGGTCCCACACCAGGTTGAATTCGACGTAGCGGCCGCGCCGGTAAAGCTGGAACTGGCGCTCGCGCTCGCCGTATGGGGCATCGCGGCGCCGCTGCACGATCGGCAGGTAGGCGTGCAAAAAGGCGTCGCCCACCGCTTGCGTGAGCGCCAGCCCGCCCTCGAAGCCGAGTTCGGACAGGTCGTCGTAAAAAATACCACCGATGCCGCGCGCCTCGTTGCGGTGTTTAAGAAAAAAGTAGTCGTCGCACCAGGCTTTGAAGCGCGGGTATTTGTCAGGCCCGAAAGGGGCCAGCGCGGCGGCGCAGGTGCGGTGAAAGTGTTGCGCGTCTTCTTCGAAGCCGTAGTAGGGCGTGAGGTCCATGCCGCCGCCAAACCAGCTCACGGGCGCGCCGCCGTCGAGGGGCAAGGCGCTGATCTGGCGCACGTTCATGTGCACCGTGGGCACGTAGGGGTTGCGCGGATGAAACACCAGCGAAACGCCCAGCGCCTCGAACGGGGCTCCGGCCAGTTCGGGCCGGTGCTGCGTGGCCGAAGGCGGCAAGCGCTGGCCCTGCACGTGCGAAAAGCCGCAACCGGCGCGCTCGAACACCGCGCCGTTTTCCAGAATCTGCGTCACGCCGTTGCCTTGCAAGGGCTCGCCGGGGGCTTTTTCCCAGGCGTCGGAGACAAAGCTCTGGCCGTCGATCTCGGTGATGGCCGAGGTGATGCGCTGCTGCAAGCCGAGCAGGTAGTCGCGCATGGCGGCGCCGGGCGCGCTGCTCATGCGGGCAAGGCCCTAAAGCCGATGTCGTTGCGGTACTGCATGCCGTCAAAGTGTACGCCTTGCAGCAATTCATAGGCGCGGCGTTGCGCCTGCGCCACGTCGGCGCCCAGCGCGGTCGCGCACAGCACGCGCCCGCCGGTGCTGCGCAGTTGCCCCTGTTGCAGCGCGGTGCCGGCGTGGAACAGCACGGCGTCTGGCCCTTGGGCCAAGGCAGCGCCTTGCAGCTCGATCGCATCGCCCTTGCGCGGGTCCTGGGGGTAGCCGTGCGCGGCCAGCACCACCCCGAGCGCCACCCGCTCGTCCCATTGCAGTTCGATTTGGTGCAGGCGCTGCTCGGTTGCGGCCAGCAGCACCTCGGCCAGATCGCTTTGCAGGCGCAGCAGGATGGGTTGCGTTTCGGGGTCGCCCAGGCGGCAATTGAATTCGAGCGTGCGCACGCTGCCGTCGCGGCCGATCATCAGCCCGGCGTAGAGGAAACCGGTGTAGGGGATGCCTTCGGCCGCCATGCCGCGCACCGTGGGCCAGATCACTTGATCGAGGGCGCGCTGGTGCACCTCGGGCGTGACCACCGGGGCCGGCGAGTAGGCGCCCATGCCGCCGGTGTTGGGGCCAAGGTCGGCGTCGAGCAGGCGTTTGTGGTCCTGGCTGGTCGCCAGCGCCAGCACCTGCTGACCGTCGCAGAGCACGATGAAGCTGGCTTCTTCGCCTTCCAGAAAGGCTTCGATCACCACCCGCGCCCCGCCGGCGTTGTGGGCCAGCCCCGGCGCGTTGCCTTGCAGCATGAAGTCGATGGCGGCGTGCGCCTCGGCCAGCGTCTGCGCCACCACCACGCCCTTGCCCGCGGCCAGTCCGTCGGCCTTGACCACGATCGGCGCGCCCATTTGCTCCACGTAGGCGTGGGCGGCGGCGGCGTCGGTGAAGGCTTGGTAAGCCGCAGTCGGGATGCCGTGGCGTTGCATGAAGGCCTTGGAGAAGGCCTTGGAGCTTTCCAGCTGCGCCGCCGCTTGCGTGGGGCCAAAAATGCGCAAGCCCTGGGCGCGAAAGGCATCGACGATGCCCGCCGCCAGCGGCGCCTCGGGGCCCACCACGGTCAGGGCTATGCCTTGCTCCAGCGCCCAGCGCGCCAGCTCGGCGACATCGCTGATAGGCACATTGATCAGATCGGGGTCGAGCGCGGTGCCGCCGTTGCCCGGTGCCACGAACACCTGCGCCACCCGGCTCGATTGTTTGAGCTTCCAGGCCAGCGCGTGTTCGCGCCCGCCGCCGCCCACCACCAGCACCTTCATCTTTGCGTTCATGGGTTGAGTTCTGCGTTGTGATAGACGTTTTGCACGTCGTCGAGGTCTTCCAGCGCGTCGAGCAGCTTTTGCATGCGCGCAGCGTCCTCGCCATTGAGGGTGACGGGGTTGTCGGCGCGCAGCGTGATTTCGGCCAGTTCGGCGCGCAGACCGGCGGTTTGCAGCGCCTGCTGCACCGGCTCGAAATCGGCCACTGCCGTGAGCACCTCGAAGGCCCCATCGTCGCTGCCGAGCACGTCGTCGGCCCCGGCTTCCAGGGCCCGCTCGAACAGGCGCTCTTCATCTACACCGGGCGCAAAAATGAGCTGGCCGCAGTGCTTGAACTGGAACGCCACCGAACCCTCGGTGCCCAGGTTGCCGCCGTGCTTGCTGAAGGCGTGGCGCACTTCGGCCACCGTGCGCACGCGGTTGTCGGTCATGGTCTCGACGATGACGGCCGCGCCACCGATGCCGTAGCCCTCGTAGCGGATTTCCTCGTACTGCACGCCTTCGAGGTTGCCCGTGGCCTTGTCGATGTTGCGCTTGATGGTGTCGGCCGGCATGTTGGCGGCCTTGGCCTTGTCGATCGCCAGCCGCAGGCGCGGGTTGGCGCTCGGGTCGCCGCCGCCCTGGCGCGCCGCCACCATGATTTCGCGGATCACGCGGGTCCAGACCCGGCCGCGTTTTTCATCTTGGCGGCCTTTGCGGTGCTGGATATTGGCCCATTTGGAATGCCCTGCCATGGCTGAAGCCTCGAATGGATAAAAATTGAAAAGGGGAGCTAGAACCGGCCCCATCTGCGGCCTGCGTTGCGGCATCTTTTGGGGTGCTGTGGCAGCAAACGGCGGCTGCAGCAAACCCTCCATTATAACTGGATAGGATTTGTGGATAGGTTTTTGATTTGCTGGTGCGCGCTGCAGCGAGCAAGCTCACGACTGCCTGATGCTGCCTGCGGCCTAGGAAAGCGCCTCGGCCAAGCTCTGCGCGTAGTCGTGCAAATCGCCCAAAATGGCTTCGGCGCGCTCGTCGCCGCGCTCGCCAGCCTGTTCCGCGAGCTCGTCGATGCGCGCCATCTGGCGCTCCAGCGTCAGCGCGCCGCCCTGCCCGTGCAGCAGCCGCGCCTGGCAGTGCGCTCGCCAGCGCGCCTGTTCGGCCGCGCTGAGCTGCTCGGGGAAGTTGCGCGCCCGGTAGCGCCACACCAGCTCGCTCAGGCGCTCGTCCTCGAACCGGGTGCGCAGCCAGGCCGGGTCGGCGGGCGGACGCTCGCGCAGCTCCAGCAGGCGCAGCCGGTCGGCGTCGCCCACGAAGCCGCCGTACAAATCCTGTTCGGGGTCGGGCTCGGGCGCAGCGCTCTGCGCACCCGGCTGGGTGCCCGCTTGCTTGCCTGCCTGTGCATCCAGGTGAGTCGCCTGGGCAGCCTGAGTGCCGCCATTGCGCTCATAAACCGCGCGCCAGAGCGCGTTCAAATCGGGCAGCGCGGCGGCGCGCTCGGCGTGGCGCAGCCCCTGCTCCAGATCAATGCCCCAGCGCTGCGCCAGCTCCGGGCGCAGGGCGCGCAGATTGGCCACCACCATCGGCGATTTGTTCAGATGCACGCTCTTGAGCGGCAGGCGCTTGAGGCCGATGGGCAGATCCTCTTGGCGCACAAACATCCGCGCCCGCACCTCGGCGGCGTTGAGCGTGGCCAGCTCGGCCGGGTCGTGCGCCAAATCCCAGGCCAGCAGCTCGTTGCGGTTCGTGGGATGGCTGGCCAGCGGCCACATCAGCCCCAGGCAGCCGCGCTCGGGCGGAAAAAACCCCGACACGTGCAAAAACGGCTTGGCCTGCTGTGGCGTGGTCGGCAAGCCCAGTTCGGCCGCCACCCGATCTTTTTTGTGCAGCCCGAAAGCGAAGTCGAACAAGCGCGGTTGGCGCTGGCGCAGTAGCCGCGCCAGCCCCAGCGTGGCATATACATCGGATAAAGCGTCGTGCGCCGCCCCGTGCTCGATGCCATTGGCGCGCGCCAAGTCTTCGAGCTTGAAGCTGGGTCGGCCATCGGCCTTGAGCGGCCACTCCAGCCCTTCCGGGCGCAGGGCGTAGCACAGGCGCAGCACGTCGAGCATGTCCCAGCGGCCGCAGCCATTCTTCCACTCGCGCGCGTAGGGTTCGAGCAGGTTGCGCCAGAGCAGGAAGCGGGTGAACTCGTCGTCGAAGCGGATGGTGTTGTAGCCCACCCCCACCGTGCCGGGTTGCCCCAGCTCGGCCTCGATGCGCCGGGCAAACTCGTGCTCAGGCAGGCCGTGCTGCAAACACTGTTGCGGCGTGATGCCGGTGATGAGGCAACTCTCGGGGTCGGGCAGGTAGTCCGGGGCCGGGCGGCAGTAAAACATCAGCGGCGCGCCGATGGGGTTGAGCTCGGCGTCGGTGCGCACGGCGCCAAACTGCGCCGGCCGGTCCAGCCGCGCCTTGGCGCCAAAGGTTTCGTAGTCGTGCCAGAGAAAGGTGTGGGGCTTCATGGGGTGTTATTAAAACCGAAGTTTTGCTGCGCGAGCACTTTTTGATGGGTTATGCTGGCGGGGCTATGCTGCGCCCTGCCCTCTTGCTCCCGATTGCTGCCCTGGCGCTGGCCTTGGCCGCTTGCGAGCGCCCGCCTGCAGCGGCGACTTCCGCCTCGCCGCCTGCAAACGCGCTGCCCACACCCCTCAGCCCCGCCCCTTTGCCTGCGCCCGAGCCCGCCGCCGCCCACA
>Ga0209103_1000264_pt1 | contig 16249 bp, 17 predicted proteins | sample 4C3metaG_FD_184152 | JGI IMG/M metagenome (GOLD analysis project Ga0209103, IMG submission 184152) | Freshwater bacterial and archeal communities from Indian Creek, Illinois, USA - 4C3 metaG (SPAdes) (version 2) | ecosystem: Environmental > Aquatic > Freshwater > Unclassified | place: USA...
GAATTGGAACTCACCGGCTTTGGAACCGACGAAATCGCGGCCATCCTCGCGGCGGCAGCAGAGGCCGTGTCCCACGGCGAAGCGCCCGAGGCTCTGTCCGCGACCGACGCCGCGGGGGACGGCGCACCTGGCGCGGCGGGCGCGGAGGAGACGGCGGAAGACCCTGCCGATGCCGAGCCCGAACCGCCGCGCCAGGCCGTCACCCGTCCCGGCGACCTGTGGCTGCTCGGCGATCATCGCCTGCTCTGCGGCGACAGCACCGACGCTGCCTCGGTCGCGCGCGTCATGGGCGAGGAACGCGCCGCGCTGCTGTTCACCTCGCCGCCCTATGGAAATCAGCGCGACTACACCACCAGTGGCGTGACCGATTGGGATGCGCTGATGCAGGGTGTGTTCCGGCATTTCGACGCGACCATGCGGGCGGACGGCCAGGTGCTGGTCAACCTCGGCCTCATCCACCGCGACAGCGAATGGATCCCGTATTGGTCGGGCTGGCTCGATTGGATGCGCGCCCGCGGCTGGCGCCGGTTTGGGCTCTACACCTGGGACCAGGGCCCCGGGCTGCCCGGCGACTGGAACGGCCGGCTCGCGCCGGCCTTCGAGTTGGTCTTCCACTTCAACCGCCAGGCCCGCCAGGCGAACAAGATCGTGCCCTGCAAATGGGCCGGCACACCGAACAAGGGCAGCGGGCTGCGCGCGGCCGATGGGACCATCTCGGAATACCAGCACGCCGGCCTTCCGGTGCAGGACTTCCGGATCCCCGACAACGTGCTGCGCCTGACCCGCCACAAGGGCCGCGGCATCGAGACCGAACACCCCGCGGTGTTCCCGGTGGTGCTGCCCGAGTTCCTGATGCGGGCGTACACGGACGAGGGCGAAGTGGTGTTCGAACCGTTCGGTGGCAGCGGCACCACCATCCTCGCCGGCCAGCGCACAGGTCGCCGCGTGCGCGCCATCGAACTGGCACCGGCCTATGTGGATCTGGCGATCGCCCGCTGGCGGATGCTGCATCCCGATGCGCCTGTCACCCTGGCGGACGATGGCCGCGACTATGACGCCGTGGCCGCGGCGCGGACGGAGGTCACCGCCGATGCAGCTTGATCTCGTGGTGAGCAGCGTGCCGCTGGCGGCGCTGATCCCCTATGCCGAGAATGCGCGCACGCATTCCCCGGCGCAGGTTGCGCAGATCGCGGCCTCCATCGCCGAGTTCGGCTTCGTGAACCCGGTGCTGGTCGACGCCGAGGGCGTGCTGATCGCCGGCCACGGCCGCGTCATGGCGGCGAAGCAGCTGGGCCTCGCCTCCGTGCCGGTGCTTCGGCTCTGCCATCTCTCCCCGGCGCAGGCGCGCGCGCTGCGCCTGGCCGACAACCAGATCGCGCTGAACTCCGGCTGGGACGAGGCGCTGCTGGCGGCGGAGATCGCGCGCATCCGCGACGAGGCGGTGGTCGACCTGGACGTGCTCGGCTTCTCCGGCATGGAGTTGGACCGGCTGCTGGCCGCTGCCGATGCCGGCCTCGGCGACGATGCTGACGAGGCACCTCCGCCGCCTGTCGTGCCCGTAACGCGCACCGGTGATCTCTGGCGCTGCGGCGAGCACCGGCTGCTGTGCGGCGATGCCACCCGGATCGAGGACGTGCAGCGCGCGCTTGGCGTTGGCCACCTGGCAGATATGGCGTGGCAAGACCCTCCGTATAATGTTGCATATGTCGGTGGCACCGCGGCTAAAATGACCATCGCGAACGATGCGTTGGGTGCTGACTTCGCCGACTTCCTGCGGCCCGCGCTGGCCAACATGCTCTCAGTCACCAAGGGCGCCTGCTACATCTGCATGTCCTCCTCCGAATGGCCGACGCTGCATCGCGTCTGGCAGGAGGCGGGCGGCAAATGGTCGAGCACCATCATCTGGGCGAAGAACACCTTCGCGCTCGGCCGCGCCGACTACCACCAGCAGTTCGAGGCGATGCTCTATGGCTGGAAGGCCGGTGCGCAGCACTACTGGTGCGGCGCGCGCGACCAGGGGAATGTCTGGCACTTCGACAAGCCGGCGCGCAACGACCTGCATCCGACGATGAAGCCGGTGGCGCTGGTCGAGCGCGCCATCCGCAACAGCAGCAAGCCGCGGGACACGGTGCTGGACTGCTTCGGCGGCTCGGGCACGACGATGATCGCGGCGGAGCGCACGGGGCGGCGCGCCGTGCTGCTGGAGATCGATCCCGCCTATGCCGATGTCATCGTGCGGCGCTGGCAGGACGCGACGGGCGAAGCCGCGGTGCTGGAGGGCGATGACCGCATCTATGCAGATGTCGCCGCAGCGCGCGGCGTTGTCGATCATGATGTGATCCAGACCGCCGAATCATAGCAATCGAACGCCGCTGCATCTTGCTTGGCTCGTGCGCGGCACAGCGCGAATGGTCCGTCACACGCAGGGGATGCCCTGCACCACGACGGAGACGAACATGACCGACCGCACCGCCCGCGCCGCCCGCAACCAGGAAAACAGCCTGGCCGCCTTCCTGGCCAAGAAGGCCGAATTCGACGCCCTGCTCGCGGAACTCACCCAGGCGAGCGCGGACCATTTCGGCGCGGATCCCGAGACGGTGCTCTGGGGCGAGGCAGCCTGGCTTTCGGATGCCACTGCGAAGCTGAAGGACATCGCAGACCAGCATTTCCGCCGCGGCGAATACGAAGCCTGACGGGACCCCATCGCAGCTTGCTGCGATGGGAACCCGATGCGGGCCACTCCCGCACCGCCCCGACCGGCAGCGCCGGCGGGGCTCCCGGCAGTAGGGGCCGATGACCGGCACCCGGAACCGGAGACCGCCACGATGACCAAGCTTTCCGACACCCAGCGCGTGATCCTCAGCGCCGCCGCGCAGCACGAGATGGGCCTCGCCCGCGCGCCGAAGACCCTGCCGGCCGCGGCGCGCAACGCGGTGTTCCGCAGCCTGATCAAGAACAACCTGCTCACCGAGATCAACGCCCCGCGCGAGCATGTCGGCCTCGGCTGGCGCCAGGATGAGGACGGCACCTGGATCGTGGCGCGCATCACCGACGAGGGGCTGCGCGCCATCGGCATCGACCCGAACGAGGGCGACGCGGGGGCCGACACGGCGCCCTCGGTGGCGCCGGATGCCAAGACCGCGCCGCAGGACGCCCCTGCCACCGAAGCCGCCCGGGCCGCGCCCATGACGGAGGAAATCGCCATGCTCGACCAGGCCCTGGCGGCGCGCACCGCCACGCCGCGCACCAGCCTGCGCGATGCCGCCGCGGCGATCCTCGCCGCCTGGGATGACGAAGCGAACCGCGAGGGCGACATGATCGGCGCCCTCGACGCGCCGATGGAGGCGCTGCGCACCCTGCTCGCCGGCAAGCCCGCTCGCGCCCCGCGGGACGCCAGCGCGCCGCGCAAGCCGCGCGAAGGCACCAAGCAGGAGCAGGTCCTGGCCATGCTGCGCCGGCCCGAGGGCGCCACGGTCGCGCAAATCGCCGAGGCCACCGGCTGGAACAGCAACACGGTCCGCGGCTTTCTGGCTGGGCTGAAGAAGAAGGGCCATGCGGTCGAGGTGCTGGAGCGCATCCGCCAGGTCGGCCCCAACAAGACCGGCGCCCGCGGCTCCTTCACCGTCTACGCATTGGCGGATTGAAGCTCCTCAGCCACGCCACTGAACATGATCAGCAGCGCCGGGAATCAATCCGATTCCCGGCGCTCTCTTGAGTTGGCTGCGCTCCGACACAGCGCGAATCGTCCGTCACGCGCAGGGCATCCCGCCCCGCCGAGACGGAGACGACGATGAGCACCACCATCCTCCCGCACGAGACCGCCGAAGGCCCGCAGCACCGCGCCGCCTGGCGGCAGCTTCTCGCCACCGCGCCGCGCAGCACCGACAGCGTGGGCCGCGCGACCATCCAGGTCTGCACCGCCAGCGACGGGCGGGCGATCTTCGCCACGGTGGAATACGCCACCTGGCAGACCGAGAAGGAGGGGGGCTGATGCCCTCCGAACGCCGCTGGATCATCCTCGCGCAGGATGGCCGGCACGTGACCATGGGTCGCGCAGCACCGCCCAGCGAGGCGGAAGTCGAGGCCGCCGCCGCGGCGCTCGCCGCGCAGGGGCTGGCGGGATGGCTCGCCACGCTGGACGGCAATTACTGGTCGCGCCGCCGCGTGGCCCTCGCGCCGGTGCAGATGCTCGGCGACGGCGCCACGCTGGATTGGCCCGCCGCCATCACCGCCTTCGAGGCCGCCCGCCAGCGCGCCCTTCGTCCCCTCTGAGAAGGCCGGCATCGCCATCACGCGCGGCGGCTTGCGGGCCCCCATCGCGGCTCTGCGATGGGAGGCAGAGTCGCCGCCATGCCGGAACTGACCGCCTCCACGCGCGATCCCGCACGCTCGCCCCTGGTCAATGGCGCCGAGGGCACGCCCTTCGCCCGGCTGAAGGTGGCGCAGCTCGCGCTGAAGGTCGAGGCGCAGCGGCTTTCGCTCGACGAGACCAAGCGCCGCCTGCTCGACGTCAACGAGGCGAATGCAGCCCTCGACGAAATCGGCAGCACCATGCGCGATGCGCTGCTGAACTGGCCGGCCCGCGTCTCCGGCCTGATCGCCGCCGAGATGGGCGTCGAGCCTTCGGCGTCGACAACCAGTGGTATCGACCCGCATCTGCTGCAGACCATCCTGCAGAGCCACATCAACGACCTGCTGACGGAGGCGGCCGATCGCTTCGATCCAGCAGGCCTCGGAGGCGACCGGTCTTCGCAGCCGTGAGCATGTGCGTCGCCGCGTCGGCGCGATGCTCCGGCCGCCGCCGCAGCTCACCGTCTCGGAATGGGCCGAGCGGCACCGCATGCTTGGCAGCCGCGCATCTGCCGAGCCAGGCCCCTGGCGCACCAGCCGCACGCCCTACCTGAAGGACGTGATGGACGCGCTGTCCGCGGTGCATCCCGCCCGCCGCGTCGTCTTCATGAAGGGGGCGCAGGTCGGGGCGACGGAGAGCGGAAACAACTGGCTCGGCTACATCATGCACCATGTGCCGGCGCCCGTGCTGGCGGTGCAGCCGACCGTGGAACTGGCCAAGCGTTTCTCCCGCCAGCGCATCGACCCGCTGCTGGAGGAAACGCCGGCGCTGCGGGAGCGGGTGGCGCCAGCCAGGGCGCGCGACAGCGGCAACACCATGCTGTCGAAGGAATTCCCCGGCGGCATCCTGGTGCTGACGGGCGCCAACAGCGCGGTCGGGCTGCGCTCGATGACGGCGCGGTTCCTGTTCCTCGACGAGGTGGACGCCTATCCCGGCGACGTCGCCGGCGAGGGCGATCCGATTGCCCTGGCCGAGGCCCGCGCCCGCACCTTCGGCTGGCGGCGCAAGGCCTTCCTGGTCAGCACGCCGACGATCGCCGGTCGCAGCCGGATCGAGCGGGAGTATCTCGCCTCTGACCAGCGGCGGTTCTTCGTGCCGTGCACGGAATGCGGGGAGATGCAGTGGCTGCGCTTTGAGCGGCTGCTCTGGGAGAAGGGTGCGCCGGAGACGGCGCGGTACCACTGCTCCGCCTGCGACCATCCCATGCAGGAGCACGACAAGACCGCCATGCTCAGCGGCGGGGAATGGCGCTCGACGGCTGAGGGCCAGGACCCGCACACCATCGGCTTCCACATCTCGGCGCTCTACTCGCCCGTGGGCTGGCTCTCCTGGGAGCAGGTCGCGCGAGATTGGGAGGCGGCGCAGGGCAAGCCCGAGGATATCAAGACCTTCAAGAACACCGTCCTGGGCGAGACCTGGCAGGAGCAGGGCGAGGCCCCGGATTGGGAGCGCCTCGTCGAGCGGCGCGAAGATTTCGCCATGGGCGTGGTGCCCAAGGGCGCGCTGGTCCTCACCGCAGGCGTCGACGTCCAGGATGATCGCCTCGAGTGCGACGTCTGGGGCTGGGCGGAGGGCTTCTCCTCCTGGCTGGTCGATCACGTGGTGATCCAGGGCAGCCCGCGGGACCGCGAGCCCTGGGACGAACTGGCGAAGCTCCTGGCGCGCGACTGGCCGCAGCAGGGCGGCGGCGCCATGCGCATCGCTCGGCTTTGTGTGGATACCGGCGGCCGCGACACCGCCGCCGTCTATGGCCACCTGCGGCGGCTGCGGGATCCGCGGATCGCACCCACCAAGGGCATCGATGGGTGGAACCGGGCGCAGCCGGTGCAGGGCCCGACGCCGGTAGATGCCTTGGTGAACGGCCAGAAGCTCCGCCGCGGCCTGAAGCTCTGGACCGTATCGGTCTCCACCTGGAAGGCCGATCTCTATCGCCGGCTTTGGCTCGGTCGCGGCGACGCGGAGGAGCTTCCGCCCGGGTGGGTGCATCTGCCGCGGGCGATCGAGGTGGAGTGGGTCAAGCAGCTGGTCGCCGAGCAGCTGCGCACCACGAAGGACCGCCGAGGCTTTGCCCGCCAGGAATGGGCCAAGCTGCGGGAACGCAACGAGGCGCTGGACTGCGCCGTGCTCGCCCGCGCCGCGCTCTGGCTGCTCGGCGCTGATCGCTATGGCGATCGGTTCTGGCAGCAACTGCGGGACCAGATCGCCGATGCCCCGCTCCTTCCCAGCGAACTTCCCACCGCCGGGAATGTCGCTCCCCAATCGCCGGCGTCGCAGGCCGCGGCGGTGCCGCCATCCGACAGCCAGCGCCCGCGGGGCTGGCTCGCGCCACGTAATGGCTGGCTTCGCTGAAGGGAGGACGACCATGGACCCGACCGTCCTCGCCTGGGCGCTCACCCAGCCTGCTGGCACCCGCGCCGCTGTGCTTGCCGCCGCCTTCACCGGCGGCACCACGCGCGTGACCTTTGACGGTCGCACGGTGGAATATCGCTCGCTCGATGAGCTCGGCCGCGCGCTCTCGGTGCTGCACGCCGCCGAGAACAGCGCCGCGCGGCGCCCCAGCGTGACCTTCGCCAGCTTCTCGCGCGAGGGAAGCAGGTGATGGGCCGCCTGCGAGATGCCTGGCACGCGCTCCGCGGCGGCATGGCCGCGCAGGAAAGCCTTCGCGATGCCTGGCACGCGCTCCGTGGCTATGCCGCCGCGCAGGACAGCCGCGCCTCGAGCTGGTCGGTCTCCGGCGGCAGCGCCACGGCCGAGGTCGGCGCGGCCGCACCCACCGTGGCGCGACGCGCCCGCGATGCAGTCCGCAACGATCCCTACGCCGCCCGCATCGTCGATCTCTGGACCGGCAATGCGGTGGGTGCCGGCATCACCACCCGCTGGCCGGACAAGCCCCATGCCGAGGCCTGGCGCCGCTGGTCCGACAGCACCGCCTGCGACGCCGAGGGGCGGCTCGACCTCTATGGCCTCCAGGCGCTGGTGATGCGGGCGGTTGTCGAGAGCGGCGAATGCTTCGTCCGCCTGCTGCCGGCCGACATCACGCCGGCCAACCCGATCGGCCTGCGGCTGCAGGTGCTGGAGAGCGATCACCTCGACACAGCGCGGCAGGGCGTCATCGAGGGCGTCCCCACGCTGCAAGGCATCGGCCTCGGCGATGCGGGTGAGCCGGTCGGCTATTGGCTTCATCGCGTGCACCCCGGCGCGTCCTGGGTGCTGCCGGGCGGCGCCACCTGGTTGAGCAGCCAGCGCGTGCCGGCGCGCGACGTGCTGCACATCTATCGCAAGCGCCGGCCCGGCCAGCTGCGCGACGTCTCCTGGCTGGCGCCGGTGCTGACCCGCCTGCGCGATCTCGGCGACTACGAGGCTGCGCTGCTGATGAAGGCCAAGATCGAGGCGTGCCTGGCGGCGGTGGTTTCGGAGGATGGCGACGAGGCCATGACCGGCCCGGCCTCGGGCCTGCTGCGCGACGCCCAGGGCCGCACGGTGGAGAGCTTCGAGCCGGGGATGATCCTGTATCGCCGCGGCATGGGCAGCGTCGAGGTGGTGAATCCCTCCGGCGGTGGCAGCCACGCCGCCTTCGCACGCCGCGCGCTGGAGGCGTCCGCGGTGGGCGCCGGCCTCACCTACGACCAGGTGGCCGGCGATCTGAGCCAGGCGAACTACTCGAGCCTGCGCGCCGGCAAGATCGAATTCCGCCGGCTCTGCGAGCAGGTGCAGTACGGGATGCTGATCCCGATGCTGGTGCGGCCCATCGCGGACCGCTTCCACGCCCAAGGCGCGCTGCTCGGCCTGTGGGGCGCCGATGTGCCGGAGGGCCTGTCCCATGTCCCGCCCGCGCACGAGATGATCGACCCGCTGAAGGACACCACGGCGCTGATCGCGCAGGTCCGCGCCGGCTTCGTGCCGCAGCCCGAGGCGGTCGGTGCCTTCGGCTATGACTTCCGCCAGGTGGTGGAGATGATCCGCGAGGCCAATGCCTTGCTCGACGAGGCGGGCCTCTCGCTCGACAGCGATCCGCGCCGCGTCGCGAAGTCGGGCGCGGCGCAGGATGCCGCCCAGCTCGCTGCCATCGAGATCGCCGCCACCGGTGCCGCCAGCCCGCGCGCCGAACCCACAGGAGCCACACCATGATCCCAGGCGGCTATGACTGGGCCGACGACATGCTCCGGGTCAAAAGCATGCGCCGGCGTTTCCGCGACAATTTCGGCGGCGACGTCCTCAACCCGACCCGCTGGGAGGTGCTCGCCACCGGCAGCGGCATGCTCCTCACCATCGCCAATGGCAGCGCGCAGATCTCCACCGGTACCACGCTGGATGACGAGCTGATCCTGCTCAGCCGCCAGAGCTTCATGCTGCCGCTGCGCGCGATGGTGGCGCTGAACCTCAGCCAGCGCATCGCTGGCCAAACCGCCTGGCTGGAACTGGTCAGCATCACGCCCGAAACAGGCGTGCCCGACGAGCGCAACATCGTTGCCTGGCGCCTCGATGGCATCAGCGCCACGCTCGCCAATTACGAGGTGGGCAGCGACGGCGCGCCGCGGCTCGGCACCGCCTCGGGCGTGACCATCCCCACCACGGCCCCGGCCGGCTGGTCGGTGCTGGAGCTCGAGCCCAACAGCGACGAGTGCTACTTTCATGGCCGCGCGCTCGACGGCACCGGCCTGCGCGCCAATTCCTACGCGCGCCAGCAGCAGCTGCCCGACCCGGCGGCACTGTATCGTTTTCGGGTGCGCGTGCGGAACCGGCAGGTCTTCCACGGCATCTCGGCGGTGGCGAACAATGGCGGCGGGCTGGTGCGCATCACCCGCGCCGCGCATGGCTATGCGAGTGCCGATTCCGTCACCGTGGCCAATGTCGCCGGCGTGCCCGGCGCCAACGGCACCTTCACCATCACGGTCATCGACGCAAACAACTTCGACCTGGTCGGGTCGAGCTTCACCGGCGCCTATGTGAACACCGGCTGGGCGACGATCAGCCGCAACCTGGCGCCGGCCAGCAGCACCGATCTGCGGCTGCAATTCGTCTCGATCTCCGACTACGCCGAGCTCACCACCGCGATCACCGCCGGCCGCGCCAATGCGGTCGCCGGCCAGGGAATCGGGGTGAACGTGCTCAGCGCCGCGGCTCCCGCGCTCAGCGTGGTCGGCGGTCAGGCGCGCAACACGGTCGGCGCGGTGCCGGTGCTGGCGGCCACGGGGTATTCCGCCAATCCGGTGGGGGTCGTCACGGCGCGCGGTGTCGATCTGCTGGCGACGATCATCGGCGCGCTGGTCACCAAGCCCTATGCCATCCCCGAGGCGGACTGGACCTATGCGGGGCCGCTGGCCGGCATCGCCACCGGCAGCGACACCGCGGTGCAGGCGGCCCCCGGCGTCGGCATCCGCCGCTACGTGACGGGGATGCAGGTGCAGAACGCCAGCGCCACGGCGACGGAGTTCCAGATCCGCGACGGCACCACGCCGATCTGGCGCGCGCTGCTGCCGGCCAATCTCGGCCCCACCAACATCGACTTCCCGACGCCGCTGCGCACCACGGCCAATGCCGCGCTGAACATCCAGGCGGTGACCGCGGGCGCGGTGGTGATCGCCAACCTCCAGGGCTTCACGGCGCCCTGAACCCGGGAACTTCGAGATGACAGAACCGATCGAACCGGGCGGGGGCACCCCCGCGCCGGAGGCCACGCCATTGCCGGATCGAATGCCCGACGCTGGGCAATCGGTCGTGGCCTGCCGCGCGCTGGCCGCGCCCGCCACCGTCAATCGCGCGGCCCGCACCGTCGAGGTGGTGTGGAGCACTGGCGCGCGGGCCCGCAACTTCGTCCCGCCGCTCGGGCCCATCATCGAGGAGCTCGACATGCGGCCGGAGGCGGTGCGCATGGACGCGCTCCGCTCGGGCCGCGCGCCGGTGCTGGACACCCACCGCCGCGCCGGCACCCGCGATGTCCTGGGCCGCGTCACCGCCGCGCGCCTCGAGGCCGGTCGCGGCTACGCCACGCTGCAATTCAGTAGCGCCGATGATGTGGAGCCGGTCTGGCAGCGCGTCGCGGATGGCACGCTGCAATCTGTCAGCGTCGGCTATCGCGTGCACCGCTACGAGCCGCGGCCGGACGCCGCCACCGGCCAGACCATCCACCGCGCCGTGGATTGGGAGCCCTACGAGATCTCGATCGTGCCCGTCCCGGTGGATGGCCTGGCCGTGATCCGTGGCGAGGGGGACCAGGGCACCCCCGCCACTGCCATCGAACCAGCCCTGACCATCCCCGAGGAACCACCCATGACCGAGACGACGCCGGAGACCCCGGCTGCCCCTTCGGCGCCGCCCGCTGCGTCGCCGCCCACCATCCCGCACCAGGAGACCACCGTGACCACCGCACCCACCGCCCCGCCGGAACCGACCCGTGCCGCGCCGCCGGCCCCCGACCTGGACGCCATCCGCGCCGAGGCGGACCGCGCCGCCGTCGAGCGCATTGCCGCCTACGAGCCGGTCCTCGCCGCCGCCCGTGGCCTCGTCACCCCCGACATGCTCGACGCCATGCGCGAGGCCGCGATCCGCGACCGCATCTCGCCCGAGGTCCTGCGCGGCCGCCTCTGGGACGCCTTCGCCCACAACGCGCCGCGGCCCTCCCTGCCGGCGCGTCCGGAGACCGGCCCGGGCAACGACGACCCGGCGCAGCTCCTCGACGCCATGGCCGAGGCGCTCGCGGCGCGTTCGATGGCGGGCTACCAGGCGCCCGCGACCGGCCGCCACGTCGAATTCATGGGCTGGCGCCCCTCCGACATGATCGGCCATCTGCTCCGCGCCAAGGGTGATCCCAACCCGCCGCGCAACCCGACCATCCTCGCCGAGCGCGCCTTCCACACCACCAGCGACTTCCCCGCGCTGCTCTCGGCCGCGGCCAACAAGATGCTGCTGGCCGCCTACGCCCCGGCACAGCCGACCTACCGCACCCTGTTCCTCCGCCGCGATTTCCGCGACTTCAAGCCGCACCGCCACCTGCGCGTGGGCGACTTCCCCAACCTCGTGGCGCTGTCGGAGAACGGCGAGATCCAGGCCGGCACCATGTCGGAAAGCCAGGAGCTGGTCTTCCTGCAGACCTTCGCGCGCCGCATCCGCGTCACGCGGCAGATGCTGGTGAACGACGATCTCGGCGCCTTCACCGACTTCGCCAGCATGATCGGCCGGCGTGTCGCCGACTTCGAGAACGCCACGGCCTATGCGCTGGTGAACAGCGCCAATGGCGACGGCCCGACCCTGGTCACCGGCGCGGCGGCGGTGTTCGGCACCGGTGCGGCCCGGCTCAACAAGGCCACCGCCGGCACGCTGCTCGACCTGGGCAATCTCGCGCTGGGGCGAGCGGCGGTGATGCGCCAGCGGACGCTCGATGGCTTGCCGATCGCGGTGGGCTCCCAGATGCGGCTGCTGGTTGGGCCGAACCAGGAGCTCGCGGCGCGGCAGCTCACCGTCTCGGTGCAGGCGACGCAGACCAGCAACGCCAATGTCTACGCCGGCTTCGTGCAGCCGCTGGTGGAGCCGCTGATCCCGGCCAACCGATGGTATCTCTTCTCCGATCCCTTCGCCGCACCCGTCTACGTCTACGGCTACCTCAACGGCGCCGAGGGGCCGCAGGTGACCACCGGCAACGTCCAGGGCGTGGATGGCGTCGAGGTGTCGGTGATCTTCGACTTCGGCGTCGGCGCCATCGACTGGCGCGGCGCCTGGTTCAATCCGGGCATCTGATCCCGGCTCCTCCCTTCCGTCATCAATCTACGCAGAGGGCGTCCTTCGGGACGCCTTCTGCGTTTCTGGAGCTCCCATCCCCATGCGCAACTACGTCCAGCCGGGCAACAGCCTGGCCATCGCCGTCCCCTATGCGGGCGGCATCCTCTCCGGCCAGGGCGTCCTGGTCGGCGCGCTGTTCGGTGTCGCCGCCGTCGATGGCGTGCAGAACGCCATCATCGAGGCCGCCACCCAGGGCGTGTTCGACATCACCAAGGAGCCCGCGCTCGCCATCACCGCGGGTGCTCGCGTCTTCTGGGACAACACCAACCGGCGCATCACCACCACGGCCACCGGCAATTTCCAGGTCGGCATCGCCAGCCTGGCCGCACTCGCGGCCGACACCACCGTCCGCGTCTGGCTCAACCGCGTGCCGGCGATCGGCACGTGAACCGCGATCCCAAGGCCACCCGGGGCTATCGCAACCGCAACCCGGGCAACATCGACTGGAACGAGCGCAACAAATGGCAGGGGCAGCTCGGCCGCGAGGCGAGCGGCAATCCCCCGCGGTTCGCCGTGTTCAGCAGCCACGAATTCGGCATTCGGGCGCTGGCCATGCTGCTCACCACCTATCAGGACCGACACGGCCTGCGCACCCTGCGCGGCATCATCGGGCGCTGGGCGCCCGTGCGCGAGAACCACACCGAGGCCTATGTCGACGCGGTCGCGGCCCGCACCGGCTTCGGCCCCGACACGCCGCTGGACCTCCATCTCTGGACGCAGCTGCGTCCGCTGGTCGAGGCGATCATCCACCACGAACTCGGCAGCAACCCCTATGCCGCCGCCACCATTGACGAGGGCCTGCGCCTGGCCGGCGTGGCACGGCCGGTGAACAGCATCGCCGATGCGGCGCGGACCGGCACGGGCCAGGGCGCGCTCACGGTCGGGGCGGTCGCCACCGCGGCGGCCACCGCAGCGCCCGCGGTGCAGGCGCTGGGCGCGTTGCCGCCCTGGGTCGGTGTCGCGCTGGTGGTCGCGGCGGCGGTGGTCGCTGTCGCTGTGGTGCTGGCCGGGCGCCGGCAATCGGCGGCCGTGCCGTGATGACGCCGCTCGCGGCCCTCGGCGCCCGCATCGGCGGCTGGGCGGTGGCCGTGCTGGCGGCGGCCGGCGCCGTGCTCGCGCTGCTCGGTCTGGCGCGGCGGCAGGGTCGCCAGGATGCGGAGCGGCAGGCCCTGGAACGGAACCTCGAACAGGGGAGGAACGCCGATGCGGCGGCTGCCGAGTATCGCGCTGATGGCGCTGCTGAGCGCCTGCGCCGCGGGCGGTTCTGACCGCCCCTGCTTTGCGCTGGTCCCGTACAGCGCCGAGATACAGCGCCAGGCGGCGGCGGAACTGGCTGCCTTGCCGCGTGACGCCGCGCTGGCGCGCATGATCGACGACTATGGCGAGCTGCGCGCCCGCATCCGCGGGGCCTGCGGACAATGAGCGCCTTCGCCGCGGCCATGGACGCGCTGGCCGCGGATCCGAACATCGGCACGGCGGCCAGCTATCGCGCGGACGGAACCGGGGCGCCGGTCCTGCTCCGCGTGGTCCGCAGCGCGCCGGATCGGCTCGGCGATGCCTTCGGCACCAGCGTCATCCAGGCCAGCGATGTCCTGACGGTGGCCATCGCCGTGCTGGCAGCGGTGGACGCCAACGACACCTTCACCCTCGGTGCCGACACCCTGACCGTCCAGCACGCCGAGCGCGACGCCGCCGGCATCGCCTGGCGCGTCTTCTGCCGCCGATAGGAGCACCGCCATGATCGATCCGGAGCGCATCGGCGCGATCATCGGCGAGGCGCTGCTCGCCGCCGCGCTGGGTGCGCTCGGGGCCGTCGCGCGGCTGACCGCGACCGGTCGGCCGATGCTGAGCGGCGCCTTCCTGCTGCACACGCTGGCCGGCGGCAGCCTCGGCACCGGCGCCTGGCTGATCGCGCGGGCGCTGGCGTTGGACGGGTGGTGGCTGTTCGCCGTCGCCTGGCTCGCCGGCACGCTCGGCTACGCGGCGCTGCACGACCTGCTTATGTGGACGGCTTTTGGCGTGTCAACAGACGTGTCGACTGACCAGCATGTTGTGGCATCGCGCCCGGCACTGCGCGATCACGCAACGCTCCCTGTTCGACGCAGCGCGGCGAGCGCGCGCGTCGATCTGTCGGGACGCTCCCCGTCCCGACACCATCCGATGACCATGGCGCACAGGGCGAGGCAAATGCGCCGCGCGAATGCGCGGCGGGAGCGGAACCACGCGCAGGCCCGCCCGCTGCTTCTGCGGGCGGGACGAGCATGGTGAGCACCCACCATTTGCCACGCCCGAGCACCATGGCACCTCGGTGCCTTCGTCATAGATAGACAGCGCGCCGCCATCGAGAGCATCCGCCATGTGCGCTGATCTGCGTTGGAAAGATCCGGTCAGTTGCGCCCTTATGTCCGGCCTGTCTTACAGCGAATGCTGTTGGCCATCATGGGTGTGCGCTCGCGTGCCAGGTGCCTATCTGCTTGGCGTGCTCGTTGCACAGCAGGTCGTTCGGCTTGGCCTGGACTGCCTTGACAACAGTCTTCCCATCACGCTGTTCAGTGCCTCCTGCCGGAGCCGACGGACTGGCGCCCGCCCTCTACCAGCCGCGTCGGAGCGTTACGCCACAGCAGCCGCTGCCGTTCGCGCCCGCCCCTGCGGCAGGTAGACCTCGCCGCGCTTCATCACCGCCCAGGCGATGCGCGCCATCTTGTTCGCCAGCGCCACTGTCGCAAGCCGCACCGGGCGCCGCTCCAGGACACCGCGCAGCCATGCTCCAGCTGCGCTGTTCCACTGCGCCGCCCGGCGCACCATCGCCGTGGCCCCGAGCACCAGCAGCTTTCGGATCTCGCTGTTGCCTGCCTTCGTGATTCGCCCCAGTCGCGTTTTGCCGCCGGTCGAAAACTCTCGCGGCACCAGACCGAGCCACGCTGCAAATCTTCGTGCGTTCTCGAATGAGCCGATGTTCGCGCCGATCGTCGCCACCAACAGCGATGCGGTGATGGGGCCGATGCCAGGAATGGTCGCCAGCCGCCGCGCCATGTCATCCTGGCGCGCGTGCGCGACAATCTTCGTTTCGAGTTCCAGAGCGCGGGCAGCTGCCATACGACTGTGCCCGTGCAGTGCCGCAAATGCGCGCTTCGCCGTCGCCGGTACGCTTGCATCCTCTTGCAGCTTCATTTCAAGCCCGTCGAGTTTGTGAATGCCCTTGGAAATTACCAAGCCGAACTCTGCCGCCAGCCCGCGCATTGCGTTCGCCAGCATCGTCTGTTGCTTGACCAGCAGCGCGCGCGCCGAATGCAACGCCAGCACGCCCTGCTGCTCGAGATTCTTCACCGGCACGAACTTCACTTCTGGCTGCGAGGCCGCCGCGCACAGCGCCGCCGCATCGGCCGCGTCGTTCTTCTTGCCCGCCCTCACGAACGGCCGCGCCGCCTCCGGAGCCAGCAACTTCGCCTCGTGTCCCATACCGATCAGAGCACGAGCCCAATGGTGACCCGCACCGCAGGCCTCGAGCACCACCGTGCAGCGCTCCTGCTGCTCGAAAAACTGCAGCAGTTCATCCCGCCGCAGCTTCCGCTTCAGCTCCACTTTGCCAGCGGCGTCGACGCCGTGGATTTGGAAGACGGCCTTGGCAGTATCGAGGCCAATCATGCGAATGGTCATGGCAAGGGCTCCTCTTGCAGGTTGGTACGACCCAAACTGTGGCACATCGATGCCATCGGAGGCCGTCCACCCCATCTGCTGCGGATCCTCAGCCGCAAGCTCGGCGGGCGCTGATTGATGCGGCTCGGCGCCAGCATCGTGGGTGACCTGCGCCAGGTGCTGGCGGAGGAGGTACGCGCTGGCGAGCGCGCGGCGATGACCGCCATCCGCGCCGAGACCGAGCAGGTGAAGGCCGAGCTGCGACGGCAGGTCACCACCGCCTTCTCGGGCAACGCGCGGGGCATCGCCAATGCCTGGCGGTCGATGATCTTTCCGCGGAGCGGGCAGTCGCTGCGGCCGGCGGGGCTGGTCTTCACCAAGGTACCGAATGTCATCGACGCCTTCGAGCGTGGCGCGCTGATCCGCGCCAAAGGCGGTGGGAAGTTCCTCGCAATCCCGACCGGGTTCAACGCGGCCAGGGGACGG
>Ga0209103_1000265_pt1 | contig 16148 bp, 13 predicted proteins | sample 4C3metaG_FD_184152 | JGI IMG/M metagenome (GOLD analysis project Ga0209103, IMG submission 184152) | Freshwater bacterial and archeal communities from Indian Creek, Illinois, USA - 4C3 metaG (SPAdes) (version 2) | ecosystem: Environmental > Aquatic > Freshwater > Unclassified | place: USA...
CAGCGCCTGCGGCTGGAGGTGAAGGCCGATGCACAGCGGCGGCCCTATCCCGGCCTGGTTGCGCGCTGCGCCCACCTGCTCGATTCGATGGGCCTGCGCGCCCGCACCATCTTCATGAGCTTCGAGCCCCCCAGCGTGGCCGAGGCCGCTTCCCTTGGCGGCTTCGAGCAGATCGTCTGGCTGATGGATGGGCCGACCCTGCGTGACGTGACGCCGGCCGATGCGGTGCGCCGCTGCCGGGACCTCGGCGCCACCGAGATCGGCGTGCATGTGCGGGGCGCGAATGCGGCGCTGCTGGCGGCGCTGCGCGGTTCTGGCCTGCGCCTCTCGGTCTGGGGCGCCAACCACGCCGACACCATCCATCGCGCCCTGACGCTGGGCGTGGATGTGCTGGCGACGGATGATCCGCCACTGGCGATCGAGCTGCGGCGCCAGGCAAAAGCGTTGCCTTGAATCGGCGCCGCCCCTAGCCTCCCGTCCAGCGGCAATGATCCGCAGGGAGGCCGGGCATGCTGCCCAATGCAATGATTCCGACGCTGGATTTCGGCCTCGGCGAGGAAATCGACGCGCTGCGCGATTCGGTGCGCGGCTTCGCCGCCGGCCGCGTGGCGCCCATCGCCGCCGAAATCGACAAGACGGATGAGTTTCCCCGCCACCTCTGGCCCGAAATGGGCGCACTCGGCCTGCATGGCATCACGGTGGATGAGGAGCATGGCGGGGCAGGGATGGGCTACCTGGCCCATTGCGTCGCGGTCGAGGAAATCAGCCGTGCCTCGGCCAGTGTCGGCCTCAGCTATGGCGCGCATTCCAATCTCTGCGTGAACCAGCTCGCCCGCAACGGCAATGCGGCGCAGAAGGCGCGCTATTTGCCCAAGCTGCTCAGCGGCGAGCATCTGGGTGCGCTGGCCATGAGCGAGCCTGGCGCCGGCTCCGATGTGGTCAGCATGAAGCTTCGTGCCGAGCGGCGGGGCGACAGATATGTGCTGAACGGCACGAAGATGTGGATCACCAACGCGCATTACGCCGAGACGCTGATCGTCTATGCCAAGACCGACCCCGAGGCAGGGGCCAAGGGCATCACCGCCTTCATCGTCGAGCGCGGGATGAAGGGTTTCACGCCCGCGCAGAAGCTGGACAAGCTCGGCATGCGCGGCTCTCCCACCAGCGAACTCGTCTTCGAGGATTGCGAGGTGCCGGAGGAAAATGTCCTGGGCGCCGTCAATGGCGGCGTGCGGGTGCTGATGTCGGGCCTGGATTACGAGCGCGCGGTGCTGGCCGCCGGCCCCTTGGGCATCATGCAGGCCTGCCTGGATGTGGTGGTGCCCTACATCCATGAGCGCCGCCAATTCGGCCAACCCATTGGCGAATTCCAGTTCATCCAGGGCAAGGTGGCGGATATGTACACCCGCTTCAACGCGGCGCGCGCCTATGTCTATGCCGTGGCCCGCGCCTGCGATGCGGGCCAGACCACGCGCAAGGACGCAGCCGGCGCCATCCTGTTTGCCGCCGAGGAAGCGACCAAGGCGGCGCTGGATGCCATCCAGATCCTGGGCGGCAATGGCTACATCAATGACTATCCCACCGGGCGGCTGCTGCGCGATGCGAAGCTCTATGAGATTGGCGCCGGGACCAGCGAAATCCGCCGCCTGCTGATCGGGCGCGAATTGTTCCGGGAAACCGCATGACCGGCATCAACACGCGCAGCCCCGAATTCCGCGCCAATGCCGCGGCGATGCAGGCGCTGCTGGAGCAACTCGCCGCCCGCACCGCGGCAACAGCGCTGGGCGGCACGCCAGCGGCGCGGGCCAAGCACACCGCGCGCGGCAAGCTGCTGCCGCGGCAGCGTGTCGAGCGCCTGCTTGATCCTGGCGCGCCCTTCCTGGAACTCTCGCCACTCGCTGCCCATGGCATGCATGGCGATGAGGTTCCGGGGGCTGGCATCATCACCGGCATCGGCACGGTGCGGGGGCGGGTTTGCGTCATCATCGCCAATGACGCGACGGTGAAGGGCGGCAGCTATTACCCGCTGACGGTGAAGAAGCATCTGCGCGCGCAGGAAATCGCCTCCCAGAACAAGCTGCCTTGCCTGTATCTGGTGGATTCAGGCGGCGCCAACCTGCCCAACCAGGATGAAATCTTCCCCGATCGCGAGCATTTCGGTCGGATATTCTACAACCAGGCCAACATGTCGGCCGCCGGCATCCCGCAGATCGCCGCCGTCATGGGCAGTTGCACCGCGGGCGGCGCCTATGTGCCGGCCATGTGCGACGAGGCGGTGATCGTTCGCAACCAGGGCACCATCTTCCTGGGCGGCCCGCCCTTGGTGAAGGCCGCCACGGGCGAGGTGGTCTCGGCCGAGGATCTGGGCGGTGGCGATGTGCATACCCGCCTCTCGGGCGTGGCGGATCACCTGGCGGTGGATGACATGCATGCGCTGGGTCTGGTGCGCCGCATCGTGGGCAACCTGAACGCCAAGGCCCCGCCAGAGCCGCCGCACGCGCCCACCGCGCCGCTTTACGCGCCGGAGGAATTGAACGGCATCATCCCCGCCGATCTCCGCCAGCCCTATGATGTGCGCGAGGTGATCGCCCGCATCGTGGATGGTTCCGCGCTGGATGAGTTCAAGCCGCGCTACGGCACCACGCTGGTCACCGGCTTCGCGCGCATCTGGGGCATGCCGGTCGGCATCATCGCCAATAACGGCATCCTGTTCAGCGAGAGCGCGCAGAAGGGCGCCCATTTCATCGAGCTTTGCTGCCAGCGGAACATTCCTCTGCTGTTTTTGCAGAACATCTCGGGCTTCATGGTGGGCCGCAAATACGAGACGGGCGGCATCGCCAAGGATGGCGCGAAGCTGGTCACCGCCGTCGCCACGGCTTCCGTGCCCAAGATCACCGTCATCATCGGCGGCAGCTTCGGGGCCGGCAATTACGGCATGTGCGGCCGCGCCTACAGCCCGCGCTTCCTGTTTGCCTGGCCCAATGCGCGGATTTCCGTGATGGGCGGCGAACAGGCGGCCAGCGTGCTGGCAACCCTGCGCCGGGACAATCTGGAAGCCTCCGGCAAGGCCTGGAGCGCCGAGGAGGAGGCCGCCTTCAAGACCCCCATCCGCGAGAAATACGAGCGGGAAGGGGACCCCTACTACGCCACGGCCCGCCTCTGGGATGACGGCATCATCCCGCCGGCCATGACGCGGGATGTGCTGGGCCTGGCTTTCAACGCGGCGCTGCATGCGCCCATCCCGCCCACGCGCTTCGGCCTGTTCCGGATGTGATGGGCATGTTCACGAAAATCCTCATCGCCAATCGCGGCGAGATCGCCGTGCGCATCATCCGCACGGCGCGGCGCATGGGCATCAAGACCGTCGCCGTGTTCAGCGAGGCCGATGCGAAGGCGCTGCATGTGCGCGAGGCCGATGAGGCCTATGGCATCGGCCCCGCACCCGCCGCGCAATCCTATCTGCGCGGGGATGTCATTCTCGATGTCGCGCGGCGCAGCGGGGCGCAGGCGGTGCATCCGGGCTATGGCTTCCTCTCGGAGAATGCCGATTTCGCCGAGGCCTGCGCGGCGGCCGGAATCATCTTCATCGGCCCGCCGGCATCGGCCATCCGGGCCATGGGCAGCAAGGCGGAGAGCAAGCGGCTGATGGTGGCGGCGGGCGTGCCCACCGTGCCCGGCTATCACGGCGAAGCGCAGGATGAGGGAGTGCTTGCGGCCGAGGCCACGCGCATCGGCTTCCCCGTGCTGATCAAGGCGAGTGCGGGCGGCGGCGGCAAGGGCATGCGGCCGGTCCATCAGCCCGAGGATTTCGCGGCCCAACTGGCCGGCGCCCGGCGCGAGGCCAAGGCCGCCTTCGGCGATGACCGCGTGCTGATCGAGAAATACCTGCAACGCCCGCGCCATGTGGAGGTGCAGGTCTTCGGCGACAGCCATGGCCGCGTCACGCATTTGCACACGCGCGACTGCTCGGTGCAGCGCCGCCATCAGAAGGTGCTGGAGGAGGCGCCCGCGCCCGATCTCTCGGACGCGCTGCGCGCCGCCCTGCATGAAGCCGCCGAGAACGCCGCCCGCGCTGTCGGCTACACCAATGCCGGCACGGTGGAATTCGTGGTGGAGGGCGATGACGCCTTCTTCCTGGAGATGAACACCCGCCTGCAAGTCGAGCATCCGGTGACGGAAATGGTCACCGGGCTGGACCTCGTGGAGTGGCAATTGCGCGTGGCCGCCGGCCAGGCGCTGCCCGCCTCCTGGCCGCCCGAGGCCCAGGGGCATGCCGTCGAGGTGCGGCTCTATGCCGAGGAGCCGGAGCATGATTTCCGGCCCGCCACGGGACGGCTGACGAGCTTCCGGCCTACCCAGTTCCACGGGCACATCCGCGTGGATACGGGCTTCGGGGAGGGCGATACCGTCACACCCTTCTACGATCCCATGCTCGCCAAGGTCATTGCCTGGGGCGAGGATCGGGATGCGGCCCTGATCCGCATCGCCAAGGCGATGGACACGCTTGTGGTGGAGGGGGTGGGCAACAACGCCCGCTTCCTGCGCCGCCTGGTCCGCCACCCGGCGCTCCGGGCCGCCGAGTTGGACACCGGCTTCATTGCCCGACACGCTGCGCTGCTGCTGGCCGCGCCCGGACCCGCACCTGATGACGTGCTGATCGCCGCCGCGGCCGGCGAAGCCGCGCAGGCGGCGCATGACTGGTCCGACGAGGATTTTGTCGGATCGCCCTGGTGGCGCACAGCCGGGTGGCGGTTGCACGGTTCCGCCGAGGTGCTGAGCCTCTGGGATGACGGTGTGCGACCGCGCCGCGTCACGCTGCGCCGCTTGGCCGATGGCTTCGAGGTCTCGATCGAGGACGCGCCACCGCGCCGCGTCGGGATCAGTGTTCAGGCAGGTGACTTCGCTCTGCTGGAGGGCTGCGTCTCGCGGAGTTTTGGCTTCCTGCTTGAGCAGGGTGGCTGCACCATACGCCTGGATGGAGACCGATGGCGCCTGCACCGCCGCGACCCCTACGCCCCGGCAGGCGAGGATGCCGCCGCCGAAAGCCGCCTCTCAGCGCCGATTCCAGGCCGTGTGGTGCAATTGCTGGTGGCCGCGGGTGATGCCGTGGTGAAGGGCCAATTGCTGGCCGTGCTGGAAGCCATGAAGACCGAGATCAAGATCACCGCCCCGCGCGATGGCGTGATCGCGCATTTGGGTTGCCGCGAGGGCGAGAGCATCGAGGAGGGCGTCGAAATTTTGAGCTTCACTGCGATTACAGAGTGATTTCATGATGTTACCCGGAAATACAACCTTGGGGAGCACCACGTCACCATGATTCATCCCCCGGTCGCTGTCACTGATCGTTTCCACAGCATAATGTCCTGGAGGCCGAAGCAGATTGGAGCCGCCACCAAGACGAGCGGTGGGTGGGCCTGATCCGGGAGAAGGGGATGATCAATGATGGTGACAGACAAGGATGCGCCCGGCGCGATGACGATGCCACAGCAGGCGCCGGTCAACGTGCTCAGCAGCGCCAAGGAGGAGGAAGGCCCGGTCAAGGGTGAGTTCTGGGCGGTTTTGCGTGCCCTGACGGTCCTGATGGCCGTGATGATCGTGCTCGGGTTGCTGATCGCCTGAGGTCGGCCTTAACCCGCGCGCCCCAATAGCGGCGCGCGCAGGGTGAGAAACTCGCGCAAGGCGGCGCCGAAACCGTCAAGATCGCTGGGCGCCAGCGGCAGGCTCAGCGCCACCATGCCGCGCCGGGCCAAATAGAAGCCCGCTTCCAGCATATTCAGGAAGAACAACTCCCGGCGCTGCTCCTCCTCGGGGGTGGGAGCGTAGGGGGTGGTGATGGGGCCGGTGCGGAAATGCGCCGTCATCATGCTGCCCGCGCCGGTGAATTGCATCGCCACACCGGCTTGCGCGCAGGCGGCGTTGAGGCTGCCGCGCAGGCTCTCGCCGCGTTGGAACAGGGCTTCCACCACCTCGCCGCGGAACATCTCGCCCAGGGCCACGCAGCCGGCCGCCATGGACCAGACATTGTTGTTGAAGGTGCCCGCATGCGGCAGCGCGCCGGGGCGATGGGCGTCGAACACGTCCATGATCTCGGCCTTGCCGCCAAAGGCGCCGATATTCATGCCGCCCGCGATGTACTTGCCCAGCGTCGTCATGTCGGGGGTCACGCCCAGGCGCTGCTGCAACCCGCCTTCCGCGTGGCGGCTGGTCATCACCTCGTCGAAGATCAGCACGGCGCCGGTCTCGGTGCAGGTGGCGCGCAGGGCCGCCAGGAATTCGCGGCTGGCGGGGATGCAGCCGCCCGAGCCCAGCATCGGCTCGACCAGCACGGCGGCCAGCTTGTCGCCCGCCTGGCGGATGGCGGCGATGGCGCCGTCGGCGTCGTTATAGGTCATGAAGCGCGTGGGCACTGGCAGGTTCACCGGGTTTTGGCCGTAGGCGAAGGTCATGACGCCGCCGTGATAGCCGCCCTTGGCCACCATGATCTCGGCCCGGCGGGTGAAGGCGCGGGCGGCGGAGAGTGCCATGATATTCGCCTCCGTGCCCGAATTCGTGAAGCGCACGCGATCAATGGAGGGGAAACGCGCGCAGACCAATTCGGCGAAGCGCACTTCCCTGGCGCCGGCGCCGGCCAGGTTGATGCCGGCATCCATGGCGGCGCGGGCGGCGTCCAGGATGCGCTTCTCGCTATGGCCGAACAGGCCGGCGGTGTATTCGCCCAGCATGTCGGTATAGGCGTGGCCATCGGCGTCCCACAGCATGGCGCCCTCGCCGCGCGCCATGCTGATGGGGAAGGGCGACCAGAACAGCACGGTGCGGGTATTGCCCCCCGGCATCACCCGCCGCGCCGCCTCATGCAGCGCGGCACTTTGCGGCCGGGCGGCGGCATAGGCGGCGCGCGCTTCAAGCAGCGCGCCCTCCAGGTTGCTGTTCTGCGGGGAGGGGCGATCGAGCGGGGCCATGGGCCAGCCTCTCGCGGGAAGGCGGGCGCCGTCAATCCGGACTTGCGGTGCGGTGCGGGCGCGTGTTCCATCGTTCCGGCGTCGGAGGGCTTGCGGTGGATGTGATCGTGGTGGGTGGCGGGCTGGTGGGCTCGGCCATTGCCTGGGGCTTGCAGCGCGAGGGGCTGGAGACCGTGCTGCTCGATGAGGGCGACCTCGCCTTCCGCGCCAGCCGGGGCAATTTCGGCCTGGTCTGGGTGCAGTCCAAGGGGTTGGGCGCGCCGCATTACCAGCGCTGGACCCGCGCCTCGGCCGAGGCCTGGGCGGGCCTGGCCACCGAACTCTCCGAGCGCAGCGGGCTGGATTGCGGGCTGCGCCAGCCAGGCGGCGTGCATCTCTGCCTGAGCGAGCAGGAATTCGAGGATCGCTCCAACCGCATGGCCCGCATGAAGGCCGAGGCCGGCAATCACGCCTATGACTACCGCATGCTCGACCGCCGGGAGGTGCGCGACATGCTGCCCGGCCTGGGTGAGCGCGTGGTCGGCGCCTCCTGGACGCCCTATGACGGCCATGCCAACCCGCTGAATTTGCTGCATGCCCTGCATCGCGCCTTCAAGGCGGCGGGTGGCCGCTATGTGCCCGAGGCCGGCGTCACCTCCGCCAACGCCGCGCCGCATGATTTCCGCCTCGGCACGCCCGCCGGGGATTTCGCGGCCCCGCGCATCGTGCTGGCGGCGGGCCTCGGCAATGCCAGGCTCGCGCCCATCTTCGGCCTGGAGGCGCCGGTGCGCCCGCAACGCGGCCAGGTGCTGGTGACGGAGCGCACGCGCGAGGCGCTGCCCATGCCCACCACCTCGATCCGCCAGACGGATGACGGCACCCTGCTGCTCGGTGACAGCCAGGAGGAGGTGGGTTTTGACCTGCACCAGACGCAGGATGTGATGGCCGCCATCGCCCGGCGCGCCGCCTGGTCCTTCCCCTGGATCGCGCGGCTGAACATCCTGCGCGCCTGGTCGGCATTGCGGGTCATGGCGCCGGACGGCCTGCCCATCTACGACGAGAGCGAAACCTGCCCGGGCGCCTTCACCGCCAATTGCCATTCGGGCGTGACGCTGGCCGCGGCCCATGCGCGGCTTTTCGCGCCCATGGTGGCGCGCGGCGCGCTGGAGCCGGGGATGGAGGCGTTTTCCGCCCGGCGCTTCGGGCATTAGGCGCTTTGCGATCCCGCCCCGTTCCGTGTAGAAGCCTGACATGGACCGTAGAGATTTCCTGGCCGGCCTGTCGGCGCTTACCGTTGTATCCGGCACCGCCCAGGCTCAGCTTGCTCCCGCCGGCCGCACCATGGTCGCCTCGCCCGAGGCGATGCGCCGGCTTTCGGCCCGCCTCATGCGGCTGGAGGAGGACGGGCTTGACCTGCGCTGGTACGGGCTGAGCCCGGCCACGCAGGAAGACCCCGCCACCATCGCCCGCGCCACCGCCGCCGCGCTGACCGATCTCGTCCAGGGCCGCGTCGCCAGCATGCCCGGCCGCGTGGATCTGCGGCGGGACGCCAATCCCGCCACGCTCAACCTCTGGATCCAGCGCGCCGCCGAAGCGGCAGAGCCGGCCGAGGTGATCGAACTCGCCGCCATGTCGGCCCCCGACATGGCGCTGCTCAAGCCGGCCCTGGCGGTTGCCCGCACCCGCGCCGCCGGCGCCTGGCCCGGCTTCCCGGTCGGCGGCCGCACGCTGGAGCCCGGAGCGGTTGACGAGGCCCGCGTGGCGGCGCTTCGCGCCCGCCTGGTCCTGACCGACCCCGTGCTGGCCGCCAGCCCCGGCACCGGCGACACCTATGATGCGCGCCTCCAGGCCGCTGTCCGCCGCTTCCAGACCTCCGTCGGCACCGACCCCGATGCGCGCATCGGGGTTTCCACCCAGGCCGCGCTCAACCGCTCGCCCCAGGCGCATGTGGTCCAGCTTCGCGTGGCAATGGACATGCGCCGCGCCCAGCCCGCGCTCTCCCATGAGCGGCGGGTGGATGTGAACATCCCCGATTACCGCCTTCGCATGGTCGAGGATGGCCGCGTCATCATCGAGATGGCCGTGGTGGTGGGCCGCCCCAGCCGTGCCACACCGATGATCACGACGCGCCTCACCTCGGTGCAGTTCAACCCCTCCTGGGGGGTGCCGCAGCGCAATGCCAAGGAAGACTTGCTGCCCCGGCTCCGGCGGGACCCCACGGCGCTGCAACAGCGCGGCTTCCGCATCTTTGGCCGGGTGGATGGCCAGGTGGTCGAGATTGACCCCACCACGGTGGATTGGCGCGCCGTCAACCCCGACCGCTTCCCCTTCATCATCCGTCAGGATGCGGGCGATCTCAACGCGCTCGGCCGCATCAAGTTCAACATGCCGAACAATGACGACATCTACATGCACGACACGCCCGACCGGCAATATTTCCGCCGGGCCGATCGCGCCCAATCCTCGGGCTGCATCCGCCTGGAGCGGCCGATGGATTTCCTGATGGCGGCGCTGGAAGGCACCCCCGGCTGGGACCGGGACCGCGTGGACCGCGTGCTGGCCACGCGCAACACGTCTTCCATCGTCTTGCGGCGCCAGCCTGGCGTGCGCCTGTTCTATTCAACCGTCACCGCGGAGGGCGGCGAATTGCGAGTCCGACAGGATATCTACGGCCTGGACGAGGCCTATGCGCGCGCCATGGATGCGCGCCCGCGCCCGCAGGGGATTCCGATGGCAGCGGTGCGGGTCTGAGCCATGCGGCTTTTCCAGCATTCCTGCCCCGCCTGCGATGCCAGCAATGACACCGCATGCCCCAATGGATCCGGCATCGGCCGCCGCGGCCTGTTCGGCGCAGCACTCGGCCTTGGCTACGCAGCCATGCCGGAATCCGCCATCGCCCAGCGGCTGGGCAATAGCGGCGCGCGTTTCATCGCCATTCGCCGCGCCCAGACCGGCGAGAGCTTCCATGGCGTCTATTGGCGCGATGGCCGCTATGACCGTGAGGCTTTGCAACGCCTGGACATGGTGCTGCGCGACCCCGGCATGGACGAGGCCACCCCCATGGATCCGCGCCTGTTCGACGTGCTGGTGACGGTGCAGCGCGCGCTGGATTCAACCGACACATGGGAAGTCATCAGCGGCTACCGCGCGCCCGAGACCAATGCGGCCCGCGCCCGCCAATCGGGCCGGGTCAGCCGTGCCTCGCTGCACATGTCCGGCATGGCGTGTGATTCGCGGCTGCCCAACCGCAACTCGCTGGGCATCGCGCGCATCGCGGCCGATATGCAGACCGGCGGCGTGGGCCTCTACCGGCGCGATGGCTTCGTGCACCTGGATTGCGGCCCGGCTCGGCGCTGGTAGGGCCATGTTCCGCCGCTCCAGCTCGCCCGACTGCGAGATCACCTGGAACGGCGCGACCATCCCCGCACGGGCGGGTGAATCCCTGGCAGCGGCTTTGCTGGCCGCCGGCATCACCCATTTCCGCGACACCGCCGTGAGCGGCAGCCCGCGCGGGCCGCTCTGCCTGATGGGCGCCTGCTTCGATTGCCTGGTCGAGGTGGAGGGCGTGGCCAACCTCCAGGCCTGCATGGTGCCGGTGACGCCGGGGCTTTCGGCGCGGATGCAGTCAGGCGCGCGCCCCGCCGGACCAGCGCCGTGAGGGAGGTTCCCCTCCTCATCCTCGGCGCCGGGCCGGCCGGGCTGGCGGCGGCGGCCGAAGCCCGCGCCCATGGCATGGAGATCCTGCTGCTCGACGAAAACCCAGGCCCCGGCGGCCAGGTGCATCGCGCCGTCGGCGGCTTCTATCGCCCCGGCCCGGGCGCGCCCGGCGCCGCCCAGGCGCGCGAGGGCCTGGCGCTGATCCAGGCCGCTGAAGGCGTGGAAGCCCGCTTCGGCGCCACGCTCTGGGCCATCCAGGAGGATGGCGTGGTATCCTGGTCCGAAGGCGGCGTGGCGCAACAGGCCTTGGCCTCGGTGCTGCTGCTGGCCCCGGGCGCCACCGAGCGGCCCTTGCCCATCCCCGGCTGGACGCTGCCGGGCGTGATGGGCGTGGGGGCGGCGCAAATCCTGCTCAAGACCTCGGGGCTGCTGCCGGAGGGCCGAGTCTGGCTGGCGGGGCAGGGGCCGCTGCTCTGGCTCTATGCCGCGCAATTGCTGGATAAGGGCGTGAAGCCGGCCGGCATCCTGGACCTATCTCCGGCGGGCATCCCCTGGCGGGCGCTGCCGCACCTGCCCATGGCGCTGCGCGCGCCAAGCTACCTGGCGCAAGGCGCGGGCTGGATCTGGCGCATCCGCCAGGCCGGGGTGAAGGTGATTCATGCGCGCGAGGTGGCGGCGCTGGGCGAGGGCCGCCTGAGCGCGATCCGCGTGGATGGCGAGGAATTCCCGGCCGACCTCCTGCTGCTGCATGATGGCGTGGTGCCCAATACCCAGATCACCCGCGCCCTGCCGGGTTGCGCGCATGTCTGGGATCGCGCCCAGGCGGCCTTCCGCCCCGTGCTGGATGAATTCGGCAATACCAGCCTGGACGGGCTGCTGGTGGCCGGCGATGGCGGCGGGATTGGCGGCGCGCGGGCGGCGGCACTCTCCGGCCGGATCGCGGCGCTGGAAGCCGCACGCTGGCTGGGCTTCTTGACGGCGGATCAGCGCGACGCCCTGGCCACGCCGCTCTTGCACCGCCGCGCCGCCGAACTGGCGCCGCGCGCGCTGCTGGATACGCTCTACCCGCCCTTGGCCATGGCGCGGGTGGCGGATGACACGCTGGTCTGCCGCTGCGAGGAAGTGACGGCCGGGCGGGTGCGCGCCGCCGTGGCGCTGGGGGCGCAAGGGCCGAACCAGCTCAAGGCGTTTCTGCGCGCGGGAATGGGGGCGTGCCAGGGCAGGGTGTGCGGCCCGGCGGTGCATGCGCTGATGGCCGAGGCGCGGGGTGTTCCGCCGGAGGGGTTGGAGCCGTTGCGGACGCGGTTTCCGACGAAGCCGGTGACGGTGGGGGAGTTGGCGGGGTTGGCCTCTGGAGGTGAGTGAGCCAGGGGCGCTGCCCCTGGACCCCGGAAGGGGGCGCAGTTACCCGCTAGCGAGTATGAATCTGAGGAGGGGACCAGCTTCCCTCTCCGGAAGTCGCAAGATTTCACTGTAGAACTCGACCACCAGTGAGCAGACGATATTGGGTGGGTGCGAGGGGCTCTCAATCGTCTCGAGCATCTGGATCTGCCCGCGGGGCAATCTTGCCTCCAACCTCCGGAATACCTGCTCAAGTTGAGGCGGGGGCTGGCGTGGTGAGGCAGCACGTTGGCGGGGATCTGCCGCTACCATGATGGCATCGGCCATGGTTTGGATAAGCGCTGTCTGCTGTTGGCTGGTGATGTGCCCGGCAATGAGAGGGATTGGCTGCCCGGCTTTATGCATTAGCCAGTCGCGGCAGATGCGTGGGTTGCTGGCGCCGAGTTGCCTCGCCACTTGGGTAATCGTCGCAACGGTGGCGACCATCTGATGATCGGGCAAGATAGAAAGAGAACGAGTAAAGACCGGCGTGACGCGACGCTCGACTGCGCTCGCAATGTCGGCCTCGGTCCCGCCGTCGTTCATGCTCTCGCGCATTGCCTCAACGATTGCCCTAAAAATCGTTGGATCCGCGCGTTGGATGGCAGTGCCCAACGGCAAGGCCCGGAAGGCACGCTCTGCATCATCGATTGTCATCAGCCGGGTTGGGGGGCCTGGGGAGAGATAACGTCCGTCGGTTGTTTGAGTTATGGCGCGCGCGTTGCGAAGCTCATCGACCGTAGGAAACCACATGGCGCTGCCCGTTGGAGCAAACGCCCGGGTAACAAACCAGTCCGGGAGGCCGGCTCTCGCGAGCTTGGCCCTCTCCTCCGCGACGATCTCCTTTCCTCTTAAGCCGGCAGCTAACGTGGTAGGCGCGTGGAAGCCAAGTTGCGCTCCATCACGCAGAAGGCGATTTCTCCCTCCGAGGAAGACAATTGTGCAGGCGGAGAGGCACTTGGTCCGCACATAAGTGTCGAGGCCGCGGGAGCGAATGATGGCGGCCATGGCATGACCCTCGGCGAGGTTGCCGCCGTCGCTTGTGAGATGGACCACGCGCGCTCTCGGATATTGGTCGAGCACTGCGCCAAGACGTGCAGCAGATTCGTTGTGAATGCCGCCAGAGAACTCGATCTCTGTGCCACCGCGCAGAGGTTGAACGTTTGAAGGCGACAAGCTGGACATCAACGCCGCGTGCTGCCAAGCATTGATCGCAGTCGGAACCTCGGAGGTTACCATTTCAAGGCCACCGCGAAGGACGGCGAGGATCAACATCACCTTCGCCGCTGTAGCCCAGAATTTTAGCCCGCCACGGCTGGTATGTCGCTCGCTCGAGCGCCAGGTGCCAACGATCTGCCAGATGGCGATTAGCGCAGCCATCGCAACCAATATCGTGATTAGCAGCGCTGTCTGATGGTAGGATAGGCTGGCGGCGCGGGCTAGCTCGCCAGCGACCGCGAAGAAGACGTGTGCCAGCGCGGCCAGTAGGACGAGATTGACCCAGTAGCTTAGGCCAAGCGACAAATCGCCCCGCCAATGGCGCATGATATAATTGCTGGGATGCTTTTGATCGGAGGGGGCGTTTGCGTAATGGTCGCCGCGAGAGCCAGCATCTTCGGTCGCGCGGCTCGAAGAACCCTCGCGCGAGCGCCGCAGAACCTCGGCGATCGTAAGCCATTCCGAGCCATTATCGGCCTGCACCCGCTCATGAGGTTCGCTCTGTTTGGTCTCTAAAAGCCAGTATAACTCTGGCACCGTATAAGGACCAAGCTTCGTTCCTTCGCTCTCGCGATACCAGCAGCTTGGCAGGACATAGCTCATTGGGCATCCCGCGCCCGTCTGAAAACGCATTGTTTTTTCATGATATAAATAATATCTTGGATGGTCTATCACCAGCAAGTACAAATTGCGTGAAGCGCGAGGGTGGCGAACCGGCGGCAAATGTTTGTATCGGCTTATGCTTCGCTTGGCAGCCGAACGCCTTGCCGCAGTTCATGCAGGAATGGGCGCCGTAGAGAGCGCCTCATTCGGCCCTGCCGTCCCATAGCGTGTCGCCTTGCACGCGGGCTAGCAAGCGGGCCAGTATTGCGCCGCAGCGCAGGAGACCCCCCATGGCCGAACCAAAGCTCGTGCTTCCCACGATGGAGGCGATCACCCGCTGGCAGGGCGTGCCCATCCCCAACGCGGCCGCGCGCCACGGCCTGGCCGATTTGGAAGCGCTGATCGCCGATCTCGAAAAGCTGCGCGGCGAGATGGGCTTCGAGGAGGAGCCAGCCAGCTTCGAGGCCGCCTTGCAAGCCTGCAAGGACCCCACCGCGTGACTGTTTTCCTTGCTTTTTCCAGGCATTTGGAATAAATTCCTGGAATGAAGCAGCGCATCCCCTTCCAGACCCTCTCAGACCGCCAATGGGCCGCCCTGCGCCCCTATCTGGCCCGGCAAGCCCCCCAGGGCCGCCCGCTGGCTGATTTGCGGCACCGCATGGATGGCATGTTCCTGCTCCTCTCCACCGATGCCCCCTGGCGCGAACTCCCCGCCCAATACGGCCCCGGCGCCACCGTCGCGCGGCATTTCCGGCGCCTGACGAATGACGGGCTTTGGGAGCGGCTGTTGCAGGCCCTGCATGACCTCGGCCCCCGCCACCCCTTGCAGCAATTGCGGCCATTGATCTTCCGGGCCGCCCGGCGCGCGTATCGGCTGCGCGGTTTGGGCATCATCGTGCTGGCGCGCCGGTTGAAGCTTCTCGGCGCCCTGCCTGGGCCGGCCTGGATGCTGCCCGATCCGGATTTGTCCAAAAGCCTGGTCGCCTGGCAAATACGGAATCGCGAAAATTTCCGGCCCTTCCTGCGCCAATGGGGCAAGACCCTGCGCAACCTGATGGGGCTGGCTGGCGGGCGGGCGCATATCCCGCGTTATCTGAGGTTGTGCATGCCATGAGCCCCGACGCGCTCTCCGAACTCTCCATGACCGAGGCCGCGGGAGCCTTCGCGCGCGGCGAGGTCACGGCCAAATCCCTGGTGGATGCCATGCTGCATCGCCTCGGCCAGCATGAGGCGCGGGTGAACAGCCTGATCCGCCTGGACCGTGAGGAAGCGCTGCTGGCCGCCCATGCGGCCGACAAGGCGCGGGCGGCGGGCAAGCCGCAAGGCAGGCTGGCCGGCGTGCCGATGCTCCACAAGGACATGTATTACCGCCAGGGGCGCGTCAGCACCTGCGGCAGCAGGATCCGGCGTGACTTCGTGCCGCCCGTGACAGCGACGGTGCTGCACCGGCTGGATGCGGCCGGCGCCATTGATTGCGGCACGCTGAACATGGCCGAATTCGCGCAAAACCCCACCGGCCACAACGCGCATTTCGGCGATGTGATGAACCCCTGGAACGCGGCGCATTGCACGGGCGGCTCCTCCTCCGGCTCGGGCGCGGCGGTGGCGGCGCGGTTTGTGACGGCGGCGCTTGGCTCCGATACCGGCGGCTCGATCCGGCTGCCGGCGGCCATGTGCGGCGTCACGGGGTTGAAGCCCACGCAGACGCGGGTGCCGCGCACGGGCGTCATGCCACTCTCCTTCTCGGCCGACAATGTGGGTCCGCTCTGCCGCACGGCGCGGGATGCGGCGCGCTTCCTCAGCGTCATCGCCGGCGCCTGCCCCAGCGACCCGACCAGCGCGCGCGAGCCCGTGCCGGATTACGAAGCGGCACTGACCGGCGATATCCGCGGCATGCGGATGGCCGTGGTCGAGCCCTGGTTCTTCGACGACATCGAGGATTCGGTGGGCCAGGCCTTCGAAGCCGCGATCCGCACCCTCCAGGGCCTGGGCGTGCGCGTGGAATTCGTCAGCCCCAGCTGCATGCACGCCATCGCCACCTATACGGCGCTGCTCTCGCGCGTGGAGGGCGCCACCATCCACGCGCAATGGATGCGCGAGCGCGGGGCGGATTACGCCACGCATCTCTCGGCGCGCATCTATGGCGGCTATGCCATCCCCGGCACCGCCTATCTGGAGGCACTCGCCCGCCGTGGCCCGCTGCTGCGCCGCTTCTGCGAGGAGGCGCTGGGCGGCTTCGACGCCGTGCTGACGCCCGCGCTGCGGACCCGCGTCCCCACCCGCGCCGAGACCGATATTGATGCCGACCCCGAGAACTGGGCCCGCTTCATGGGCCTCTCGGCCAATACGCGG